>Ga0181578_10002422_pt1 | contig 17459 bp, 15 predicted proteins | sample 071ome_21_FD_148659 | JGI IMG/M metagenome (GOLD analysis project Ga0181578, IMG submission 148659) | Coastal salt marsh microbial communities from the Groves Creek Marsh, Skidaway Island, Georgia - 071401CT metaG (spades assembly) | ecosystem: Environmental > Aquatic > Marine > Intertidal zone... | reverse complement strand
TCCACGGATCAGCAAACTGGAGCATGAGTCTCCACAACAGTCATCCCAAAAGGAGTAGGCCATGAAAGAAGTTGTTGTAAGGGCACTGAAAGAGATGGAAGCCCATCTCGACGATATTCGCCAGTCCCCGGCGGATGCGGGCACCGTGACCCTGATTGTGTCACGTCCGCAAACAAACGAGCGCATGATCATCAAGAGCTGCGATCTTGACCTGGACAAGGGCCTGGTCGGCGACAACTGGGTCACCCGCGGCGACAAGCATACTCCCGGCGGCAAGGCCGACCCGGGGCGCCAGCTCACCATCATGAACACCCGCGCCATCAAGGCCATCACCGACGCCGAGGCGCGCTGGCCCGAGGCCGGTGACCAGCTTTATGTGGACTTCGACCTCAGCATGGAAAACCTTCCGCCGGGTACGCGCCTGTCCGTGGGCAATGCAGAAGTGGAAGTGACGCCGCTGCCCCATCTCGGCTGCGCCAAGTTCGGCACCCGTTTCGGCCGTGACGCCAACATGTTCGTCAACTCCGAGCTCGGCAAGTCGCTGAACCTGCGCGGCATCAACGCCCGCGTCGTTAAAGCCGGCGCGGTCGTGACCGGGGACACGATCCGGAAATTAGGCTGAAGGCCGAATAGTGTCGTGATAACTTGCGCCGGCACAAGACAGCTTTCAGCTTTAAGCCTTCAGCCTGCTAATTGCTGGCCTTGTATTCAGGGGATTCATTGAAATGCTGATTTTGTACCACCACGGTTCCTCCACCTGCGCCGCCAAGGTGCGCTTCGCCCTCGAGGAGAAAGGACTCGACTGGGAAGGGCGGTACGTGGATATCCTGGCCGGCGAGCAATTCACTCCGGCCTACCTGAAGCTGAATCCCAAGGGGGTAGTACCGTTGCTGATTGACGGAAGCTTTGTGCTGCCGGAATCCACGGTGATCTGTGAATATCTGGAAGAAAAATACACGGATTATCCGCTGATGCCTGTCGACCCGAAAAGCCGGGCACAGGTGCGCCTGTGGACCAAGGCGGTGGACGAGGAACTGCACCCGGCCTGTTCGGCGATTACCTACGTGGTGTCCCATCGTCACACGATCCTGCGCAACGGCGTCGGCAGCTTCGAGGACTTCGTGGAAAACGGCGACAGTGCCGGCAAGGCCGCGCGCCTGCTGAAATGGCAGTGGATACAGGAAGGTATCGAGGCGCCTGGCGCGAAAGAGAAGATTCGCCTGTACCTGGACTACCTGAACAAAATGGAGGCGGTGCTGGCAAAAAGCAAATGGCTGGTGGGCAACCGGTTCACCATGGCGGATGTGGCGATGGCGCCATATGTGAACCGCCTGGCGGCGCTGGCCATGGAGCCGTTGTGGCAAAACGGGCGATTACCGAATGTGGAGAGATGGTTTGAAGCCATCAAAAAAAGGTCGACGTTTGAAAACGCTTTTTTGAAATGGTTGCCGGATGAGTTGCGTGTTGAAATGTATTCCAATGGGCAGAAGTCATGGCCCGAGATTCAGAAGCTTATTTCGTAATGGTTTTTTTGGTTTCCCTTTCCCGAGGGATGTGACTTTCTTTTGAAAGAAATCCACCAAAGAAACCTTCAGCTTTAACTGATTTTTTCCTTCCGGATGACGGCACTTCTTTTTAAAAAGAAGTGCCCGAGAAAACCTGCCCCGGGCGTCCTGGCCTGCGGCTCCCCTCGTTGCAGGGTCATTGCGACGGGTCGCTGAACTGTCTTTAACTACAGTGGCATCCTGCCTCCAACAATGCTCCGCTCAGCCGGCCGTCCATGGCCGGCTGACCCTGCAATGCCCCTGCGCCTCGGCAGGCCTTACGGGGCGAATCTGCTTCGATCGGTTAAGACTTCGACAGATTCAACACTGATTTCTCTATGGAATAACGCGGCTTGTGCCGCATTATTCCAGCCAGCGGCAGGTATTCTTTCGAATCCATACGAAATAGACTTACGCACGGATTTTATCGGAGTAATTAGGCCCCCTGAGCCAGCCGAGTGAAGGGCTTTTTCCAGGGAGAAAAATCCATCAAGGATTTTTCAGGCGACCTCGCAGCACAGCTGCGTGAGCCGGTCCCGTAGGGAAAAGTCCGGAGCGAGGGCAGCCGCAGGCCTGGCGTTCGGGGGCGGGTTTCTTTGGTGACTTTCTTTTGAAAGAAAGTCACACCATCCCTTCCGGCAGGAAAAATTTTCCTTAATAAAAATTATGAATTGCTGAACGTCTCGGCAACCTTGTCGCCAAAGTCTGACGTCGAAATCATCTTCACCCCCGAACCTTCTTTCGATAGATCCGGCGTACTGAAGCCGGCCGCAAACACGCTCTGCATCGCGTGCCACAATTTATCCGCTTCTTCCTTCATGCCGAAGGACATGTCGATCATCATCGCGACGCTGCCGATCATGGAGTAGGGGTTGGCGATGTTCTTGCCGGCGATGTCCGGTGCGGAGCCGTGCGACGGTTCGTAATAGGCCTTTTCCGGCCCCACGCACGCCGACGGCATCAGGCCCAGCGAGCCGAGGATGCCGCCGCCCTGGTCGGACAGGATGTCGCCGAACATGTTCTCCATGACCATGGTGTCGAACATGGTGGGCTTGAGGCACAGGTAGGTCGCGGCCGCATCCACCAGGATGTTGATCACTTCCACGTCGGGATAATCGGCGTGTACTTCCTCCATCACCTCATTCCACAGCACGCTGGATTTGAGCACGTTGGACTTGTGGATGTTGTGCAGCACCTTCTTGCGCTTCATCGCGGTCTCGAAGGCCACCTTCATGATGCGCTTGATCTGGTCTTCGTCGTATTCCAGCGATTCCTTGACGTAGCGGCGGCCGTCCTCGTTGATGCCGGTTTCCTTCTTGCCGAAGTAGAGACCGCCCACGAGTTCGCGGATCATCATGATGTCGATGCCGTCGCCGATGATTTCCGGCTTCAGGGGCGAAAAATGGGCCAGGCCCTTCGGCAGGTAGACCGGGCGGAAGTTGGCGTAGGTGTTGTAACGGCGGCGCATGGGCAGCAGGGCGCCGCGTTCGGGCTGCTCGTCCACCGGAATCTTCTTGGATTCCTCATGGGAGAGGCCGATCGGGCCTTTCAGTATGGCGTCCGCGGCATCGGTGACTGCCTTGCTTTCCTCGGGGTAGGAGGAGCCGGTGTCGAACCACGCGCTGGCGCCAAAGGGGGTGTGGACCAGGTCGAAGGCAACGTCGTTGCGCGACTCGACCAGTTTCAGGATTTTTACGGCTTCCGCCATGATTTCGGGGCCGATACCGTCGCCATCGAGCAGGGCAATTTTGTATGTTGTCATTGAAGAATCCAGCGAATTCAGAGGGTTGAAAAAGCGCGCTAATGTACCACTTTACCCCTCGCCGTTCAAAACCGGTGCGCCAGTGTGGGGACAAGCTGTGAATAACTGCCTTTTTACCTTCAAATTTGCATTTGCAGGTACTCAAACTGTGCAAGAACGACTAAAATGCACCGCTTCGAAAAAACGTGGTTATCCGCCACGGGATATTTGCGGAGCTTTACCCTATATGACCTCTACCCAGGCCACCACCAACACGAAACTCCTCACCTGGATCGACCAAATCAAAGACCTTTGCCAACCCAGTGATATCCACTGGTGTGACGGCAGCCAGACAGAATATGACAGGCTTTGCGAGGAGCTCGTCGCCGCCGGTACCTTTATCCGCCTGAATCCCGAGAAGCGCCCCAACAGCTTCCTGTCCCGCTCCGATCCCCGCGACGTTGCCCGTGTCGAGAGCCGCACCTATATCTGCAGCGAAAAGAAAGAGGATGCCGGCGCCACCAACAACTGGATGGCACCCGATAAAATGCGCGGCAAACTGGACGGCCTCTTCAAGGGCTGCATGGCCGGGCGCACCATGTACATCATTCCGTTCAGCATGGGTCCGCTGGGCTCTGACATCGCCCAGATCGGCGTGCAGATCACCGACAGCCCCTATGTGGTTGTGAGCATGCGCATCATGGCCCGCATCGGCAGCAAGGTGCTGGATGTCCTGGGCGACAGGAATTTCATCAAGTGCCTGCACTCCATCGGCTATCCGCTGACCGACGGCAAACAGGACGTGTCCTGGCCCTGCGATCCCGACAACCGGTATATCGTGCACTATCCGGAAACCCGCGAAGTGGTTTCCTACGGTTCCGGCTACGGCGGCAACGCCCTGCTGGGCAAGAAGTGCGTGGCCCTGCGCATCGCCTCTGTCATGGCGCGTGATGAAGGCTGGCTGGCCGAGCACATGATGATCGTCGGTGTTGAAAACCCGGAAGGGGAAAAGACCTATATTGCCGGCGCCTTCCCGAGCGCCTGCGGCAAGACCAACCTGGCCATGCTGATTCCGCCGGAAGGCTTCGAAGGCTGGAAAGTGCACACCGTGGGTGATGACATCGCCTGGATCAAGCCGGGTGCCGACGGCCGCATGTACGCCATCAACCCGGAAGCCGGCTATTTCGGTGTTGCACCAGGCACCTCCATGGACTCGAATCCCGCCGCCATGGACACCATGAAGGAAAACACCATTTTCACCAACGTGGCTCTCACTGATGACGGCGACGTCTGGTGGGAAGGCATGACCAAGAAAGCACCGGCACACCTGATCGACTGGAAAGGCGAGGACTGGACCCCGGGCTGCGGCCGCAAGGCGGCACACCCGAATGCGCGTTTCACCGCGCCTGCCAGCCAGTGCCCGAGCGTGGACCCCGAGTGGGAAAACCCGAAAGGTGTGCCCATCAGCGCCTTCCTGTTCGGCGGCCGCCTGTCCACGACCTTCCCGCTGGTCTACCAGAGCAAGGACTGGACGCACGGCGTCTACATGGGTGCCACACTGGGCTCCGAGGCGACCGCCGCCGCGGAAAACCAGGAAGCCATCCGCCGCGACCCGATGGCCATGCTGCCGTTCTGCGGCTACAACATGGGCGATTACTGGAAGCACTGGTTCAGCATGAAGGACAAGGTCGGGCAGTTGCCGGAAATCTTCCGCGTCAACTGGTTCCGCAAGAATGCCGAAGGCAAATTCATCTGGCCGGGCTTCGGGCAGAACATGCGCGTGCTGCAGTGGGTGGTCAACCGGGTCAACGGCAAGGTCGACGCCAGCGAGACCGTGTATGGGTTCGTGCCCAAGTACGAGGACATCAACTGGAACGGCCTGGCCTACGACAAGGCAATCTTCGAGGAGCTGATGCGCATCAACAACGCCAGCAGCAAGCGCGAAGTGGAAGACCAGACTTCGCTGTTCAACAAGATCGGCGATCACCTGCCGGCCGAAATGAAGGCCATCCAGCAGGAGATGCTGGATGCATTGCAGTAAGCAGCCTGCATCCTGAGAAAAAGCCCGCACAAGCGGGCTTTTTTGTGCAAGGCATTTGTCAGTTCGTACCGGCCCTGAGCGTGTCGCGAGTAAACAGGGAATTGTTTTCCATGGTGTGGGTGATGGCCTCCTGGTGGCGGCTGAGCAACTGCCCGGACCATTGCTTGTTGAGTGCGTGGTCCTTGGCGTCGGTAGGCATCCAGTTGTCGAATCCGGTGTTGATGTAGGGAATGCGTATCTTCATGTCGTCGGTGACGACAGCGATGCTGTGCCAGTCGCTGATGATGATGGAATCGCGCGGTTTCATGTCCAGCAGGCTCATACCCAGGCTGTAGTTTTCACGGTTCCCCGGTGCACCCAGGATATCCAGCAGTGTCGTGGCGACATCGAGGTGGCTGGTCAGCGCCGATATGGTCTTTGGCTGGCTATTTGGCAAGTGCAGGATGAAAGGCACATGCGTCTGTTCCTCCACGAAGGTGGAGTTGTGGCCCCAGTTGCCTTTCTCCATGAACTCTTCGCCGTGGTCGCCGGTGACGATGATAATCGTGTCGTCCAGCAGCCCCTGTGCTGTCAACGCATCGATGATCATGCCAATCTGGTGATCCACCCAGTAACCGGCGTTGCGGTAACGGTTGAGGATGCCGGTGATTTTTTCATCCAGATATTCCTTTGAAAAATCCGCGTAGTTGAGTGAGTCCGGATAAGGCTTCCTGATAGCGTGATCCTCCGGAAAGAAATAGGGGGCGTGAGTGGATTCAAAAAACTGGAATGCCATGAAGGGTTGATCATGCCCAGTCTGCATGAAGCGGATCAGCTCAGCTGTGTTGTCGGCATCACGCTGCCAGGGGGAGAGCGATTCATCGGCTTCGAAGTAGGCGGATGCCGGCAGGTTGGCCAGGATCGTGTCGGTGAATTCGGGGTAGGTGAATTTGGCACCGGTCCTGAGATTGAAGGTATAGCCAAGTCCCTGCAGACGGTCCATCAGCAAGGGGCTTTGCCGGGCATGCAGGAAACTGTCCCAGTAGGAGCCGTACAGCCCGTAAAACATGCCGAACATGCCCTCGCGTGTGCCATTGCCACTGGAATAGTGGTTCACGTAATGCCAGGAGTCCTGCGCCAGGGCCCAGGCATTGGGCATGGTTTCCGGATTCAATTGATCCCATCGTAACGACTCTGCGACCAGCCAGATGATATTCGGGGTTTGGACCGCGTCATTGAAGGTAATGTTATAGAGGGGGTAAAGCAGGCGACTGCCATCCGGTGGCTGGATGAACCTGTCGCGGTGTTCGGATTCATAACCCAGTGTGGCCGCGAGGGAGCGAAAACGTGTTTTCTGGAAAAACGGGTAATCGTAGGCATGCTCAAGCACGCCCGCGTTGTTGGTGACGTCGCCAATGCCGTAACTGATACCCTGGATGAAAAACAGTGAAACGAAAAATAGCGCGATCCGCGTCGCCCTGAACTCTGGCAGTCGCATGACAAAACCATGCCGGTAACCGGCGATGAAAAGCAGCAGGCACTGCATGAGCAAGATCCAGAGTATTTCCACGCCGACACTGAAATAGGTGCCGGTGCTGCTGTTCAGCGAATCGATCCCGCCATCGGTCATGACCAGGTTCAGCACGAAACGGTTTATGTGGAAGGAGTACAGTCCGAACACGAGGCTGTCCGACCAGATGAACAGCAGGCAGGCAGAGGTCAAAAACACGGCCAGGGATTTGGCTAGCCATTGCCGGCGCGGACAAACGCCCAGCAGGAACCAGGCGGGAATGAAGGCGGGCATCAGGTACAACAGGGAATACAGGGGCCAGGCAGCCAGGTGGAACAGCGCATTGGCTGACAGCCATTCGCCTTCGAACCCGGACAGGAAAAAGGACTGGGTCATTACCAGCATGTGGCACCACGACAGCAGCAGGAACCACGTTATCCATGGCTTGCGCGTGTTTCCGATATGTAGTTTGACCATGCCGCCAGGCCTGTTGCACTTCACAAGCCTGCATCGTACCGGACCAACCTTACCGGAAGATTACCGCGTGATTACCATTTCTTGCGGGTTCGGGCTTCTGAAAAAGTGCCGGGCGAGCAAAGAGGCGCACATCCAGCATAGCCATGCCGTCCACAGGTCGTGGGTGAGAAAGTGGGCGCCGCGCAGTTGCTGGCCGATGCCGAAGACCAGCCCCAAGGTAATCGCGGTCATGAATCCGGCAAATCGCCAGCGCGGAAAGTAGTGAAAGGCAAAATAATACAGTCCGAACCAGGCGTAACCGGCACTGGCGTGACCCGCGGGGAAGCAGTTGCCGTTGCCGGCAAAGGGGCCGGCCAGCAGGCTATGGTAGGCGTGTTCTCCTCCGTAGCGGGCCAGGTCCCAGGGGCAGTCAAGGGCAGTCACCCGTTTCAGGACATTCACCACCAGTGTCGACAGCAAGGCGGAAACCAGCACATAGACCAGGCCACGGCGATAAGCCTGCCAGCGCGGATGAAAACTCGCACCGATGCCAGCCACGAGGGTGAGGGCCATGGCCGCGACCAGCTCACGGCCGCCGGCATGGATAACGGTTTCGGTCAGCCAGGCATTGCGCCATTTCCAGCTATTGCCGCCCCGGGTAAAAATATGGTCAGCCAGTTGCAGGTCGAGGCCCGATAAGGATGTCAGAGCCAGCAACATCAGGAAAACCGCAGTTGGCAGCAAAAGGTGCGTGCGGAAATCAGGCAGGGATGAAACGTGTGCAGGGGTTGTCATGGACTGGTCTCAGGGTGTCTTTACGTAATAATCCGGTAAGGTTGCTCCGCTAGTATGTGTTGCACTCAATCGTGGAGAGCGACCCTTGCAAAAGCGTTTTGCCCTGAATGGTCCATGGCTGGAATGGCGGGTGGACACTGTCATCTTGTTCAGCGCAGCCTTGCTGACCCTGTTCTACAATCACGCTTTCTTTGACAACGTGCTTCGCGAATATGCTCCCGGTGACGGAAATTTCCTTTTCGTGTTGTCACTGGGTGCGTTCCTGTTCGCGCTCACGGCGTTGCTGCTTGGCATGCTTTGCAACTGCGTCACCCTCAAGCCGGTTCTGATGCTGGTATTTCCGATTGCGGCACTCGCCAGCCACTTCATGAACCGTTACAACATCGTGGTGGATACCACGATGCTCGATAATGTGATGGCCACTGATACGCGCGAGGTTAGCGACCTGTTAAGCACCCGGTTGTTTGTCACGTTCGGTATTTTTGGGCTGCTGCCCGCCTGGCTGGTCAGCCGGATAAAAATCCGGCGGTTGCCGGCCCGGTCTGCCTTGTACAAGAAACTGCAGGTAACCCTGGGGTCCATGGCGTTGCTCGCCGTACTGGTATTGGCGCAGGGTTCGAGTTATGCCGGATTTTTCCGCGAACACAAAGCCCTGCGTTATTACGCCAACCCGGTGACCGCCCTGTATTCGCTGGGCAAATACGCAACCGAATTTACATCTGTGGACGACCCGGGCGACAGGACACCCATCGGTATGGACGCCAGGATTCCCGCGACGGATCTGGATCGTGAACTCATCGTGCTGGTGCTTGGCGAGACCGCCCGTGCCGATCATTTTTCCCTCCAGGGGTATTCGCGCAAGACCAACCCGCTTCTGGAAAATGCCGGTGTGACGTACTTCACCAATGTGACCAGCTGCGCGACCTCGACGGCTGCATCCGTGCCGTGCATGTTTTCCAAGGACAATGCCAGTGAATTCGAACTTGAGGAAGCAGGCAGTATCGAAAACCTGCTCGATGTCCTGAGTCACGCTGGCACCAGTATCCTGTGGCGTGACAACAATTCAGATTCCAAAGGCGTGGCAGTTGGGGTTTCCCAGCAGGATTTCAGGGAACCTTCTGTCAATCCAGCCTGTGATACGGAATGCCGCGATGTCGGCATGCTGGCCGGACTCGATGAGTGGATTGAGGATACTGAGGATGGTGACGTGGTCATCGTATTGCACCAGATGGGCAACCACGGGCCGGCCTATTACAGGCGCTACCCCAAAGAATTCGAGATATTCACCCCGGTCTGCAGCACCACGGCGCTGGAAGATTGCACCCAGGAAGAAATCACCAATGCCTACGACAACGCCATCCTCTACACGGATTACTTCCTGTCACAGGTTATTGGCTTCCTCGGCAACTATGACGACGAGTTCGAAACCGCCATGTTCTACATCAGTGACCACGGCGAATCGCTCGGTGAGCACGGGTTGTATCTGCACGGGTTGCCGAACTTCATGGCGCCGGAAGAGCAGCGTCATGTGCCGGCACTGATGTGGTTCGGGAAAAACTACGGTATCGACAGGGAGATGGTTGCAAGCAGGGCGCAGGACGACTGGTCACATGACAATTTTTTTCACACCGTGCTGGGTCTCATGGAAGTCGAGACGACGGTGTATGCCCCAGAGCTCGACATCATCCGGAATGCCCACCTGTAAGAGATGGCCGGGTTCAGGGTGTTATCGTGAAGGTGAAATCGTCCGCCAGGACATGACCGTCGATGCTGGTCACCTGGAACACCACCTGGTACCTGCCGGGTGACAGCAGGGGAATCTCGAGATCGATGGCTTCGCCGAAGGCGGTGGACTGCCCGATGCGATTGCGCGGCAATCTCACATCGATGGTTTCACCAACCTGAACAAGCCGATCATCCACCGGCAGGATGCGCGCATTGGTGATGGTTACCTGGCCGGGAAAGACGAAGCGCAGCAGCTGCGGGGCGCGGTCGATCACGGCATCGTGGTCCGGTACTGTGGTGGCAATTCCGGTATGGGCAAGAGCGGTTGCTGCCGTCTGCAGAAACACGGAAAAGGCTATGACGGTCAAAACGGGGCGCATGACGTGAATTCAATAAGGACGCTGCAATATGCCATGATACACTGGCAGGCCGACAAGAAAACCAGCATGGGAGCATGGAAAACATGCGCGTCGCATTAGGCCTGAAAGTGGCTGCCGCCGTACTATTCGTTTCACTCGCTTCATTTGCCAGTGCCCAGCAGTTGGGTCAGCTCGAGCGTATCAAGGTGCTCGGACCATCCCTGCAGGGGAATCTTTCAGGGGATGACGCCCTGCGTGATGTCTCTGTCTACCTGCCGCCGTCTTACGCAAGCAGCCCGGAGCGTCGCTATCCGGTCATATACCTGCTCCACGGCTACACCGATTCCGACGAGCGCTGGTTCGGGCTGGTGGGCAATCATTTCGTGAACGTACCGAATGCGGTGGATGACGCCTGGCGCAATGGCGCCGCGGAAATGATCATCGTCATGCCGAATGCCTTTACCCGTTTCCAGGGCAGCATGTATTCCAACTCGGTCGTGACCGGCGACTGGGAAAGCTACGTGGCGAAGGACCTGGTGGCCTATATCGACTATCACTATCGCACCATCGCCGATCGCGACAGTCGCGGCCTGGCCGGTCATTCCATGGGTGGCTACGGCACGATGCGTATCGGCATGAAGTACCCGGATGTGTTTGCCGCGTTGTATGCCATGAGTCCCTGCTGCATGGGTGCCAACCTGCATCCCGCCGTGGAGCAGTATGACGAGGCGCTTGCCATCACCAGCGACGAGCAGCTCAGGGCGGCCAGCTTCGGCGGCAAGGCGGCCCTCGCCTCGGCGGCCGTGTGGTCGCCCAATCCGGACAATCCCCCGTTCTATGTCGACCTGCCGGTAGCGAACGGTGAGGTGCAGGAAGATGTCGTGGCGAAATGGGTCGCCAACGCACCTCTGGTATTCGCGCATCAGTACATTGCGCAACTGAAATCTTTCGAGGAAATCTATATCGACGCCGGGGACAGGGATGCGGGTATTGCCCAAACGGTTCGGGAGATGGATTCCATTCTCTCGTCCTATGGCGTCAGGCACTGGTCAGAGATCTATTCCGGCGATCACGTGGACGGCATTCATGAACGCCTCACCACGCACTTGATGCCGATGTTTTCCGAGGTACTGGAACAGGAATAGTTTCCATGGCCACCGTATCGTCCACCCCCAACCTGGAAAAGCATTTCGCGGTGCCACGGCTTGAGGTTGGAGGAGACATGATCGGTGACGTGTTGGCGGCCTGTCAATTTCACTAAAGGATCCGCCTCATGTGGTTACGTACCTCCTGTGATATGAACTTCGACATTCCGGAACCGACGCCGTTTATCCTCATGCTGCGTATGCGCAGCGGCGCCCAGCAGTGGGTAGCCAGCGAGAAATTCGTGTTGAGTCCCAGTGTGCCGGTTTTTGAATTTACCGATATTTATGGCAACCTCTGCCAGCGTCTGATAGCTCCGGCCGGCAGGTTTCTGATTTATACAGAGGCAGAAGTGATGACCGCCGACCAGGTTGACGAGGAGCCTGGCGCCCCTTTTGTCGAGATAGATTTTCTGCCGGATTCAGCATTGATATACATGTTGCCCAGCAGATATTGTGAATCGGATCGCTTTAACCAGATGGCGACGGAAATTACCGCCGGCCTTTTGCCAGGATACGATCAGGTCAAGGCCATTGAGACCTGGCTGCGCCAGTCAATTCGCTATGAAGGTGGCGGCAGCGATATTCCTTTGTCCGCGGTGGAGGTCAACAGGAATCAGCAAGGGGTTTGCCGTGATTTCGCGCACCTGGGTATTGCCTTGTGCCGCAGCATCAGTATCCCGGCGCGGATGGTGGTGGGCTATCTGCACGGGCTGCATCCGATGGATCTGCACGCCTGGATGGAAGCGTATGTCGGTGGGCGCTGGTACACCTTTGATGCTGCCGGTACTGACCAGAAAGGAGGGTATGTGGCCATTGGCTATGGTCGTGATGCCGCCGACGTGGCGATATTCAACCAGTTTGGTCCGGCGGTTTATCCTGTCTCACAGTCCATTACCGTTGCGCAGATAGAAGAAAGTATCAATCCCAATGCATGACATGGCACTGGTCGTCCGGATCAAATACGGAGAATTGCCAGTGCAGCGTTATGGTTCGCAAGACAGGACGTTGTAAGACAACCTCGAACTACGTCCCTTTGCGGTAGCTCAGCAGGGTTTCAAAGTTGCCGATCACCATGCGGCTGCCGTCAAAGGGCATGTCGCCAAGATCTTCCATGCGCGGATCGTTGTACATGCCCTCATGGGCCTTGATCGCCGCTTCCTGGTCGGGCCAGGCTACCCATGACATGACGATCTTCTCACCCGGCTCCGCCTTCACGGCCTTGCGGAAATCGGTGAACTCGCCATCTTCGATATGTGCTTCCCAGTTTTCACAGATCTCGACGGCGCCGTAATCCTTCGCTACCTCGGCGAACAAGGTGGCGATGCGCGTGTATTCTTCCTTTTTATCCTCGGGTACGCCGATGATATAGGCATTGATGAACATGACCGGGCTCTCTTCAGGTCATCACAAGGGGATGAAAGCCAGCGCGTTGTTCGGGTTCAGCGGAATCACCAGTTGCTTTTGCACGGAGTCGTAGCACATGGATGCCGCGCTTGGCACACCGGTGGCAATGACTTCCGCCGCCTGTCCCGGCACGACCTTCGACACGCTGCCGAAGCGCACGCTGCTGACATAGCGCGTGTTGTCCTCTGTCACGATTACTCCGTCATTGCCGCCTTCAGCGGCATGGTCGATGCGCACGACCTCCCCGTCGGGGCTGTAGGTGATCACCGCGTTGTCGTTGATATTGACCACCACGATGTTGCCGTCACGGTCGATGGCGACACCGTTGGGTACGTTGATGGGCGCACCCTGGGCAAACACCGAACTTTGCCCATCAGGTGTCACCTTGAAAATCAGTTCAGGATCGCGGGAATTGGAGATGTAGGCGGTACCGTCTGCGGTGACGCCGATACCGTTGAGAATCGTGGCGCCAGGCACGGCGACGGAAGCCAGCGGCCTGCCGGTGGCCAGGTCGAATGAGCGCAGGTAGCCGCTGTCCACGGTGTAGAGTTTGCCATTGGCGATGGCGCTGCCCAGCGGGTCGCGCAGGTCAAGGCCGTCGCGCGTCGCGCCGATCCATTTCGCGGTGTGTACGCTGCCGTCGGGATTGATCAGCGAGACGAATCCGTCGGGGTCGGCATTTTGATCGCGGTTGCCGGCATTCATGGCCAGCACCAGGTTCTTGTCCGGGTCGAAGGTGCAGCTCTCGGTGAAATGGAAGCTGCCGTAGACCTTTACGTTGGATGACATCGTCATCTTGACGCCCGCCTCGTTGGTGCTGCCGAGCGGCTCGCCCGCCATGAATGCCTGGGCAAAAGTGTTCAGTGACATGCCGCAGAGCAGGGCGGCCAGTACAGGTTTGTTGATGGACATGTTGGGTTTCTCCTTGTTTCAGTTATCGGGCACCAGCCGTTTCAGGCTGTTGCCGGCAAAAATATAAATGGCGCCATCCGGACCACTGCGTACATCACGGATGCGTTCGCCGTTTTCATGCAGCAGGCGTTCCTCGCGCACCACCCGTTCACCGTCGAGTTCGAGGCGCACCAGGGCCTGGCCGGCCATGGCGCCGACGAACAGGTTGCCGCGCCATTGGGGGAACAGGTCGCCGGTATAGAAAGCCATGCCGCCCGGGGCGATAGAGGGGACCCAGTAGTAGATGGGTTCGGTCATGCCGGGACCGCGGGTGAGGCCCGTGCCGGCGGGGACATTGACGCGGCCGTCGAACTGGCGGGCGTCGTACTGCACGCCGTAGGAATAATTGGGCCAGCCGTAGTCATGGCCGGCACGTATGATGTTGATTTCATCGCCGCCCTGCGGGCCGTGGTCGATGACCCACAGCTCGCCGGTTTGCGGGTGGATGGCGCCACCCTCGGGATCCTTCAGGCCGTGAGCAAAGGTTTCCCGCTTGACCATCGCATGCCCGAGCCAGGGATTGTCTGGCGGAATGCTGCCATCTTTGTTGATGCGCACGACGCGACCCGAGAAGTTGCGCGGGATATTGGGTTCGTCCAGGAAATTGCGGCCTTCCACCGTGTCCAGTTCGGAATCGTAGAAGCGGAAGGCGTCGGCGCCGATGCCGTACAGCGTGCCGTCAGGGGCAAATACCAGCCGGCGTTCGGTGCCGGTTTCGCCAATCACGTCGAAATCCTCCAGTCGTCGCATGTCCTCGCTCAGGCGTGCGCGGGAAATACGCTCGGTGCCGAGATCCAGGGCGCGACGCTCGGCCAGGGACAGCGTCCAGACATCCTCGTACCAGTGGGTGACGGGCCACTCGGCGGCTTCCTCGCCTTTCGGTGGCGCCAGGTAAGTGAAATAGATAAGGCGGTTGCTGGCGAAGTCGGGATCCAGGATGACATCGTGCAGGCCTTCGGCAGCCACGCGCTTGATCGGCGGTACGCCGGCGATGGGATCCGAGACCACACCGTCCGGTGAAATGGTGCGCATGGTGCCGGCCCGCTGCGTGAACAGGATGTGCCCGTTGGGCAGGAAGGCCATGGCCCATGGGCCGGCGAGTTCGTCGGCGACGGTTTCGACCCGAAAGCCGGTGGACGCCATGGCCGGTGGCGGGGCATCGGTCTGGCCTGGAAAGGCGGGCTCCGGTTCGGGCGGATTGGGTGCCTGTGCCAGACTGGCCTGGCTGAGCGCCAGTAGCAGTAACGTCATGAAATAACGCATGTTTTCCCTTGATGGCTTCTTGGCAATTTTCTTATTGGTTCCATTTTGAGACGGTTGACTAACGCCAGCCTGTCCAGCAGTATCCTCCGGGAATTAAAGCACAACAAGAATCAGTTACGTAGGGGAATGCCATGCCGTCTTTTTCTGTTACTCCGACCATCACTCGGGTCCTGCAAACAGCAGCAGGTGTCCTGCTTTTGACCACCACCCTGACGGCGTATGCACAGACCACACGTGACGGCATCTACACGGAAGAGCAGGCGGTCGCCGGCGGTGCGCTGTATTTGCGTTCGTGCGTGGAATGCCACGGCATCACCCTCTCAGGCGGTGAGGCGGGCCCGGCCCTGGTCGGCGGAGCGTTCTGGTCCCAGTGGGAGAACCAGTCACTCGCGGCGTTCTACCAGATCACGGCCAGCACCATGCCGGTGAACAATCCCAACGGCTTCTCTCCCGAACAGTACGCCAGCCTGGTGGCGTTCATGCTGCAGCAAAACGGACTTCCTGCCGGCGACAATGAACTGTCGGGCAGCGCGGGGGACCTCGTCACCATCAACATGCTGCCCTCGGAGCAGCCGGTGCGTGTCGCATCGCTTTTGGCAGGGGCATCCAGTGCCCAACGCACCATCGACGCCGAGTGGCTGGGGTATCACAACGACACCCATGCCACCCGTTATGCGCCGCTTGACCAGATCAACAGGGGCAACGTCGGCAATCTGGAAATTGCCTGGCGCTGGACCACCCTCAACCATGGGCCGAATCCCGAATTCAATTACGAATCCACCCCGATCATGGCCGACGGCGTGTTGTACGTAACGGCCGGCCGTCGTCGCGACGTGGTGGCCATCGATCCGGTCACCGGCGAGAACCTGTGGATGTTCCGTTATGACGAAGGCGCCCGGCGCGGCCCGCGCGTCAATTCCGGCCGCGGCGTGTCGTACTGGCGGGGTGACAATGGCGAGTCGCGCATCATTACGGTGACGCCGGGTTACTACCTGATTTCCCTCGACACGGCCACCGGCAAGCCGGACCCCGCCTTCGGGCAGAACGGCGTGGTTGACCTGCGCGTTGGCCAGGAAGACCGCTTCGATATCGACATCGAGGACATTCCTTCGGGTCTCACGGCGCCGCCGGTGATTGTCGGTGACGTCATCATTATCGGTGCGGCATTCCCGTCCGGGGGTTCGCCGCGCTCCATGACCGGACCGGCCGGCAATATCCGCGGTTACGATTTGCGCACCGGCGAGATGCTGTGGATCTTCCATACCATTCCGCAGCAGGGCGAGTTCGGCACCGAGACCTGGCGCAACAACAGCAACGAGTACACAGGCAATGCCGGATCATGGGCAACGATGTCTGCCGATCTCGAACGCGGCATCGTCTACGTACCGGTGGAAGCCGCCACCGGCGACATGTACGGCGGCCATCGTCCCGGCGACAACCTGTTCAGCCAGACCCTGGTGGCGCTGGATGCAAAAACCGGTGAACGCATCTGGCACTTCCAGCTTATCCATCATGACATCTGGGACTACGATCCCCCCACCGCGCCCGTCCTGGCCGACCTGAACGTGGATGGTGCAATCATTCCGGCCGCCATCCAGGTGAGCAAGCAGGGGATGGTGTACACACTGAACCGCCTGACCGGCGAACCGGTATGGCCCATCGAGGAAAGGCCGGTACCGCAATCGACGGTGCCCGGCGAACAGACCTCGCCGACGCAGCCGTTCCCGAGCAAGCCGGCGCCGTTCGAGCGCCTGGGCCTGACCGAGGACGACCTGCTCGACTGGACGCCCGCGATCAAGGCGGAGGCTGTGCGCCTGCTCAATCTTTACACCTACGGGCCGGTCTACACGCCACCGACACTGCAGACGGAAAGCAATCGCGGCACCTTGTTCATGCCCGGCTTCGGCGGCGGCGCCAACTGGCAAGGCGTGGCTTTTGATCCGGAAACCAACATGTTGTACGTGCCTTCGACCTCGCATCCCATGGCCATCGGCCTCACGAAGGATTCCTTCTTCGAAGACAGTGATTTTGATTACGCCATGGCGCGCGGTTTCGGCGTTGAGGGACCGTTCGGGTTGCCCCTGATCAAACCGCCTTACGGGCGCATCACGGCCATCGACATGAACGCCGGAGAACACGCGTGGATGATGGCCAATGCCGATACCCCGGAAGAAATCAGGAATCACCCGCGCCTGCGCGGCGTCGATATTCCCGAGCGGACCGGTCACGGTGACCGCGGCGGCCTGCTGGTGACGAAGTCACTGTTGTTTGCGGGTGAGGGCGCCGGCCTCTACGGCGGCCAGACCGGCGGCGGTCCGATGTTCAGGGCCCATGACAAGGCTACCGGGGAGATCGTCGCGGAATTCGAATTGCCGGCCAAGCAGACGGGCCTGCCCATGACCTACCAGATCGACGGCACGCAATATATCGTCATACCTGTTGGTGATACTGGCCATCCTGGGGAACTGGTAGCTTTAAAAGTTGCTCAATAAAATTATTTGCTGCAAGCTCAAAGCTGAAAGATGAAAGATGGATGCGCTGAAGTA
>Ga0181578_10002413_pt1 | contig 17516 bp, 8 predicted proteins | sample 071ome_21_FD_148659 | JGI IMG/M metagenome (GOLD analysis project Ga0181578, IMG submission 148659) | Coastal salt marsh microbial communities from the Groves Creek Marsh, Skidaway Island, Georgia - 071401CT metaG (spades assembly) | ecosystem: Environmental > Aquatic > Marine > Intertidal zone... | reverse complement strand
ATCGCGTGGTCATGGTTGGTACTGTTTGTACATATTGATACGGTGTGTGCGCGCAGTGTGACGTTTCGCGCGGTCGATGTCGACGCGAGCGCGATGATGATGATGATGATGGTGATGCCGACCGATCGATCGATCGAGGTGCCGACGCGCGTTGAACGCGTTGATTGGAAAATCTGCGCTCGCCAGCCAGACGGGGCGACGAAGACGCGGTCGAGTTCGGCGCGGCGCGCGCGAACGAAGGCTTGGACGTCGATCCATCGGCGTCATCGCGCGGTTTCTTCTCCTCGGCTTGGGTGAGGGCGCGCGCGGCGCGGATTTCGACGCGCGTCACGTGGTTGGCGATGACGACTTCGATGACGGTGAGACCGCGGAAGATGAAGCGCGAGGAGAGGCGCGTGAGGATGAAGGCGTCGTCGGCGCCGATGGATGGGAGTTTCGCGAGCGCGCCGTCGGTGAGGGAGACGATGGAGCGGGAGCGGATGAAGGAGAAGGAAGCTCGCGCCTGAAGACGCGCGAATCGACTGTAAAGTCGAATCGTCGCTTCAGCCTCGAACGTACCGACCGACCGACCGACTGTCCGATCGAGTCACATTTGACGGTTCATGACTCAGAAAGTACCCCTCTTTCGGAAGGGAACATTTTTCAAAAACTCGCGACAAAGACAGCCCAGCCCGATCCCGACCCCGACCGAGCGACACACGCCGCCGCTGACGACGACGCCGACGATGAAACGCGCGGGCGCGCCGCCGACGACGGCGAATAAAACCCCGCGTGTCGACGCCGACGAAGACTTGGATGATTTAGCGCGACGCGCGGAGGAACACGACGATGAAGAAGAGACTCGAATGATGCTCAAAGCGACGGGTGACGCCGCGCACGCGGGCGAGGAATACGACGACGACCTGGATTACGACGAAGAGGAGGTGTACGCGCGGGGTCAAGGAGGGGCGGACGTCGTCGCGACGGCGAGCGATCGGGCGAATTGGGTGCGGAAACCGCTCGCGGCGCCGGTGCGGGCGGAGACGGATCGGTTGTTGTTTCAACAGTTGGACATCGATTACGTGGTGGACAAACCGCACGAGTGGTTGAAGGATCGACGGTCGAAGGGTGACGCGGCGGTGGTACGGATGTTTGGCGTGACTGGGGATGGACACAGCGTGTGCGCGCACGTGCACGGGTTTGAGCCGTATTTTTACGCGAGTGTACCGGAGAATTTTACCGAAGCGGATTGCGAGGCGTTTAAACGAAGACTCAACGAAGAGGTGGCTGCGACGAAGAAGAACGCGCAAGGGAGCGGGGTGTTCGTCGTCAACGTGACGTTGGACCGTAAACAGTCGTTGATGCATTACAGTGAGGCGAAGGATCGGTTGTTTGCAAAGATTACGATGGGTTTGCCAAACATGGTGAGCGCGGCGCGGGGCATCTTGGAAAGAGGCTTTAGCGTGCCGGGCGTTCGCGAGGGGGCGTTCACGACGTACCCGACGTTTGAGTCTAACATTGTTTACGCGCTGAGGTTCATGGTAGATTGCGCCGTGGTCGGTGGTAACTGGATCGAGTTTCCCGCTGGGTCGTACAAGGTTCGCTCGAAGAAGGCGTCGCACTGTCAAATCGAAGTGGATATCATGTACGACAAGCTCATCTCTCACCCCGCCGAAGGCGAGTACTCGAAACTCGCGCCGTTCCGCATTCTTTCAGTCGACATCGAGTGCGCCGGTCGCAAGGGCCACTTTCCAGACGCGAAGATTGATCCGGTGATTCAGATTGCTACCCTCGTCACCGAGCAAGGGAGCGATAAACCAATTATTCGAGCCGTGTGGACGCTCGACACGTGCGCACCCATCGTCGGCGCGGACGTCCTCAGCTTTAAGGATGAACGCGAGTTACTCCGCAATTGGGGTAACTTTTTGCGTGGATGTGACCCGGACCTTTTGATTGGCTATAACATTATCAATTTCGATTTCCCGTACTTGCTCGATCGCGCCGAGACTCTCGGCGTCGCCGACTTTCCGTACTGGGGTCGCATGATTGGGACCAAGGTTCGCATGCGTGACACAGTCTTCTCTTCCAAGGCATACGGTACACACGAGAGCAAGGAAATTTCGTGCGAAGGACGCGTACAGTTTGACATGTTACGCGCGATTCAACGTGATTACAAGCTCTCATCTTACTCTCTCAACGCCGTGTCAGCGCACTTTTTGGGCGAGCAAAAGGAAGACGTGCACTACAGCGCCATTTCCGAGCTTCAAAACGGCACGCCTGAAACACGTCGCCGTCTCGCGGTGTACTGTTTGAAGGATGCCTATCTTCCGCAGCGATTGTTGGACAAGCTGATGTACATGTACAACTACATCGAGATGGCTCGCGTCACAGGCGTTCCGCTCAACTACCTGCTCACGCGCGGTCAATCCATCAAGGTTATGTCCCAGCTGTTGCGCAAGGCGAGACAGCGTAATATGCTCATTCCACACATGGCCAAGCAAGGTGGCGGAAACGTCCAAGCCGAAGGAGGCGTCGCGTACGAAGGTGCGACTGTGTTGGACGCCAAGGCGGGCTACTACGAGATGCCCATCGCCACTCTAGATTTCGCCTCTCTGTATCCGTCAATCATGATGGCCCACAACCTTTGCTACTCGACGCTCGTGCCGAAGAGTATGGTGAGTAAGCTTAACCCGGACGATGTGGGAATATCGCCCGCCGGTGACGCTTTCGTCAAGGCGAACAAAGTGAAGGGCATTTTGCCAGAAATTTTAGAGGAGCTTTTGAGTGCGCGTAAACGCGCGAAGGCGGATCTTAAAAAGGCGACCGATCCGCTGCAAAAGGCCGTGTTAGACGGTCGTCAGCTCGCGTTGAAGATTTCAGCCAACTCTGTGTACGGTTTTACCGGAGCTACGGTCGGTCAGCTGCCGTGCCTCGAAATTTCTTCATCCACCACCGCGTACGGCCGCACGATGATTGATCACACCAAGAACCTCGTGGAAGAAAAGTACCGCACCGCGAATGGTTACTCGGGCAACGCCGAAGTTATTTACGGTGACACTGACTCTGTGATGATCAAGTTTAACACCCCAGATCTGGCTGAGGCGATGAAACTCGGCGAGGAAGCCGCGGGCTACGTGTCGGACACCTTTTTGAAGCCCATCAAGCTCGAGTTCGAAAAAGTGTACTGGCCGTACTTGCTCATCAGCAAGAAGCGTTACGCCGGTTTGCTGTGGACGAACACGGACAAGTACGACAAGATGGATACCAAGGGTATCGAAACCGTCCGTCGCGATAACTGTTTGCTCGTCCGTCAAGTCATCGAGACGGTGCTCGAAAAGATTCTCAAGCAACGCGACGTGCAAGGCGCCGTCAAGTATGTGCAAAGCACCATTGCGGATTTGTTGATGAACAAGCTCGACTTTTCTCAGCTAGTCATCACGAAAGGGTTCACCAAGGAGGCTGACTCGTACGGTGTGAAGATGGCGCACATTGAGCTCGCGCAGCGCATGCGTCAGCGAGATCCAGCCACGGCACCGGTGGTGGGCGATCGCATCGCGTACGTCATCATCAAAGCGGCGAAGAACGCCAAGGCTTACGAAAAGTCAGAGGACCCCATTTACGCCCTCGACAACAACCTTCCGATCGACTGCCAGCATTACTTGGACCATTACCTCGCGAAACCATTGCTTCGCATCTTTGAACCGATTCTTCACAACGCGGCGTCTGTGCTTTTACACGGCGAGCACACGAGACGCATCGCTCAACCGACGCCGACTGTCAAAGCGGGCGGCATCATGCAATTCGCAAAGATCCGTCTCAGCTGCGTCGGATGCCGAGCACCGATCGCGGATGAGAAATTATCCAAATCTTTGTGCAAAAACTGCTTGACCAACGAATCCCAGCACTTGCAAAAGGCGCTGTCATCCGTGAACAAACTCGAGGAGGATTTCAACCGTCTCTGGACCCAGTGCCAACGATGCCAAGGTTCGTTACACCAAGACGTCTTGTGCACATCACGAGATTGTCCAATCTTTTACCGGCGTAAAAAAGTTCAAAAGGATTTGACCGAGGCCACGGCTCAGCTCAAGCGCTTCGATTGGTGAGCGCTTCGATAGACTGAACATTCGCGACAAAAGTTGAAACAATCTGTAGTAATCAATCAACCGACAAAAAACGTCAACCAACCGACGGCGTTCGACTCCACACTCCTCGACGTCCGGGGTCGACATGTCCGCCCCGCCCGCGTCCACGCCGATGGACGCGCTGGCATCGATGATGATCGACGACAAGTACGCCCTCTTGGCGCGCGTCGGCCGCGGTGCGACGGGTGAAGTGTACAAGGCTCGCGACGTGCAGTCCAACGAAATCGTCGCCGTGAAACTCGTTGACCTCGAAGACGCCGAGGACGACGTCGCGGACATTCAACGCGAAATCACCTTGCTCGCTCAGTGCTCTTCGCCGTACGTGACGAGGTACATGAGCTCGACGCTCGTGCCGGGGACGAGTAAACTCGCGATCGTCATGGAGTACATGGCGGGCGGAAGCGCGCGACACGCGTTGAATGAAATTGAAACAACGTCAACGAACGAAGACGAGCATTCGTCCGGGGTGAAGGGCAAAGGGGTGTCAGAGGGTGAGATTGCGTACATCATGCGCGATGTACTTCGCGCGCTCGAGTATTTACACCACGAGGGGAAGATTCATCGGGACATCAAGGCGGCGAATGTGCTCTTGACGGAAAAGGCGGAAGCGCGACTGGCAGATTTCGGAGTGAGCGGACAGATGACGCACACGCTCGGGGCGCGAAGGAAGACGTTTACGGGGACGCCGTTTTGGATGGCGCCCGAGGTGATTCAAGGAAGCGAGGGATACGATGAGAAGGCTGATATTTGGAGTCTCGGTATCACGTGTTACGAGCTCGCGACGGGCGCGGCACCGCACGCGGAGCTCCATCCGATGCGCGTGTTGTTCGTGATTCCTAAATCAGACGCGCCGAGATTACCGCAAGATGGGTCGTTCAGCGTCGAGTTTCAAGATTTCGTAGCCAAGTGCCTGCAAAAGACGGCAAAGGATAGACCGAGCGCAAAGGAGCTGTTACAGCACGACTTTTTAAAGCGCGTCGATCCCGAGGCGATCGCGGCGCTCAAGGCTCGCGTCGATAAACACGTTGCGTTGACTGAAAAGGACGTCATCGACGGTCAGACTAATAACCCAGGTGCATCGGGGCGACAAGTGGCGAAAGCGGCGACGCCGTCGTGGGATTTCGGCGACGACTCTCTCGGGCGTAAATTCGCTTCAAAGGTGCAAGTGAGCGTAGACGCTCGCGCGGATGCGGTGGATGAAAAATCAGAAAACGGCGGGAGTACGGTGTACCAGTCGATGGGCGGTACCATTCGGATGGCGATTCCCCCAAACATGCAAACCACCGATGACGAAAGCGAAGAGTTGGGCGATTCCATGGGGGCGGCAACAGTCGGCACAACGAGTTCTCACGGAGGCGGCGTCAACAAGGATAGGTTTAGACTCGACGAAGTCCTCGACCAAACATTCTTACAGACACCGCTGATGCGAAGTCTCATCGTGCCCGCCATGACGGAGTCTTGCAAGTCGGACGACCCCGAGGTGAGTTCCGCGTATGACAAGACGATTGAATCCTTGGACGCGCTCGAGATGGTTGCCCCCGGATCTCTGTCGCTATTCATTCAATCAATCATGCGTCGCGTCGCCACATCGCGCGATGAGTCGCTCTCTGCGCTCAAAGGCAGCGCGAACGCGTTGTTTGGTGGCGCCAACGAGGAAACCTTTGTAAAAGGCGACGGTGGCCGCTCGGTGTTGGCCAACTATCTTTTGCGCCGTTGGCAAGCGGATGTCGAAAAGGCTAGAAACAACAAGTAGTAATACAGATATCTAAGTACTTAGTAGTATGGGTCCCACCACGCCGCTACATGCGCTGAAATTTTTCATACATGTCAACGAGCTCTTGTCGAGGCGGTGGGCTGGGCCTGACTCGCGAGCACGCGGCGCCGATGTGCCGCGCGTACACCTTGTCAGCGTTGATATTTTCCTCGAGCGCGACGAGCGCGGCTTCGCGAGCGATAGCTGATAAATCAGCCCCGGTATACCCCTTGGTCGATAGCGCCAACATTTTTAAATCGACGTCGTCCGCGAGCGGCGTCTTCTTAAACTGCACCTTTAGAATTGACTCGCGATCCTCCGCCGCGACGGGCGGAGGGACGTACAACAATCGATCAAATCTTCCCGGCCGCAACAACGCACCGTCGACGAGGTCCGGTCGGTTCGTCGCTGCGACGACGGTGACGTTGGACGACGGGGCGAGACCGTCCATTTCGCCTAAAAGTTGCGTGATGACGCGGTCTTGAACCGACGGTGCGCCGCCTTCGCCTCCTCCTCCTCGGGTACCGGCGAGACCGTCGACTTCATCGATGAATATCACCGATGGCGACGATGTGCGCGCGCGCGCGAAGACGGATCGCACAGCTTTTTCGGAATCACCGACCCACTTGGAGAATAATTCGGATCCTTTGATGGATATGAAATTTCTACCCGAAGCGCTCGCCACGGCGCGCGCCAACATGGTTTTGCTGCAACCAGGCGGTCCGTACAACAGGATCCCCTTGGGTGCGGACGCGCCGACGCGCTGCATGGCGTCGGGATGTTTCTCCGCCCACTCCACCGCCTCTTTCAGGCGGTCCTTCACCTGGTCGAGTCCTCCGACGTCGTCCCAAGCGACGCGCGGAATTTCAATCGCGACTTCGCGCAGCGCGCTAGGACGCACCTTGACTCGGGCAACGTCGAAATCTCCGACAGTCACCTTGTATGCGTCGTCCGGGCCGATGTTCACGTCGCCAAGTGCACGCGTGATGGCGTCCACGTCATTTTCCGGCGCGCTCGACGCGTTGCCCGAGTCAATCAATCGACTGAGTGCGTGCATGGCGGCGTGTTGGCAAAGCGCCGCGACGTCTGCCCCGACGAAACCGTGCGTGCTCTTCGCTAAGTCGAGCACGTATTCCTCCGGTAAGCTGTGTCGGATCCCCCGTAAGTGCGTTCGGAGAATCTCTAATCGATCTTTTGGCGTCGGCACGCCCACCTCCATCTCGCGGTCAAACCTTCCTGGGCGTCTGAGCGAACGCTCGATGGCGTCGGGTCTATTCGTCGTGGCGATGACGACGACGCGGTCCAAATCGGGCATGTTTTCAGAACCTCCGTCGAAAATGGCGAGCATCGTCGCCACGATTCTCGACGACATCATCCCATCCCCACCGGATTGGTTGCGCGACGGTGCGATGGCGTCGAGCTCATCCAGGAGAATGACGCTCGGCGCCGCTTGTATCGCGGCGAGGAAAACCGCGCGCAACGCCTCTTCGCTCTCGCCGAGATGCGCGCTCACGAGCTCTGGACCGTTGACGACGAATAACTTTGCGTTTGACGCGTGCGCCGCGGCGCGCGCCAAGCGGGTTTTGCCAGACCCAGGAGGCCCGTATAGGAGCACGCCTCGCGGTGGCTTTACGCCGCATTGCGTAAACACTTCTGGATTTGTAAGCGGCAACGTCACGAGCTCTCGCAGCGCCGCTTCGTGCACCTCCACGCCGCCTAAACTTTCAAAAGATACATCCTGTGCCGACGCCGCACGCGCGGCGCGACGGACGGCGGCGGCACCGACGTCTCCGTCGCTGTCTGATTCGCTATCGGATGCGTATGTCGACGATTCGGCTCCGCCAGCCGACGCGCTCGTTCGCTCGCGCAACGCGACGCGCGTCCTCGACGTAATCTCCACGCCCCGCTTCGCCGACTCCGGGCCCTCAATCTCGGTGACCTCGAACAACGCGCTCGTCCCGAGCAAGGGCAACCGGACGAGGTTTCCAATCAAGACGCCTCGTCCGCTGAGCGCGCGTTTAGCCAATGCTTCTAAAATTCCTCGCTGTCGCGACGACGATCGCCCGCCGTCGCTCTTCAATCCTCGATCCAACCACACCGCAGCTTCCCCGCCGACGTCCGCCTCCAACGCCCACAACGTGAGATGCACGACGACGATATCGTCGTCATCGATCCCGAACCCGTCCAGCTCAACCGGACTCGTGCCGTCGTCTTCGCGTCGCAGCGCCCGAGCGCCGAGCGTCGATCCGCCCGGCGGGCATCCCATCGATAACCAAACCTTTCTACTCAACTGAATACCATCGTCATCGAGCGTCGCCGATGGCCACACCCGCGCGAGAACCGTCGTCGCACCCATTCTACTCGTCGTCGTCTCGTCGAACCCGTCGTCGTCGATGTCCAAAGCGAGTCGCGCGCGCGCGTTCGTCTTGAACGCCACGGCGTCGCTCGCGTCTCGCTCGTCGGCGACGGTTACGATGTTAACCACCGGTGCATCGCACCCGCCCGTCGTGAACAGCGACGACGACGAAGGCGAACCGGTGGATTTACGACGGTCCTTTCCTGATCGCGATCGCACCGGCGTATCCAACCGAACGGCGACGTTTTTCAAACCCGTCGCCGCTTCGTCCTCCGCGACGGCGTAACAACGCAATTCCAACCACGACCCCGTCGTCGCCCCGCACGCGCGCATGAGTTTCGGCGACGCGACGCAGTGCGCGGACGCCCCGACGTTCTCCGCGACGGGGGCGCGCGCGTCGAGCGCACACGGTGCGATGCTTTCGGGGAGTTTGATGATGATTTCATCCGCGGCGGCGGCGGCGCTCGTCGTTGTCGTTTTACTGCTGACGCCGCTTTGACGACGGATTTCCATGTCTGTCACCGGCGCACCCGCGCGACGGTCGCGCCCGCGATCATCACTATCGTCATCGACGTCTCGGTCGCGTCCGCGAGACGATCGCGACGCGCGATCGCGACCGCGGGACGACATTGAACGTGACTGATGGATCGACGCGTTGTGAAGCGTCGCTCCGCGCGCGTCGAACGTTCAAATCGATCGTCGAACCGATGAGCGCATGAAACGCGCGTGAAGACGTAGTTACAGTATGTGTTCGTTACATGTATAAAACCTCGCTCGCCGCGCGTGTGGGAACGAGCGAGCGATGGAGCTTTGGGTTGTTTTGGTTTGATTCGATTCGGCCGGAAACGCTCCTCGAGTGATAAAGCCAGAGGATAAAAGAGCGCCGGGCGATCGAACCGCATCACTTTACGCGATCAAGCGTTTTGAAGCGTTTGATCGAAATGCCACGCCGCCATGCCGTCTCCCGGCGGGCCCATGCGAAGAAGCGTCGCCACCATTTCGCTCACTTCGCGAACGCTCTGCACTTGCGGATCCAACATCGTACCCTCCAAAAAGTCGCACATGTGCGCGTCTCCAGAGGCATCCGCCACGCGATGAAGCTCGCAGAGTTTATCATTGTTCAACTTTTCCAACGACAGGCTCAATTCGAGCGCGTACAGCGCGCATCCTTTGATATCGTCGTCGTACTCCGTTTGCGGCGGCAACAACTGCTGCAACTCGACGCGTCCTCCTCGAAGATTCATGTAATCCATCAGCTGTTCCGCGTGCGCCCGCTCCTCGAGCGACTCCTTCTTAAAGTGCTCAGCAAATCCCTTCAACGCCACGTTATCTCGGGAAAAGTAACAGTACATGGCGTGGTAGATGTACGACACGTTGTATTCGACGTTGATTTGCGCGTTGAGCGCGCGTTCGCACTCCGCCGAAAACCCGCTTCGCGCGAACGAATACTCTACCGATTGTCTCACCGGGTGCGTCGTCGTCGCCTCGACGATGGCTTGGGATTTCTTAGTTTCGATCGCCCCGTCCCTGGGTTCGCCCGCGCGCGGGACGACGACGACCGTCGTTCGCGCCGATCGGCGGTTCGATTGCGTCACTGAATTCTTCTTCTTCAACCCTCGCACCGTCGCGCGGTGTGCGGCGTTTAAGCTCTGCGTCGTCTGCGACATGTCGCAATCTCTCGTGGCGTTCGCGGCGGTGGCGTTCGGTTTCGACGTCGGCGCGCGCGTCGGCGTGTGACGACGCGAAGGATGAAAAATCGTTACGTTTTTGGATCGATCGTTCGAACCGATCCGTCCGACGCGACACACGCCGACGCGCCGCTCGTCGACATGTCGCCGTCGGACCACGCGAACGCGACGACGGTGAGACGGGCGTACGCCGTCGCGCACGGATGGGAACACGCGAGCGCGCTGAGTGGGACGCAGAACGCGGCGTTGGCGACGATCTCGGCGTGCGCGCAGCACGGAAAGGTGACGACGACGACGACGCGACGCGAGGGTGACGAGAACGCGGTGAGCGATGGCGTGGGAGGCGGGACGAAGGGTGGTGCGTCTGTAGATCGGTCGGTGGCGTCGCGTGGGGACGGCGCGGCGTCGACGACGACGACGACGACGACGAGCAAAGCGAAGAGGAAACTGTCGACGGCGCGCGAGTTTTACGCGTGGTACGCCGACGTCGAGACGAAGATGGATGAGGAAAGACGGGCGGTGCACCGAGCGGAAGTGGAGGCGCTGAGGGATGAAATCAAGGCGTGCGATGAGACATTGGGGAAGCTCGAGGGGATTGAGCGCGGGTTGGAGACGATGGTGGCGGCGCAGAGAGAGTTGAAGCGGCACTCGAGACGAACGCAAGAGGAGAGCGAACGTTTGATTGCGGAGAGGGATCGGCTGTTGGAGTTTGCGGACGCGTTGAGGAGTAAGTTGGACTACTTCGATCAGTTAGAAAAGGTGGCGGAGCAGTTTCAGGCGGGGGTTATCATTTCGAGCGCGAGCGATCCGAGCGGAGGAAGCGTGGCGCCCAAGGAGCAAGTGTTGCCGATGTTGAAGCGGTTAGACGATTGCCTTCAGTTTGTCGCGTCGCACCCGCAGTACGCCGAGGGTGGGAGCTACGGGACCAAGTTTAAGCAGCTTCAAACGCGCGCGTTGAGTACGGTTCGTGATTACTACATGTCGGCGCTGCGCAAGGCGACCAAACAGGTGCAAGACGCGGCCAAGGGTAAGAAGAGTGGGACGCCTGTGGTCGGAGACGCGTCCGAGTACGACGAGATTGACGTGGACGAAAGCGATGAGATGGGGCTGTTGTACGTTCGGTTCCGCGCCTCGGCGATGGAGCTGAGAGATCTTACGGAGGAGCTCGAAAAACGTAGCCATCATGAAGAGTACGCTGCGTTGCTTTCAGATTGTCACGTGCTGTACTGCGAACAGCGCGCCAACTTGCTCGCGGGCTCCGTAAAGAAGAAGATGCGTGCCATCGCGAGTGCCGAACGCGCCGCAGACGTCATCTCTCTCACCCGTATCGGCATCGCGTACCTCATCGAAGTCACCCAAGCCGAATACGCATTGTTCAGACACTTTTTCCCAAACACCGAACCCACTGGTGCGCTTTCGGCTCTGATGATTCCTCTCGGAACGCATTTGAGCGATATTCTTCGCCCAAAATACATCTCCATCACGGATTTGTCCCTTTTGGCTGACCTCGTTGAGGCGATGAAGGGTGAGATGCTCGCCGACGTCTCGACCAAGATTGAAAATGCGAAGGCGCTTGAGCCCGTGCTGCGTAGGATTCTCTCAGACGTGCAGGAACGTCTCATTTTCCGCGCGCAGACGTACATCAAGGATCAAGTGGGCAACTATCGACCGACGTCGGAGGATTTAGACTTCCCCGCAAAACTTGTTCGGGCGTTACAAGCGAAGAAAGACGACGATTCGGCGGACGACGGCGACGTCACCAATTGGTACCCACCTCTGGAGAAGACGCTCACATGTCTCGCAAAGCTCTATCGCTGCGTCGAGCTCAAAACGTTTGCCGGGTTGGCGCAAGAGGCGTTGGCTTTGTGTGCCGATAACATTGCCGTTGCGGCTCGATCAGTCGCCACAAAGGCAAGCAACGTCGACGGTCAACTCTTCCTTATTAAACATTTGATTATTTTGCGCGAGCAAATCGCACCTTTCAACGCCGAGTTCACCGTGTCCATGAAAGACTTGGACTTTACGCACATGCGAGGTCACATGCGTCGAATGTTGGGCGGCGAAATGTCATTCTTTTCGCTCAGCCCTGAAAACGCCCTCTACCAGCTCGCGTCTGAAGGCAGACCGCGCGTCGTGGAAAACAAGATTGACTCAAAGCAAGAGCTCGAGAAGCAACTCAAAGCGGCGTGCGAAGCCTACATCATGACAATCACGAAGCAAATCGTCGAACCGATGCTCAGCTTTATCACAAAGGTGACTGCATTCAGGGTCTCCACGGCGTCTCAAGGAAAATCTCTCAAGGCCGCCGCCTTTGCGTCCGAGGACAAACTCAAAGTCATCGCCTCTCAAGTCAGGTCGGCGCTCGACGAAAACCTCCCCAAGGCTGTCTACACCATGAAGTTGTACCTCAACTCTGACAAGACGCGCGATGTGCTCCTGAAACCAATCAAGAGCAACATTGCCGAGGCGTTCGCTCAAGTCGCCGCCATTTTAGAAGCCGACTTTGCTCAAGGCACCGCCGCTCGCGTCGGCTTTTTAGACCCTCCCTCCCTCGCTGCGGCGATGGAAAACGCGTTGTAATACATCTCATAGAACGACGATTACCGACGCGAAAAACTCGATCCAGACGCAACGCGAGACGGAGCTTTTCGATCATTTTTCGTTCATTGGGTCGCCTTTCAGGCACCAACACCTTGCTGGTGCGTTAGTTATGCATCATCTGAACCTACCCGCGTCAAACCGACGCGCGCGTCATGACGAGCGGCGGCAACACGGATCCAGATGATGAAAATAACGATGCCGTCGCGAACGACGACACGGCGCGACTTTTACGCGAGGATGCGGCCGTGGGTGCGACCGTCGATGGGGTGGTTTCCTTTGAAACTTCGTTACAGAGAGAGAGGTGCTCAACGCTGCGACTGATCGGGATAAACGCCTTCTTCTTCGCGTACGGGGCGTGGATCAGTTCGTTTGCGATCGTCACCTTGCCCGCGGAGTCGACGCTGTTCTTTCCGAATAGCGATACGGTAGCGCTGGCGGGTTTCATGATGATTGCCGGGGCGTCGCAGTTGAGCGGTCCTTGGGCGGGATTCGTTTCCGATCGAACGCAGTCAAAGTTTGGTCGTCGACGACCGATCATTTTGAAGAGTGCGGCATTTGTTGCGCCGTCGATGATCGCCATGTTCTTCGCGAGGACGTTTAACAACGCGTGGTGGGCCGCGGGGACGTATTACGTGGCATTTACGGCGGCGATGTTGGCGCTCAACGTGTGTTACACGGCGTGCACGGGACTAGTTCCGGATATCATCAGCGATAATCAGACTGGACAGGCGAATGGGATCCTCGCCGCGATGAGCGCGGCGGGCGCGTGCGCGAGTTTTCTGTACACCATGGTGTATCCAAACGTCGGTTCGTTGTATTGGTTTTACTTGGCGCTGTTGGCCACGGTGCCCGTGACGTGTTTGAGTGCTGACGAAAAGAGCACCCTTGTGCATCCGAACGCGGGAGATGACGCGCCTCTGCAAACCACGTTTTCGTGGCTCGAGTTGGCGAGCATGTACACCATTTCACCGAGTAAGGAATCGGAGAGGAGTTTCTTCTGGCTCTTTGTGTGTCGAACGCTGTATTACACCGGCATATCGGCGCAGGTCTTCTTACAGTATCTGCTTCGCGATACCGCCGTGAAAGATGATGGAACGGGTTTGATTGGTCACGAGCCCGAGCAAACGGTGGCTCGGTTATCCTTTATAGGTCAAGTCGCCGGTATGGTGTGCGCGTATCCCGCGGGATTGATGAGCGATATTCTCGGGCGAAAGCCCGTCATCGCGGGCGCGTGCGCCGGAATAATATCGGTGTACATCATGTTCATTTTCATCCACAAAATGTCTTCCATATATATGGTCGGCATCTGGTACGGTGCCATGAATGGGATGTTTCTCTCGGTGGACTACGCGCTCGCTATCGATTGCCTCCCGGATCGCGCGCAGTCGGCGCGCTGGCTCGCCATTTGGGGCGTCGCGAGCTTCATCGGAACGTCTGTAGGACCTCTAGTTTATTCTCTCATCTTACATTTCGCGGATCGCGAGTACGACGAAGACGACGGATCAAAAGAGACTGTCCAAGAAGGATACACGACGATGCTTCTCGTCGGCGCGTTTCTGATGGCTCTCTGTGCCTTCGGTCTCCTGCTCGTCAAGCCGAGAAGGTAGACAATCAAATCTGCGACTCGTATAGCGACCTCGCGAGGCGTTGGTGCCGAATGGGGCTCGGGCGATCGGCTCAAAAACCAGACGCAGCCGCTGACGGCGACTTTTGTTTCAAAATTGACCAATTTTAGCTACGAATGTGTACCATATCAGAACCAGATGATTAGCCATCGTTCGCCCGAGCGTATCAACGAAACACGAAAAAACTTCCGACGCGCGCGCTGGAACGGGGAGACGAAGAGTCACTTGCATCTTATCCTCGCCCACCCTCGTCGACGCGTCGACACACCGACGCGCGAAGAACCGCGCGCGTGCGAGACCGTGGACGAACGGCCCACGATGGGATTTTTCGCGCGGTGTTTTCCTTTCGTCGCCGCGTCGTCATCGCCGTCGACCGGATGGGACGCGTTCGCCGAGGATGTCTTCGGTGACGACGCCATGGACGATTCGTGTGCCAAACGACTCTCGCGTCCCGGCGTGCTCCGCGCGCGCGCGCGAAAGCGCATGGCCATCGGCGAGGTAGATGTCATCGATGCTGACGTCGGCGAGCCGCGCGCGACGGAGGAGGCGCGAACGCCCGCGGCGGAGCGCGCGATACTCTCAGCCATGGATGGAAATCTGCTCTTCGCAGAGCTCGACGCCAAGACGAAGACGCGCGTCATGAACGCCATGGTGCCCCGAAGCGTCGACGCCGGGGAGGTGATCGTGCGCCAAGGAGACATGAATGCGGAGCTGTTTTACATCATTGAGAGCGGAGAGGCTCGGGTAATGAAGAGCGAACAAGGGAAGCGGGCGTCGCTGACGCACGCGAACGATAGCGCCAACGAACTCGACGCGCCAGAAACGCATCAAACTCCGTTGTCCGATGAATCTTCGGCCAAGTGTGTCGCAACGCTCGGACCTGGGCGTGGTTTCGGTGAATTAGCGCTGTTGTACGCGTGCGCAAGGTCGGCAACCGTCATCGCGGATACGCCGATGAAGGTGTGGACGCTTCACGTGCACGCATTCAAAACCATCAAGCGATCCATCGCCAAACGGGAAGCCTCATCGACGCTCGATCTCATGGGCCGCGTCGAGCTCTTCGGCGCACTCTCTGAGCATCAACTCGTGTCTATCTGTAACGCGTCGAGACGAGAGACGTACGAAGCTGGAGATGTCGTGTTCAATCAGGGCGATTCTGGCGACTGCTTTTACATTGTACACGAAGGCGAAGCGAGCGTTCGCGTAAACGGCGCGGAAGTCGCGAGGCTCTCTTCCGGGGATTACTTTGGCGAGAGAGCGCTTATCCATAATGAGCCTCGCGCGGCGACGATCGTCGCGAGCACCGACCTCGCTTGTCTCGTGCTCACCCGCGATACTTTCATCTCCATGCTCGGCTCGATTGAGGAAGCGCGTTGCTTCGCTGGTTTGGCAGAGTGTCCGATTCTCGCGCCTCTGAGCGACAATCAGCTCACGGAGATTGCCGAGTCGATGAAAATGCAGCTTCACACCGCGGGCGATATCGTCTTTAAGGAGGGCTCACCCGGCGATGCGTTTTACGTGATCATCGACGGAGAATTTGATGTGTCCAAATCCAATTCGGCTGCGCCCATCGCGCGTCTCGGGCGAGGTCAATACTTTGGTGAACTCGCGCTTCTTCGCAAAGACAAACGTTCGGCAACAATCACATGCGTGAGTTTACGAGGAAAGATTGCCTCAATGTCGAAATCGGCGTTTGAAAAGAAGATTGGACCTTTGGAAGTGTTGCAGCAGGCGTGGAGACGCAACACATTGCGACAGGTGCCGATTTTGTCCAAATTATCCAACAGCGAGATTCACGCCCTCGCCGACGAACTGACTGACGTTGCCTTCACCAAGGGTGATGTCATCGTGCGTCAGGGAGAACGCGGCGACGCCATGTTCATCCTCGAATCTGGCGAAGTTGAGGTTGTCGACGAGAACAAGAGAGACAATGACGGTAAACCCAAAGTGTTGTGCACACTCGGACCGAGCTCTTACTTTGGCGAGCTCAGCCTCTTAAATGCTGATCTGCGAGCGGCCACGGTGCGTGTGCCCAACCGAGCCACTGTATTGATCGTCACCAAGCGCGCGTTCGAGTCACACATGGGTAATCTCAAGGATATTCTCAAGCGCAACGCGCAAGAAATGTACACCATGAATGGCGCCGATCCGCGAAAGAAGCCCGTCGCGGCGACGCTAAAACAGCTGACAACCGTCGGTTTTCTCGGTGTCGGCTCTTTCGGCAAGGTGACTCTCGTCGAACACGCCGGCGAAACGTTCGCTCTCAAGGAGATTGGCAAGGCACAGATTGTCAAACGCGGGCTCGTCGAGCACGTGTGGCGGGAAAAAGAGACAATGTCGCAGTGTGACTCGCCATTCTTGGTCAATCTCAGGCGCACGTACGTCAGCGAAAAATCAATTTACATGCTCATGGATAAAGTACTCGGAGGAGAGTTGTTCACGTATCTGCAACAGCGCGCGGCTCCGTTGCCAGAGTCTCACGCCAAATTTTACGCCGCGTGCGTCGTGCTGGCATTCGAGTATCTCCACGATCGTCAGATTGTCTATCGAGACCTCAAGCCAGAAAACCTTCTCATCGGCACGAACGGCTATCTAAAGGTGACTGACTTTTCCTTTGCGAAAAAGCTACCCAAGGGCACGAAGACGTACACGCTCTGCGGTACGCCGCAATATTTGGCTCCCGAGCAAGTCCAGCAACTCGGCCACAATCGCGCCGTCGACTGGTGGGCCCTCGGCGTGCTCATCTACGAGCTCGTCAACGGTATCCCACCCTTTAACCAGCCCGACGACTACCAAATGTACAAGGCGATCAACGAGGTCAAGTTTCACTTTTCCTCTCGCAACGCGGTCCAATTCCGATCCGTCGTCCTCGGCCTCCTTCGTCGGCTTCCCGCCGCTCGTCTCGGCATGGGCAAAGCCGGCGCCAAGGAAATCAAACGTCAAGAATGGTTCCATGATATCAACTGGAACGCCCTCGCGCAAACTCGCGCGCGCGCACCGTACGTTCCTCCGATTGAGGGCGCGCGCGACCTTAGACATTTCGTCGACACCGGCGACGAAGTTCCCGGATGTTCAAAGCGTTGGGGGCCCTACGTCTCCGTCGGTCGTTTTGATGGGTTTTAAATCCATCCGCGTTCCTTCTCGTCGTCATTCCGTTTGAATAATCTTGTAATCACATCGCTTTTTACGGTACGCTTCCGAGTACTCACCGACGCGTCGCTCGCGCTTGGATGCGTTATCCAAAAACAAACAAAACTTTTTGGATTAGTCCACACTCGCGCGCCCCGCCAGGCGCCGCCCGAACGTCACTCCGACGATGGCGGGCGCGATGAAGAGCGCGATGACAAAGACAATCCCGCCGTCGCGCACCAC
>Ga0181578_10002403_pt1 | contig 17540 bp, 20 predicted proteins | sample 071ome_21_FD_148659 | JGI IMG/M metagenome (GOLD analysis project Ga0181578, IMG submission 148659) | Coastal salt marsh microbial communities from the Groves Creek Marsh, Skidaway Island, Georgia - 071401CT metaG (spades assembly) | ecosystem: Environmental > Aquatic > Marine > Intertidal zone... | reverse complement strand
AACCGCCAATGAGGCACCGCAAAAGCAAGGCCATTGAGTGCCTTTATAGCGAACAAGATCTTAGAGAGCGCCGCTCAACAAAATTGTGGATATCAATGAAGTTACTCATCTGATACATTAAACACGCGCTATGAGATTTCACGCGGGGAACCATAAGCATGCCAAGGACTGCAGCCGAGCGACTGAAAGACAGCAAGCCCGAGAAGCGGGTTGTGCTTGATAACGACTTTGCTGGGGTTAAGGCAGGACAAACGTTGTACGTCGCGAACCCAAACATTGTTGACCAATACGTGCGAGCGATTCCGGCGAGACAGTCTCGAACTATTGTTCAAATGCGAGAAGATTTAGCGAAGAGTAAAGACGCGGATGCTACTTGCCCCGTGTCGACGGCTATCTTTCTTCGAATATCCGCTCAAGCGGCGATTGACGAGATGGAAGGCGGGAAACCTAAAGAGTATATCGCCCCTTTTTGGCGAGTGCTTCGCGCCTCAGACAAAATTACCGCGAAATTATCCATTGATCGCCAATGGATCGATACCCAAAGGGCGCTAGAGGGCCTCGACCCCTGACTCATATCCAGAGCGTAGGACTAGTTTCTTCGGTAGATGCGCCGCACGGGGCGCATCCCCGGACAAGGATCGCTAGGCCTTGGCTTCCAACTGGTCCATCTGACTTTTGATGGCCTCGGCCTCCGCAGTGAGCGCTGAATAACCCCTGATATCGCCATTCCTCTGCCGAGTCATCGCCTCAGTCAGCTTCGCTTCATACGCCTTCTGGAGCTTGGCTCTTGGGTCCTTTTTTAACCATCCAAACATTACAGGCTCCTCTTGTTCCTGCAACCTAATACGCAGCCGCCCGATAAAGCGGATCAGCGCGTGAGTGGCGAGTCAACCGGTGCCGTCTTTGACTAATCGTCCTCTTTTTCGATGAGATGACGCGACTCTAGCTTCTCGAGGCTGACTTTATCCTTGAGGCTCATGACGTACGCAGCGACGCTCAGCACGAGGATGGCGCCGGCCTCTGCAAGCAAAGTGAGCGGCTCAGAACTCTTACTTTGCATAACAATCAAACGACAGAGCGCCGTTATCGCAATAATCATGGGTAGCGTGACAGGAATGCGGTTCGTTGAGTAAAACGCGCCAATCATCCCGATGATCTCGACGTAAATGAACAACAAGAAAAGATCAGATAGCTCAACCTTGCGCGCCTCCCACATGCCTAGAATGCTGTCGGCACTAGCGATTAGCGTTAACACGCCAATGATCGCGAGCAGTACTTTTTCGCTGGCAATAGTCGTCCAGTGCAACCTCCGGTTCAGTTTGTTCCTCGAAAGGACTGCATCTACGATCTGCTTCATTTGCCCCCCTTATTGCCGCAGCCATTGCGCTCGGCAACTTAGCACCCGACTGAATGAATGACCAAGTAACGCGCCGATACCTCTCACCAATATAAATTGAATCCCCAGTCTGTAACAGTACTGACTGATGAGCTGCGCCAATTACGTCAAGCCAAGCCTCGATGAGTGCCGTACACTAGGGTTAATCGACGTCCCGTCAATTGCGTTGGGCGTCTTCAGTGTGCACCAATGACGAGGGGGGATCATGGAGCGGCGGACATTTATTAAAGCAGGATTGGGCCTTGGCGGCGTAGCAGCGGTTGGAGCCGCCATCGACATGACAGGTATTGGCGCGCCGGACAATCCCTACCTAATGGGCAACTATGCGCCCGTGCTTGATGAAATCACTGAAACATCAATCCAGGTTACCGGATCCATCCCTACCGATTTAAATGGGCTGTTTCTTCGCAATGGACCAAACCCAGTTGACTGGGTTAACCCTAAGAAGCACCACTGGTTTTTGGGAGACGGCATGCTTCATGGCGTCCGTCTCGATAATGGCAACGCCCTCTGGTACAAGAACCGCCGTGTGTTGGGGAATGACTCTACGGCGAACACCAGCGTCATCTCGCACGCAGGCCATACCTATGCGATCGTTGAGGCAGGCGGCTACCCTGTAGAAATTGATGGAGAGCTGAACTCACTCGACACCAAACCTTTTTTTGGCGATCGAACCGAAGGGTTCACGGCTCATCCGAAATACGATGCAGACACTGGCGAGCTGCATGCGATTTGCTACGACTACGGTAGCGACCCAAACAACGTACGGTACGTGGTGATAGATGACGCTGGGCGCCACAAAGAAACAAGGACGATTTCGCTACCTTCTAGGTCGATGGTCCATGAATGCGCGATCACACAACAGTATGTGCTGTTGCTGGATCTGCCCATCACGTTAGATTTCTACAAGATCGGTCGAGGTTACTTACCTTTCTCGTGGAACGACGCACACCAAGCGAGAATAGGCCTCATTAGCCGCGCAGATGCGAGCGCCGACATCCAGTGGTTTGACGTCGACCCTACCTATATTTTCCATACCTTTAACGCCCACGAGGACAACGCCGGGCGAGTGGTATTCGAGGCCGCAGCCTATGGGAAAATTTTCGACCATGACTGGCTCGGTCCCTTCAATGAAGCGCCGCCTCTGCTCAAGCGTTACACGCTCGACATTCAAAGCGGCAAGGCCACTATCGAACAGCTGGATGACCGTCCTATCGAGTTTCCCAGGATTCACCCTGCCCTCTACGGGAAGTCATACCGATACGGCTATGCGCTGGGATTCTCAAGCGCTCTTCAGCCCGATTTCCAGGAGATCAAAAAGTACGACTTTGAGCAAGACACATCGCAAACGCTCGTCTTTGGTAACGGCAAAATGGCGGCTGAACCCGTCTTTGTTCCGAGAGCAGGCGCCACCAATGAGGATGACGGGTACTTATTAACGCTCGTCTTCGATCCAGCAAGCAACAAAAGCGATTTGGTGATTGTGCCTGCTGAGGACTTATCAGCTGGGGCAATAGCGACCATCCACCTGCCCCGCCGAGTGCCCTTTGGCTTCCACGGAGACTGGATCACCGCCTAGGATGCGCATCGCCGACAAGCTCGTTTAGGCGGATAGCACTAAGCCGAGTCGCCGAGCGCAAACTTCAAGCCGCTTGATTCGAACATTCATGCAGTTTGTCAGTCTGCGTGGTTCAACCACTGCTTGCCTAGCGCCAACATTGAGGCTAGGAACAACCGGTGACCGCCCAGCCTGCGAATAGCGACCGTGCCGTTAAGATCAAAATGCGACTGTGCTACGCAGGCCGTTCATGAGACACACCGGGACTAGCGCTTCGCGTTATTAAACGTCTCAGTTAACCGACTGTAATCGGCACCAGTAGTTTTGAAGAGCAAATCACGCTGACCCAGTAATTGGGCCATCTCCTCGCCGTGTTGTTCGATGAGTTCATCGGCCCAAGGCTCATAATTCTCGACCTGCCTCATCATCAATCGGGTATAGGTGATATGGCACACAACCCGCTCTCCCTCGAGTTGCCTCGGGTAATTCGAGTGCCAAATGTTTCCATCCCAAAGCGCGACGCTGCCAGCCGGGCACTCAATCGGCTGTGCGCCTTTCAGCGCTCGAATCTCATCCCCATCCGGATGACGTCTCGCTGTATGACTACCGGGGATGATGAGCGTTGCACCACCTGCCTCGGTGTAGTCATCCAGCGCCCAGCACGCGGTTAGCAACATATTGTGGGCGGGGAACGGGGCAGGAAGCCAATTGTGATCAGCATGAAGCCCTATACTCGGCGCCCCCTTCCCTCTTACGCTCGCCGCTACCTGGCTGAGTAGGTGACCGCGGCCCACGGAGAACTCAGCCATCGCGCGGAGCTTCGGATGCAGAATCGCCTCGGCAAATACAGGATCTTTATGAAGCAGCATATTAGCGCCACCCGACGGGCTGCGCTCCTTAATGGTCCGCCGCAATCGATCATTAAACTCGGCAGTCGCCATACCCTCGATAACAGTCCAGCCATTCGTGGCCAGCTCTTCACAATGACGAGTGAGGCCCAACGATTGAATGACGGGCGCTAATTCCTCTGAAATGGCGCCAGGTGGCAGGGTGTCATAAATCGCATCCATCGCATCAGGTCCTTTATGGTCAATGAGCCTCTGTCACAACTCGTCACTCCAGTCACGTCGGGAATCTAGGTGTCGGGCTGCTTTTCGATGCCCACACCCTTGGCTGATAGCTATTCTCTGCCGCTGACCCTCACAAGCGAGGTTTAAATGGCGGAAATCGATAAGCAAACTAAGAGCAGGACGCATCGCTTGGCTCAAACAACATCTCGGGGTTCACCATGGTTTTCATCTCAAGGATGTTGCCATTTGGATCTTCAATGAAGAAGGTTTCCTGCTCGAAAACGCTGCCAACAAACCGTCGATAAGGAGGATCAAGGTAATCGAATGATGAATCCTCGATGCGGCGTTTAAGCGCTTGAAAGTCCGCTTCAGACAAGTGCGCGCCAAAGTGAGGAACGGGCACATTGCCCATATCCACGTCATGTCGAACGGATGGAAGGCGCTCCTCACTTTGATGGAGGGTGAGCTCGTTACCCCAAAAATTAACATCAATCCACCGGCCCAGTTCGGCATTTCCGGTAGAACACCCCAGCACATCTCGATAAAACGCGAGAGCCGTCTCAATATCCCCGGCTGGGATAGCCAAATGAATGGTGCTCGACATAATTTTTGTCCGATCGATTTCTCTTGAGATTAACGATCCTCGAGCTCAAAGCAAAGTAAACGCTAGATACCTTGGTTATCTAAATATTTCGTTGAGTTATTAGACTGATCCCCTTACCCCTGAAATCACTCATCACGAGCGTTCTCTTTTTAACTAAGACAACGCTCGACTCGGCGACCAAGGCAGAGGGACGTCTCCGGACACAGTCACCCTACGAATACTGCGAGTGTGAGGGTAATAATCGCTGGCAGCGTAATGCTGCACGGCTCGGTTATCCCAAAAGGCAATGGAGCCTGGCTGCCAAGCAAAGCGGCACATCAGCTCTGGCCTTGCGTGCTGTGCAAGTAGCATCTTGGACAGCGCCAGAGATGCGGCTTCACCCATGGCTTCTCCAGTCTCCCGATTGAAGAGGGATTCATGGCGGAGAAAGCCGCCATGAATATAGAGTGCTGGCTTTCCGGTCTCTGGGTGTTGACGAACCAGCGGGTGACTCACGCCAAACGGGATGCTTGCTTTTATCTCGTCGATGAGCGCAGCATCCTGAATCGGGTCCAACGCGCTCAAAAAATACCGATAATCATGAACCCCAGAGAGTGGCAGTACCGTTTTCTGCAGTGTCGCTGGCAGGCCTCGAAACGCCGCATGACTATCGGCAAATAAGGTGTCGCCACCGATGGGCGGCACGATCAGCGCCTGGGCAATGGAACCAAGCGACGGCGCCTCCATCCACGTCACATCCGTGTGCCAGCCATTTTCCGAACCGGGCCGAGCCTCGTCATGGCTAATTTCGATGACCTTCGGATTGCTACCTAAACGACCAAATGGAAAAACATCGAGCTCACCGAACCGTTCAGCAAACTGAATGAGTTGATCCTCGGAGAGCGGTTGGTCACGAAAGAAAATCACTTTTCGCTCAAGGAGGGTCTGACGAATACATTGGATCAGCGTTTTACTCAATGGCCCGCTGAGATTAACCCCGTGGATGACCGTCCCAAGCGTCAACCCGATATGCTCGAACGAGAGCCCTTCACTCCGTGCGGCTTTGGCTAAGACGTCCGACACTGGCTGCTCACCCATGGCCTGCCACTCGAGATAAACTCCGTAAGGCAGCCGGTTATGCTCGGGAAAACGGTCGTTCGGCGTTTGCCCTGCCCCTGATGCTGACCCCCTATGTGCCTCGATCTCTTTCTCAAGCCGTCGCGCCGTCAGCGATTCCGCTGTTTGTATAGCCGCGGCGTTGAAATCTGAACCTGGCATCACTTTGCCTACCACATGGCGACGGGGTTGATGATCATTTGCACGGCGCCCTTTAGTTTCGCTTGGCCTAACACGAACATGAACTCCTGCACGCCTTCAGCGGCAAGTCGACCGGTATTCATCGTCTCGAGAATGTAAATACCGTTTTCTTTGAGCAGCGTGACGTGACCGTAGAAAATCTTATCGCCTGGCGCAGCGGGTACGGCTTCGAGCCCCCAGGTATCTGCACCCACTGCCATGGGGTTCAAACCAGCGAGGAATACCGCAGCCTCGTTGGTAATCCCAGGAAGCGTAGTGCCCCACGTTTGCGGATCCGCTTCCAACATTTTGTCGGTGTACCCCGTATGGAATAGAACAATGTCCCCTTCATTCACGGTGATTTTCTGAGCCTTCATGGCGGCTTTGATGTCTTTCGAGCCAAAGGCTTGGCCTGGAGCTAGGCTATCAACGCCGAAGTGTTTCGCCATATCGATGAGGACTGCGCGAGCAACCATCGGCGGTACATTGTGAGTTCCAAGCTTGGTGAGGCCTGTGATCTCTGAAAACTCGCTGCCCTTGTTGCAGTTGTAGAAATAGCCGTCCTCACCCATATGCCCAAGACCGTCCAGCTGAGGTCCAGTGCCGAGCCACATTTGAACGAGATCGTCGTTGTAGGTCGCCCCCCACCCATAGGATTGCTTGGTATCAAAGCCCAACTGTTGTCCCGGCTGAACCACCTGTAGCTGAGTGTAGCGAGGGGGGTAAGCAGGCATGTTCGGGTCAATGACGATACCTAGCCCGTGACTTTCCCCCTTCTTGACCAGTTCGGTCGCCTGCAGCACGCGCTCTGGCGTCAAGTAGTTCGCTGCACCCAACTGATCGTCCGCGCCCCATTTGGAAGGAGCGCATTCATCACCCAGTGAAGCGCCGCTCCATAATCCAATGAGTATCGCGCCTAATGTCGCAATGATTCGGTTCTTTGTATTGGCGATCATGTTTCCCCCTATTTCTTAATTGAGTTCTCAGTCGAGCCCTCGTTTGAGCGTTCGTTTCAGTGATTGTATTGCTGCTTGTCGAGTCGATCTGTGACCGATTAGCAAACCAACCTTGCCTTTATCGCTTTCAGTCGATCATGCAGAGACGAATGCCCTAGATCAAGCGCGACAAACGTTGACCGGGGTCGGCTACTGGCAGCGAAGTTGTGATCGAGTTCTCAATCTGGAAGATCCGGTGACGCGCCTTCCCATTTAAACCAACATGAATCTCTAGCATCGCTGCTCCCTCACTCAAGCGGCGCCATTCGTTTTACTAAATCCAACAGTTCGAAACTGGGGACTCGAAAACCTGTGGACCAGGGGCAACTGTTCCTCGCCGAGCAGGTATCGGGTGCGCTCGGTGGAAAAGTATTAACATCAAACGCATAGTCCGTCTCCGAATCCGCTTGGTACTGGGTCACCACCACCACTACAACGTCGGCCTCTGGCCAGACGATGATGTGCTGCCCATCTAGCCCGAGTGCCTGAAACCCCGTCCAAGGGGGCGGCTCGCCAAATCGAGACTCGTTAATCAGCCACCACTGGAGTCCGTAGTAAAAGGATCCCATCGTGCTTTGTTCGATAAAGCTGGGAGATATGATGGACTCACCATTCCAGGTGCCACTTCTGGCAAAGAGCAGGCCAAACCGAGCAAAATCCACGGGCCGCATGTCTAAGCAGCAATAAGTCAGCGCGTGTCCTGGATCAGCATCCCGCCAATAGCCAACCTGGTTGACGTTGATACCGATCGGGTCGAGCAATTTCTGACGCAAATAGTCGTGGGGCGCGAGATTAGTCGCTCGGCGAAGGATCGGCTCCATGAGCTGCGAGTTCGCGTTTGAGTACACGAACCGAGTTCCAGGCTCTCTTCGAAGCGGATGCTGAATCGCATAGGTGGTCTGATCATCAGCGCCGAACACCTCATCATCGCCAGGATAGCCCGACTGCATCAGCAGAATCTGGCGAATGGTAATTTCGGCCTTGTCCGTGCCCTGCCACTCCGTGAGGAATTCGCTCGCCTTTTGGTCAAGGGACGCTATTGCGCCTTCATCAATGGCAATGCCAACCAGCGCGGCATAAAAACTTTTTGCGACCGACCAACTGGTTGCCGGCGAGGATTCATCAAATCCCGGCGCATAGAAGCTACCTATCGTGTAACCGTTTTTTACGATGACCGCTGCCTGAACCGCAAGATCTGAGCGAATCAAATCAAGTACGTCATCCACCACCTCCTGACGGAGCCCCATGGACGCTGCATCACGGGATGCCAACGTCCAGCTGAGTGTCTGATCTGGTGCCGGCTCAAGGCTCACCCTTAGACCAAGGCGTGCAAGCTCTACGGCAATCGCCTCCGCCGTTTGATTGGGGGCATTTAAGGCGGTTGCCCCGGAAATCAGCGCTTCACCCGAAAATCCGAATAAGCTCCTCATCAGTATCAGCCCATCGGTCAGCGGCTGCACCACTCCATCACCGTCTAAGTCCAATTCCGGCTCAAGGGATTCGAGATAGGCCTCGATATCAGCTGGACTCGTGCGATTACCCTCCACAGCTTGGGCAGTGAGCGCCTCGTCTCTGAACCCAAACAGATACCTCAGCACCAAGAGTCCGTCGGTCAGCGCTTTTGCTTGACCGCTGCAATCGATATCGAGCATGACCGAGGCATCAACATCAGCACACTGATTCATCGTATCGGTCTGATTCAGAACGCTTTCAAGCTGTATCGCGTGACCCTGATTAGGCTTCTCGAAGGGATTCGCCTGCGAGTAGCTCACTATCGCCAATAGGCTAAGCAATACAGACCGTGAGATCGCACCCGTTGTTGGCAGGACTAGTCCTAACCTGGCTGTTGTCTTCCCTACGCAAACGAAGGTGCTAATGGGCGGCTGTACCCGTCGCCCAAACAACCGCTGCTTGAAACAACGACCTGAGGGAGAAGAATGATGACGCATAGCCTGACCTAGGATTGGGACACGCCCATCTTACGAAAGATAAGACATTGGTTGTTAGCAGGCATTGCGCGATCTTCGACAAGCGTCATCCCTTCGCGCCCTGCAATACGCTCGACCCATTCAAATGAGCGAACGCCGCTTTTTTCATCGCGATCCTTCAGCCACTGATCAAACTCACGATTGGAGTCCGTTGTGAATTCGCCGTGATATGTAAACGGGCCGTAGAGCACAAGCAGCCCGTTAGCACCCGCCGCCTGGGCTCCTCGAACAATCAAGCGTTCTCCCAAAGGTTCACTCACGATATGGATGACATTAGCTGAGAAAACGCAATCAACTGAACGAAACGGCCACTCGTTTTCCGCCAAATCAAGGCGCAAAGGAGCCCGCACATTGGAAGGCGCGTAACGCGCTAGGTTGCTGGCGAGTATCTCCAGCCGATCAGGGTGTTCGGTGGGCTGCCAAGACACATGCGTCAAGGTGCTACCAATGTGAATGGCGTGCTGACCCGACCCGCTGCCTACTTCTAAGACTGATGCACGCACTGGTAGCCAATCACCAAGCACCGCGGCTATGACTGACTTGTTGTTGTCAGCGGCTTGAGAGAATTGTTCCACGCTGCCTAATCACCTATCCCTTCTTTATGTAGATATTAGGTCACTCGTCAGGATCCAGCCAGATTGGGCCCGCTGTGAGCACGGCGCTCACCAGACCCTCAAAAACAGCGTAGACTCGGAACATAAAAGTAATTACTGGAATAGACATGTTAGACCTTCACTACTGGCCTACGCCCAACGGAAAAAAAGTCACGATTCAGCTCGAGGAGTGCGGGCTTGATTACAACCTCGTGGAATGCAATATCGGCAAGGGCGCTCAGTTCACCGATGCGTTTCTTAGCATCAACCCTAACAATCGAATGCCTGCGCTCGTGGACCACGCGCCGGAAGATGGTGGCCAACCAATCTCCGTGTTCGAGTCAGGCGCGATCATGCTCTACATCGCAGAAAAAACCGACCAGTTTATGCCGAGCGACCCTCGGGGCAAATTTAACGTGGTGCAATGGGTGATGTGGCAGATGGCAAACCAGGGGCCAAAGACGGGTGAATGTGGACACTTTCGGCGCCTTGGTGAGGATGCCGGCGATCAATCTTATGCAGTAACTCGGTTTACCGATGAGGTGAACCGGTTCTATGGCGTGCTCAATAATCAGCTGTATCAGCAGCGCTACTTGTGTGGAGACGAATACACCATCGCCGATATGATTTGTTACCCTTGGACCGTCAATTGGGCTGGTCAGGGCCAGGACATCACTCAATTCAAGTATTTCAAGCGATGGTTCGATCAATTAAGTGATCGACCCGCTGTCCAGCGCGGAATGGCTGCTGGCTCTGATATGCAAAATGACTTTGCATCCCTATCTAAGGATGAAGCAAAGGCACTAAGGGCCCTCCTTTACAACCAACGCGCGAGGCCTGCACCCGAGACCGGAGGCATCGAGTCTTAATTTTCGTGCCATGCAAGTTGCATCTGAGAAGTGATGTCGGGGCCGAATTTTCGGAGATGGTAGCTAAATCCGGTGCCGTTAATCGTTAATTGGAACCGACGCCTGCTCTCAGCCCATACAGTGTCAGAACAACTGCCAGAACCGCAGTGACTGCAACACTGATCAGCAAAAAGGAGACGATCGTTTCATCCAGTGCGGATCCTTGCCTCCCAGCCGAGGCAACCGGTGTCATCGTCCCTGCGCCAGCCCACGCGCCATAAAAACAGCCTAGCCAATTGGCAAAACCCGAATAAATCCAAAGCAGCCTAGTTCCTCGAACAAGCGGCGCGCTAAGCGCCAAGTGTGACGATAGCAAGCCAAAGGCGATGAGCAGCAAGCCACTCATCAGCCCGACCGTATGTGCAGATAAGGCTAGTCTAGGGATACTTGCCTGTGGGATGAAGAAAGCCCCTAGCAGAGCAAGCAGGACAAGCACGAATCCCCAGCGCACACTTGATCGATCTATCATGGGTATTCCTTATGGATTGGGTGGTCACCCGGTGCAAAACTCCCGATCAGTTTGGCCTATTCATTACCCTCAGGTATTTCAACTTGGTCTTCCCTTTGTTGATCACACGGTGAAACACGCCCGCATGCACGGTGATGATGTCTTGAGGATTAACCGTAATCACCTCCTCTTTCTCGCCCTGACCCTCATCCGGGTGCCGCAGGTACATCTCACCCATTCCCTGGGTAAAGAAAAATATCTCATCCTGCATCGTGTGCTTGTGACCATTGGTCTGCTTGTCAGGAAACAAGTGACTGCTGCTCAGCACTAGATGGTCGCCAACATAATTCTCTTTAACGGTGTAGCTTTCGTTTTCTTTGGTGATGTGGCCGCCGATATCATCAAATTCTTCTTTACTCATGTTTCCCCTCTAAATGGCTGGTGATGTGAAGCGAGTTATGAAACCTCATCTCGATTAACAATAGACTAAGCGGTTCAAGCTCTCTTGCTCAATTTATTCGTTTAATGTCGTTGACTGTCTTTATCACTTACTCTCTATTCTTCTTAGCTCGACAACCATCCGTTTCTAGGTAGCGAACAATCCGAAACAAAAATCAAGTCAACAGAAACACATTTTCGTCAATTGTCCGGTGACGGCCTTCGATCATCGCTGGGAAATCACACCCGCCCATCTGAACGGATCAGGGCACACCAATCCATCTGATCCACTCGCCTGTCCGCCAGGATTTATTCCAACGGCCGCCAGCGCCACTGCAAACGACTACCATCGCCAACCGAAACGAGACGCTGCAAAAGGCGTTTAGTAAAATAGCATCCTTGCGACTCATCTAGCGCTTACCCTATCGTTACCCTATCTCTACTTGCTAACTCAACACAACGGGCGGTCTCGCTTTTAGCGCCCTGCCCATCATGCGTTCATACCGGAGGGCGCCTTCCGTGCAGCGAATGACGATTATCCCCAAGCTCACCCTTATGCTTACCCCCACGTTGGTTGCAGCCATCTTGCAGGGACTTTCCTTGTACGGGCTGCACCTTTGTTTCGAGCACGATCTTTGGCCCAGCCAACACCCCACTTTCTTTGTTCCAGTCATAACGGCACTGATCATGTGGCCTATAGGGATAGCCTACCTTGAGGGCAAAGCGGACCATCGGCGGGTCATTCTCATCACGGGTCTCACTGTCGCCGCAATGCTGCCGCTGGCCGCTTACATTGGCTGGCAGATTACCCCCTGGCCAGAAATTCAATCGGAAGCGCTCTTGGCGACCTACACTTTCTCGATGATCGCAATCGCTTTTATGTTGCTACTCATTCTTGAACATCACGTGATAGGCCAACCTTGGCGATACGGTGATATCTACTCTGCTTCGTGGAGCAACGGTCTCGTCGCACTGATGACGGGCGCTTTGTGCATTGCGGTCGCGCTCGTGCTGTCTTTGTGGTCGGCCTTATTCAGCGTCATAGGTATTTCCTTTTTTCGAACGCTCTTCACCCACGACCTATTTATCGCTTTATGTGGGTGCATCACGGTTGCACTCGGTATCTCAACCCTGAGACAAAGGGAAACCATCATTCGCCCGCTCTCTAAAGTTGCCGGCAGCCTCGCGCAACTGTTGTTACCCGTCGTTATTGTCGTTGAACTGCTCTTCTTGTTGGCGCTTCCATTCACTGGGCTTGCGCCGCTTTGGGGGACAGGTAATGGCACCGCACTGCTCATGGCACTGACGGGTCTCGCCTTACTTGGTACCGTCTTTTATTTCGGAGAAGCGCTACATAGGGCGGATCATTCACGCGGCATGCACGTGCTCATTACCATCGGCGTGATCGTACTGCCCATTCTTTGCCTCTTGAGCGCCTATGGCTTATCGCTCAGAGTCCTCCAATATGGATGGACCGTCGAGCGGTGTTGGGCGCTTGCAATATGGACCATTCTGACGGGCTTCTCCTCGTCGTATGCCCTCGCGGCTCTGCTCGAGCGCCGCGACTGGTCTCTTTCTCTCAGCCGGATCAACCGCTTTGGACTCCATGGCTCACTCGTATTAGTAATTGCCATCCAGTCCCCGCTCTTAGACTTTCGGAAGATCTCCCTCGCAAGCCAGATTGAGCGTACTCAGCTGGATGGTAATCAGTGGGCGAACTTCGATTTTGGCTATTCACGGGAGATGCTCGGCCGTCCGGGGTGGCTGCATTCAACCAACCTTATTGAGGAAATTGGCGAGGACGACCCTGAACTCGCTGAATTGATCAAGAATCCTCCCCACCGCTTACCTGGTGCACCATTTGCTCAGAAAGCCAATCTCACGCTGCACCCGGGGGATCTAATCGTTCCTGCACCCTTGCTCCCGATCATTCGTTCAGAGTCACTGGGATCTATTGAGCAGCATATTTTCCCGGTCCAACTAAAGACCGATGGCAGCACCCAGTTTTTAGTAGCAAGCCGGTTCAATGAGTCATTCGTGTCACTTGCCATTTACTACGTCACCTCAGAGGACGAGTGGCGACGGCGGGAACTTCAAAGCAGTGATCCCATAAGGATAGATGATGAGATTCTCAGCGCGCTCACTGAGGGCCGATACGCCATCGACGCGCCTGAATTCAATGCGCTCCGCATCAACGGGACGCGATACGAGGTTAGATGACTCCGATTCTCGCGCACGATGAAACCAGGCGGGAAAGGACACCTCACGAGAACGAACTTTAAGAAGATCAAAGTCGAGATGAGCCTCTGATTCGCGGGGCGCTCTCAGGATGGCTGCCCACTTTTTTCGGACGTGCATCCGTTCTCAGTCGTGACGGCAACTCATCAAGCCGCAAGATTTGCCGTTCGGGCGGGAACCCCATCAAGACACGAACAGGTAATCTAAGAGGCATTCGATCCGCGACACGCTGAAACTCATCCCCAACGACCGGCTCAACTGCATAACGTCTCAATTGCCCGTTGACCTCTCCGTCTACTTCGCCAGCTGCCAGCGCTGCGTGATACCAACCCCTCGTCCAATGATGCGCCGAGACGTAGACCCCATCATCCATCTCAACTCGCGCAAGCATCGTGGTTTGTCTAGTCTGATCTGGGGACTCAATTGAAAGTTGGATCATCGGGATGCCGCAATCCCCTCGCGCGCGCCTTTGGGCCTGCGTGAGACCCTGGCACTCGGCCTTCTCAAAAGATGGTTGCATTAAGCCGAGATAGACGCCCTCAAAGACCAGTACAAAAACCGCGTAACCCCCAACCAGTCCAATTATCCACTTAATCGCTCGCATCCGCTCGCACTCCTTTGCTCACTAGCCAACTCCGCGCAGCTCATGCGTCTCTCGTCCACTTCTCGTGCAACGCTTGTACAACGCTCGTGATCAAGGTTTCCCAAAATCAGGCGAGCGCCATCCCTTCTCGCACCACCATAGTGAGCAGACAAGCACCAGATAACACGAAACAGACAATGCGTAGCGGCACCCAATTACTCGTCACCTGCACGAGACTGTGCGCCACTCTGAATCCGACGAACGTCCAAGCAAGCATGACGTGAGTACTGTCCGTGTGCCCGGCCAAGAAGATATAGACAACCACCGCATAAAAGAGCGTAGGCTGCTCAAACAAATGGTTGTAGTTATCCGTAATATTGCGGAACGCCCCAGGTAAATGCGGTCGAGTCTCATCAGCATGTTTTGCCTGAGCGAGATTACCCCCACTGGTGGTGACTCGATAAATCAAAAGCATGCGTGACCCGTACAACAACAGTGTCACTACCGCAGTCAGTGCGATCATGCCAAACATCGGTTGTAATATATCCATCGTTCTTTCTCTCTGGCTGTAGCGACGATCATGGCAGACTGACCGGGCTACTTGGAACCTGAATTCTATGAAGGAACTCATCTTTTCGGACTACCACCCGTCTGATCGACCCACCTGCTCTGCGCTCTTTGAGCGTAATTGCCCAGCCTACTTCGCGATCGAGGAGCGACCCGAATACCAAGCTTTCCTAGCGGCTGAGCCAAAGCAATACTGGCTCGCTTGGGCGGACAATGTGGCGGTAGCGTGTTATGGCGTGACCATAGAACGTGATGTCGCCAGCATCGATTGGATCATGGTGAACCCATCACACCAATCAATGGGGGTGGGCAACGCTATGGTGAAACGAGCCTTTGACCTCTTCAAAGAGCACACCGTGAAGGAACTTAGGATTGCAACCAGCCAGCACGCCAACCGCTTCTTTGAGCGCTATGGCCTTGTTGAAACAAGTACAACGTTACACGGATGGGGCGAGGGAATGCACAAAATTGATATGGTGATGCGCCTGTAGCACCGGAGGACAGACAGCACCTTAATTTATCTAGCCCTCACCCGAGGGTTTAATCGGGTAATCCCAGCACACGTTTTGCAATGATGTTGCACTGAACCTCATTGGTGCCACCGTAGATCGTCACCGCGCGACTAGACAGCCAAGACCGAGTTGCGCCCACTTCGTCGCTTGAGAAGCCATCACCCTCCCATCCTGCGCCTTGGGTACCCATCAGGCGAGCGGTTAAATCCTGTCGATCCTGCGCGAGCGATGAGCCATAGAGCTTGAATATCGAGGTTGCAGCACCTGGCGTTGCACCGCTTGAGGCCTCTGCACCGGCTCTGCGCTGGGTCGCAGAGAAGGCGGCGCTGCGCATTTTCCAACGTATGACCTCGTCCCGTAGTGACGGATCGGCGATCTTACCCTTTTCTTCGCCAACATAATCGAGCCCAACCTCGGCCACATCGAGGTCAATGGTCACTCCCACCGGCCCTGACTTGCCAATAGAGGGGCCAAGCCCACCCTGGCCTGAGCGCTCGTGTTGGAGAAGCCGCTTGCCAACGGTCCAACCCTCATTCAACTGGCCGATTAAATCTCGTTTTTCGGCGATGGCGTTATCCAAAAAGGTTTCACAAAAGTGGGATCCGCCAGAAATCAATTGAATGGGCTTGACGGTTACCCCCTCTTGGTCCATTGGCAGCAATACAAAGCTAATCCCTTGATGTTTGGGTGCCTCGTTATCCGTCCTGACGAGACAAAACATCCAGTCCGCAAATTGCGCACCGGACGTCCAAATTTTCTGGCCATTAATGATAAAGTGATCACCCTGATCATCCGCCTGGGTACGCAATCCAGCCAAGTCCGAGCCAGCCCCTGGCTCACTGTAGCCTTGGCACCAGTTTGCCTTTCCCTCGGCAATCGCAGTCAGGTGGCGCTGCTTTTGGTCTTCCGTTCCATATTCGAGTAGCGTCGGACCGAGCATGCGGGTGCCCATATTGCGCAGCGGCGGCCGAGCATCAATGGCCGACATTTCTTCATACAGCACTTTAGTTTGCTCGAGGCTTAGTCCTCCCCCGCCATATTCCGTAGGCCACATCGGTACCGTCCAGCCCCGCTCCGCCATGATCTCCAGCCAAGCGTCCACATCTCGATGGTAGGTCTTCTTGGTGGTTCCTAAATGAATGTCACCTTCGCCACGAGCGCCCTCGGGGCAGTGCTCGCCCAGCCAGCCCTTAACCTCTTCACGAAATGCTTGTAACTCGCTCATGCTGCTCTATCTCCAACTTCTGATTCTGATCGACGGCTCGCGTTGACGGCTCTCATTAAAGGCCCTCATCGCCAGCCTCTATCGATAACGCCCATTGACAGCCTTTATCGACAATTCCCATCGACAACTTCCAGCGGCGGTTCTCATCCTCGAACTACTGACGCTTTTTAGTCACCATCTTAGTCACCATCGCTCAAAAAATACTGTCGCTATTTGACTACTTCCATTAAATCACCGTCTCTGGCGTCCTGCGACCCGCAGTTATCCTTTTATTTGGCGCAACCAAAAGATGAGAACCAAGGCAATCTATGCAGGCTTAGCTCCATCTAGCCTTAACCGAATGCATCGGTAACAAATAGAGCTGGCTTTAGCTGCGTAGCTAGACAAGTACCCGCAGTGCTTCGAGCGAGGGTGCACCGGGGTACACCATTAACACTGCATCATCAAAACCCGCCTCAGCGTAACTCGTTAACTGCTCTCTCAGAGCACCAATATCGGTATTACCCGTGACTATGATCGTTGAAACGATCGCGCGCTGACCACCTGCAGCTCGGTAGGCCTTGAGCGCCTCCTCACATTCTGCAGGAGTGCGATGCATGCCAGACGCAATCCAGCCGTCAAACTCAGTCGCAGCGCGCTTAACGTTTTGACCCCAGGTTCCAAGCAGTAACGGCGGACCTCCCTTCATATTCGGTGGCAATCCAACGTCCCCATTACCAACCTGGCCGGATTCAAAGCCCTGTCTCAGTGCTTCAAGACTGATCTCCAACTGATGAAACCGCTGGCTAAAATCTTGGTCATGGAGTGCATAGTCGGCTTGTGTTGACCCTGCGCCAACGCCCAGGAGCAATCGATCGCCCGCGATCTGCATGAGTGTCAGCACCTTAAGTACCACGTCAGCAGGGTGATAGAGCGGTAATTGCAAAATCCCAGTGCCCAGCTCAACGCGTGTCGTGACCGTGGCAGCAGCTGAGAGTGCAAGGAGCGGATCATGCATCATGAACCCTCGGCCCATGGCATGCGCGGACCAGATGCTATCGAAACCTGCAGACTCAATGGCTCGTGCCTCATTCACCAGATGGTTAGCTTGATCCCCTGCTGGAGTTAACAGTGCGCCGAGTCGCATATCGTTTCCTTACTTT
>Ga0181578_10002395_pt1 | contig 17580 bp, 15 predicted proteins | sample 071ome_21_FD_148659 | JGI IMG/M metagenome (GOLD analysis project Ga0181578, IMG submission 148659) | Coastal salt marsh microbial communities from the Groves Creek Marsh, Skidaway Island, Georgia - 071401CT metaG (spades assembly) | ecosystem: Environmental > Aquatic > Marine > Intertidal zone... | reverse complement strand
GCTGGCCAGAATGATTCAGGCACTGGCCATGGAAGCCGGAGACAATATTCTGGTCGTTGGTTGTGGCACAGGCTACAGCGCCGCCATCCTGGCGCGCATTGCCGGCTCGGTCATTGCGGTTGAAACAAGGGCGCAGCTTGTTGAAAAAGCACAGGAAACACTTGTTGCAACTGGCATTGACAACGCCGTTGCCATCAAGGGGCGCCTGACCGACGGCTTTGCCAAGGAAGGTCCCTATGACGGCATCCTGGTCGAAGGTGCGGTGGAAACAATCCCGGATCAGTTGCTTGACCAGTTGAGTGAGCGCGGGAAGCTTGTCGCCATATGGCGACCGGCGGGGCATCCGGTCGGCGTGGCCAGCAAATGGACAAGGGCCGGTGCCGGGTTCACACGCAAGCCGCTGTTTGACGCCCAGGTGCCGCCTCTTGACGAATTCCGAGCAAAGCGCGAATTTGTCTTCTAATTGGGTGCCGGTGGGGCAGGGGCCGGCATTCATTTGTTTTGAAATGGAACCAGATGCACAAACTTTCCATACTCACATTGCTGACACCGGTCATTTTTCTCCTGTTTTCAATGGCTTCACCGGCAACGGCAACATCGCTTGATACCACACTTCGCGCTGCCCTCGGCAACAGCCTGACACTGCAATCCGCGCGACAGGACTGGTTGGCCGCACATGAAGAGATCGGCACAGCAGTGTCGACCTCGGAATGGCGGACCAACGGTACCGTCACCGGTACGCAGACCAAGAAGGATGCCGCCAGCGCGAGAAAATCCGGGTTCCTTGATTCGCAAAGCGCCAACGCCACGCTCAGCCTGTCACGCAATCTGTATGATGGTGGCCAGACCAAGGAAAACACCACACTGCGCCAGCTTCAGACCGATCTTGCCGAGGCGAGATATCGCGTCACCGAACAGCAAGTGCTGATTGACACCATCGACACCTATCTTGCCGTGGTGAAGGCGCGCAAGGAAGTCGAGCTCAACAAGGCGAATGTGAGCCGGCTGGAGGAGCATGTCACTGCAGCACGGGTGCGCCTCGAGGCTGGCGCCTCAACCCAGACAGCGCTGGCCCAGGCGGAATCAAGACTGTCACGCGCGCGCACGACGCTGATCGCGGCTCTGACCGCGATGCGCAATGCCGAGGACGGATTCCTGTCGCAGACTGATATCGAGGCCGGTGCTGTCAGCGGTGATATCGACCCCGGCTATTTGTTGCCAACGCTTCTCGAGGCAGACGATTCCGCACGCCAGAACAATCCGTCCGTTGCGGTGGCGCGGCTGTCGGTCGAGATTGCCAGCCAGCAATTCAATGCCCTGTTGGCAAGTGTCAGGCCGAATGTGGCCTTTTCACTCAAGGCCACGGAGTCCATGGCTGAGGGCACGGCGAGTGACAAGACCGAACTCAGCGCCCAGTTGCAGTTGTCAACGCCGCTGATGCCGACGCTATCGATCCGGGCGAAATCGCGCGGTCTGGCAGCCGGCCTTGAGGCGTCACGCCTCCGGCGCGATGATACGGTGCGCCAGGCAAGTCTCGATGTTCGCAATGCCTTCCGCAATCTGGAAACAGCGCGCGCGCAGCTCGAGGCGGTGAATGTTGAATTGAAGGCGCTTCGCCTTGTCGCCGAGGGAATCAACAACGAATTCCAGTTTGGTCAGAAGACAACACTCGACCTTCTCGATGCCGAACAGGACGTCAATGACGCCGAGATGCGACAGGTCGATGCTGACCACGCTGTGCTGATGGCAAGCTTCCGTCTTCGCGCTGCCAGCGGCACGCTGACCGCGAAAAGTTTTGGTCTCGATGATGTCTATGGCCCGCTTGATCAGATGGAACCGGTTGAGCCGCGGTTCAAACGCTGGATCCCGCTGGAGGTTGAATGGCCGGAAGGCACGATTGATGACGCCTCCAGCGGCCAGCCTCTACCGGTTGCCGAACTGCCTGAACCCGAGACCGTTCCCGCCATGCCAGTGACAAAGGCCGAACCGGTCGTTGAAACGGTTGTCGCCACGGTACCGGAACCGTCGCAGACTGTGGTGGTTGACGGCATTGTATGGGATATCAAGACCGACCGGCCCTGACCGACAGGCCCTGACCTGAAGTGCCGGCGGTGCTGGCGCTGGACGAGCCGGAACATCTGTTGCCAAGGCTGTTGCCGAGGGAAAGTAACCGATCCTATGAGTGACCAGAGGGACTCCGACCGACCAGATGAGGTCATGCCAGATGAGGCGATGGCGGCCATCCGCGCCCTTGTCGAGGCCAACCGCGAAAGCCTCGCTGGTCTGGAGGTCGGTCTTGAAGATAGCATTCTCGATCTTGAGGAGGTGGTGTGGCGCAACCCCGGCCGCGTCGCGATAGACCCCACGGACACCATCACCCGTCTTGCCGAAGAGGCCGACAAGGTTGCGTTCGGTACTGAAATGCCGCCACCGCGTGCGGCGGTTCTGCGCGAAGCCCCCGATCTGGTATCAGACCCGGGGCCAACCCGCGCCGAGGCACGGGCAGATTTCGATCGCCGGCCACCGTCCTTTTCCGTCGATGAGGCGGAGACGGCAATCCGGGCGCTGCTGACCGAGTCATTACGGGAGCAGGGAAAGATCGATGCGTCCGGTCGTATCACCATCCCGGAGACGGAATTGAAAGCGATGGTCCGGGCGCAGATTGACGCCTGGCTGGCAACGCATTCGAAAGAATAGGTTCAAGATGCGTTGCACGAGCGCGCCGATTTGCGTAAAACCTCCGCTCAGCAAGGCTCGCAGGATGCGGGCTGATCAGGCTTGCATGGTTTGATTGGTACCGTTTTGTGGCTCGGGCTTTGAAGTTTCCACCGCGGTCCATCATTTTCAGAACCGATCATGTCAGATAACGAACTCGCCAAGACATATGACCCCAAGGCCATCGAGGAAGGCTGGTACGAACGCTGGGAGGCCAGTGGTGCCTTCGCCTGCGAACCATCCTCCCCGGCGACGCCCTACACCATCATGATGCCGCCCCCGAACGTCACCGGCAGCCTGCATATGGGGCACGCGCTCACCTTCACCCTGCAGGATTTGTTGATCCGCTATCACCGCATGCGGGGTCGCGACACGCTCTGGCAGCCCGGTCAGGACCATGCCGGCATCGCCACGCAGATGGTGGTGGAACGCCAGCTTGCCGAGCAGAATATCGACCGGCGCGATATGGGCCGTGACGCCTTTCTTGAGCGGATGTGGGAATGGAAAGCGGAATCCGGCGGCACCATCCAGCGTCAGATGCGGCGTCTCGGGGCTTCGCCGGACTGGGAGCGGAACCGCTTTACCCTCGATGACGGCCTGTCACGCGCGGTGATCAAGATTTTTGTCCAGATGCATCGCGATGGCCTGATCTATCGTGACAAGCGTCTTGTAAACTGGGATCCCAAGCTGTTGACCGCGATTTCCGACCTTGAGGTCGAACAGCGCGAGCAGGAAAGCTCGATGTGGCATCTGAAATATCGTCTTGAAGGCGCCGAGGACGAATTCATCTCCATTGCCACGACACGTCCCGAAACCATGCTTGGTGATGGTGCGGTGGCCGTTCATCCCGATGATGGGCGCTACAAACATCTGGTCGGCCGCATGGCCATCCTGCCATTGTCCAACCGCGCGATCCCGATCATTGCCGATGAATATCCCGACCCTGAAAAGGGGTCGGGTGCGGTGAAGATCACGCCGGCGCATGACTTCAACGATTTCGAGGTTGGAAGGCGGCATGACCTGCCGCTGATCAACCTGATGACCGCGCATGCGACGATGGAATCCATCCCCGAGATCCCGGAGAAATATCAGGGGCTCGACCGCTATGAGGCGCGCCGTCAAATCCTCGCCGACATGGAAGCCGAAGGGCTGCTGGAGCGCGAGGAGAAGGTGCTGAATAGCGTCCCGCATGGCGACCGCTCCGGCGTTGTCATCGAGCCATGGCTCATGGACCAGTGGTATGTGAATGCCGCCGAACTTGCCAAGCCGGCCATCAAGGCGGTCGAGGAGGGGCGCACGCGTTTTGTTCCCGAGCGCTGGTCGAAGACCTATTTCGAATGGATGCGCAACATCCAGCCATGGTGTATTTCGCGCCAGCTCTGGTGGGGCCATCGCATTCCCGCCTGGTATGGTCCCGACAATCATATCTTTGTCGAGGAAAGCGACGAAGCCGCCGTGGCCGCGGCGCGCGCGCATTACGGTAAGGAAGTCGAACTGAGGCGTGACGAGGATGTTCTGGACACCTGGTTTTCCAGCGGGCTGTGGCCGTTCTCGACACTTGGCTGGCCGGACGACACCAATACTGTCAAACATGATCTGGCGCGCTATTACCCCGGTGATGTGCTGGTTACCGGCTTTGACATCATCTTCTTCTGGGTGGCGCGCATGATGATGATGAGCATGTATGCGATGGATGGTGAGGTGCCGTTCCGCGACGTCTATATCCATGCGCTGGTCCGCGACGAGAAGGGCCAGAAGATGTCGAAATCAAAGGGCAATGTCATGGACCCGCTCGACCTGATCGACCAGTATGGCGCTGACCCGCTGCGCTTCACGCTGGCCGCCATGGCGGCGCAGGGCCGTGATATCAAGATGTCGACGACACGGCTCGAGAGCTATCGCAATTTCGCCACCAAGATCTGGAATGCCTGCCGGTTCCTGCAGATGAATGGTTGTACGGGTGACACCGGCGCGTTCGATCTCGCCACGGTCGAGGAGCCAGTGAACCGGTGGATTGTCGCTGAATATGACGAGGCCATCGCGCGGGTGACGACGGCGATCGAGAATTATCGGTTCAACGAGGCCGCCGATGCCATCTACAGCTTTGTCTGGCATTCCTATTGCGACTGGTATGTCGAGTTGATCAAACCGCAGTTTGACAGGGATGCGCTTGAAACACGCGCCACCGCGGCCGCCATTCTGCGCGGCGCCTTGCGCTTGCTGCACCCGTTCATGCCCTATCTGACGGAAGAGCTGAACGAAAAGATCTTCGACAGCAAGGACATGATGATCACACAGAGCTGGCCTGATGCTGTCGCTCTTGGCAACAGTGATGCCCCTGATGAAGTCAGATATCTGATCAGTGTTATCACTGAAATCAGATATATAAGATCCGAGATGAATGTACCACTTTCAGCAAAGCCGGTGTTGCAGCTTCGCGGTGCATCCGAACTTCAGGCACGCTCGATCAAGACAAATGAGGCCGCGCTGTTGCGCCTGGCGCGTCTTGGCAGTGTCCAGTCGGTCGAGAGTTTCGGCAGGGGAACAGCGCGCGGGACCGTTGATGGCGTTGATATTGGTTTGCCGCTTGCCGAGATTCTTGACCTTGATGCCGAACGGGCGCGCCTGGAAAAGGCGATTGCCGGGGTTGATGGCGAAATCACCAAGATTTCGCGCAAACTCGATAACCCGGGGTTCATCGCGAAGGCACCAGAGGATGTGGTCAATGAGAATCGTCGGCGGCTGGACGAGGAAGTCACGCGCCGTGGCGCGCTCGAGGCGGCGCTGGCCCGCCTGGCGTGACAATGCCATCGGACGACATTGCAGGACCGGCGCAAACTGCCTAAGCTGGTGTCACGGAAACGCTGATCAAATACAACAGGAAAGCTGGAAACAGTCAGGGCTGACATGAAAAACTCGAAGACCGTTCTGATCGACACCAACCCCGGGCGCAATTGCCAGACCTTTGGCGTGGCGCGCGAACTTGGCACTTCGGTGGATTTGATTCATGAGCCGTCGGTCGGCGTTGTTGGCAACAAGGGTGACTCGCAGTGCTATCTGGGGGTTGGCGCCAAGGTCAACAGCATCCATGACGCGCTTCGCGCGCGCATCGGCGAGGAAGAAGGCAAGATGTCAATGCGTCTTGTCCAGCCCGAATTCACCATCGCGACATCGGACGGCATTCGCAACGGCACCAAGGAAATGCGCTATTCGCTGATCGGGCGTGAGGTGACCAATGATTCGCTGTGCGAACATCTCAGTGCCTCCGGCCTTGAAGGTGTTATCGCCGTTGTCGCCTGTGACAAGCCGCCCGTCGGCACGCTTGCCGCGGTTCTGGAGCATAACCGGCCGGCCATCATCATGTCCGACGGCTCGATCCGGCCCGGCACCGACTCCGTCACCGGCGAGCCGATCGATATCATCACCAGCTACCAGCTTGCCGGCAGCCCGGATGAAGAGCTGAAGCGCCGCATCGCTATTGAATCCTGCCCCGGCTTTGGCAGTTGTGGCGGCATGTTCACCTACAATACGATGCAGACATTCATCGGCGTTGTCGGCATGCAGCCGCTGCATATGGTCTCGCCCGCCTCGCAGGATGAGCGGCGCCTCACCGAGTTTCCGAACCAGCTGATCGACTGCCTGGAGAATATGATCGCGAAGGACATCAAGCCGCGCGACATCGTCACCAGCCAGTCAATCCGAAACGCCATCATCGTGGCGATGGCTGTTGGTGGCTCCACGAATGTGATGCTTCACGCCCCGGAAATCGCCCGTGCCGCCGGCTATGAGAATTTCTCCCGCGATGTGATGAGCGCCGAGGAATTCAACCATCTGTCAAAGAATGTCGTGCCAGTCATCGTCGATGCGCGGCCGTTCGGCCGGTTCTCCATGGTCGATATCGACGCCAGGGGCGGCGTCCAGGTCTTTGTGAAGGATCTGCTTGATGCCGGGTTGCTGAATGGCGATGTGCTGACCTGCACCGGCGAGACACTTGCCGAACAGATCGCGCGGCTTGACCCGCCGGCACCCGACGGTGATGTGATCCACCCGGTCGCAAAGCCCTTCAAGCCGACCGGCGGCCTGCGTGTTCTGGGTGGCAATCTGTCGCCCGAATTCAGCGCGGTCCTGAAGCTTGCCGGCGTCGAGGGCGGTCTTGAAAACAATATCTTTGCCGGCACGGCGCGGATTTTCGATGGTGAGCAGAAATTGCTGGAGATGCTCGACACCAATCCTGGCCATTTTCAGGATGGCGACATGATTGTGGTCCGTTACGAAGGCCCGGTCGGCGGCCCCGGCATGCCGGAAATGCTGGATTCAACATCGCGGATTACCGCGCTGTGCCGGGAGCGTGGCATCGTTGTGGGGCTGATGACGGATGGCCGGTTCTCCGGCGGGTCGGTCGGGCTTGTCATCGGTCATGTCGGTCAGGAGGCGGCTGTCGGCGGTCCCATCGGCCTGCTCGAGGATGGCGATCAGGTGATCGTCGATCTCAACAGCAACGAGTTGAACTGCCCGCAGCTGGATGACGCTTCGGTACTACAAGCGCGCCGCACGGCGTGGCAGGCGGCGGTCGATGCCAATGGGGGGACGCACCCGTCGGTTGGTGATGCCAGCACCAGGCTGCTGAACCGGATGCGCTGCTCGGCGGTGTCGGCGGTGCAGGGGGCCGGGATGCATCCCGGGGGCGAGCTGTTTGTCAGTGACCCGCGGGCGCCGGCCGCCTCCGGCTTCACACCGGCGAACCGCCACCGCTAGGCGCGGCGGTCAGTCACGAAGCTCCACCCTTACAGGTGTATGGTCCGACGGCTTTTCAAGGCCGCGCGGCCTCTTGTCGACATCCGATGAAACCAGCCTGTCGGCGGCTTCCGGTGACAGCAGCAGATGGTCGATCCGCACGCCATTGTCCTTCTGCCAGGCACCGGCCTGATAGTCCCAGTAGCTGTATCTGACCTCCTGCGGATGGCAGGACCTGATGGCATCGATATAGCCGTCATGACAGATGCGGAAGAAAGCGGCGCGGCTTTCATCGCGGGTCAGCGCATCGCCTTCCCATCCGGCCGGGTCGTAACAATCGATATCCTGCGGAATGACATTGAAGTCGCCTCCAAGAACGACCGGCATTTCACTTTCCAGCAGAGCGGCAGCGCGATCCCGCAGCCGGTCCATCCAGGCAATCTTGTAGTCGAATTTCGGGCCCGGCGCCGGGTTGCCGTTCGGCAGGTAGATTGTCGCGACGCGCACACCTTCGACGGTGGCCTCCATGTAGCGGGCCTGCTCGTCAGAATCATCCCCCGGCAGACCGCAGACAACATCCATTAGCTTGGCGCGGGCGGCGATGGCGACGCCGTTATAGCTTTTCTGACCGTGAAAGGCGACGTTCCAGCCAATCTCGGTGTAGAGATCGACCGGGAAATTCGGGTCCTGCGTCTTGGTTTCCTGGATCAGCAATACATCGCAGGCATCTGACGACAGGTAATCAATGATATGATTCTGACGTGCCTTGGCCGAATTGACGTTCCAGCTGGCAATCCGCATGGATCAGACGGAGAAGGACGTGCCGCAACCGCAGGATGCCGTCGCGTTCGGGTTGCTGACAGAAAAATACGACCCCATGAGATCCTGCACGTAATCCAGTTCGGCTTTATCGACAAGCTCAAGCGACATCTCGTCGATCACCACCTCGACGTCATGGCTGACGAAAACCCTGTCGTCATCCTGCCGCGCGGTGTCAATGCTGAATTCATACTGGAAACCGGAACAGCCGCCGCCATTTACCGCGACACGGAAGAAACTGCCATCAGGCTCGCCGGACAGCATGGTCCGGATTCGCTTGGCGGCGGACTCGCTCAACCCGAAAAAGCCGGGCAGGGTGTCGACTGTGGCCAGTGTCGTATCCATGGGATCTCCATGCGGGATTGCGGGGCACCTGTTACCCTTTCAATATGAAGTGACATGGCGGTCAAATCAAGCGGCGGTGGTGCTTTAGGTCGGCACGCTTTCCGATTGAGTATACCGAGCGCCGCGCCTACATTGTCACTTGATTTCAGCCAGCATCCGGATCAGGCCATCGTGTCGTCAGACTCCACATCCCTGGGATATGAAATGCGCGATCTGGCCGCCTATGCCTGTCATGGGCCAGCAAGCCGCGGACGCCTGCACCGGGAACCCGATGAAGGCACCGCCGCACCGTCCGGTCTTGCGGCGCGAACACCGTTCCAGAGGGACCGTGACCGCATCCTGCATTCCGGCGCTTTTCGCAAGCTGAAACACAAGACCCAGGTTTTTGTCTATCATGAGGGGGATTATTTCCGCACCCGCATGACGCATTCCATCGAGGTGGCGCAGATCGCAAGGTCGATGGCGCGTGCGTTGCGGCTGAATGATGATCTCGCCGAGGCCGTATCACTGGCGCATGATCTTGGACACACGCCCTTTGGCCATGCCGGAGAGGACGCGCTTGGCCGGGCCATGCACCCGCACGGCGGGTTCGACCATAATGAGCAGACAGTGCGGGTGGTGACCAGCCTTGAACATCGCTATGCAGGTTTTGACGGACTCAATTTGACGTGGGAAACGCTGGAAGGTGTGGTGAAACACAACGGCCCGATGAGCGAGAGCGAGGAGGTCCGCCCGGCGATTGCCGATCTTGATTCGCGGTTCGGCCTTGAACTTGGCCATTATCCCTCGGCGGAAGCCCAGCTTGCCAACCTCGCCGATGACATTGCTTATCTGTCGCATGATTTTGATGACGCGCTGCGCGCCGGCCTGTTTGATATCGACGCCATCTGTGATCTGCCCCAGGTCGACAGCATTCTGCGGGACATTGATGCAAGGCATGGTAAACTGCCGCTCTCGCGCCTCGCGCATGAGCTGGTAAGACGGCTGATTTCCGTTTTTGTTCAGGACCTTCTGGATCAGTCTTCGCAGAATATCAAGGCTCTTTCCGCATCCAGTGCCGATGACATAAGGCAGGCGGGTCATGCCGTGATTGCCTTCAGCGGCGACATGGCTGGCGATCTGGAGACCATTCGCGGGTTTCTGTTCACCAACATGTGGCGGCACTACAAGGTCAATCGCATGACCAGCAAGGCGAAACGGGTGGTGACAGAGTTGTTCAATTTGTTTATGTCCGAGACCAACACCCTGCCGGACGAGTGGCAATCCAGCGGTGAAACCGGTATCGAGTTACTGCCGGAACGTGCGCGTGCACGGATCATTGCAGACTACATCGCATCGATGACCGACCGCTATGCCATTCTGGAACATGAGCGTCTCTTCGAACCTGGCCCCATTCTGAGATAAGCCCTATTCTGAGATGAGAATGAATATATTTTCCCTATTCGAGGCTGAATTCGAGACGATCCTCGCTTCGTTGCAGTCGGCCGGATCCCTGGCCCCGGACCTTGATACAGGCCGCGTTGTCTTTGAACTGCCGCGTGACCCCTCACATGGCGATCTTGCCTGCAATGCGGCGATGGTGCTGGCCAAGCAGGCTGGCATGAAGCCCCGCGACCTCGCGGAAATGCTGGTGCCGGCGCTGGCCGGGATTGACGGGGTGACCGCGGTCGAGATTGCCGGTCCGGGGTTTCTCAATCTGCGGGTCGAGGCAGGGTTATGGGCACGGGAAATCGACGCCATCATCGCCGCCGGCACTGATTATGGCCGCAATGACAGCGGGGCGGGCATGCCGGTCAATGTCGAATATGTCTCGGCAAACCCGACCGGGCCGCTGCACGCGGCGCATGCCCGCGGCGCGGTACTTGGCGATGCCATGGCCGGATTGCTGGATTTCTGCGGCTGGAAGGTCACCCGCGAATATTACATCAATGACGCCGGGGCGCAGGTCGATGTCCTGGCGCGCTCGGCCTATCTGCGATATTGCGAGGTGCGGGGTCGCGATATCGGCGAGATTCCACCCGGTCTCTATCCCGGTGCCTATCTGATCGAGGTCGGGACGGCGCTGGCGACCAAATTTGGTGACCGGTTCCTTGACAAGGACGAGGCGGAATGGCTCGCGCCGGTTCGCTCTTTCACCATTGATGCCATGATGGCCGGCATCCGCGAGGACCTTTTGGCTCTTGGCATAGAAATGGACAGATTCTCCTCGGAACGTGCGCTTGTCGACAGCGGCGCCGTGCAGACAGCGATTGACCGGCTCGAGGGCGCCGGCCATGTCTATCGCGGCATTCTCGAGCCGCCAAAGGGCAAGGAGCCGGAGGATTGGGAGCCACGCGAGCAATTGTTGTTTCGCGCCTCTGCCTTTGGTGACGATACAGACCGGCCGCTTCAGAAATCCGACGGAAGCTGGACATATTTTGCCTCCGACGTCGCCTATCACATGGACAAGCTGGACCGGACCGGCGGGCCACTGATCAATATTTTCGGCGTTGACCATGGCGGTTATGTCAAGCGCATGATGGCGGCGGTCGAGGCCCTGTCGGGACAGAAGGGGCAGCTCGATATCCAGCTGTGTCAGCTTGTCAATCTGATGGCTGACGGCAAGCCGGTGAAGATGTCCAAGCGGGCCGGTAATTTCGTTACCGTCCGCGATGTCATTGACGCCGTCGGGGCCGATGTAATTCGGTTCATCATGCTGACCCGCCGCAGTGAACAGACACTTGATTTCGACTATGCGCGGGTGACCGAACAATCGCGTGACAACCCGGTGTTCTATGTGCAATACGCGCATGCCCGCGCCTGTTCGGTGCTTCGCCAGACTGGCGATGAGGGCATCTGCAGCGCGGTGTCACTCGACCTGCTGAGCGACCCGGCCGAGATGGCGGTGATCCGCCAGCTGGCAAGCTGGCCGCGTCAGGTGGTATCTGCCGCGCGCGCACATGAACCGCACCGTATTGCCTTTTACCTGATGGATCTGGCCGCCGCTTTTCACGCATTGTGGACAGCCGGGCGCGAGACACCGGCGCTTCGTTTCATTCGTGAAGATGCTCCTGAACTGACCGCGGCGCGGCTGCGCCTTGTCAAGGCAACTTCATTGGTGATTAGATCGGGGTTTGACGTTCTGGCGATCGACGCACGGGAGGAGATGTAAGGCGTATGGCACGTAGTCGGGCAGACAAAGGCGGCGGTATCTGGCTGAAGACGCTGCTTTTTGGAGTGCTTGCCATTGGCGGCATTGCTGCTGCCGTAATCATCCTGCAACCGATGCTTGTCACGCCGTCCTCGGATGTCGCGCTGATCAAGGCCGAGCCCGGGCCTTTCCGCGAAAAGCCCAAAGATCCGGGCGGTGCCAAAATCTCGCATACTGACAGCACTTTGATGGGCATGCTTGGCGGCGGTGATGACCGGGATAGCGATGTTGAAATCCTGCAACCACCGGCAGATGTGCCGGAAATGCCGCCGCTGCCTGAAACATCGGATAAGGATATTGTCATGGCACCGGCGCCAGCGCCGGTTGAACAGGCCGATGCCACCGACATCGCCACAGATGATGCTGTGAAGGCAGACAACCTGGCTGCCGCGTCCAGACCGGCACCTGACACGGCTGCTGCCAATATTGTCACCGACGACGGCACCACTGGAGGCGAGGCAGGCAGCGAAGCATCCGGGATGGCTGCCAGAAAGAGTGAGAGTGACAACATCACGGCGTCGGTAACGCCTTCACCTGCAGACACTGATGAGGCTTCGCCGGCATCGCCGCAAACCACGCCGCAGTCAAAGCCCGACGTTCCGGCGCGCGCAAAGGGACCGAAAGTCGAAGGTGATGTGCCGCTTTATCTCGTGCAGCTTGCCGCCTTTCGGAATGCTGATACGGCCCGTGAACAGGCGGCCATGTTGGGCGGCAAGCACCAGTCACGCCTTGGCGCGATCGATCTTGGCACAATGAAGGTTGATGCCGGAGAGAACGGTGTTTTCTGGCGCGTGGTCACCGAACCGCTTGAACGGGCGAGTGCCGATACCCTCTGTGCGGCGCTGAAACGGGCAGGTCAGGACTGTATCCTTCGCAAGTTTGACAGCCGGTCATCATGATCAATGCGGACATTCTGCCAGCATGACTGAAAACAACACCACAGCCGAGCCGTTTGACGAGGGGCAGCCGCCGCGCACGGCACCCGAGCAGCTGTCACTATTCGTCAATCTTGACGGATTTGAGGGGCCTATCGACCTGCTGCTGTCGCTCGCCCGCGAGCAAAAGGTCGATCTGTCACGAATTGCCATTCTACCACTGGCTGAACAATATCTCAGCTATATCGACACGGTGCGGCGTCTCGATCTTGAAGTCGCCGCCGATTATCTGGTGATGGCGGCCTGGCTTGCCTATCTGAAATCGCGGCTCCTCCTCCCCGAACCGGAGCCCGAGCAGGCCGAAGAAGTCATCGACATGACCGATGTGCTGAAATATCAGCTGCTGCGCCTCGAATCGATGCAGCAGGCATCAAAAAGACTGATCTCATTGCCACGACTTGGCCAACAGCGTTTTGCCCGCGGTGAACCGGAAACGTTCGAAAGCGTGACCGAACCGGTCTGGACGGCGACGCTTTACGATTTGCTGGCCTGTTACGGGTCGATCCAGTCGGGGGTCGAGAACCGCACCCTGACCATTGCCGCGACGCGGCTCTTCTCGGTCGAGGAGGCGACAAACCGGCTGCGTTCGCTCATTGGCGGGGTGCCTGAATGGACGGTGCTTGAAACCTTTCTGCCGCCCAATCTGAAAACCGACCTTGACCGCCGCTCGGCAACGGCATCGCATTTCGTCGCCTCGCTGGAACTGGCGCGCGAAGGCATGGTACGTTTGCGTCAGGACAGCCGGTTCGCACCTCTTTTTCTCAGATCAAGGGATCAAGCATGACAGGCGAGACTTCGCTTACCCGGTGGGCCGCCACCATCGAAGCGGTCATTTTCGCGGCGCCGAAGCCGGTTCGTGGCAGCGAGCTTCAGGCACAGCTTCCCGATGGCATCGAGCTTGACTCCATTCTGCCGCTGATCGAGGCCCGGTTTGATGCGACCAGCGGTATCGAGTTCTGCCGTATTGGCGATGCCTTCGCCTTCAGGACACGCGCCGAGATCGCCGAGCGACTGAATACCCACCGCCAGGTTGAAAGGCCATTGTCGCGAGCCGCCCTCGAGGTTCTGGCGATCGTCGCCTATCATCAGCCGATCACCCGTGCGGAAATCGAGGAGATTCGCGGTATCAGCCTGTCACGTGGCACCATCGATATTCTGCTGGAGCTTGGCTGGATCAAGCCGCGTGGTCGCCGGCGCACGCCGGGCCGGCCTCTGACCTGGGGCACCAGCCCGGCCTTTCTTGATCATTTTGGCCTTGAGACCCTGTCTGATTTGCCCGGGCTCGATGATCTCAAGGCGGCTGGCCTGTTGCGCAAGGGGCAGGTAATCGGCGGTCTTGTCGATGCGGTGTCGGTTGGTGATGACGAGGATGAAGAGATGATCGACGAGGAGGGGCCGGACCTGCTCGAAGAGGCGATGATCGATGCTGGGCTTGCGGTTGAGGAGGACGGGGAAGGCCATATCGATGCTTGAGTTCCGCCATATTTCGCATGCCTATAATGGCAAGACTTCGGTCAAGGATGTCAGCTTTGTGGTGAATGCCGGCGAGGTTGTGACGCTTCTTGGCCCGTCAGGTTGTGGCAAGACAACGCTGCTACGGCTGGCGGCCGGGCTTGAACGGCCGAAATCCGGTGAAATCTTGCTCGATGACCGGCTTGTGTCCGACCCCGGGCAGGTGGTGCCGCCCGAGACGCGTGGCGTCGGATATATGTTTCAGGATTATGCGCTGTTCCCACATCTGACAGTTCTCGAGAATGTTCTGTTCGGCCTGCGCCACCGGGGCAGCGAAGCAACACGGCGCGGGCTTGATGTTCTGGCCGAGGCAAACATCGAAGCTGTTGCCGATTCCTATCCGCATGAGTTGTCGGGCGGGCAACAGCAAAGGGTGGCTCTCGCGCGGGCGCTGGCCCCGCGACCTTCGGTGATCCTGCTGGATGAGCCCTATGCCGGGCTGGACAGCCGGCTGCGCGAGCGCATCCGCGACCAGATGCTGCATGTGTTGAAGGCTGCCGGAACGGCGGCGCTGATGGTGACACATGATGCCGAGGAAGCCATGTTCATGTCGGACAACATCATCGTCATGCGCGAAGGCGAGGTGCAGCAGACAGGCCGCCCGGTGAATCTCTATTGCCAGCCGAACAGTGCCTTTGTTGCGGAGTTCTTCGGTGAGGTAAACCGACTTGAAGGTCACGTGTCAAATGGTTGTATCAAAACTGTTCTTGGTAATTTTTCTGCGCCTGAGTCAATGCAGGAAGGTGATCCGGCAAGCATCGTCATCCGGCATGAGGCGCTGAATATCGAACCGAACGGGTCGGAGGCGGAAGCCAATGCTTTTGTCATGGAGGCCAGGCTTCTCGGCCGGGCCTCGCTGATCCACCTGTCGGTTCCCGCCGGCACCGAGGAATTGCATTTCCACGCTCGCGTACCGGGGTTGAATTCGCTCCAGACAGGCAGCCCGGTAAGGATAACCGTCGATACGGCGCAGGCCTTTGTTTTTCCGGCGAATGAGTGACGAACCGGCGAGGTTCACGGAATAGCCGAACTGCTGCAGTGCCAGGCTGGGCGTCTTTGCCGCAGGGGCAGCAACGATCGCTTGTTCATCTTTCCCAGCCTGTCTATATTCTCGGGGCATTCTACGCGGCGCGGCATTCCTGCGTGCCGCTTCATAACCCAGAGGGAATACAATGTTTGGTGGTACGTTCAGCATCATGCACTGGCTTGTCGTACTTGCAGTCGTTCTGCTGCTTTTCGGCGGGCGGGGCAAAGTCTCGGCAATCATGGGCGATTTCGGCAAGGGATTGCGCAATTTCAAAACCGGCCTGAAGGGCGACGGTGAGTCCGCTGACGCCGACGAGGCCGAAGAAGTCGAGGCGATCGAAGAGGCTCCGGCGCCAAAGAAGAAGGCTCCTGCGAAGAAGGCTGCCGCGAAGAAAAAGGCTGCGGCAAAGAAAAAGGCGCCTGCCAAAAAGGCCGCAGCGAAGAAAAAAGCCGCCAAGAAAAGCTAAATAGGGTCCCGTCATGCTGGACATTGGTGGCTGGGAATTTCTGGTTGTTGCCTTCGTGCTGATCATGGTGGTCGGCCCGAAGGAACTGCCAAAAATGCTGCGCAGCTTTACAAAGCTGTCAAGGCAGATGCGCCGTATGGCGCGGGAATTCACCGATGGCATGAACCAGATTGCCGAGGATGCCGAGGTGGCCGAGCTGAAACAGGCGGTGAACAAGGCGAAATCGGGCGATCTTGACGAACTTGCGCAAGCCATTGATCCGGGCGGGACAATGGGTGATTCGGTTCGCGAGATGAAGGACAGCGTCAGCGGAACCGGCTCCGATGAAATGAAGGAAATTGGCGAACTGGCCTCGCAAGCCGGTGACCGCATAGCCGCTGACGCCAGGGAAGACAACACGCCTCAAGAAGACGACACGCCCCAGGAAGACGACACGCCCCAAGAAGACGACACGCCAAAGAAGGCGGACAAGAAGAAAAAAGCGGACAAGAGCTGACGACGCATGGCCGAGGAACTGGAAAATGAGGGTGATGGCGCACAGATGTCGCTGATCGACCACCTGACTGAGCTTCGCAATCGGCTCGGGGTGGCGTTGCTTGCGTTCATCGTGTTGTTCCTGATCACCGTGGCGCCGATGCCGGGCGGTGGCATGAATAACAGTATCGCCAGCCATGTTTTCATGTTCCTGCAGGCGCCACTTGCCGAGATCCTTGAGGAAAAAGGTGGCGGCCGGATGATCTTCACAGCCCTCCATGAAGGATTTTTCACGCAGATCAAGGTCGGTTTCTTCACCTCCATCTGTGTGACATTTCCGATCCTCAGCATACAGATATGGAAATTCATCGCGCCGGCCCTTTACAAGAATGAAAAGAGCGCGTTTCTGCCCTTTCTTATCGCCACGCCGGTTCTGTTCACCCTTGGCGCAGCCATGGTCTATTACATCGTCACGCCGATGGCCTGGAATTTCTTTGTCGGCTTTGAAATGGCCGGCTCGGAAGGTGCCCTTGCGATCGAGATAGAGCCACGGATTTCCGAATATCTGTCGCTGATCATGCGGCTCATTTTCGCCTTTGGGCTGGCCTTCGAACTTCCCGTCGTGCTGCTTCTCCTGGTGCGGGCGGGTCTTGTCTCGCCGGAGGGGTTGGCGGAAAAACGCAAATTCGCCATCGTCATCGCCTTCGTCGCCGCGGCCATCCTGACGCCGCCCGACGTTGTCTCGCAGCTGATGCTGGCACTGCCGATAATAGCTCTTTACGAGATTTCCATTTTCGGAGCGAAAATCATCGCCCCGAAGGCAACCGAAGAGGCGGCCGAGTAGGGCCAGGGCGTTCATCCGCCTCGACCATGTGAAACGAGCCAACCGATGCATGACATCCGCTTCATCCGTGACAATCCCGATGATTTTGACGCGGCGCTGGCGCGCCGCAGCATGGATCCGCTTGCCAGCGTGATCCTTGACATCGATTCGCGTCGTCGTGCCCTGCAGGTGGAAATTCAGGACCTGCAGTCACGCCGTAATCAGGCGTCGAAGGAAATCGGCATGCGCAAGGGCAAGGGCGAGGATGCTGATGATCTGATTGCCGAGGTGAACGACATTAAGGTTCGGATGCCGGCGCTGGAGCAGGAAGAGGGCGCGCTTGCCGCCACGCTGGACGAGCATCTCATGGGGCTTCCCAACATCCTCGATGCCGATGTCCCCGATGGCGGTGACGAGGCAGATAACAGGCTTCTTCGTGAATGGGGGGATATTCCCTCATTCGATTTCACCCCGCGCGACCATGTCGCCATCGGCGAGGGGCTTGGCCAGATGGATTTCGCCATGGCAGCCAAGCTTGCC
>Ga0181578_10002387_pt1 | contig 17606 bp, 15 predicted proteins | sample 071ome_21_FD_148659 | JGI IMG/M metagenome (GOLD analysis project Ga0181578, IMG submission 148659) | Coastal salt marsh microbial communities from the Groves Creek Marsh, Skidaway Island, Georgia - 071401CT metaG (spades assembly) | ecosystem: Environmental > Aquatic > Marine > Intertidal zone... | reverse complement strand
GAGTTGGCCAAGGAAAACATCTTTGTCGTTTCACCCGGCAAAATCTCCGACGAGGAAGAGAAAGATCTCAAAACACATTTCTTGAACAATATCTTCCCGATGTTGACGCCATTGGCTGTCGATCCCGCGCATCCGTTCCCCTTCATTCCGAACCTTGGACACGCTTTGGTCCTTCAACTGGTGCGCATCTCTGACGGCCAATCTATGCGGGCGCTAATTCCTATTCCGGCGCAGGCGCGGCGGTTCATTCGTCTTTCCGGCGATGGCATTCGCTTTGTACTGGTCGAAGACGCGATCCTGATGTTTTCCGACACACTTTTTCCGGGCTATCGGGTCCGTCAAAAAGGTCACTTCCGCGTCATCCGCGATTCCGAAATGGAAGTGGACGAGGAAGCCGAGGACTTGGTGCGCAGTTTCGAAAGTGCCCTAAAACGCAGACGGCGTGGAACATGTATTCGCCTCGCCTTGGCAGGCGATATGCCGGCCGATCAGGTCGAGCTTATATGCAACGAGTTGGAAGTCTCGACCGAGGACGCCTATCAGATTGAAGGCATGATCGGTCAGACGGATCTCAAGCAGCTCATATTGGATGAGCGACGCGATCTGCAGTTTCCGCCGTACAACGCGCGTTTTCCTGAGCGCATTCGTGACTTTGGAGGCGATTGCTTTGCCGCCATCCGGCAAAAGGACATTGTCGTTCACCACCCCTTCGAATCGTTCGATGTGGTCGTGCAGTTTCTGAAGCAGGCGGCACGCGACCCGAACGTTGTTTCGATCAAGCAGACCCTATACCGCACCAGCGACAACAGCCCGATCGTAAAAGCGTTGGTGGAAGCGGCGGAGGCGGGGAAATCCGTCACGGCGATGGTCGAGCTGAAGGCGCGCTTCGACGAGGAGGCGAATATTCGCTGGGCGCGGGACTTGGAGCGGGCAGGGGCGAACGTTGTGTTCGGCTTCGTGGATCTTAAGACTCACGCCAAAATTTCTCTTGTGGTGCGGCGCGAGCACGCTGAGATGCGATCTTACGTACACTTCGGCACCGGGAACTACCATCCTGTGACAGCAAAGATCTACACGGACTTGTCGTTCTTCACCTGCGATCCGGTGTTGTGCCATGACGCGGCGCGTATGTTCAATTTCATGACGGGTTATGCGCAGCCGGATGCGCTCGAAAAATTGTCGATTGCACCACTGGGGCTCAAAGAAAAACTGTTGAGTTTGATCGGTGCGGAAATCGATTTCGTCAAGAACGGCAAACCGGGCACGATCTGGGCGAAAATGAATTCGATTGTCGATCCGGACATCATCGATGCGCTCTACCGCGCGTCTCAAGCCGGGGTCACCATCAGTCTCGTTGTGCGCGGAATCTGTGGATTGAGACCCGGTGTAAAGGGATTGTCGGAGAATATCCGCGTTAAAAGTATTGTCGGCCGATTCCTGGAACACTCGCGAATTGTCTGCTTTGGCAACGGCGATCCAATGCCCTCTGACAATGCGAAGGTCTATATTTCATCCGCCGACTGGATGCCGCGGAATCTGGTCGCACGAGTCGAAACGCTGGTGCCTGTGGAAAACCCAACAGTGCATCAGCAGATTCTTGACCAGATCATGGTCGCGAATTTTAAAGATAACCTGCAAAGCTGGACCTTGCAGTCGAACGGCGAATATATCCGTGAAACCGCGAGTGACTCGCCTTTCTCAGCGCACGAGTACTTTATGACCAACCCCAGTCTATCCGGGCGGGGAAGCGCGCTCGAGCGCGCTAAAAAGCCAATCGCCAAGCTGGTTTCCACTCGCCGCCAAAGCTGATATCAAGCGCTGCAAGTGCCGATGCGGCTTTGCGCGTACAGGATAATCGAGCCTTATGGCCCCCAAGGACTCAACGAGCAAGCAATCTGAGACCGATATTGCTGCGCGCCGCCGCCCGGTAGCCGTCATAGATATCGGTTCAAACTCCGTCCGCTTGGTTGTCTATAGTGGTGCGACGCGTACGCCGGTTCCTCTGCATAATGAAAAGGTCATTTGCGCGCTCGGAAAGGGGCTCGAAAAAACCGGGTACCTCAATGCCGAAGGGGTCAGTATGGCGTTTGAGACCGTCTCCCGTTTTGTCACCTTGGCAAAATCGTTGGGGGCGGAACGGATCGACGCCCTGGGAACGGCTGCGGTGCGTGATGCTGTTGACGGCGCTGAATTCGCCAAAGCGATTCAGAAACGCTGCGGGGTAAAGGTTCAGGTCCTGAGCGGTAAGCAGGAAGCCCACCGCTCTGCCCTCGGTGTGCTGTGTGGCATCCCCGATGCGAACGGCATCATTGCCGATCTCGGCGGCGGTAGCCTTGAGCTTGTTCAGGTCGGCAGCGGTTCGATGAGCGAGCACACGACCATGCCGCTCGGCCTGCTTCGTCTTGAGGAAGCGTCCGACGGCAACCGGGACAAAGCCATTTCGATTATCAGCAAGGCGCTCGACAAGCTGAAGTGGATTTCAAAAGACAAAGACAAGACTTTATATGCAGTCGGCGGCGCCTGGCGTTCACTTGCACGCGTGTGCATCGCGCAGATGGATTATCCGCTCCATGTTCTGGACAATTTTACGCTGGAACGTCAGCAGGCGGTGTCATTGTTCGATGTTATCGCTCGGCTCAGTCCCAAAAGCCTTGAGCAGATCAAGGGCGTTTCACGTGCGCGTCTAGCTCATCTGCCTCTTGCCGCTGCGGTGCTGGAGCGGCTGCTGGAGGTCAACAAGCCGCGCGAGTTGGTGTTTTCCATTTACGGCATGCGGGAAGGGCAGTTTTTCAACGCATTGCCCGAAAGCGTGAAAAAGCTGGATCCGCTCATCAGTCTCGCCGAAGAAATCGCGCTGGGCGCGGGGCGAAATCCTGTAACGGGCCGCGAAACATTCGAGTGGATGAACCCTCTTTTCAAAGATGAGCCGACGGAGCGCCAGCGCCTGCGCCTTGCTGCATGCCTATTGCGCGACGTCTGGTGGACCGAACATCCAGATTATAGGGCCGAGCAGGCGTTCCTGCGGGTATTACGCCTGCCGTTCCTGGGTCTTGGGCATGAAGACCGCGCGGGGCTAGCCCTGGCTATGTACTATAGGTACTCGGGCACGGCCTCAGAGCCCATTGTCGAGCAAGCGCACGCGCTGCTCGATGCCTCCCGAATTCACAGAGTGAAGACCGTAGGGCTTGCCATGAGATTGGCCTACGCCTTATCAGCCGGGGGGCCCGGTGTCGTGAGCCAAACCTCGCTCAAAATCGACAATGGACAGCTTGTCCTTTCCCTGCCGGAGACAGACCCGCTTTTCAAATCGGGCCCCTATCCAAGGCGACTCAAGCGGCTTGCTGATCACCTTGGATTGGCGGACACCATCAGGTGGGTCTGAGTCCGGCGGTGTCGCTGGTCACATTTCAACAGGCGGCTTGTCCTTGAGTAGGGGGTAGAGCCGCCATTCAAGATAATAATTGGCATCGGGAAAACGTCTTGAAAATTCACTCAACGCGACTTTGAGCCCTTCGGCATTTCCCATTTCATATTCCGAAGCGATCCAGAGCAAGATCCACCGCTTGTCCACGTCTTCGCCGGTGGCTTCCGCCTCCGTGATCGCATTTTGCACGCGCGTGATCGCGGTCTTAAAATCTTTCAGGACATATTGAGCCTGGGCGATCATGACCAGAATCTGAATATCTTTTTCGTTCCCGACGAATTCGAAATATCGCTCACAGGCCGCGACCGCGTTTTCGTATTCGTTTCCATTGTAGTAAAGCGCGGCTACGGCCTTGATTTGATTGGGGACGTCTTTTTCCGGTAATTGTTCGGACGCAATAGCGGCTTCCAAGGCGCGGGCGCCGGCGCCAAATTCTTGCAGGTTGATAAATATCGAAGCCACAAGCGAATTTATGACATAGGTCTCATAGGCCGTCAGGTCCGACCGCTGCGACTGCTCAACGGCTACTCTGAGCGCTTGCTCGAGCTCGCCACCGACTAGAAGCCCCTTGGTTTGATCAAGCGCCGCGCTCATCTCAGGACTGAGAGACCGCGACGCATCGGCCGCCATTGCGCGCGGGCTGGCGTCAACCGACGCCCAGCAAAGCGCAAACACCACGAGAAGGGCCCATACTTTTCCGGTCAAAGTGCGCATCCTCCGTGATGTATACCCGCGTCTACCGTTTGAAAATCTCAACCTTTTTACCGTCCCGCGATAGACCGATCGCCAGATGGCCGTGCTTTAATTGAAGGGCGTCTTCGCCGAACAGTTCTCGCCGCCATCCGTGCAATGCACGCACATCGGCGGTGTCCGATACGGCCATCGCTTCGATATCGTCGCTCGAGGCAATGAGGCGCTGCGCGACATCGTGTGTTTCCGACTTTGTTTTCAAAAGGAGTTTCAATAGCTCTACGACGGCTTTCGGCGCCTGTTCCTCGCGTCCATTCGAGTCCACTTTGGGGCGATCGGCATCGGGTATTTTAGACCCGCGCTCAATGGCCTGAAGAACTCCGTCCACATATTTTCCGCTCGCGAGTGATTTTGCGACCCGCGAGCGTTTAATATCGTCGGCGGATTTCGGCATGCTGGCGGCCAGCTCGAGTAAGGCATCGTCCTTGGCCACGCGTTGGCGCGGCATGTCCACCTCTTGCGCCGTCAGTTCGCGCCACTCGGCCAACTCGCGCAACACGGCGAGCATTTTTGGCGAGCGCGTGCGGGCGCGAATGCGGCGCCAGGCTTCTCGGGGTTCGACCCTATATGTGGCCGGATCGGCAAGCACCGCATCCTCTTCGTCCAGCCAGGATTTGCGGCCCGTTCGCTCCAACTTGCTGTTCAGTTTTTCATAGACGGTTCTCAGATAGGTGACGTCGCCAAGCGCGTACTGAATCTGCTTTTCGGTCAGCGGCCTGCGTGACCAGTCCGTAAAGCGCTGGCTTTTATCGAGCTTGCCGTTTGCCAGCCTTGACACCAGGGTTTCATACCCGACTTGGTCACCGAAGCCGCAAACCATGGCCGCAATCTGGGTGTCGAAGACGGGCTTGGGGACTGTACCGGTTGCCGTATAGAAGATTTCCAGGTCCTGGCGTCCGGCATGAAAGACCTTGAGGACCGAGGGGTTCTGCAAAAGCTCATACAGCGGGCCGAGATCAATGCCCGGGGCGAGCGGGTCAATGCAGCGGGCATCATCCAGTCCGGAGACCTGGATCAGGCACAGTTTGGCCCAATAGGTGGTCTCCCGCATAAATTCGGTATCCACCGTCACGAACTCAGTGGATTTTAGACCATCGCAAAATGACGCCAATGCAGCGGTATCGGTAATCAAGGACATAGGCCAGTCTTACCGTTTGCCTCCCCAAGGGGCAACTGCGGCGCGTGCCTACGCCATTTTGGCCAGACCTCCGTTGGAACTTGGTGGAATCGCTCCCGTGAGCCTTGACAAATTGGCGGGTTCGGTGTGGTTTCACGCCGCCCGTGGGCTCGGCCCGCGGTTATTTTTGTCCAGCCGCTGCCCCATTTCGCAAGGATTTCCGATGCACCGCTACAGAACCCATACCTGTGACGCCCTCCGTAAGGAGGATGCCGGAAAGCAAGCGCGCATTTCAGGTTGGGTCCATCGCAAGCGCGACCACGGAAATCTTCTGTTTGTCGATCTGCGTGATCAGTTCGGGGTAACCCAGTGTGTCGCCGACATCTCCAGTTCAGTATTCAAAGCCCTGGAAGCGATCCGCCCCGAAAGCGTTGTCTGCGTGACGGGAAAGGTTGTGCTGCGCTCCGCCGACACCATCAACGAGAAACTTCCGACCGGGCATGTGGAGGTCGTCGTTGAGACGGTGGAAGTGCTCTCTGACGCGGCTGTGCTGCCGATGCAGGTGGCGGGAGACCAGGAGTACTCCGAGGAAATGCGCCTGACTTACAGGTTCCTCGACCTGCGCCGCGAGAAGATGCGCGAAAATATTCTTCTGCGTTCGAAGGTTATTGCCAGCTTGCGGCGGCGGATGTGGGACGCGGGATTTATGGAATACCAAACCCCCATCCTCACTGCGTCCTCGCCCGAAGGGGCACGGGACTTCCTTGTCCCGTCGCGGCTGCACCCCGGAAAGTTCTACGCCCTTCCGCAGGCGCCGCAGCAGTTCAAGCAGCTGATCATGACGTCCGGGTTCGACCGCTATTTTCAAATCGCCCCGTGTTTCCGCGATGAAGATAGCCGCGCGGATCGTTCTCCCGGTGAGTTCTATCAGCTCGACTTCGAAATGGCGTTCGCGACGCAGGATGACGTGTTTGAGACCATTGAACCTGTTCTCTCAGGTGTATTTGAAGAATTCGGCAACGGCCGCGAGGTCTCGAAGCCGCCGTTTGTCCGTATTCCGTTTGAAGAAGCCATGCTGAAGTATGGCAGCGATAAACCCGATCTTCGCAATCCATTGATCCTGACGGACGTCACCGAAGCCTTTAAAGGCTCTAATTTCGGCCTATTCGCCAAGAACATCGAAAAAGGCTCCATTGTACGCGCCATTCCCGCGCCAAAGTCCGCCGAGCAGCCGCGCAGTTGGTTCGATAAACTCAATGAATGGGCGCGCGCGGAAGGCGCAGGCGGACTGGGTTATATCCAGTACAAGGATGGTGAAGGCCGTGGGCCGATCGCGAAGAATTTAGATGCGGACAGAGTTGCGGCTATTAAAGATGCCACCGGGGTTTCAGACGGCGACAGTGTTTTCTTTGTCTGCGACAAGCCCGAAGCGGCCGCGAAATTCTCCGGCCACGTCCGCACCAAAATTTGCGACGAACTTGGATTGCTCGATCGGGACAAATTCCTGTTTTGCTGGATCGTGGATTTCCCCATGTACGAGCGGAACGAGGATACCGGACAGATCGAATTCAGCCACAATCCGTTTTCGATGCCGCAGGGCGACCTGGAAGCGTTGCTGAACGAAGACCCGCTGACAATCAAGGCGTTTCAGTACGATATCGTTTGCAACGGCGTGGAGTTGTCGTCGGGCGCCATCCGAAACCATCGCCCCGACACCATGTACAAGGCCTTCGAGATTGCCGGGTACAGCAAGGAAGAGGTGGAAGCCCGCTTTGGCGGCATGCTGAACGCTTTCAAGTATGGGGCACCGCCTCATGGCGGCTCAGCTCCGGGAATCGACCGCATAGTTATGCTGTTGGCCAACGAGCCCAATTTGCGGGAGGTGATATTGTTTCCGATGAACGGGCGGGCGGAGGATCTGCTCATGCAGGCGCCCAATACCGTTTCGTCACGGCACCTCAAGGAATTGCATATCAAGCTCGATCTGCCGAAAGAGGCGGGCCCAAAAACAACAACGCCCGCTGACGGGAGCGGGCGCTGAGAGTTTAGATCGCCTGACGGGCGCTATTTTACCGGGTTTTAATACCCAGTTTGCTTTTCCGTTCCTGTTTGATCTTGTACATGGCGGCATCGGCGGCTTCCAGAAGCTCACCGACCTCGGCCTTTGACGCGTACATATGCACGCCGCAACTTGCTTTGATCTTAATTTGTTTGCCGTCCCAAGAGGCGTAAGCGTTGTTGATCTTACGGTCCAGTTCTTCGGCGCGGCGCACGCCGTTGCGCTTGTTTGAGCGCGGCAGGAGGATGGCAAATTCATCTCCGCCAAGGCGCGCCACGTAGTCGGTATCACGAACATGGCCTTGCAATAGGTTGGCGACCGTCTTCAGTACTTCATCGCCGGCCGCGTGGCCATACGTGTCGTTGATCGGCTTGAATTCGTCCAGGTCCACAAAAAATCAGAACGCCGCCTACGCCATGGCGCCGTGCAACGGAAAGTTCGTGCTGCAGAATAACTTCGAAGCCGCGGCGATTTTGAACCTTGGTCAGTGCATCGGTCGTTGCCAGATTCTCGAGCTCGGCAATTCGGTCGTCTTGCGCTTTCAGGTGGCTGGAAATTTCTTCAACCAGCGCATGAGCGAGTTGCGCAATCTGCACAATTGTTTTGGAACCGTCCGGAGTAGGCGCGGGCTTTACCTGCTCAGTGTACTGAACAAGCTGGGTCAGTTTCGTGACGATAGACTCGTGCTCAACCTCTGGCGCCTCGTCGCGGCGGGGCTCGGGAAGACCCGCCATACTTTGTTCTCCTATCCCCTATGGGGCGGCATTCTGTTGAGCACATCATCTGCGGTCAACAGTTTACAGTTGGTCGCCGGCATAAGGTTTCAACTTAAAATAAAATTGCGCGCTTTAGGCGAGCATTGGAGTTTCTACCGCAAGACCTCCAAGTGAGGGAGCAAACGGCGAATTTATTATAATATATTGATAATATTAAATAACAGCAGATGTAATAAAACCGGTATGCCAGCCGAGAACGGTTTTTACGGAAACGTTGTAAATGACCACAGCCTCGATTTGCGCGCGTGACGGGCAAAATTCACGCTAAAACGGCAAAACGATATAAGTTTCTAGTCAAAACCAAAAAGGGCGACTCCGCGCGCGGGGCCCCACCTTAGAAAATGGGCTTTTGCCGCTGCCGGGATGAATAGTTCCTCTTGTCCAAAGCGGCGGAAGCCGCAATTTTGGCGTTTGAATGTGGTATCTCGACCAAACCCATGGACCTTTCAAAGTGATCAAGAACTCATTGAGACCAGCCCTTTGCTTTTGCTTTGCCGGGATGTTCAGCGCGGCTGACTTTGCGAGCGCGATGGCGGCGTCTGTTCTGATACCGCATCGCGCCGTTTATGAAGTCTCGCTCAAACGTGTTTCGGAGATGGATGGTGTGCGCGGGGCTCATGGCACCATGGCGTTCTCCATTTCCGATCATTGCGACGGTTATACGCTGGAACAAACCACGGCATTGGACATGGCGTTTGCCAGCGGCGTATTTAACGACATCGAACAACGCTACGCTTCATGGGAATCCAAGGATGGGCGAAGTTCCACGTTCCGAATGGAATTTGTTGAGAACGGCAAACTCGGCCGCTCCCATCGCGGCCGGATAGAATTGGAAGAAGATGGATCCGGAGAGATTTCGATAGAGTCCGACGGCACGGCGAAGTTCGAATTGCCGGCTGGGACGATGCTATCAACGACGCATATGATCGCGCTTTTGGAAAAAGCGGAAGAGGGTAGCCACTTTTTAAGCGCGCCGGTCATCGACGGTTCTTTTGACGACGGCGCTTATCGGGTTTCAGCCGTGATCGGCAATAAACTTCCAGAGACGGAGGCGCTCTCCAAGCAGGACAATGTTCACGATGTGGCCCGCGGGCCCTATTGGCCGGTGAGCACGGCCTACTTTCAATATGGTTCTGAGGAAGAAGAGGTTCCCCTTCGCGAAGTGTCTTTTGGGCTTGCAGCCGGAGGAATCGTGCAGTCCATGACCCAGGAATTTGTGGAGTATAGTTTGGGGTATGAGTTGGTGTACGCTGAACCTCTGGAATTTGCGGAATGTCCAGGAGACAGCCGCTAGCTGCATCATAAATCGACAAAAGGTGTATTGTTGCGTCGTTCTCCATCCATTGCGGTATTACTGTTGGCTGCTGCGCAGATGGCTACCCTCGGTGCGCGGGCAACCGAGCTTCAATCTTACGAAGCGTCATATGAAATTCGCCTCAAGCATGCGAGTGAAGGCGAAGGGCCGCGTGCTGTTGTCGGCGTAATGGACTCCTCACTGCAGGAAACGTGCGACGGCTGGGCGACGAAGAAGCGAACGGTTGTTGATCTGGCATTTCGCGACAGTTCCAACTTCACAAACGAAAGGTTCTTTGAATCTTGGGAATCGAAGGTGGGCGGCACCTATTCGTTCAGCGTCCGCACCTTCAAGAACGGCGAAGCAGTCGAAGCGTTTCGGGGTGCCGCGGAATTCGGCCGGAACAAAGGCAAGGCCGTATACGAAGCGATACCCGAGGGCAATGAGCCACAGGGGAAACCTTACATTATTGAATTGCCGGAAGGCACGATGTTGCCGGTTGCGCACATGAGTGCGCTTCTAGACCACGCAGAGTCCGGACAATCAATTTTCCGGCGCGTCCTGTTGAACGGGGCATTATCCGAAGGCCCGCGTGTCCATTCTGTCGCTATTGGGAAAAAAGAACTATCCGGAGCAAAACCAGATTACCCAATTGAGTCGACGGCATCGGATATTGAACGGCTGCTGTCCGCACCATCGTGGCAAGTAAGCGCGGCGCAATACAGCATGTTGCACGAGCGTGAGGTTCCGAATTCAGAACTATTTTTTCGCCTGCATAGAAGCGGGGTTACCGAATACTTCGAGCAGACGTTTGAAGATTTTAGAATTTCCGGGCGCTTGACGTACTTAAGACGCCTCGATCCGCCGCAGTGCAATTAAGTCACTTAATTTAAGGCCAAAGCCACGCGGCACCGCGCGCTCCACTTTCGGGACCGTACTTGGCGGGCGCTATGCGTGTTGCGACGGTATCGGAAAAAACGTACTTGGGCCAAAGGGCAGGGACGTCTTCGTAAAGCCCCTTAAGTTTCGATAGCCCGCCGCCCACGACAATAATCTCGGGATCGAAGATGTTGATGACGCCGGCAGTGGCCCGGGCAAACCGGTCCATGTATTTTTGCATTAGTGTTTGTGCGACCTTCTCGCCGTTTGCCGCATGCTGTTCGATCTCGGTGGCGTTCAGCTGCGCCTCTACCATTGCAGCATATTCTCGGCTGACCGCAGGGCCGGAGAGAAACGTCTCGATGCAGCCGCGCAAGCCGCAGTAGCAAGCGTCTCCGGGCCGCTCTGTATCCTCCGGCCAGGGGAGGGGGTTGTGTCCCCATTCGCCCGCGATCGCATTCGGTCCCTGAACAACGCGCTTACCCACAACCAAACCGCCGCCCACGCCTGTTCCGATAATGATTCCGAAGACGCTGCCCGCATCTGCGCCCGCGCCGTCAACGGACTCGGACAGCACAAAGCAGTCTGCGTCGTTGGCCAATCGAACTTTTCGGTTCATTGCGGACGCAAGGTCACGGTCGAGGGGATGTCCAATCAGGCAGGTGGAATTAGCGTTTTTGACGAGGCCGGTGGCCGGGGAAATTGTCCCGGGGATACCAACGCCGACGGGCGCGTCACCGGTATCACTGCCCTGAACCAGTTCGGCAATGGCACGCACCGTTGCCGCGTAATCACCTTGGGGTGTGGGGACGCGCCGGCGCATTCGTTCTTGTCCTGAGCGTTCAAGAACGAGGATTTCGATCTTAGTGCCGCCGAGATCGATCCCGACACGTACATCGCTTTGCGGAATTACATTCGGATTGACGCCCATTGGACCGATATGTGCCCTGATCATTCACCAACGTCTGGACAATATATACGAACTATGACACCCAACGGCCATGAATGAGCAATCTCTTCTGACCGCCGAGGGCCTCAGCTTCCCTTTTTCGAAAGCGCCCGCGCCGGGCGCTCTGATCGAGGTGGCGCCGCGCGTGCATTGGCTGCGTATGCCTCTGCCCTATGCGCTGAACCACATTAATTTGTGGGCTTTGGATGATGGCGATAGCTGGACAATAGTCGATTCCGGCTTGTTCACCCGAGAAACCCAGGACTTGTGGGAGCGGGTTTTCGCCGGACCTCTGAGTGAAAAACCTGTCGGTCGTGTGATCTGCACGCATTTCCATCCCGATCATATGGGCATGGCCGGATGGCTAACAGAAAAGTTCGGCATTCAGTTATGGGCAACCGAACTCGAGTTCGAGTGCGCGCGTTCTACTTTTGCGCAGAACGAAGAAATGATGACTCCTATTCTGACAGAGCATTATCGGCGTGCGGGGTTGGACAATGCCGTTGCGCAGGCTGTGGCGACGCGTGGAAACGCATATTCCCGCCGCGTGTATCCGTTGCCGGAGCGCATTGTTTCTGTAGATGCGACGACTCTGATCGCTGCGGCCGGAACGCAGTGGCGCCTTATTATCGGGGAGGGACACTCGCCGCAGCTGGCGGGACTCTATTCCGAAGAATTGGGCGTTTTCATTTCGGGCGATCAAGTTCTGCCGGGCATTTCTCCCAACGTCAGCGTTCGCCCCACAGAGCCTCTCAGCAATCCGCTGGAAAAGTTTTTGGCAACGTTACCGCGCTTTAGCGCGGTTCCCGAATGCACATTGGTTTTGCCGTCACACAAGCTTCCGTTTTATGGTGTGCAGGCCCGGGTATCGCAATTGATTGCTCATCATCACGAGCGGCTGGACATAACACGCGAGGCCTGCAAGTCCGGCGCCAGCGTGAAAGATGTTTTAAAGGCAATGTTTCCGCGTGATTTCGACGCTCACCAGCTTCACTTCGCTCTCGGTGAAACCCTGGCCCACTTGAATTATCTGGTGGAGAACGGCGAAATCGAAAAGAATACAGACGGCGACGTCGACACCTACACGACCAAGGATGCCTCTGCTTAAGGCCCATGACGACTTTACTGTTAACCCATGAGAGCTACCTGACGCACGATACGGGATCTCATCATCCTGAGTGTCCCGAGCGCTTGAGCAGTGTTCTTAAAGGTCTTGATCAAACCGTCTTCAGTGGCCTGACGAGAGAGAGCGCGCCGCGCGCGGAAAAGGACGTCATGAGTCTCGCTCACCCGGGCGAGTACGTTGCACAGATCCTGGCCGCTGTGCCGCCTGAAGGATTGCGCAATGTCGATTCGGATACGGTTTTGTCCGCCGGCTCTGGGGAAGCCATGGTGCGCGCCGCCGGCGCCGTTGTGCGCGCTGTGGACGCCGTTGCTGCGGGGGAAGTTTCCAACGCATTCTGTGCTGTGCGCCCGCCTGGCCATCACGCTGAATCGCACCGGGCTATGGGTTTTTGCCTTGTGAACAACATAGCGGTGGGCGCATTACATGCGCGCGCTAAGCACGGTTGGCAACGGGTCGCGGTGATTGATTTTGACGTGCATCACGGAAACGGAACGCAGGATATTTTCTGGGAAGACGCGGATGCGTTTTATGCGTCCAGCCACCAGTTTCCGTTTTACCCGGGCACCGGCTCGCGGAGGGAAACCGGCGCGCATGGAAATGTGATCAATGTGCCGCTGAACGCGGGCACGCGGGGCGATGTCTTTCGGGGCGCGTACACCGACGAAATCCTGCCTGCTCTGACGGCCTTCAAGCCCGATCTTATCCTCATTTCCGCCGGGTTTGACGCCCACAAGGACGATCCTCTGGGCGGTCTTGGGCTGACGGATGCCGATTTTGCCTGGGTGACCGCTCAAATCATGGATGTGGCGCGCGAGGTCTGCGGGGGAAGGGTGGTTTCGGCGCTCGAAGGGGGCTACAACTTGGATGCATTGGCCGACTGCGTTGTGGCGCATGTCGAAACCTTGAAGGATCACTAAATGGCTAAGTCGTCCGTCCCGCAGGATATTGCGGCTCTCAGCTTCGAAGATGCGATGAAGCAACTGGAAACCATCGTCAGTAAACTCGAAGGTGGGCAGGTTAAATTGGACGAAGCCGTGGAGGCCTATGAACGCGGCGCGGCTTTGAAAAAACATTGCGAGGCCAAGCTTGCTGAAGCCAAAACCAAGGTCGAGAAAATAACCGGCGGCGGAAAATCAACGGAGCCCCTGGACCGTGAATAAGTCTGCCGCCGCTGAACATTCCGCCGGTGTTGGTGCGGAGGCCTTTAAGGCTGCGCTCAAATCGACCGCCGATGCGGTCAATGCGGAACTCGATCGCCTCATTCCGGCCGTGAGCGAGCCGGAAGGCTACGTCGTTGAAGCGATGCGCTATGCCGCGCTCGACGGCGGAAAGAGGCTGCGCCCTTTTTTGGTTTGCGCCGCTGCTGATTTGTTCGATGTTCCGCGCACCCAATCGTTGCGTGTCGCCGCCGCTGTCGAGATGGTTCATTGCTACTCGTTGATCCACGATGACCTGCCGGCGATGGACGACGACGACCTTCGCCGCGGACGGCCTACAGTTCACCGTCAGTTCGATGAAGCCACGGCTATTTTGGCGGGCGATGCCCTTTTGACGGAGTCTTTCGCGGTTCTCGCCGATCCGGCAACGCATCCCGACGGCAATATTCGCATTGCGCTGGTGCAGGAACTCGCCCGCGCCTCGGGAGCGGCCGGTATGGTCGGCGGACAGATGATCGATTTACGTGCTGCCGAGCTGAATTTGGACGACGCGGGCCTACGCCAGCTCCAGGATCTGAAAACCGGATGCATTATCGCCTGTGCATGCCGTTCAGGCGCGGTTGTGGCCGGTGCCACCAACGAGCAAATTGATGCCCTCGGTGCCTACGGCATTGCCCTTGGCCTCGCGTTTCAGATCGCCGACGACATTCTGGATGTCGAGGGATCTGCCGCGGAAACCGGCAAGGCCACGGGTAAGGACGAAGCGGCCGGAAAGGAGACTTTTGTTTCGCGGATGGGACTGGAAAATGCTAAGAGTTATGCGCGTTCGCTGGCGGATGACGCGGTGGGGCACCTTAAAGCATTCGGCGACAAAGCCGCTCTTTTGAGGGAAGCCGCAATGTTTACCGTAAACCGGCGCAATTAGATGTAATTTGATTACATGGTGCAGCACACGTGAGCACTCAAGATACAAAATCACCGGAACATAAAACACCGCTTCTCGACCGGATCGCTTCTCCGGCGGATTTGAAAAACCTCAGTATCGAACACCTAAAGCAGCTTTCAGACGAGCTGCGCGCGGAAACTATTCATAGCGTTTCGCGCACGGGAGGCCATTTAGGTGCAGGGCTTGGCGTTGTCGAACTGACCGTCGCCATCCACCATGTGTTCGATACACCGGGTGATAGATTGATCTGGGATGTCGGTCACCAATGCTATCCGCACAAAATTCTGACCGGCCGTCGAGATCGGATGTCAACCATCCGTCAAAAAGACGGCATCTCAGGTTTTACCCTGCGCACGGAAAGTGAATACGACCCGTTTGGTGCGGGACATAGTTCGACATCCATCTCCGCTGGACTCGGTATGGCCGTGGCGCGTGATTATTCCGGCGGCGACAACAACGTTATCGCAGTCATCGGCGATGGCGCCATGAGTGCCGGCATGGCTTACGAGGCCATGAACAATGCGGGAAGTCTGAAAAGCCGCCTGATTGTTATTTTGAACGACAACGATATGTCGATTGCGCCTCCGGTCGGGGCAATGAGCGCGTATCTATCGCGCCTACTGTCGTCCAAGCCGTATCTAACGATCCGCCAAGCGTTGAAGCAGATCGCATCGCACTTCCCGAGGCCGCTGGAGCAGGCCGCGCGCCGGGCAGAGGAATACACGCGCGGTATGGTCACCGGCGGAACATTGTTTGAGGAACTCGGGTTTTATTACGTCGGTCCGATCGACGGGCACAGGGTTGAGCACTTGGTTCCAGTTTTACGCAATGTGCGTGACAGTCAGGCCGAGGGGCCGGTGCTGATTCATGTTGTGACGCAGAAGGGCCGGGGATACGAGCCTGCGGAGAAGTCCGCCGACAAATACCACGGCGTGAGCAAGTTTGATGTTGTGTCGGGTACGCAAGCCAAGGCGACACCCAAGGCGCCGTCCTATACCAGCGTCTTTGCGAAGGCACTCATTGCCGAAGCAAAAGCCGATGACAAGGTTGTGGCGATCAACGCCGCTATGCCCAGTGGGACAGGCCTTGATAAATTTGGCAAAGAATTTCCAACGCGGTGCTTCGACGTGGGGATCGCCGAACAGCACGCGGTAACGTTTGCGGCGGGTCTGGCGACGGAAGGCTATAAGCCGTTCTGTGCCATTTATTCGACGTTTTTGCAGCGCGCGTATGACCAGGTCGTGCACGACGTTGCCGTCCAGAATTTGCCGGTCCGCTTCGCTCTTGATCGCGCCGGCTACGTTGGTGCGGACGGCGCGACCCACCAAGGATCCTTCGATCTTGCTTACCTCGGCTGCCTGCCCAATTTCACAATCATGGCCGCCGCCGACGAAGTCGAACTTATGCACATGGTCGCCACCGCCGCCGCGCACGATAGCGGTCCCATTGCCGTGCGCTATCCGCGCGGGGAAGGTGTTGGACTTAAACTGCCTGAGCGCGGTACGCCGCTTCCCATTGGTAAAGGCCGCATTGTGCGGGAAGGCTCTAAAATCGCATTGCTCAGTCTAGGCGCGCGGTTGGCGGAATGTCTCAAGGCGGCGGACGATCTCGCCGCGCGCGGTTTGTCCACCACCGTCGCCGATGCGCGCTTTGCGAAACCGCTTGATGAGGAAATGATCGATAACCTCGCTCGGACCCACGAAGTGCTGATCACTGTTGAGGAGGGCGCCGCCGGTGGTTTTGGCGCACGCGTACTCAACCATCTCGCCTGGGCCGGGCTGCTTGATAAGGGGCTCAAGATTCGCGCCATGACGATGGGCGACGAATTCCTCGAGCATGCGAAGCCCGAGGACCAAGTCGAAGCTGCCCACCTGACCGCGCCGCACATTGTCGAGACGGTGTTGAACGCATTGGGCCAAGAGATGGTGAACGCCGGAGAGTCACCGGCTCGGGCGTGACTCGCGTAGCCAAATCTTCAACGAAATCAAAAACGCGCCTCGACCAGCTTTTGGTGGATCGGGGACTGGCGGAGAGCCGCGCCAAGGCGCAGGCGTTGGTAATGGCTGGGGTCGTCTACAGCGGCGACAAACCCATGCGCTCGCCCGGCGCGAGTGTGCAAACCGATATGGAATTGGCGGTCAAAGGACCGGACCACCCCTGGGTCTCCCGCGGTGGTCTCAAGCTTGCCCACGGCCTCGAACATTTCGGGTTTGATGCGCGTGATCGCGTTTGCATCGATGTTGGAGCCTCCACCGGCGGATTTACAGATGTGCTCCTCACGAACGGAGCGGCGAAAGTTTATGCGGTTGATGTCGGTTACGGCCAGTTGGCGCACAAATTGCGCACGGATTCGCGCGTTGTGGTGCTGGAACGTACTAATGCCCGCAATCTGGATGTCTCACAAGTGCCCGAGCCCGCTGGTGCCGTTGTCTGTGATGCCAGCTTTATCGGTCTGCGCACCGTGCTGCCGGCGGCGCTCGAGCTTACCGCACCCGGCGCTTGGCTGATTGCGTTGATCAAGCCTCAATTCGAGGTGGGAAAAGGGCGTGTAGGGAAAAAGGGCGTGGTCCGGGACCCCGACTTGCATAAGGAAGTTTGTGATACCATATCGTCTTGGTTGTCCGAATTGCCTGGCTGGACCGTTGCGGGGCTTGCGCAAAGTCCCATTACAGGCCCGGAAGGCAATATCGAGTTCTTGATCGGCGCCTGCAAAGACAAAGCCGCGAAATAAACGGAATAATTACCGCAAGAACATTGAATATTTCATCCGATTCACCCAATACCCCGCCCATTGCATATAACTACGATGGCAAACCGCGCCGCGTCGGTGTGGAGATCGAGTTTGCGCAGTTGAGTTGCACTGATTCAGCTAAGGTGGTCGCCGAGGAATTCGGCGGCAGTATTACGGAGCACTCTGAATACAAGTATGACGTCAAAGACACGTCGCTCGGTACTTTCGCCGTGGAGATGGACTTCTCCCTCGTTCACAAAGTGAACGAAAGCGCGGACGGTGAAGAAGAAGATGATTTGGGAAACCTCTTAAAAAAGAGCGCTGGGCAAGTGCTGGGGCAAGTGGGTGATGTGGTCGTGCCCAACGAAATTACGTGCCCGCCGATTAAAATATCCGAC
>Ga0181578_10002375_pt1 | contig 17661 bp, 16 predicted proteins | sample 071ome_21_FD_148659 | JGI IMG/M metagenome (GOLD analysis project Ga0181578, IMG submission 148659) | Coastal salt marsh microbial communities from the Groves Creek Marsh, Skidaway Island, Georgia - 071401CT metaG (spades assembly) | ecosystem: Environmental > Aquatic > Marine > Intertidal zone... | reverse complement strand
AGTCTGAGTAATAACTCTATCTCCAAATATGACAGTAGATGCGGTTAGGAAACAAAATCAAATGACAGGTAAAAAATTAGATTTTGACGCCATAGTGATTGGCGCGGGAATCTCAGGCCTCTACGAGCTGCATCTTCTAAGAGACCGTTATGGCCTGAACGTAAAGGTCTTCGAGGCAGGAACCGGTGTAGGCGGAACATGGTACTGGAACCGATACCCGGGCTGCCGTTTTGATTCTGAAAGTTGGTCTTACGGATATTCTTTTAACAAAGAAATCCTAGCTGAATGGAATTGGACGGAGCACTTTGCACCTCAGCCTGAAACCGAGCGTTATCTAAATTTTGTAGCGGACAAACTTGATCTACGAAAAAACATCCAATTCTCAGCTCGTGTAAAGTCTGCACACTATGATGACGGTGATGAATCTTGGACCGTGACACTGGAGAATGGCGAAAGCTATCGAAGTCGCTATTTCGTGACTTGCGTTGGGCCTTTATCCGCACCCACATATCCCAAATTTGATGGCATCGAATCTTTCGAGGGCGAAAGCTGCCATACGGGGCTGTGGCCCAAGCACAAAGTATCCTTTGAGGGCAAGCGGGTAGCTGTTATCGGAACTGGTGCAACTGGCGTACAAACCATCCAGGAAGTCGCGAAAACAGCAAAACATTTAACAGTCTTTCAACGCAGGCCAAACTGGTGCACTCCTCTGCATAATGGACCAATTTCTTCTGAAGAGATGGAAGAAATCCGAGGGCGGTACCCTGAAATTTTCCAACTTTGCAAAGAAACTGCGTCCTGTTTTGTGCACAATCCAGATCCAAGGAAAACCTTGGAAACACCGGAGCCTGAGCGCAATGCGTTTTTACAAAATCGATACGAAACGCCTGGTTTCGGGATTTGGATGGGTAACTTTAAGGACATGCTTACAGATCGAGCTGCGAATAAAGTAATTTCAGATTTTGTCGCGGAGCGCATACGAGAGCGAGTCAAAGACCCCGCAACAGCAGAGAAATTAATTCCAACGGATCACGGGTTCGGTACTCGCCGAGTCCCACAAGAGACTTTCTATTACGAAGTTTACAACCAGCCAAACGTAGAACTGGTCTCAATGCTCGAGACACCGATAGAGCGCATCACCCCTAAAGGCCTCGAAACGAGTGACCGCAGCTTTGAGTTTGATATCATAATTTATGCGACTGGGTTTGATGCAATAACTGGGAGCTTTGACAGGATCGATATCCAAGGAGCGAATGCAATAAAGCTCAAGGATAAGTGGAAAGGCGGACCAACAACCTATCTGGGAATGATGGTGAAAGATTTCCCAAATATGTTCATGGTAGTCGGACCTCACACTGCCCTCGGCAATATCCCACGATCAATTGAGCATATTGCTGAATGGGTTGCCGGCGCCATCAATCATATGCATCAAAATGGCATTACATTTGCTGACCCAACGCAATCGGGTGTTGATGAATGGACTGACTACGTTGCCGAAGTGGGTGAGGGACTTCTCTCTAACGAGATTGATAGCTGGATGACTGGCATCAATCTTAATGTTGAAGGAAAGCAAACTCGCATATTAGCCCGCTACAGTGGCAGTGCCGTCGAATATAGGCGGAGATGCGATAAAATAGCTGAGGATGGCTATACCGACGTAACTTTCACCTCTCGTGGTGGTGTAATGGCTAACGCCAACCCAAATCACTAACGGTCTAATTGCATAGTTGAAGATAAGGATGTGATCTATGATTGAAGGCAAAACAATGGAAGCCGCTAAATTACTTCAAGAAGCTTGGGCTGAAGGCAAAATATTAGCTGATCTACCAAGTTCATGCGCACCAAAAAATGAAGCTGAGGCCACCGCAATTGGCGATGCTATTATTTTGAACTTTGGTCATGAAATTGGTGGCTGGAAAATTGGTGCAACGGGTGAAGGACCACAAAAGGCACTAGGTTTAACGCAGCCATTTGTTGGAGCGATACGGGCTTCAAATGTTCTTTCAAGCCCAGCGAATTTTCAATTCGCGAACCTTAATCGCCCAATTGTAGAGTCTGAGTATGCTTACCGCCTTAAAACAGATCTTCCTGTCCGTACTGAAGGCTATTCCCGAAGCGACATAGAAGCCGCCATTGGTTCTATAATTTGTGGTATTGAAGTTCCATTAAGCAGACTTTCTGCAGACAATACTCTAGGCCCTCTGGCCCTTCTCGCAGATCATGGGGGCACTGGCTATTACTTGATTGGCGCAGAGATTGAGGACTGGAGATCTGTGGATGCTATTAACACTGATGTCACTCTGACTTTTGATGGTAACGAAGCAGGCCGTGGCACTGGGGCGCTGATGATGGGAGACCCAATCAATGCGCTCGTTTGGTTTGTAAATTACATGGGCGAAAAAGGTATCGGATTAAAGGCCGGGCAATTCGTTTCAACGGGCTCATGCACTGGCGTAATTCCAGCACCAGGCCCAACCACCGCTATTGCTGACTTTGGGAGTGAAGGTCAGGTAAAGCTAGTTTTCAACTAAGCGTGGTTAACTAAATGTCGAAAGTACTGCTAGTTGTTGGGGCTGGCCCAGGTCTTGGGGCCTCCATAGGAAGACGATTTAGCGAGGAAGGCTTTAAGGTTGCGCTCGCATCCAGAAGTTTAGAGAAGGTTTCAGCCGTTTGCGAAAACGTACCTGGGGCCAAGGGCTTTGCGTGTGATGCCACCAATGAAGATGACGTAAATCGTTTGTTTTCAGAGGTCACGCAATCTTTTGGAACTCCGACAACTGTTGTCTTTAATGCAAGCGGCAGAGTGCGTAAAAGTATCCTGGATATGCAGTCCGATGAATTTATCCAGGCTTGGATGGCTGCATGTCACGGAGGCTTCTTGGTTGGCCGCGAAGCGGCACGGCAAATGGTGCAAAGAGGGTCTGGCACAATCCTTTTCACTGGAGCAACAGCATCGGTGAAAAGCTATGCTAACTCTGCCGGATTTGCTGTGGGAAAATTTGGGTTGCGGGCACTCGCATTTTCAATGGCCAGGGAGCTAGGACCAAAAGGAATTCATGTGGGACATGTCGTAGTGGATGGTGGCATTCAAGCAAACCACAGACCGGAAGACCCAAATACTCCTGACAAATGGCTAGACCCTAAGGATATAGCAGAAAGTTACTGGCATCTGCATGCTCAAGGCCGGTCCAGCTGGACTGTAGAAATAGATGTTCGGCCATGGGTGGAGAGTTTTTAATAATAAAACTCTCACTTAATTAATGAAACATCCAGAAATCAGATCATTTATTCTTGAGACAACTGCCTTGCGCCGAGGGCATCGCACGAATAGCCTTTACAATGGAAATTTTGCTCGGCGCTGACTGCAGGCATATAAGGAGTTGAGTTAATATGGATTTCGAGCTGTCGGAAGATCAGGTTCTGCTTCAAGAAAGCGTGCAACGGTTCGTGCAAGATAATTACTCGTTCGACCAGCGCCGCAAATTGGTTGATACCGATAGAGGCTTCTCAGATGCTCATTGGAAACAATTTGCCGAACTTGGCTGGTTAGGCATGGCCTTTCCAGAGGAGGTGGGAGGTTATGGCGGCACACCCGTAGAAACAATGATCGTTTTGGAAGAATTCGGGAAAGGGCTTGTTGTAGAGCCATTCATTTCAACCGTTGTTCTCGGTGGTGGTGCAATAATTGCTGGGGGTTCAAACAGTCAAAAACAAGAGATCGTAGGCCAGATCGCCGAAGGAGAGTTAAAGTTGGCTCTGGCGTTTGCTGAACGTCAATCTCGCTACAATCTCGCAGATGTAGAAACTAAGGCCGAAGCATCAGGCAGTGACTATATTCTTTCGGGATCCAAAAGCGTTGTTTTTGGGGCACCATCAGCAAACAAATTTATTGTATCCGCTCGCACTAGTGGTGGGTCACGTGAAGAAGCCGGGATCTCTCTCTTTTTGGTAGATGCAAATGCTGAAGGGGTCTCAGTTAGAAGTTATCCAACTGTTGATGGGCTTCGTGCTGGAGAAGTAACTCTAAGTAGCGTCAAAGTTTCAGGTAGCTCAATGGTTGGTGCAAAGGATCACGGCTTTAGCATTTTAGATAAGGTAATCGACCACGCTATCGCAGCAACAGCGGCAGAAGCGACGGGCGCCATGAGTGCCCTAAATGATATGACGTTGGATTACATCAAAACACGCGAACAATTTGGACAACCAATTGGCAAGTTTCAGGTTCTGCAGCATCGAATGGTTGACATGTTCATTGCTCATGAAGAAGCAAAGTCGATGGCAATGATGGCAGCAATGCGCGTCTCCGATGAAGATGAAAACGAACGCCGAAAAGCCGCGAGTGCCTGCAAGGTCCAAATTGCCAAGTCGTGTCGCTTTGTTGGCCAACAAGCAATCCAGCTCCATGGCGGCATAGGAATGACTGATGAATATGCTGCTGGACATTACTTTAAACGCCTTACAATGATTGACCGTAGCTTTGGTGATAGTGATTTTCATCTCGCACGTTTTGGTCAGCTCAGCTAACCGGCATTGAATACCTAACTCGACCGCCAAGGGGATCGAATAATGTTAAAAAGTATCGTTGTTGCGTTGGACGGCTCCAACTCAAGCGCGAATGCCCAAGACCTAGCGATAGAAGTGGGTAAAAGAACTGGTGCAGAGCTAATTGGCTTAGGAGTATTAGATGTGCCTTGGATCACGGCGCCTCGAGCCACACCAATCGGCGGCGGAACATTCCAAGCTCACAGAAACGAAGCTCTTTTAGAACAAGGTCGTGATACTATTCGCGATCGGATTGCATCGTTTCATGAAAAGTGCAGCGCCGCAAAAGTGAATTGCAGTGCAATCGGTGCTGAAGGAGATCCTGTTGAGCAGATCGACCAGGAAGCTGATCGCCATGATATGATCATATTAGGCCGGCAAACCAATTTTCATGGCGGTGAGGAACATGAAATTGGAGAAACTGTTGAAAAGCTGCTGAAAGATACTCCTAGACCTCTCATGATTGCGCCTGAGGACATGGCTTTAGGAGCTGACGCGGACAAAGTAGTAGTCGCATTCGATGGAAGTGTTACCGCTTCTCGAGCAATGCACATGTTTGTATTACTGGGCCTGGCTGAAGGGCGGGAAGTCCATGTGGTATCTATTGATGAAGACCCTGGCAAAGCCCAAGGCATGGCAGAACGAGCAGTGGCACTTTTCCGAAGTTATGGGATTAAAGCAGAAGCAAACGGACTTGCGCACAGCGGCTCAAATTCTTCCGCTATATTGGGAGCAGTAGCCGGACTTAATGCCGGAAGGCTGGTTATGGGAGCGCTAGGCCATGAAGGTTTCGTTCGACGGGCCTTAATGGGCTCGACTACTAGAGAACTCATTCGCGAAGCCAACGTTCCTATTTTTGTGCACCACTGATGCTGATCCGACCCGAACCGTTCGACATCGAGGCGTTTGCCCCATACGGTGAATGCTTTGCTTTACGCGACCTTCAGGGGGATAGACATGACTTTGCCGCCCAATTGACCAACGGGCGAAGCCATGCACGACTGAACGTATCTATTAGCAGGTCAAAACCTCAAACCTCGGCAATCAGAGTTGCAGCGTTGGAGCGTCATGACCACTCTGCTCAAGCATTCGCGCCAATTGTTGTTAGCCGCTGGCTTGTAGCAATAGCGCCAAATACTACCGAAGGTGGCCCTGACTTCAGCCAACTACGTGCATTTGTGATGGATGAAAATTTGGGTATTTGCTATCGCCCCAATGTTTGGCATCACCCTTTTGCTTGCTTCGACACCCCAGCTGAAATGCTCATGCTGCGTTGGGATGATCAGACTGAATCAGATACAACCTGGGCGAAAACCCCAAGCGGCTCTGAAATACAAATTTCTCTGCCCTGAAACATGGTCAGCATCAATTAATCTTGTAGGAGTTTTTTATGCCCAAGCTTCGTATTGCTGTGTTGCCTGGAGACGGAATAGGTAAAGAAGTTGTACCTGAAGGCATTAAGGTTCTAGAGGCTGCAGGCCGAAAATTTAATATTGATTTTAAATTTGATGAATATGATTGGTCATGTGAAAATTTCGCAGCAACCGGCCGACTGATGCCCGAGGACGGGATAGAGATGATTAGGCCAACAGATGCAATTTTCTTAGGCGCTGTTGGTTGGCCTACTGTGCCCGACCACGTGTCTTTATGGGATATGCTAATCCCTATCAGGCGAGAATTTGAGCAATATGCGAACCTCCGGCCGTGCCGCATGTTTCCTGGCACAACAACGCCTTTAGCAAACAGGGGACCAGAGGATATCGATTTTTTCGTGGTACGAGAAAATTGTGAAGGCGAATATTCTGAAATTGGCGGACGCCTTTACACCGGAACGGAACACGAGCTAGCCATGCAGGAAGCCGTGTTTACCCGAAGGGGATGTGACAGGATTATTCGTTATGCTTTCGAGCTTGCACGTCGTGAAGGTCGAAAGAAAGTCACAAGCGCCACCAAATCTAATGGCATTATTCATACTATGCCCTACTGGGATGAACGCTTTGCTGCTATTGCGGAGGAATACCCCGAAATTGAGACTGATAAGTACCACATTGACATTTTGACAGCACACTTTGTGCAACACCCTGATTGGTTTGACGTGGTGGTGGGTTCAAACCTTTTTGGCGACATTCTCTCCGATCTTGGCCCAGCCGTAGCTGGTTCAATCGGCATAGCTCCCTCATCAAACATTAATCCTGAACGCAATCACCCCTCTATGTTCGAGCCCGTTCATGGTTCTGCCCCAGATATTGCAGGACAAGGCATAGCAAATCCGATTGGCCAAATATGGTCTGGAGCAATGATGATGGAACACCTGGGGCACCCAGATGCTGCTCGTGCAATTGAAAAAGCGATTGAAATTGTGCTGACAGAAGGCGGGCCACGAACAAAAGATATGGGCGGCAATGCGGGTACCGTTACTGTTGGTGACGCCATCGCTGAGGCTCTAGCTGAAACATGACGCGCTACGCGCCCCACTGGTTTGAAGACTTTGAAGTAGGCCAGACCTTTGAGACTGCAAGGTACACATTTACCGAAGGGTCTATTGCCGATTTTGCATTAATGTGGGACCCCCAACCATTCCACTTAGACCAGGAATACGCGAGGGCATCAATCTATGGCAGTATCATTGCAAGTGGCTTTCACACTCAACTAATTGCTTTCAGGCTGGCCTTTCAATCAGGAGTGTTTGGTCACAATCGGGGCGGCCGCGGGCTGGATGAACTCCGTTGGCATAAACCTGTTACTGCGGGAGACAGCATTATGGTGCGGTTTAGCATTCATAACACTAAACCCGCTCGAACTTCTGGCCATGTGGTCGTTGATTATGAGGTCTTTAATCAAAACAACGACAAAGTCATGACTGCGAGGCTAAACTATGTTGTGGCCAAGCGCCCAGAACCTTAATCCTCTGGAAACGCCTAAACCTGCAACAAGGTCCCAATTCAAACGAGTTAAAGCACTAAAAAAATTCAACTAATCCATCTTTTCAGGCAATTTTATAGCAGCGGAAATTTCTCATGTCGGAAACAGAACAGACCATACCAATTACCGTAATTACAGGGTTCTTAGGTTCCGGAAAAACTACTCTGCTATCAAAACTTCTGCGCCATCCAGGAATGGATAAAGCCGCCGTGATCATCAATGAGTTTGGTGAGGTAGGTCTCGATCATGAACTAGTAGAGAAGTCTGAAGAAGAACCAATTTTGATGGAGTCGGGGTGCCTTTGCTGCACACTTCGGACGGACCTAGTAGAAACCTTACATGATCTCTTTGGTCGTCGCGCTAGGGGCGAGACAATTGAGTTTGATAGAGTTGTAATAGAAACAACCGGACTGGCCGATCCAGCACCAATTGTTCATACGCTTATTGCCGATCCTCTTGTTGGACGATGCTTTCATCTGGATAGCGTTGTTGCGACCGTCGATGGAGCTAACGGTGGAGGCACGCTCGATGCTCATGAAGAAAGCGTCCGACAGGCAGCAGTTGCTGATCGTCTTCTAATCACAAAAACAGATATCGCTGACGCATCCTCTATTTCAAAACTTGATGAACGCCTTGATCAGATAAATCCTGGAGCTGATAGATTTAAAGTTATTAATGGCGAAATTGAGCCAGGACGTCTCTTTGGAGCGGGGCTTTATGATCCAATGACTAAAACGGCAGACGTTCAAAGGTGGCTAAACGAAGAGGCTTATAGTGATGAAAATGAGGCAGAGCATGGACATCATCACGACCACGACCACGACCACCATGATCATGATCATGATCATCATGACGGTATCCACGCATTTTGTATTTACAAAGAAGAACCTCTTCCCTGGGAAAGCTGGGTGGGGTTTCTTCAATCATTGATCGACGCGCGCGGCGCTGACATGCTGCGTATAAAAGGCATTCTTAATGTAGACGGTTTAGACCAGCCCGTAGCGGTTCATGGTGTTCAGCACGTGTTTCATCCTCCAGCCATTTTGGAAAAATGGCCATCAGGGGATCGTCGTTCTCGTTTGGTTTTTATTGCCAAAGATGTACCCGAGCAGGTGATCAAAACGATGCTTGGAAGTTGGGGACAAAAAGAAAAGGTCTGAAGCTATGAAAATTATTCGCGCTGATACGCATTGGATAGCCGTCCCCTTCGAACACGGCGGGCCATCGAATACCGGCTTTGGAGGTAGGCCTTGGGCAAATATGCAAACCCTTATTGTTGAAATCGAGACAGATAATGGCCTTGTTGGCCATGGGGAAATTTTTGGACACAACGGCATTCCCTCTGCACTCGCCGCATTCGAACATCAAATCAAACCCTTCATCCTAGGGAGAGACGCTAGCGCTATTGCGCCCTTAATGCTGGAACTTCAGAAGGTTAATCATAACTTTGGGCGCTACGGACAAACACTCTTTGCTATATCTGGGGTAGATATTGCTCTTTGGGATATCGCTGGAAAAGCAGCAAATATGCCTTTATGGAAACTGCTTGGCGGATCTACTGAGGAGAGCGTGCCTGCTTATTCAAGTCTGATGCGTTTTGGTGATCCCGAGTTTGTGGAACAACGTTCAGCAGACTCCGTTGCTTTAGGATATAAACACGTAAAATTGCATGAACGGACCCCTGAAGCGGTTGAAGCAGCACGTAGAGGGGGTGGTCCCGATTTTAAAATAATGGTTGATGTGAACTGTCCCTGGAACGTAGCAGAGGCCATTGAGATCGGAGACGCGATGTCTGAACATGGAGTTTACTGGCTGGAAGAACCAGTATGGCCACCAGAAAACTTTGATGGATTAGCCGAAGTCCGTAACAATGGCGTTTGCAATGTAGCAGCTGGCGAAAATGCGTCGACAGCATGGGAATTTCAACAAATGATGCAGGCAGGCGCTGTTGATTGGGCACAACCAAGTGTGTCTAAAGTTGGTGGCATCACGGAATTTCTGAAAGTATGCAGGCTGGCTGAAATGCATAACGTCGGTATCGCCGCTCACTCACCCTATTTTGGCCCTGGCTACATCGCAACTATGCACCTTTTAGCTGCTTACACTGGGCAAAAGGCTCCTCTTGAGCGCCTTTTTGGTACACTGGAAGCAACACTTTACCCTGGACTAACGGAACCGGGACCGGACGGACGTATACGCCTCCCCCTCGGCGCAGGTCTTGGCCAAGAGCCTAGCAAAGAAGTGATTAAAGAGTATCGTGTGAAAGCATGACCAATCCTCAAACGGAGGCCCCGAGCTCATTAAGTCTCTTCAACCTCCCGGCGGAGTCTTAAAATCAAGGACGGGCTAACCTTGCCATCCTCGAAGACTCCTATTTTCCGTTGATACTCTATAACCGCTTCTTGTGTTGCACTAAGGTCGTCAAAATCTCCGTCAATTGGTCCAGAATAAAGTCTTAAAGATTTTAAATAGCGCCTAGCCAATATTACCTGGAAACGGCCTTCACGTTTGGACCAATCCCAAAAATCCGGATCCAATTTTTCTGCCTCTGCAAGATCTACTCGCGCCTCTTGAAGACGACCCAATTGCCAATAAACGAAAGCCCTGCTGTCTAGCGCCTGGAAATGTTTTGGGTCAGCTAGTATTGCCTTATCACAGTCAGATAGCGCACCCTTAGGATCGGGCTGCAAGGCCTTTACCCAGCACCTTGCATTAAGCGCATCAGCCTCCTCAGGAACTATTTCAACAAACTTATTTGCCGCTGCGAGCGCTTCCCCAAATTGTCCTGCTTCCGTATGAGCCACTGAAGCAGCATCAGCTGCTTCTCGTGAATTCGGAGCAAGCTCAAGCGCCCATGCTGCATCAGCAGCAGCCCGGTTATATACGCGTTGTCGCATGTAAATATGGGTCCGGAGAAGATAACCCCCAACCAACTCTGGCTCTTGTTTTAAGGCCTCACGAATATCAGTCAGAGCCTTGTCGGCCTGACCTAGTGAAAAAGAAACTGTCGCACGCGTCAGCCTAAATTGGGCAACTTCTGGTGATAATTCTACCGCCTGCTCTAGATCACCTAATGCGAATGTTAATTGATTTCGACGAATGTAAATTTCAGCTCTGAACGCATACGCACCCGCGTTACCTCGGTCGAGGTCTATTGCAGTCGAAACATCTGAAATTGCTGACTGCCAATCCTCAAGCGCCATGAAAGCTCCAGCACGAACTAAAAAAGCCTGCGGAAAATCACGTTTTAGATTTATGGCTTCTGAAGCTGCATCAATAGAGGCCTGGGGCTCCCCAAGGCGACGCAGAGCTTCAGCGCGTCCCATATTTGCGAAGGCCCGTGCATCATTGCTCAATTCTGTGATCGCCAACAGTGAATCGCAGGCTGAGAGATGCTCTGAAGGAATAGCAGGTGGGCGCACAATACACAGTTCAGCCATTTCTGCTCGTTCAAGCTTTGTGTCAGAAAATGCTTCAGTAGCTGCTTTAAGTTTTTGGGATGAGAGCCCTAGAACTATACTGAGTAAAATTGCAACGCTACGGACCATGCGTCAAAATCCTTTAAACACCATTTACAATAAAATGTGGTGTCCATCATGATAGTTCCAGTCCAACTGTGATCAAAGATTATACCTTGACCAAGTTCTAAGGACGCGAAACGTTATGCATTCTGGTTTAGGAGAAATTCATGACTAACGATCCAGCTTTTCTGCCCGCACACTTACTATCGGCAGCCTTCGATGTGGGCGAACTTAGTCCATCAGAGGTTCTTGAGGCGCAACTGAGTCGTATTGAACGGCATGGGGAAAAACTTGCTGCGTTTACGGAAGTATACGCAGATGACGCTAGACAGGCAGCTGCTAGCGCAACCGATGCCATAAGACGCGGCTGGCGGATTGGACCTCTGCACGGCGTAACGATCGCACTTAAAGACCTCTGCGAAATCAAAGGTCGGGAAACAAAGGGAGGCACTGCAGCAAACGCTGGTCGGATAAGTACCTATACCGCAACAATTGCTGAACGGGCTCTGGCAGCTGGCATGATTATTATTGGCAAGACCCATACCGTTGAATTTGCAATGGGCGGATGGGGAACAAACCAGCGTCTTGGAACACCCTGGAACCCTTGGGATGCAAACATTCATCGCGCCCCAGGCGGTTCTTCTTCGGGATCAGGCGTTGCGGTTGCGGCTGGATTAACCACGATGGCTATTGGAACGGACACTGGTGGCAGTGTGCGCCTACCTGCGGCTTGGAATGGTCATTTCGGATTAAAAACTTCCTTGGGTCGTTTTAGTGTGCATGGCGTTCTACCACTTGCAGAGAGCCTGGATACACCTGGCCCAATGACTAGGTCTTCCGAAGATGCTGCTTTACTTTACAATGCACTGCAAGGGCCAGATCCAAACGACCCTCTAACTTATCGTCCTCCGTATCGTGATCCCCTCCCCGAATTGAAGCTTGGGTTAGAAGGCCTTCGCGTAGGCATCATGCCAGACTGCGATCGTGATGGTGTAAATTCCGAAATTCTGAATGCCTACGATGCTGCATTGAAAATATGTGAAACCTCCGGAGCTCAGTTGGTTCAAATCAAGCTACCTGTTCCAATCAAAGATTTAGCTGGCCCTGTCGGAAACATCATCCATGCCGAGGGATATGCTCACTACAGCCACTTAGTGGATGATCCGGCTTCACCTCTTGATGAGGATGTTCGGGCTCGACTTGCAAGTGCTAAAAACTCTTCTGCAAGGGATTACGTTTTAGCGAAACGAGAGCAGCAAAAATTGATCAAAGCTTTTCATGACGCTGCTGCAAACGTTGATGTAGTTCTTACCCCAACAACTTCGGAACCTGCACCTATAGTGACTGAGATAGATCAAACAGCTACACCCGCACTTTTCACCAGAGCTGTTAACATGGCGGAAATGTGTGCATGCGCGGTACCTATTGGCTTCTCATCTGGAGGGTTGCCACTTTCTGCTCAATTCGTAGCTGCCTATGGCTCTGAGCCATTAGCTCTGCGAGCTGCGTGGGGTTACGAAAAAGCTTCGGGCTGGAGTATCCCAACACCGGAGGGCTTTAAATGACTCGCCAAATACATCTCGTTGCTTTCATGCAAGCACAGAATTGCACGACCATACCTGCAGCCTGGCGTCATCCAGAAGCGAGGCCTGATTTCACATCAGCTGCCTACTTTCAGCATATTGCGCAGGTTTTAGAGCATGGGAAATTTGATGTTGCCTTTTTTGATGACCGATTGGCCATGCCAGATATGTATACGGGTGACCATGCCCATACTGTAGAGCATGGGATACGTGCCGTAAAAATGGATGCCGCAACGGTAATGATGGCCATGGGGATGGGCTGCAAGCATTTGGGCTTGGGGGCCACATATTCAACTACCTACTTTCAACCTTTTCACGTTGCACGTCTCTTCCAATCTGTCGATCTGATGCTCAATGGCAGAGCAGCATGGAATGTCGTTACTTCGGTTAACGATAACGAAGCCAAAAATATGGGCCTTGATGGCGTCATTGCTCACGATAATCGCTATGACATGGCCGATGAATTCATGGAAGCCGTGCTTGGCCATTGGGATAGTTGGGATGATGACGCAATCATTCTGGACAAAAATAACGGTGTATTTGCAAAACCCGGAAGCGTTCGACGAATTGACCATAAAGGAGAGTATTTCCAAACTCGCGGCCCATTCACTGTTCCTCGTTCACCGCAAGGTAGACCCGTCATCATGCAAGCAGGTGCTAGCGGACGAGGTCAAAAATTCGCCGCACGTTGGGGAGAACTTCTTTTTACTGCACCGCCGCACCTTGCAGCTGCGACAGCGGCTTATAACAATCTTAAGTCTGCGGCCGAAGCCAATGGGCGGGATCCAAACAGTATGAAAGTAGCCGCGTTAGGTTTTCCTATTGCCGCAGCAACTAAAGCGGAAGCAGAAGACAAACGGGCTTTCTATGATACGCTACCCAATGAAGTGGATCAGCTATCACTTCTATCAGAAGCTTTAAACTACGACTTTGGGAATAAAGGTTTAGACGAACCTTTCACTGATTCTGAAATGGCCGGTGTTTCTGGTATGCAAACTATGAGAGACCGGGTTGTTCAAGCTGGCTATCCAAATCCAACACCTCGTGACTTTATGGAAGTCACACAACGTGGACGTTTAAACCATGCATGGGTGGGAGGCCCAAAAGAAATAGCTGATATCATGGAAGAATGGTTCACAACGCCAGCATGTGACGGCTTTGTAATTGGCCCTTCTTGGCTGCCAGGAAGCTTTGAGGATTTTGTTACTCACATAGTTCCAGAGCTTCAACGCAGAGGTCTGTATCGCAAAGAATATTCTGGAACCACCCTCAGAGACCACCTGGGACTAGCAAAAGCCTCTGTGGGAGACTGGAAACTCTAAAGACTGTTGTTAACGCGTCTGACGCATTGCCAAAAGAGAGCCTAAACGCTCAGCGCAGTCAGCATCGAAAACACCATCAATTTGGGTTTGCCGATAGTGACGTTGGAAGGCAGAAATGCATGCGAGGGTATCTTGGTCCAACGCGCCAGTTTCTGGACAAGAATAGCCCCATTTTGCAAGCATGCGTTGAGCTTCTATCACACTAGGACGTTGTCCCTGCCGTCTATTTGAAATTGCGTCAGGCCATAACCCTACACCCTCAGCGGCCAAAAATTCCCAAGGGAAAAACTCACCCGGGTCGCGCTTTCGTCTTGGCGCAATATCGCTGTGGGCAAGCACATGCGCATGTGGAATAGAATAAGTTGAAATTAGGTGCTGCGATAAAGAAATAACCGCTTTAATTTGAGCATCAGCAAAAGGCCTTAATCCAAATTCATGGCCGGGATTAACAATTTCAATACCTATTGAAGTATCATTGAGGCGATAATTGCCCCCCCAAAACGATTGGCCAGCGTGCCAAGCTCTATGCTCGTCAGCAACTAGACGAAAAATGGTTCCGTCAACCTCCACCAAATAATGGCTAGATACTTTTGATGCCGGGTCACAAAGCCTAGTTAAAGCGGCTGCACCCGATGACATACCCGTATAGTGTAAAATCAGAAACTCAATGCTCTTACCGCTAGGTCTACCATCGTAATTAGGCGAGGGTGTTTCCAACATTAAGCTACTTTTTCAGCCTTTTCAGAGAGGATTAACCACCGCTCCTCTGCTACTTCTAAATCGTCTCTAGATTTTATTAACCAGTCTGTAAGCTTGGAGTAACGATCAGGATCGCGCGCATAGGCGTCAGGCTTTCCAAGGGCGTCTTCAATTCTTTTTATATCGTGCTCTAATTTAGCAATTCTAGAAGGCAACTCATCCAATTCGTATTGTTCTTTAAAAGTAAGGCCCTCTCGGTCCGCCTTTGGCTTTGGCAACGCCTTTTTCTTGTGTTCACCAGAGGCGCGGCGATCTTTTACACGATCATCTCGTTGGCGCAGATAATCCTGATATCCGCCAACAAACTCTCGAGCTTGACCATCTCCTTCAAGGGCCACAATGCTAGCGACCGTGCGGTCAAGAAAGTCTCTATCATGGGACACAATAATAAGCGTACCACCAAATTCCCCAAGCGCATCTTCGAGCAGATCTAAGGTATCCATATCCAGATCGTTAGTCGGTTCATCTAGAACCATTAGATCCGTGGGGCGTGCAAGTAACTTTGCTAGTAAAAGTCGGTTACGCTCGCCACCCGAAAGGGTCGATATCGGACTTTTGACTTGATCAACATCAAAATTGAAATCCTTCAGGTAGCCGACTACATGCCGAGGGCGACCACGAACCATCACCTGGTCTCCCCCCATTGGACACATCCAACGCCAAAGTGTTTCAGCTGGGTCTAGACCAACACGCTTTTGATCAAAATATGCTGTTTCCAATGTTTTGGCGACTTGTACTTTCCCGGAATGCGGCTCTAAATCGCCAGTAAGCATCCTAATTAAAGTGGTCTTACCTGCTCCATTAGGACCGATGATACCAATACGATCACCTTTAAGGATGCGAGTGCTGAAATTCTCAAATAAAACTCGCTCTCCACTTGATGCATCAGGAATGGCAGCCCGAAGACCCTTGGCCTCGATAGCCATCCGAGACTTGGCCTCACCTTCGTTAATTTTTAGTTCCGGCCTGCGAGGCTTACCTAAAAGAGCAGACCTCGCGTCTCTCATATCATGCAATCTGCTGAGGCGGCCCTGATTTCTTTTGCGCCGGGCTGTTACACCTCTTAGGAGCCAGCGTTTTTCCTGAGCCAACTTAGAGTCAAGCTTTTCTGCTGCTCTTGCCTCTTCCTCGAAGATTTGTTCCACCCAAGCATCAAACTCTCGAAAACGTTTTTTTGCAGTTCTAAGTGTTCCTCGTTCAAGCCAAAACAAGCGCTGGGTTACGGCATCTAGGAAGGCACGGTCATGGCTAATTACAACTAGCGCACCGCCAAAAGATAATATGAAATCCTCTAAATTCTGAATAGCAATCAGATCCAGATGGTTTGTAGGCTCATCTAGCAAAAGCACATCAGGGGGGCGAATAAGGGCGCGGGCGAGGCTAATCTTCCTGGCCTCACCCCCGGATAAAGAAGTGGCCTCGCGCGAAGCGAGCTGCCGCACGCCAAAGCGATCTAGAGCTGCGCTTATTTCATAATCTTCAGGCGGCGCTTCTGGATCTGCTGAGGCCACATGATCCCATGCGGTTTCATTCGGCTTAAATACAGGCTCTTGAGGAAGCCATGCAACACGCGTCCCTGGTTGCAGAAAACGCTCGCCGCCATCAGGCTCAATCGCACCAGCTAAAAGCTTCATTAACGTTGTTTTACCGCAGCCATTGCGCCCAACCAGTGTGGCCCTCTCACCCGGCAATAACTGAAATTCAATACCGCTGAAAAGAGGATCAGGCCCGAAGCCAAGGCTAACGTCACGAAGTGCAATAATTGGCGGCTCAGCCATCAGTAAATCCGAAATGGGCAGTGAATAGATTTCACCGCCCGATATGCCGGCTTAGGAGACTGCCTTCAAGGGGGTGCGCGTTACCTTTGATGCATCACAACCTTCAATACGAATAAGCTTAGTTGGGCCAGCCCGATAAGGCGCATGGATTGCACCAACAGGATAGTGATGGGCATCACCAGGCTTCATTACGTAGGTGTCAGTCTTCTCCACCAGGCCAGGCTCATCGCCTTTAGGAGGGGCCACCATTTTCCAATCAGTCATGCTGGTTTCACCAACTGCCTGGCCATAAATCGCCCAGGTGGGGCCGTGATCGTGCGGGTAACCTTGACGGGCATCGCTATATGAATGAGCGCATATACAAAATCCAAGCTCAGGGTCTTGGTAAATTATTTCTCGGTCGACTGTAGCGTTGCCAAGGTGTTTTTCAACAAATGCCTCATCTTTAAGGGCTTTCTGAACACATTCGGTAACCTTCTCTTGTCCCAAAATGCCGGGGTCTGCTTTAAGAGCAGCGCGACAGTCAGCTGCAAATTGGTCGAGCGTATAAGCCATGAAAAATCTCCTGCAGGCAAATAATTTTCCGGAATTCTATCCCGCCTATTAGTAAAGCTAAAGACGATTTTATCAGAATTTTTGGTCATGCCCCAACCAAGAGAAAAAGGCAAACAGACCAATTCAATGCTTGTTTACATGCTTAGACACAGCCACAGTTCATCTTTATTCTTCTAGGAAAGTTTTGGATTATCTAGCCTCACCTCAACAGGCTGGGGCTACAAGATTTCCGATAATTGTATTGTTTTAAAATCAAAGGAAACAATGAAAGTGCCAGATGTAGGCTTTAGAAAATGGCTTGGTCTGAATTACGAAAAAATGGACGATGAGCAAGCCATCGTGTCGATAGATTTAGATGAAGATAAAATGAACGTTCGTGGCGTTGCCCACGGTGGCATAGTTGCGTCATTAGTTGATGTTGCAATGGGAACTGCAGCCGGTGGCGGAAATTACGACACTAGAAAGCGCCTGGTAGCAACACAAGAACTGAAAGTTAATTACCTCACTGGTGCAAAAGGCAATAGACTTACGGCCACTGCTACTGTGGTTCGAGCTGGGAGTAGATCAATAGTTGTATCATGCGAGGTGGTAACTGATACTGGCCTCCATTGCGCCACAGCATTAGGCACATTTATGACGCGCAGGGTTGCTGAAGGTGATCCGGATCGTTTCCATAATA
>Ga0181578_10002360_pt1 | contig 17704 bp, 18 predicted proteins | sample 071ome_21_FD_148659 | JGI IMG/M metagenome (GOLD analysis project Ga0181578, IMG submission 148659) | Coastal salt marsh microbial communities from the Groves Creek Marsh, Skidaway Island, Georgia - 071401CT metaG (spades assembly) | ecosystem: Environmental > Aquatic > Marine > Intertidal zone... | reverse complement strand
TCATTGACACCCTGGTCAGTACGCCGGACCAGGACCGCATCGGGTCAAACGCGCGATTCTCCTGCTGGCACAAGGTGACATGTTCCGCCCATGGCACTACCTGGATGTGGCCATGACGGACTATCGTGACGTCTTGTTCTGGCAGTCCAGTCATAAAGATAAGCCAGATGCGCCACGAAGAGACTGAACCTGCATGTTAATGATCATCAGCCTGTTGTCCCTGCTGATCCTGTTCGCCGGTCTCCTGCTGGTGATCAAGCCTGACATCGTGCTCGGGTTCATCGCGCGGTTCAGCACAACGCTGCCGCTGTATGCCAGTGCCGTCGTGATACGTCTCTTCTTTGGCCTGTTGCTGATCACCTATGCCGGGCAGTCACGTTTTCCGACAGCCATCACCGTGATCGGCTGGATTGCCGTCATTGCTGCCGTGGTGTTTGCCTGGATCAGCCAGGCACGTTTCACGGCCATGCTGAAATGGATCCTGGAAGTGATTACGCCTTTCAGCCGCGCCGGTGGTGTGCTGGCTTTTCTGTTCGGCTGGTTCATGTTGTATGCTTTCCTCTGATCCTTACTGTTCACCGTAGTCCCCATACCATGCACTTTGATGTCGTTTCCTTTGCCGCCCACGAGGATGCCATCCGGCACATCCGTCACACAGTATTTACCGTAGAACAGAAGGTGGACACAACGCTGGATTTTGATGGCCTGGACGACAAGGCGATCCAGGTACTGTGCACAGACCAGGGCTTGCCGCTGGGTACGGGCCGCATGCTCAACGATGGCCATATCGGACGCGTGGCGGTGCTCAGGGAATATCGCGATAAAGGCGTGGGAGCTGGTCTCATGAAGACACTGATCGAAACAGCCCGGACACGACGTTTCCGGGAGGTCTACCTGTATGCCCAGGTCACTGCCGTGCCGTTTTATGAAAAGCTGGGGTTTGAAGCGACCGGGGACAACTTCACGGAAGCCGGCATACTGCATACCCCCATGTCACTGGGACTGAGACCATGATGCGTCAGACTATTTTCATTTTGCTCGTGCTGCTCACCGGCTGCATGGGCATGCCGGCCGGGGTCACCCCGGTCACCGGCTTTGAGCTGGAGCGCTATCTCGGCACCTGGTATGAAATCGCTCGGTTAGACCACTCCTTTGAACGCGGCCTGAGCAGGATTACCGCCACCTACTCGATGCGTGAGGATGGGGGCATGCGCGTGCTCAATCGTGGCTGGTCCAAAGCCGACCAGGCCTGGGAAGAAGCCGAAGGCAAAGCGTACTTTGTCGAGGACGAAGATACCGGTTACCTGAAGGTCAGTTTCTTTGGCCCGTTTTATGGTTCCTACGTGGTCTTTGAGCTGGACAAAACGGATTACAACTACGCCTTCATTTCCGGTCCAGACACCTCGTACCTGTGGTTGTTGTCACGAACACCCGATATTGATCCGGGCGTGCGCGAGCGTTTCGAGACGCTGGCCAGCCAATACGGTTTTGATACCGCCGCCCTGATTGATGTCAGTCACCGTTGAACATCCCAATATTCGCCTGGTTACCGGCAAGGCGGCAATGCTGGCCATTGCCCCGGTACTGCTGGAGCTGAGGCCCCGGTATTCAGCAGACAGCCTGGTCGCCCGTATCGAACAACAGCAGGCCAGTGATGGCTACCAGGTGGCGTGTCTGTTTCTCGACAATGTCCCTGCCTGAGAGGCGAGTTTGGTCATCAGCGAAAAGCTGGCCTGGGGCCGGTGCCTGTATGTGGATGACCTGGTCACAGCCGAAAGTGCGCGGTCACGCGGTGCCGACAAGGCCATGATGGCGTGACTGAAAACCTATGTCCGGCAGACCGGGTGTGACCAGCTGCACCTGGACTCGGGCGTCCAGCGCAAGGATGCCCACCGCTTCTATGACCGGGAGGGGTTCGAACGCAGCAGCCTGCACTTCCAGATTTCAGGCCTCACGAGCGATTGAATACAGTTCGCCTGTTACGGTTTGCCACGTATAATCGCCTCTTTTCCCAACTCGTGTTTCCACAACCGCAGTGACTGACAACCCAGTAAAAGACAACATCGTTCTCATTGGCATGCCGGGGTCCGGCAAGAGCACCATTGGTGTCATCCTGGCCAAGCGCACCTCGCGGGATTTTGTCGACACCGATGTCGTTATCCAGACCCATGAGCACCGCTCCCTGCAGCATATTCTCGACAGTGACGGCTACATGGCGCTGCGCGAGATTGAGGAAAAATGGGTCTGCACACTGGATGTCAGTGAAACCGTCGTTGCTACCGGCGGCAGTGTGGTGTACAGCGAGAAAAGCATGGCCCACCTGGCTGAACGGGGTGTGAATATTTTCCTGTCGGTATCACTGGCGGCGCTGAAGCAGCGCATCACCGACTATGAGGAACGCGGCATTGCCCGGCGTCCTGACCAGAGCTTTGAAGAGCTTTTTGAGGAACGCGCTATCCTCTATAACCGCTATGCCGACATCACCATCGCCTGTGACAACCTTAACCAAGAGCAGGTCTGCCAGGCCATTCTCGACACGCTGGCAAACTAGCCCGCCATCACAACCCTTGATGCATATCAACGCCTGCATTTAGCCCGGTGCAAACAGCGGGTTACAATACCGCCAAACCGCCTGCTACAGGCGGCACCAGTATGACCGATTCGGAGTTTATCCATGGCACATTACCCTGACACACGAGCCTTTTCCGGCATCCTAAACATGGTGCGGTTTGAGGGCGATATCCATGACTGTGAAGTAGAGGGCGAGATTCCTTCACAGCTCAACGGTACTTTCCACCGCGTTCACCCCGACCAGCAATTTCCACCGCGCTTTGATGACGACCAGTTTTTCAATGGCGATGGCATGATCTCGCTGTTCCGCTTTCGAGGCGGCAAAGTCGATTTCAAGCAGCGCTATGCCCATACCGACAAATGGAAGCTCGAGCGTGAGGCCGACCACGCCCTGTTCGGTGCCTACCGCAACCCGCTGACCGATGATCCTTTCGTGAAAGGCGCCATCCGCGGCACCGCCAACACCACACCCATTGTGCATGCCGGCAAGCTGTTTGCGTTGAAAGAAGACAGCCCGCCCTTGCTGATGGATCCGCTGACCCTGGAAACTTTCGGCTACTCGGATTTTGACGGCAAGCTGACCAGCCAGACCTTTACCGCCCATCCCAAGATCGACCCGGTCACCGGCAACATGGTGGCCTTCAGTTATGGTTCCAAGGGCCTGTGCACGAAAGACTGCACCTACATGGAAATCAGCCCGAAGGGTGAGCTGCTCAAGGAAGTATGGTTCGAGGCACCGTACTACTGCATGATGCACGACTTTGGTGTGACGGAAGACTACGTGTGCTTCCACATCATTCCCATCATTTCCAACTGGGAACGCCTGGAAAAGAATATGCCCTTTTTCGGCTTTGATACCACCATGCCGGTTTACTTTGGCGTGATGCCAAGAAACGGTGATGCCAAGGACATGAAGTGGTTCAAGGGCCCGAACCTGTTCTGCTCCCATGTGATGAACGCCTTCAATGAAGGCTCCAAGATTCACTTTGATGTGCCGGTGGCCAAGAACAACATGTTCCCGTTCTTCCCTGACGTGCATGGCGAGCCCTTCAAACCGCAGGAAGCCCTGTCGTACATGACGCGCTGGACCGTGGACTATAACAGTGAAAAACTCGAGCTCACCCAGATGGACCGCATGACCGACATGGTCGGCGAGTTCCCACGCATCGATGACCGCTATGCCACGCAGAAACACGACTATGGCTGGCTGCTGGTGACCGATCCCACGCTGCAGTTCAACGGCCCCGGCGGTCGCGCCTCCGGCCTGATGATCAACAAGCTGGGCTACATGAACTTCCTGAACGGCAAGCAATCCGAATGGTGGTGTGGCCCTGACAGTGTCATCCAGGAACCGTGCTTTGTACCACGCACGCCGGATGCGCCACAGGGGGATGGCTACCTGATTGCCCTGGTCGATGACATCATCAACAACTATTCCGGCCTGGCCATCCTGGATGCCCAGCGCATCGAGGAAGGCCCGATCGGTCGTGTGAAACTGCCGTTCCGCCTGCGGCAGGGTCTGCACGGCAACTGGGCCGACGAACGCAAGCTCAGCCAGGACTGATGTCGCAAGGCTGGTCGATCACATGCCGTCCTGCCAAGAAGGAGGACGCGCGCCGCATCGCCGAACTGTATTCGGTGGCCTCTGACGGCATCTCCGATTACATCTGGTCGAAGCAGGCCCGTCCCGGTGACAACCTGCTCGACATTGGGCAGAAGCGTTATGAGCGGCGCAACACCGCGTTCAGCTATGAGAATTGCCTGGTGGCCGAGGTCGAAGGCCATGAAGTGGTTGCCGTGCTGCTGGCGTATGAAATGCAGAAAGACGACGACTACGTGGAAGAAGACCCCATCCTGAAACCCTTCTGGTTACTGGAGGAACCCAACAGCTTTTACATTGCCGGGTTGGCCGTTGAACCCGGCTGGCGTCGGCGCGGCATAGCCCGCATCCTGATGCAGATGGCCGAGGAAAAGTGCCGCGAAAAAGGCTTGCCTGCCCTGTCATTGATCGTGCTGGAGGGCAATACCATCGCCTATGAGTTCTACCAGCGCCTGGGTTATCGCGAGACCATGCGCAAACTCATCATTCCCCATCCGCTGATTCATTACACCGGTGACGCCCTGTTGCTGGTAAAGTCACTCCGGTAAAAGCCCGGCTTTTTTCTTATTCATTACCCGATTGCGGGTTAGCTTGTTGGCTGTGATCATCCAGCGATAGACAGGAGTGTTTCTCATGATGACAAGACGTGTACTCGGCACTGCAGTGCTGGCCCTTTGTGTTTCCCCTTTAACCAGCGCGCAGGATCTTGGTGTAGCGCAATATGCTGACGGCAACCAGCTGATGTTTCCGGAGAATACCGACACGTGGATTCATGTCGGCACGTCCCTGGGTGGTGAATACAGTGATGAACCTTTTGATGCTGCCGATCCCGGCGTAATGGGCGTCGTGCAGATGGAGCCGGAAGCCTACCGCTATTTCAAGGAACACCAGGAGTACGCCGATGGCACCCTTTTTCTTTTGTCGTTTTACACTGCTGCGGCTGAATCCAGCCCACAGCTGCCCGGGTTCGTGCAGGGCGAGCTGGAGGCCAAGGAAATTCATGTGATCGACCGCGACCGTTTCAATGAGGGCCGCGCCTTTTACATGTACCCGGCCGAGGCCATGCCGGGCACGGCCAGTAACAAGATTCCCGACAACAGTGCATGTATTCACTGCCATATCCCCGAAGGCGCTTTTGACGGCACCTTCACCCAGTTCTATCCGCATATGCGGACTCTGCTGACTGAGTAAAAAGAATTGATATTTATTAACTAATTTATATCAATATAATATAGTTATTAATTATCAATATTTGCTACCAGGGTATCTCCTGGCCGTCATAGTTGTAGAATCGGCCACTGCCGGTTGCATCGAGGCCATCAATGACCGTCATCAAGCCACTGACACTGGTATCGGCATCAATCAGGCCGTTGGGGCCGCCCATGTCGGTGCGTACCCAACCCGGATGCAGCGCGGCCACCGCCATGCCCCGGGGTTCCAGATCGATGGCCAGGCTTTTTACCACCTGGTTCAGGGCGGTTTTTGATGAGCGATAGATATAGGTGCCACCCCCGCTGTTATCGGCGATGGAGCCCATTTTGGAGCTCAGGTACACCAGTCTCGCGGGCGGCTTGACGCTCAGCCTTGGCAGCAACGCCCGCGTCAGCAACAGCGGGGCAATGACATTGACGCTGAACACCCGCTGCCATTCCGCTTCCTCCACCTCATCCAGTTGCTGGCCGCTGCCATAGATGCCGGCATTGTTGATAAAGAGGTCGACCTGCTCATCCGCCAGCCGGTCCGCCAGCGCCTCACGGCTGGCAGCATCACTGACATCCAGGGCTTCAATGCGCAGGGCGTCATGGGCCAGCGCCTGCAATTCGGGCGCCGTGTCGGGCTGGCGGCAGCAGGCGATAACGCGGTCACCGCGAGCCAGGTACCGGGACGTAAAGGCCAGGCCGATTCCGCGATTGGTGCCGGTGATGAGAACTGTATTCATAGCTTGGGAACTCCGGATTGAAAAGGTAAGGCACTGGTTTTTCCGAGTGCCGGGTGTAACATTGGGTGCGTATCCCGGTCTGTTTTGAGACTGGCCGACCATCTTAAAACAACGACCCGCAAAAGATCACACCTGACTGACACCATGATAACGCCCATCACAACACGCTGCTTTGCCAGCAGCTTTCGCGCCGCCGCCATCCTGCGCGGGGTGGGTGTGTGCCTGGGACTCCTGGCGTCCTGCATGCCAGTGTTTGCACAATCGACCAACGAACTGAGAACCCTGTTCTTTGACCCGGTCTATCTGGATGCGTCTGATGAAAACGTGTTGCTGACGTCAGCTGGTCGTCCCGGGGCGGCCAACAGGGATATCACGACGACCGCTGAGGCGACCACCGAAGCGCCCTCACGACTGGCCTCTGAAATCCTGGCGGATATCAAGCGTTACGAAGACGCCATCAACCAACAGATTGAAACCAGCGGCATCTATAATACCAGCCTGGCCCAGGAATACCTGGCCACGGGCAACCTCTATGAGCAGCTTGGCGATATCGAAAGCGCTGTTGCCGCTTATGAAAATGCCATGCACATCAATCGGGTCAATGAAGGTCTGTATACCCTTTCACAGCGTGATGCGGTCAGGGCACTGATTGATATCAGCAAAAAAACCCGCAATTTTGCCGATGCAGACAAGTACCACGAATACCTGTACTACATCCTGTCCCGCAGCCTGGAACCCGGCAGCGATGCCATGACCACCGCTTCCCTGGAATGGGCCGAGTGGAACCTGGAGGCCTACCGGCGTACAGCCTTTCTTGGTGAAGAGGGTCTTTATGACAACTCGAACAGCAACATCGGTGCCACCATGCTGCGCCGTGGTGAGCTGGTAGCGGTCGAGGATAACCAGTTCAGCGAGACACGCTTTGTGCCCCGCACCGCCCTGCTCGCTGGCAGCCCTTCCGCGATCACGATGCAGTCCTATACCGCTGACCAGCTGATCGATCCCAAGCTGGAACAGGCTGATGATGTCTACGACAACATGCTGGAAAGCACACCGGATGATCCCGAGATTCTCAGGCGCAAAGCCAACCTGAGTTACCTGTTTAAAAAACAGCTCGAGGAGCACAGCGGCTTCAGCAATTACGGCACGATCATGGGACTGAATCGCAACCGGATGGTGCGCTCCGTGGCAGCGATCCGACGGGGATACGCTGATACCCGGGAAAACCTCACCACCGCAGCGGAGGCGGCGGCTGCCACGGACCCTTTGCTAGCGGCTGCCATTTATCTTGATCTGGGTGACTGGGAACTGACCTTTGAGCGCGCGGTCCGGGCCTTCGCGGCCTACAACATGGCCAGGGACCTACTTCTGGCACAGGGCATGACCGAGGCCGAGATCACCGGGTTTGTTTCACCCGAACCGGCGCTGTTGATCCCGACGTTCGTGTCGCACGAATATACCCGTGAATTTCAGAGTATTCCCGAGAGCCTAGACGTACCCTATCTGGGCTATATCGATGTCAGTTTTGATGTCCGCACCAATGGCACATTACGTCGCATCGACATAATCAACGTTTCGGAAAATACCGGACAACGACTGCGCAGCATGCTGCTCGACCATCTGGAAGACATCATCATGCGGCCGCTTTTCGTCGCTGGCGAAACGGTCGAGCAAAGTGATATAAAGGTACGGTACTACTATGCCTATTAGTAACAGGCCGTCCTCTGCCACGATCCGGTTCAAGTGAGTATTGGAATCAGTATCCAGGATGTTTACCGGCAAGCACACATTCAGACATGCCTTCAGCGCATCAGGACTGCACACTGTCCTCATGATGACTCTGGCAGGCTGTTGTATGTCGGCGGTCGCGCAAAGCAACCAGGAACTGGACAATCTGGTTTTTGAACCGGTACTCATTGAACGCCTTACCCTCGGCGAAGACAACATTATCGTCAACGAACTCACTTCACTGCCCAGCGCCGAACACGCTGTCTCTGCTTCGGAATATCTCGTGACCCAGGCTATCGCCATGGCCAGGGAAGCTGCTCCTGATCTGGATCTGGATGGCTCCATTGAAGACTATGAGAAGCGCATTCGTGATCTGGAGCTGGCTGGCGGAGTCTATGAATCCTCACTGGCCCAGGAATTGCTGGCACTGGGATCGCTTCAGCAGGCTATGGGCGAGCACGAAAAAGCCCTGGAGTACCTTGACCATGCCCTGCATATCAACCGCGTCAATCTCGGCCTGTTCAATCTGGACCAGGAAACCATCATCGAGGAGAAAATTGAAAGCCATGTCGCCATGGGCGATTTGAAGGAAGCCGACCTGCAACAGGAATACCTGTTCTACCTGAAGCGCAAAGCCTATGGTGGCACCAGTGTTGATCTGCTACCGGCGCTGACGCAATACGCCGAATGGAATATTTTTGCCTTTGACTCACGCATCTCGATGGATCCGACACTGACATACGCTGCTGAGTCGCACATTTACGAGGAAAACAGTGTCAGTAATTCCATCGGCGCAGAAGATTTCAAAACCATGCGCCTGGTCAACGCTCAAAATATCTACCGCACAATTATCCAGATATTGCTGAACAACTTTGGCACGGACGATCCCCGTTTGCTGGATATCGAAAAGCGTCTGGCATTAACCAATTATTTCTTTGCCACCAACCTGGACATCAACAGCTCTGCCTTCAAAAGCGGCAATAACTCGCAACTCACCATGGCTTCATCCCAGGGTTATTACGATTTCTCCCAGGTCACATCGAATTCCATGGGCTACCGACATGGCCGCGAGGCACTCGAGCGTCGACTGGAATACATGTTACGCAATGAACAGATGACTCCCGCCGACATGGCCCTGGCACGGGTAGATCTGGGTGACTGGCTGATGTTGTTCAAGAAACGCCTGACGTCACTGGAAACTTATGAAGAGGCCTACCAAGAAGCCATGGCCGCCGGCATGGATCAGGCCGCACTGGATGCGTTATTTTCCCCGGAACTTCCGCAAACCATCCCCACGTTCATTCATTACCACTACACGCGCGCCTCTCTCAATATTCCTGCTGATATCGCGCTTGATTACCTTGGCTGGTTTGATGTCCGTATAGAGCTGAACCGTTTCGGTCAGCCTTCAGGTATCGATATCCTGGACAAAAGTCCCAACGCCACAGACACGGTAGAAACACGCCTGCTCCGGCAATTACGCAACGCCACCTCCTTCAGACCCCGATTCCGTGACGGCCAGCCGGTGGGAGACGAAACCATCGAAGCCCGGTACTACTACAGCTACTGATCGCCCGAACCGCTCCTGGCGAACCCCTTCGCCTTTTTTAAGGCCATTCCAGAGCCTTAACCCGCAAGAACAGCCCCCTTACCGCTCTCCCACAGGTCTGACTGATTGTTGCCCCATATTGTCACTATGGGAATCTTTCCTGATTATGTGCATGAATTCATAGCGTTACGTAAATAAGGGCTCCCTTTCTCTCATTATTCTTTATATGATGCTCATTAAATCTTTAATTAAACTTAACATTTGTAACTGTATGAATTTCCACCGACTCGAATGAGCGCTTGCCATTTACTGGCAGAGGTACCAAGGGATGAGCCATATGAACTACCACACTACCCTCCGCGGCAGCCTACTCTGCGTGCTTGCCGGTCTCGTCACCTCTTTTGCTGTTGCAGCACCTGATTACCGAAATATCGCGTTTTACCCGGTCCCCCTCAAGGAAGAACCAAAACCCGCCTCCCTGCAACTGGCCGGTTTGGAAATCCTGGGTTCATCCTCACGCTTTAACATATCGAGTAACGATACGGCTCGAATCTCCGCCGAAGAATACCAGGCAAATATGCGCCAACTTGAAATGGATGAAGGCCCCTTCGCCATTGCGCTGTCCGAACAGGCTGAGGCACTCGGCGATCTGCAGGCAAAACTGGGCAATCACGACGAAGCTATCAAGGCCTATGAGAAAAGCCTGCATGTGCAACGAGTCAATGATGGACTCAATAGCGAGCACCAGGAATCTCTGCTGCGTAAAATGATCAGCAGTCAGGTCGCTAACAATGCTTTTGAGCAAGCCCACTCACTTCATGAATCACTGCTTTACCTGCAAAAAAATCTGTATGAAGAGGGCACATCAGGATATGTCGCCAGTATTCTCGAATGGGCAGACTGGAATGTTGACCGTCTGCTGATGCAAGATGTCAGCCTCGGCGGCCAGGGCGCCGGTGATATCGGATCTATGCTGGTATCTGCTCAGGAAAGTTATATCACTGCGATTGAAATGATTCGTACAGACGAGGCTGTAACCCCTGATCAGAAACAGCGCCTCGTTCATGCTGAAAAGAAACTGGCGGCCATCAACTATATCGCCAACAGCAAAACCCAGTTGGCATCATCCATGGCAGCCTCCTCAGGTTCCGCATTCAGTAATAATGATGGCTTTTCACCGGATAACCAACGGGAAAACCAGTCTGAAATGGCCTACTTCTTTAACGGCAGCAATGCCCTTAAACGCGCCATCGCCTATTCACTTGAAGACCCACAGCCTGATTACCTGGCTATCGCCGAACAAATGATGGCTTTGGGTGACTGGTATCTGCTGTTTGACCGTCGTGCTGCGGCCTTGTCAGTTTATGAAGATGCTTATGAAGTCCTCGATGCCGTTCAGGCATCCGACCAGGACATCAGTCGTATCATGACGCCGGGCATGCCAGTTATAGCCCCTGACACCACCAACCCGGCAACCACTGCATATCACGGTTATATTGATGTGGAGTTCCAGGTCAGCAAGTTTGGTATCGCTTCCAGCCCGGAAGTGATCGCCACATCAGAACAGGATGTTTCACCGGTCACCAAGGCCCTGGTCCGAAAGATTCGCCGGGAAAAATTCCGCCCGGCCTTTATCGACGGTTCCGCTACCAGTGGTGAAAACGTCAAACTGCGCTACTACTATTCTTATAATTAACCGCCAGGTTAATAGCACTGTAAACATCAGGCCGGATTGGATCCGGCCTTTTTTTATCCGGAATTCAAGCACAAAAAAAGCCGGATCAGATGATCCGGCTTTTTTGACCTTGCCTGGTGAATTACACCAGTTTGTAGCCTGACTCGTACAACGGCATCTTGCGAACACGTTCGCCAGTTGCGTTGAAGATGGCATTGGCTACAGCTGCCAGCAGCGGCGGCATGGAGGGCTCACCGGCACCGGTGGGAGAGAACTCTTCCGGTTCCAGGAACGCCACTTCCAGCTCGGGCGATTGCGGCATACGCAGCAGCGGATACTGGTGGAAGTTCTGCTGCTGGATCACACCATTCTCGAAAGTGATCTTGGCATTGAACAACTGGCTGAGGCCATCAATGATGCCACCTTCCATCTGGTTTTCTGCTGCGCTGAGGTTATGGATGAAGCCAAAGTCGGCAACCGCCCAGACCTTGTGTACTTTCACTTCCTTGTTGGCGCTGACGGAGACGTCGGCAACCTGGGCCACGTAACCGCTGTGGCAGAAGTAGAAAGACAGACCCTTGGCACGACCAGGCTGGTTGGATTCCTGCTCGTAACCGGACAGGCGCGCCACTTCAGTGATGACGTCGGCAGCACGACCGGTGTGCATGGAGCCCGGGTTTTCGGGATTGGCCAGGCGCGGGTCACCGAGGGTGTCCAGCAGGAAGTTCACATGGCCTTTACCGGAAGCGACCGCCAGTTCATGCATGAAGCTCTGGAAGGTGAAGGCAAACGCGTTGGATGACGGCGCACGCATCGGGCCGGTCGGGATCGCGTTGTGGAACATGGTCTGTGACAGCTTGACGTTGTCAGTCACGTCCATCGGGAACACGTTCGGGTTGAGGTCTGCACTGGTCATCGGACCCTGATCATTACCGGTTGAGGTAATGAAGTGATCCTGCCAGGCCACCAGGTTACCGGCGCCGTCGAGACCTGCAGAGTAGGAGTGGAAACCACCCGGGCGGAAATAGTCACCGCTCATGTCGTCTTCACGTGTCCACTGGAGCAGGATCGGTGTGCCCTGCATGCGGTTGGCAATAGCGACGACTTCGAAGACGAAGTCGTTGGCCAGCTTGCGACCGAAACCACCACCGATACGGGTCTGGTGCAGAACAACGCGTTCTGCGGCTTCCTCGGCAGGAATGCCGAGCAGGACTGCGGAGCCGGTTTCACCACTCTGCGGAATCTGTGCCGGAGCCCAGATTTCCACGTTGCCGTTTTCCACTTTTGCCGTACAGGTTTCCGGCTCGAGCTGGGCGTGGCTGACATAAGGATATTCGTAGAAGGCCGACAGCTTGGTCGCGGCGTTGGCCATGACGCTGTCGGCATCGCCCTTGCTCGCGGCAACAGTGTTGCGGTTACCCGGAGGGCCAACCTGCATGGTCAGCGGCTCGCCGTCCTGACCCTGAAGGGCATAGGCTTTCTCAACCAGATCGTTCCAGCTGGCAGTTTCGGCATCGCTCAGATCCCACTCAACGTCCAGTTCACGCTTGGCTTTGATGGCTGCCCAGGTGGAGCGGGCAACGACTGCGACACCGGAGAAGATATCACCACCGCCCGGATTGAACATTTTCGGGTTACCGAATTGGTCGATGATGAAGGCATCAACAACGCCTGGCATGGACTTGATGTGGTCTTCGTTGAACGACAGCGCTTTACCGCCGATCTGCGGACACTTGGTGTAGGTCGCAAACAGCATGCCGTCGAGACGGGTGTCGGCACCAAACAGCGGTTTGCCGGTAACAATGTCATTGTTATCGACACCGGTGAAACGGCGACCCAGCAGTTTGAACTGGTCACGGGTTTTCAGGGTCAGGGAATCAGGCGCAGGTACCGGCATGGTCGCGGCCAGCTCGGCAAATTCACCGTAGCCCCACTGACGACCGGAAGTGGCATGAACCACCATGGTATCGCTGGTGCTCAGCTCACTGACCGGAATGTTGAGCTGCTGGGCAGCCGCAGCCAGGATCATGGCACGAGCAGTTGCACCGGCCTGACGCATGGCCATCCAGTTCATCGGCGTGGACATGGAGCCACCGGCAAACTGGGCGCCATAACGGGTGGCGTCAATATCAGCCTGAACCACATCGACGGTTTCCCAGGCGCAATCCAGTTCTTCCGCAATAATCAGCGGCAGACCGGTTTTGATGCCCTGTCCGCATTCCGGGTTCTTGGAGAAAATGTTGATGCGGCCGTTGGGCTGAATCTGTACATACGGGCTCAGCGTGCTGACATCGTCACTGCTGGCAGCCTGGGCTTTGGCTTTCGGGCTGGAACCCATGGCCAGGCCAAGTACGAGGCCACCACCGGCCACGCCGGAGATCTTGAAGAATTCACGACGGCTGACTTCAGGCATGCCGATATCGGTTTTCGGTGTGGCGACCAGGTCATCAAAGAAACCTGGCAGCTCGGGGGAGAGGTGATCGTTCTTTATGAATTTCATGCTGTCTCTCCTGCGCCGGCGGCATCGTAGAAAGCGGTGCCATTCATTTTGGCAGCAGCATTCTTGATGGCCTGGCGAATACGGGTGTACGTGGCGCAACGACAGATGTTGCCGGACATGGCGGCGTCAATGTCTGCGTCGCTCGGGTTGGCATTGCTTCGCAGCAGCGCGGTAGCGCTCATGATCTGCCCAGCCTGGCAGTAACCGCACTGCGGCACGTCGAGTTCGACCCAAGCTTCCTGAACAGGCGTCAGGGTGCCATCGGCAGCCGCCAGACCTTCAATGGTGGTGATCTGCTGGCTGGAGAGATTGCCTACCGGAATCTGGCAGGAACGCACCGGGGCGCCATCGAGATGTACGGTGCACGCGCCGCATTGGGCGATACCACATCCATATTTGGTGCCTACCAGACCGAGCTCATCACGCAGCACCCAAAGCAGCGGAGTGGAGGGATCTATCTCACCAATATCCATTGTCTGACCATTGATATTTAGAGTTGCCATAACAATTCCCTTAATTTTTGAACTGATTACTGAATTTGCTTCGTCACCGAAAGGGTAAACTGCACCCACTTTGTACGAAATTTGTGGAAAATGTGATTCAAAATAAACCACAGAAACACAAGAATCAAGCAGTATTCTGAGCCGTCGGAGGATGGGTTTCAATCCCCCGGGCTGTCGTCCTGATTCAAGACTTTTTCGAGACTTTCCGGAGGCTTACACGCTCGGTACTGTGACAGTGCACCAGCACCCGGCAAGCGCCAATTGTGTTTCGTCAACCCTGCCATTGTAGCGCATCACAAGCCGGCTTTCCTGGCAGTATCAGGGCCCGGATTCAGGCAGCGGAATACCGGGGTGATGCCGCCCATCAAAATGCATTCATGAGCAAACTGGCGTGTTATCCTGCCCAGCATTCGGCCATGTTTTTGGCCCTGTTGGCAGCACCAGAGCCGGAAACCGCTACTGGTCAGGTAGCCAGTCAGGGTTGCCTGCTCAACATAAAGCCTATTATTTGATAGGTCTATAAGATGAGTAAGCACTCACATTTAGGGAAATGCATGAGGAAAACCATACCCCAACATGCGGATCGCCGGAGCCTGCACTAGATGGCTGGCTCCGTGTTTCGCACCCCGCTGCTTACGCCCTGCCTGCGCGGGCTCGCCAACGGCTGGTTGCGGCTTTCCGGATGGCGAGTGGAGGCTCCTGAGGTGCCGGCCCCGCCTTTTATCTTCATCGGCGCGCCTCACACCAGCAATTGGGATTTCCTGCTGCTCATGGTCGGTATTTTCCATCTGCGCCTGGACGTGCACTGGCTCGGCAAACACACCCTGTTTCCCCCGGGGCTTGGCTGGTTCATGCGCTGGCTGGGTGGCATTCCGGTCAGGCGGGACCGGGCCCACAACATGGTGGCGCGGCTGTCGGCCATGATGCAGGAATCTCCCGACACCATCCTGTGCATTCCCCCGGAAGGCACCCGCAGCAGCGTCAAGGCATGGAAAACGGGTTTTTACCATATTGCCAAACAGGCCGGGGTGCCCATTCTGATGGCGGCCATTGATGCGGAGAACCGGCAACTGCGCTTGCTGGGTCAATTTCATCCCACCGGCGATGTGGCCAGGGACATCGCAGACCTCCAGGCCAGGTACAGCACCTTTCGCGGCTTGCGCCCTGAAAATGCCACACCAGTGGAATAGCAGGGGCTACGGCGTCAGCTTTTTCACTTCCGCGTGACGGAAACAGTCAGTGGTGTGGTCATTGACCATGCCGGTAGCCTGCATCATGGCATAGACGATGGTCGGGCCGACAAAGGTGAAGCCACGCTTTTTCAGGTCTTTCGACAACTTTTCGGCCAGGTCGGTTTTGGCCGGCACCTCCTGCAGGCTTTTTCGGCTGTTCTGAATCGGCGTGAAATCGACATAGCCCCAGAGATACCTGTTGAAAGTGCCAAACTCTTCCCTGACCCGAAGATAGGCCTGGGCATTTTTCACGGCCCCGTCGATCTTGAGGCGGTTGCGGATGATGCCGGCATCCTGCATCAGCCGGTCTGTTTTAGCCTTGTTGTATTTTGCGACCTTGTTGCAGTCGAAATTATCGAAAGCCTTGCGGAAAGCATCGCGCTTTTTCAGGATCGTGATCCAGCTGAGTCCTGCCTGCATGCCTTCGAGGATGAGAAACTCAAACAGTTTCTTGTCGTTGTGCAGGGGCACGCCCCATTCCTTGTCGTGATAGCGGTGGTACACCGGGTCATCACCGGCCCAGGCACAGCGTGTCTTGTTCATCATCGTTCTCCCGACCAGCCGGGTCATACCGGAATGCCGGTAACCGGCAGGCCGCTCAGGCGGGCTCAATACGGCGCAAATGCCGCAACACGGAAATCCAGGCGCCAGCCAAGCCAAGCGCTCCCGCCGCGACCAGTAACAGCAAGAGGTCGCTGACCGAGAGTCCCGACAGCGAAAACTCACTGTCATAGAGGGTCATCAGGCGGGCAAACGGGCCGGATAGCAGAAAGAATGCCACCAGGGCCACGACCGCCGCAATAAGCCCTCCCCCGACACCAAACCAGATGCCCGTATACAGGAAAGGTCGCGAAACATAACTGTCCGTGCCACCGACCAGTTTGACCACGACGATTTCATCGCGGCGGTTTTCGATCGCCAGACGTACGGTATTGCCAATAGCCAGCACGACGCCCAGGGCCAGCAACACGGCGAGGCCCACCGTCAGACGCTGGGCAATACCCACGATGGCATACAGGCGCTGCACCCATTCCAGGTCAACCTGCGCCTCGGCTACACCGGGGCGGTTTTCCAGGACCAGGGCCAGTTCACTCACGGATTCTGCATCGGTCAACTGCGGGCGCACCACCAGCACTGCCGGCAACGGGTTTTCGTCCAGGCCAGCCAGGGCATCTCCGAAACCGGACGCCGCCTGGAATTCCGCTAGGGCGTCCTCGGCCGAAATGACTGTCACCGCCGCGACATTCGGCAAATCGCGCAGCTCTGCCCTGAGTGCATCAAGGGTATTGGCTTCAATACCGTATTCCATGAACAGCGAGATATTGCCGGCATCTTCCAGGCTGGTACTGAGCTGACGGAAATTTTGCAGAAACAGCAGCAGGCACAATGGCAGGGCTATGGCAATACCTATGACCGACCAGGTCAGCAGGCTCGATGCCGGCTCGGCCAGCAAGCGGGTCAGGCTGTCGACGGCCACGGCCTGGTGCTGCTGAAACCAGGAATTGCCCGCGCTTTTGCCCCTGGGGGCAGTGATGGTGCGGGGCGGCTGCGCCGGTTTGCGGGTTGCTGACTTTCTAGCCATCCTATACCAGCCTGCCCTGATCGAGCTTCAGTACACGGTGCCGTTGCCGGTTGATCAGTTCCAGGTCGTGGGTGGCGATCAGCACCGTCGTGCCCACCTGACTGAACAGTTCAAACAGGTTCATGATTTCGGCCGACAACGCCGGGTCCAGGTTGCCAGTGGGTTCGTCAGCCAGCAGCAAACCAGGCTTGTTGACGACGGCGCGGGCAATGCCGACACGTTGCTGTTCGCCCCCGGACAGGGCAATCGGGTTGAGGTTTTCCTTGGCTAACAGGCCGACCTTGTCGAGCGCTGCCCGGACCCGCCGGCCGGCATCACGGCTGTTGTAGCCAGCCACCTGCAACGGCAGGGCGACATTCTCAAAGACATTGCGATCAAACAGCAGCTGGTGATCCTGAAACACCACGCCTACCTGGCGCCGGAAGAACGGAATCTGGCGACGTGACAGGCGGTTAAGGTTCTGGCTTTCGACAAACACCTGTCCGCCGCTGGCCTTTTCCATCAGCATGATCAGTTTGAGCAGGGTACTTTTGCCGGCACCAGAGTGGCCGGTCAGGAAGGCGAACTCACTGCTGGCCAGTTCAAAGCTGACATTCAGCAGTGCTTCATAGCCGCCCGGATAACGCTTGCTGACATTGTCGAACCGTATCATCGGGCAGTGGCGTTAAGCATTTCCCGAACTGAACAGGGCCGCGACAAATTCCCGGGCATTGAAAGGACGCAGGTCATCCACCTGCTCACCGATACCGATATAGCGGATCGGTAGGCCAAACTGGCGGGCAATGGCGAAAATCATGCCGCCCTTGGCGGTGCCATCAAGCTTGG
>Ga0181578_10002357_pt1 | contig 17710 bp, 16 predicted proteins | sample 071ome_21_FD_148659 | JGI IMG/M metagenome (GOLD analysis project Ga0181578, IMG submission 148659) | Coastal salt marsh microbial communities from the Groves Creek Marsh, Skidaway Island, Georgia - 071401CT metaG (spades assembly) | ecosystem: Environmental > Aquatic > Marine > Intertidal zone... | reverse complement strand
TGATCATCGGAGGAATCGGCTGACCGACTCCACGATGCAGGCGGGTTTCGTGCCTCCCTCGATCTCGACCGTCATCGTGATGACGGCCTGCACGCCGCCGTCGATCTCTTCGGCATGGGTGAGAGTTGCGTGGCCCCGAACCCGCGAGCCGACCGGTACGGGTTGCGGGAAGCGAACCTTGTTGACCCCATAGTTGATGCCCATCGACACGCCGTCGACTCGGACGATCTGCGGGAGGAACCGGTTGGTGAGGGCAAGGGTCAGGTATCCGTGGGCAATCGTCGAGCCGAAGGGCCCGGCAGCAGCTGCTTCGGGATCCACATGAATCCATTGGTGATCGTCGGTCGCATCGGCAAATCCGTCGATTCGATCCTGCTCGATCGCAACCCAATCGCTGCTCCCGAGTTCGGTGCCGACGGCAGCCAGCAGGTCGTCCGGGCTGGCGAAGACCGTTGTCATTGCACCGACGCTATCCAGGGGTGGTCGAGCAGTCGATCACACCGCGCAGAAGCGGATAGTCAGCTGGATTCAGCTTCTGCAACACGTAGGCCGCGAAACCCGGATTGAGCTCAATCGTGCTGCCGTAGAGGGCGCGGGGGCTCGCCACGAACGTGGCGACGTCGCCACCCATGTAATAGGTGGTCGGTCCAGCTTGCTCGAACCGCAGCCCGTTCCACCGGGCGAGAGCGCGCGCTCGTCGCGGTTCCATGACCAGACCGCTCCACTCGATGTCCTCGGCGAGCGTGTGAATGTATCCCTCGCGGAACAGGGCCTTTGCGACATCGAAGCCACATTCGGCCTGCACCTCATTCGGGATCGCAATTGCACCGTATTCACAGAGCCTGTGGGGAGCGACGCGCGCAAGACGTTCGATCCACTCACCCGACAGGGGCATTGCCATCATCGGCAACGTCTGGGGCGCACCGGCAATCATGCGAAGACAACCGATCGGTTCGCCCGTCGATGCAGATTTCGCGAGGTAGAACGTCGATTGGGCATCGAGTTCCTGGGGCATGTGTCCATACCCCGACTCCTCGAACACGATCCGCTCGATCCGGAACGCGGCGTCGATGTCGTCGAGGGTCTCTGCCCGCTCGACCACGACGGCCGCCTCGATGAGCGCCACGCGTTCGAGATCGGGCACGGTGTCGTTGCGCTGCACGACATCGATGGTTGCCAGTTCCTGGTGCACGGGCGGCAGCATAGAACCAACCCCCCAACATTATCCACAGGAACAGTCGTATTTTTCCACAGGTCGGTCTTCCAGCCATAGGTTGTCCACAGCGCGCAAAGGATCCTGACGACCCGGTGGCCGTCAGATGATCTGGCTCGGGATGTACGCGTGGAGCAACGAAAACTCGACTGCGTAGATGACACTCGTCACCATCCCGACGCGGGTCACTGCCCCCTGCGACCAGCCCCGCTTGTGCAGCAACAGCGCTGGGAGCACACCCCCGATGATGGGTGCGAGCATCACGGCCAGCACCACTCCGGTGACGCGTTCATGCAGCACCGCCTCGCGTTTGGCCACCTCTGCTTCCTTGCGGGTCAACATGAGTCGGTCGAGCAGCCAACGCGCAATTCGCCCCGGTTCGTCTCGAACGCCTCGATTGATCAGGAACAGCTGAGCGACGACGTAGACCACGAAGGCGATGACCGCTGCCACCGGCCCGATGAGCGCACCGAGCGCCCAGTAGATCGGCCCGTACGTGAGGTCGTCGATGACGACGAGCGTGACAAACGTCACGAACCACCACCACGCAGTGCGAAGCATCGATTCAGGCACCGACGAATCCAGCCCTGTTGCTGCGGCAGCCCAGCACACACCTGGATCGACCCAACGTCATGGCCGAACCCTAAACGCCACAAAGGTTCTGTCCGAGTACCCCGAAATCCTCATTATCCACAGGCAGGTGCCGACGGGGCGTGCATGCGAGTTCACTCGACACCCGTCACATGGGTGATTGGCGCCTTCCTTGCCGCCAGTCTCGTCGTCTTCGTGGTGCCGGCCCTTGCCCCTGCCGCCTACCTCGCCGCAAGCCTTGCCTTCTTCGTGACCGCCCGACTTCGGTTGCCCCTTCTGCGGGCGGAGGATCGACGGCCCTGGCTTGCGTTGATCGCAGGAACAGCGCTGCTCGTCGCCTCGGCGATCACCCGAAGCGTCCACGGCTCGCTCACCGGTGAGACCAATCCCATCCCGTCTCCCGCTGATCTGCTCGCCTTCCCCGGCTACTGCCTGCTCATCTTGACCCTGGTCCTCTTTGTCCGAGCAAACCGCGACCGCCATCGCCGGTGGCGACGTGAAGCAACGATCGACGGAGCGATCATCGGCGCTGCGTTCGCCATCGTGACAGCCGCCACGGTGCTGAGCCCCTACATCGCAGATTCGGCCGTGCCCGTAGACGAGCGTCTCGTCAACACCATCTACTCGGCTCTGACCATGATCCTGCTGGCCAACGTCGCCAGAGTGGCCATCGGCAGCGGAACGAGCAACCGGTCCTGGCAACTCGTCGCCACCGGCGCCCTCTGCCTCAGTATTTCCGACCTTTTCATCCTTCTCGACACCGCTGGCTCGTCGTGGGCGTCTCGGCCCGCCGGTTCCGCCGCACTCCTGTCCTTCGCTGGTGGTTCCGCTGCGCTGCTGCATCCGGATGCTTTCACGCTTTCCCGCAACGAACGGGTGCGGCCACCGGCACTGTCGACGGCCCGAATTTTGATGCTCGGTGTGGCGTTCCTGATCGTGCCCATCACCCTCTTGCTTCCCTTGCTGTGGGGGCAGGACCCCGACATCCCGGTGGTGATCGCAGGAGCGGTGCTGCTCGCCGGTCTCAGTTTGCTGCGGATCTGGATCCTCTTCGCCGCCAACCAGCAGGTGGGAGTCTTCGAGGCTGCGCTGCGCAATGCCAGCCCCAAATTGATCTCGGCCGCCACCATCGACGAGGCACTGCAGGTCGCGCACGCCACCGCCGAAATCATCATCGGCAGTACCGGGGACGTGTCCCGGGAGCCGCTCGAGTGCTTCGACGATGCCTTCACCGTCGGCACCGACGGCAGCTACCTCTACATCGGACTGCACGAAACTCCCGACGATTCACAAACGATCGCACTTCGCGGGCTCGACGCCCAGTTGATCTCTGCGATCCGCGGCATCGGCATGCGGGAGGCGGAACTGTCGAGTCGGGTCGCTCATCAGATCACGGCCCTGGTCGAGCAGAGTGCCGATCTCGTCTTCGTTCTTCGCCAGGGACTGATCACCTTCGCCTCCCCCAACGTCGGCCGTGTGCTTGGGACGCAGGCGACCGACCTTGTCGGAACGGACTGCCTCGAACTGATCTATGGCGGCGACCACGAGCGCGTCGGCGCGCTGATCAGCAATCCGTCACTGCGCTTGGCAGCTCCCGGAACGACCGAGGCCCGAATCGCGTCGGCAGAGGGCGTTCGGTGGTTCGACATGACCGCCCGCGACTTCAGCGACGACCCCGAGGTCGCAGGCATCGTCCTCACCGCCCGAGACGTCACCGAGGAGCGCGCCGCAAAGATCGGGCTTCGCCGCTCCGAGCAGTGGTTCCGAGGACTGGTCCAACACAGCAGTGACGTGATCGCCGTGCTCGACGTGGCCGGGGTCTTCACCTACGCCAGCCCAGCTGCGCACGACCTCTTCGGGATCGCTCCGGCGGAACTCCAGGGACGTACCTTCGTCGAACTGCTCGATCATGACGAGCGAAGCGGGGTGAGTCGAGTCCGCTCGGCCCTCACGTCCAACCCTCCCGGGATCCGTAACCTCGAGGTCGTCATTCGTCGCCCCGACGGCACCCATCGCACCGCCGAAGCGACCCTCACCGATCTTCGCAACGATCCATCGGTCAATGGCTTGGTTCTCAACATCCGCGACGTGACCGATCGAAAGCAACTCGAAGACGACCTTCGCTACCAAGCCCTTCATGACGACCTCACCGGTCTCGGAAGTCGGCTGCAGTTCCACCACCAGTTGACCGAGGCACTCGGCCCGACTCGCCGCAAGGGTTCGATGGTCGCCGCCCTCTTCATCGACATCGACGACTTCAAAACGATCAACGACTCGCTCGGCCACGCAGCGGGCGACCAAGTCCTCGTCGAGATCTCGAGTCGACTCCAGACCCGCCTGCGGCTTCACGACCGCGCCGCCCGTTTCGGTGGGGACGAGTTCGCCGTGGTTGTCAGCGATGTCTACAGCGAGAGCGACATCATCGGCATTGCGGACCGCATCCTCGAGGAACTCTCGGTTCCGGTCACCCTCCACGGCCAGGCAGTGCGCCTCGGTGTCAGTGTCGGTATCGCGGTCGACGAAGAAGGCAGCACCTCGCCCGACGATCTGATCCGGGCTGCGGACGTGGCGATGTACGAGGCAAAGGAGCACGGCAAGGGCCGATGGGCGATGTTCGAGTCATCCATGGCGGATGAGACGCTCGAGCGTTTCGAGCTCGGCAACTCGCTCGAGCAGGCAATCGAGAACGACGAGCTGATGGTCTACTACCAGCCCATCGTCGACCTCGACTCGGGAAAGACCCGCGGTGTCGAAGCCCTCGTGCGTTGGAACCACCCTGAGCGCGGGATGGTCAGCCCTGGCCTGTTCATCCCGATCGCCGAACGCAACGGGCTCGTCGTTCCCCTCGGGCGGTGGGTGCTCGACCAATCGGTCCGCCAGGTCGCGGCATGGCGGGCCGACGGCCACGACATCTATGCCAGCGTCAACATCTCGGCGGTCCAACTCCAGCGTGACGGAATCGTTGCCGAGGTGCTCGAGATCGTCGATGCCGCCTCCATGGATCGCCACGCTGTCGTGTTGGAGCTGACCGAGTCGGCCCTGATCGACGACTTCGACCTCGTGAACGAGCGGATCGAAGCCCTTCGCGAAGCCGGCCTCCGCGTGGCGATCGATGACTTCGGCACGGGCTACGCATCGCTCACCTACGTCGACCAGTTCAGCGCCGACACCTTGAAGATCGACCAGAGCTTCGTTGCGAAACTCGAGACGAGCGACGAGTCCGCCATCGTCTCGACCGTGTTGTCGATCGCGGACTCGATGGGCGCCAAGTGCGTGGCCGAAGGCATCGAGGGGCCGGAGCAGCATCGCCGACTGCTGGCGCTGGGGTGCTCACTCGGCCAGGGGTACTACTTCGCACGCCCCGCCCCTGCGCAGGCGATCACCAGCACGCTCATGCGAGAACTCGAAGGCGAATTGCTCACCGATCACACCCACTGAGTGCTGCTCGGTGTCGGATCCGTCCGGTGAGCTGCGAGACTGCCGCTGTGCCGGCGATCACGACTGCGCTCGAACCCGTTGTCCTCGATGGCGAACGAATCGGGACGATCGGCTCGATCACGATCGACAATCCGGATCGACGCAACGCCATGACTGCAGCGATGTACTCGGCCATTCCCGCTGCCTGCGAAACGCTGTGTGCCGAACCCGACCTGCGGGCAGTTGTGCTGCAAGGAGCCGGGAGCCAGGCGTTCTGCGCAGGCAGCGACATCAGCGAGTTCCACGACCGCAGGATGGGTGACGGAGCGGCGACCTACGATCGCGCCGAGCATCAGGCGTGGAACGCGCTTGCGGCGATCGAGGTCCCGACTGTGGCGGTCATTCACGGTCACTGTCGCGGTGGCGGTGTTGCACTCGCCCTGCACTGCGACCTTCGACTCGCAGCCGACACGGCTCAATTCGGTGTTCCGCCTGCCAATCTCGGCCTCAACTATCCACCTGAAGCGACCCGTCGACTGGTGGCGTTGGTCGGGCCGGCGTGGGCGAAACGCCTGCTGTTCACCGCTGAGACCATCGATGCTGCGCAGGCGTGGCGCATCGGTCTCGTCGAAGAAGTCGTCCCTGCAGCCACCCTCGACCACCACGCTGCACGCCTCACGGCGCTGATGGCCGAGAAGGCGCCGCTCTCGCTGCGAGCAGCAAAACTCGTTGTGGACACGATCGTCACCCACGGCACTGCTGCTGATCGGGCGCTGCGCGACCTCTCGTCCCGTGCCGCCGACCTCACCGATGCGTGCTACGAAAGCGATGACTTTCGTGAGGGTGTGCGCGCCTTCAGCGAGAAGCGAACCCCTCGATTCCGCGGGACCTGAGGAGAGCTGAACCATGACCGCACTGCACACCACGACCTCCGGTCCCAACGTCAGCACCGACACGATCACCACCGTGTGGGTCCATGGGGTTGATTCCGACGCGCACGTCTGGGACTCGGCGGTGGAGGCCGTTGCGGTCGACCATCCCTGCGTCGCCGTCGACCTGCCCGGGCATGGCGCGTCGCCTGAGCCATCCGATCCTGCGGCGTACACGCGTGATGCCGTCCTCGACGATCTCGACACCGTCATCGCAGGCATCCGCGCCGTCGATCCCGATCAACGCATCGTCTTCATCGGGCACAGCCTCGGTGGCTATCTGGGACTTGCGCACGCCCTGACCCGCGACGACCACTCGGGGATCGATGCCCTGGTGCTGGTGTCGACAGGTCCCGGGTTTCGCGACCCTGACGCAATGCAGAGCTGGAACGAGCGAGTGGAGGCGAACGCCCCCTCGTACGGTGTCAGCGAGCTCGCTGCGACCATCGCCTTCCACGTGGACTCGATGGTCATGGACCGCATCACCGAGTTGACGCTTCCGGTCTCGCTCGTGATCGGTGACGGCGACAAGGGCTTTCTCGGTGCGAACGACTACCTCGAGCGAAAGCTTCCGCACGCGACTCGCACCACCGTCGAAGGAGCCCGCCACTTCGTGATGAAGTCGCACCCCGAATCGGTGGCTGGAGCGGTTGCGACCGTGGTCGAAGCTCTCCAGACCTGACGAGGGCCCCCTGTCTTACGAGATCGACACGCCCAGTGCGGAGCCGATCATGAATGTGGCGCCGCATGCACCTGCTGCGACGAGCACCTGTCGGATCGCCGTTCGCAGCCGGCTCCGTTCGGTGAAATACCCCACCAGCCAGCCGACGATGCCGGCGCCTGCAGCACCCAGGACCACTGACGTGACGGTGGCTGCGGTGCCGTCGGCCACGAACCACGGTGCCAGTGGAATGACTGCACCGACCGCGAAGGCCACGAACGAGGCGACCGCCACGAGCGCAGGCGACCCGAGCCCGTTCGGATCGACGCCGAGCTCTTCGCGAGCGTGGATGTCGAGGGCGATCTCGGGATCGGCCATGACTCCTTCGGCGACCGTCGCTGCCGCTTCCGGGTCGAGACCTCGTTCGCGATAGATCGCTGCCAGCTCGCGAAGTTCGGCTTCGGGATTCTCCTGCAGCGAACGCCGCTCGATTTCCAGCTCACGTTCGATGAGTTCGTTCTGCGCTCGAACACTGACCCATTCCCCTGCCGCCATCGAGATCGCCCCGGCCAGCAAACCGCTGATTCCGGCCAACCTCACGAGTGAGCCATCGGTGCTGGCACCGGCGATACCGAGGATGAGCGCAACGTTGGACACCAAGCCGTCGCTCACCCCGAACACGGCAGCCCGGGCCGCTCCACCTTGTACATCGCGGTGCATATGGACCCAGTGATCGTGGTGATGATCGTCGTCAGGGGTGTGGTCATCGGCCATACCGCCATCCTGCCACGGCCGGGTGAACGACGAGACCGCCAGGTGAGGATCTCGAGAGGTCGGTGTGGACGACGATGCGTTGCGCCCGGGGGCGCGGGTCGGGTTCTCGCACGTCCCGGGCCAGCGCGCGAGGATCGTCCGGTGAGCAGAGGTCGCTTCGCCCCGAGCCCGACCGGCCGCCTCCACATCGGAAACCTGCGAACCGCCATCGCCGCCTGGCTGTTCGCCCGGTCTGCAGGAAGCGAGTTCCTGCTTCGCTTCGAGGACCTCGACCCTGTGACGGCCCGTCGCGAACACGAGGATGATCAGCGCCGCGACCTCGAGATGCTGGGACTCGACTGGGATGGCGTTCCCATCCGGCAATCGGAGCGGCTCGAGCGGTACGAGGACGCGCTGGCCGACCTGGTTCGGGCTGGGCGCACATATCGGTGTTGGTGTTCGCGCCGGGAGATCCGCGAAGCGGCCAGCGCGCCGCATGTGCCGTCTGGCCAGTACCCAGGCATCTGTCGTCACCTCACCGCGAGGCAGATCGCTGATCGGGAAGCATCAGGGAAGCCACCGGCGCTTCGATTGCGGACCGATGCACCCGACATCGAAATCGTCGACCGGCTCCATGGCCCACATCGAGAGGTGGTCGACGATCTCGTTCTCCGGCGAGGTGACGGGACCCCGGCCTACAACCTCGTCGTGGTCGTCGACGACGCTGCCCAAGCCATCGAGGAGGTCGTCCGGGCCGATGACCTTCTCTCGTCGACCCCCCGCCACGCCCACCTGTACGACCTCCTCGGACTTTCCCGGCCGAGGTGGGCGCACGTGCCCCTCGTGCTGGCACCCGATGGCGAACGCCTCGCCAAACGCCATGGCTCGGTGACACTCCCCGACCGCGAAGCGCTCGGGGACTCACCCAGTCGCGTCGTTGCGGTGTTGACTGCATCGCTTGGACTCGACGTGCCGGAACGAGAGGTGATGCCTCACGACGTCCTCGACCGCTTCTCTGCCGATCAGATCGCCGTGGCACCGTGGACCCTCTCCCCCGACGAACTGCGGGACCGTTGGTGAAGAGCCAAACGTTGGAGGCCCCCTGATCGGGTGACGGTGGCCGCTTCGCCAGCCCATAACCTCCCCGTCAGGCCCCTCCCCCACCGAACGAAGATCTCTTCCATGACCGACATTCCTGCATGGTTCACCACAGCGATCGACACGAAACCCGAACGCCTCCACGTCGACGCCATGGGCGCATCGATCAATGCGTTCGTGTGGGGCGAGGCGGCAAAGCCTGGGATCGTGCTGATCCACGGAGGGGCAGCCCATGCACAGTGGTGGAGCCACATCGCGCCGGCCTTCCTCCCCGACTACCGAGTCGTGGCCCTCGACCTCAGTGGCCACGGTGACAGTGACCGGCGCCAGCGCTACGGCCTCGACCTCTGGACGGACGAAGTCATCGCCGTGATCGATGCAGCCGAGTTCGCGAGCAAACCGGTCGTGGTCGGTCATTCGATGGGTGGTTTCGTGACGATCGCCACTGCCGCTCGACACAACGACCGACTCGGCGGCGCAATCATCATCGACTCGCCGGTGGTGAAGATCGATCCCGAGGTCGAGCAAGCCCGGCGCACCAACGACTTCGCAAAGGCGAAGGTGTACGACGACCCCGAGGTTCCGGTTGCAAAGTTTCGGACGATTCCAGCCCAGGAGCAGTACCTCCCCTACGTCAAGGAGCACGTCGCACGGACGTCGCTTCGACAACTCGACAATGGGCAGTGGGGTTGGAAGTTCGACCCGACCGTCTTCATCCCGAAACGAGATGACGCCTCGACCTACCTGCGCGACATCCGATGCCGAGTCGCACTGCTGCGCTGCGAGCACGGTCTCGTCACCCGAGACATCGGTGACTACATGTATGCCGAGATGGGCCGAGTGGCACCGGTCATCGAACTGCCGACGGCCGGACACCACCCGATGCTCGATGTACCGCTGATCTTGATCACCGCGTTGCGGTCACTCCTCGCCGACTGGGATCACTCACATCCGCTCGGCCGCGCCTGACACTCAGTCCATGAAGGGGGCGAACCGTTCGCCCATGGCGGCGATGCGAACCTCCGGATCCTTGAAGAACAGGAATGCCGGAACGGACAACCGGTCGATGCCCCACGATGCCGCTTCTTCGACTGCCGCCGCAGTGTCGTCACCGAACAGGTTGGGGTGAACACCAGAGATGTCGAGCGCATCGGGATCTCGGCCGTTGTCGGCGGCGGTCTGCCGGGCGATGTCGATCAGCTCGGCCATGTCGCCACCCGCCGGAAAGAATCCGTCACCGACTCGGCCGGCCCGCTCGGCCGCAGCAGGTGAGTGACCGCCGATCGTGATCGGGACCGAACCGTTGGCCGGCTTGGGGTTCGAACTCATGTTCTCGAACCTGATGAACTCGCCGTCGAAGCTGGCGCTGTCGCTGGCCCACAGCGCCCGCATGACTTCCATGTATTCCTCGGTTCGAGGACCGCGACGTTCCCACGGCACACCGAGGACCTCGAACTCTTCTTTCAGCCAACCGATACCGATGCCGAGCTGCAGGCGACCGCCGGACATGTTGTCGAGCGTGGCCACCTCCTTGGCGTACGTGATCGGATGGCGCTCGGGCAGCAGCGAGATCCCAGTGGCAAGCATCAGCTCGGAGGTGGTTGCTGCGACGTAGGCGAGCCAGACGAGTGGATCGGGGATGGGGTTGTCGCCGCTGCCGGGCATCTTGCCGTCGGGGGCGTAGGGGTAGGTCGATTCGTAACCCTCCGGGTAGACGATGTGCTCGACCGTCCACACGGAATCGAAGCCAGCGGCCTCCGCGGCCCTTCCGAGCATGGCGGCGCCCGGTCCGCCCGAGAACGGGCCGGTATTGGCAAACATGATTCCGAACTTCATTGCACTGCTCCTCATCAGACCGCGTCGGCCCGTTCGTCACCGCCATCCTGCCGCGTCTCGTCATTGGCAGGCGAATACAGAAGGGGGTCCGAGCAGTGGTCGGGACCAGCGATCGCAACGACGCGTGTTCAGTGGCGCCCGCGGTTCGACGCCGCGAAACTGCACCCATGACTGCGGTACCCATGCTCGAATCAACCATGCAGGACATCCCCCTCACCATCACGGCGCTGATGCGCCATGGGCGGCGAGTCCACGCCGATGCCCGCATTCTCACCGTCGAGACGCCCGATTCGATCAGCGAGGCGACGTTCGCCGACGTTGCCGACCGGGCCGACCGGCTCGCCGCCGGCCTTGCGTCGCTGGGTGTCCAACCAGGCGACCGAGTCGGAACCTTCATGTGGAACAACCAGCGCCACATGGAGGCGTACCTGGCCATCCCGTGCATGGGGGCGGTGCTCCACACCCTCAATATCCGACTCTTCCCGGAGCAACTCACCTACGTGGCCAACCACGCCGAAGACAGGGTGATCCTCGTCGACGGGTCGCTCGCTCCCCTCCTGGCCAACGTGATCGACGCGCTGCCCCGGGTCGAGACCATCATCACCTGCGGCGAAGGCGACTACTCGGCCTTTGCGGCGACCAAACACGTCATCGACTACGAGGATCTCCTTGCCGATCACCAGCCCGGCTTCGCGTATCCCGAACTCGACGAACGGGCTGCAGCGGCCATGTGTTACACGAGCGGGACGACCGGCAACCCGAAGGGTGTCGTGTACTCGCACCGGTCGTCGTACCTCCACGCGCTGGCGGCCCAGACAGTCCAGTGCCTCGGGATTTCCCACACCGACCGCATCTTGTTGATCGTCCCCCAGTTCCACGCCAACGCATGGGGGATGCCGTACGCGGCGTGGGCTGCCGGAGCCGACATCGTCATGCCCCAGCAGTTCCTGCAGGCCGGACCGATCGCCGACATCATCGAGGCAACCCGGCCGACCATGTCGGGGGCGGTGCCGACGGTGCTCAACGACGTCCTCACCAACCGGCCCGAAGCCGATCTGTCGTCGCTGCAGTTCGTGGTCTGCGGTGGTTCGGCCGTGCCCCGGGCGCTGATCGAGGGTTTCCGTGACACCTTCGGGGTCACGATCACCCAGGCGTGGGGGATGACCGAGACCAGTCCGCTGGCCGCCGTCGGCCACCTGCCGCGCAACACAGCCCCGGAGGACGAGCTCGACGTGCGAGCAAAGACCGGCCGCATCGTTGCCGGCGTCGAACTGCGAATCTGTGATGACGACGGCAACGAGCTGCCCTGGGACGGCGATGCCCAGGGTGAGATCGAAATCCGCGGTCCTTGGATCACCGGCAGCTACCACCTCGATCCCGACCCCGAGAAGTTCCACGATGGCTGGCTCCGCACCGGTGACGTTGCCTCGATCGAGCCCGACGGCTTCGTCATGATCAGCGATCGAGCCAAAGACGTCATCAAGTCGGGTGGTGAGTGGATCAGCTCGGTCGATCTCGAAAACACGTTGATGAGTCATCCATCGGTCCGAGAGGCGGCGGTGATCGGTGTCCCCGACGAGCGTTGGGACGAACGTCCGCTCGCCTGTGTCGTCCTCGCCGACAACGCAACGACGACCGTCGGTGAGCTTCACGCCTTCCTTGCCGACAAGGTCGCGAAGTGGTGGCTGCCAGAGCGCTGGGCATTTATCGACGAGATCCCGAAGACCTCGGTCGGCAAGTTCGACAAGAAGGTTCTGCGAGCCCGCCACGGCGACGGTGAACTGACGGTCGAGACCCTGGGCTGACGACCAGGTCAGGCCACGCTCCATCCGACTGCCATGGGTTGTTGCATCCGGTACGCCGACTGGCTCCGTTCATCGAGGCAGCACGAACGTCGTGCCAGTTCTGTTGAAGGAGCACCATGAAGAAGATCGTCGCCACCATCGCCCTGGCCGCCACCATGAGCACCGGCCTCGCTGTCGGCGCCGCCGCCGCCTCGGCCGCGCCGGCCGACGGGCAGTGCGTCAAGGCCGGCCTCGCGACCCTCAAGTCGCTGGGCGCCATCCCGGCTGCCGCCAAGGGCCAGGTCGACTACAGCGATTTCGCAGACAGCGTCAACGGGCCGATCCGCCTCGACCTCCCGGCAGGCTCGAACCTTCCCCTCAACGAGGTCATCCGCCTCCACCAGACCGCCCCTGAGCTTTTCGCATGGTGCGACTGAGTCGAGCCTGATCGACCTCGGACCGAACCGCCGCCGTTCCCTCCGCGAGCGGCTGTTCGGTCCGGCGGCCGGGCCGTCGTGGTCGTTCCCCCGCCGACGGCTCAAACCGGGATCTCGCCCGTGACCGCCAGGCGATACATCTCGCGGTGCTGTCCGCCGTAATCCCCGATCGCGTAGTGCGTGGTCACCCGGTTGTCCCAGATCAAGATCGTGCCGGGCTCCCACACCATGCGTGCCGTCAGTGCGGGCAGGCAGCTGTGGTCGAACAGGAAGCGGAGAATCGCTGCGCTCTCGTCGTCACTGCAGCCCTCGATCCCAACCGAGTACGCCTGGTTGACGAAGAGTGCGTGCCTGCCGGTCTCGGGGTGGGTGCGCTTGATCGGGTGCAGGTGCTCGATGCGATCGAGGGGTCGGCTGCGATCGAGCCCCACGTAATCACCCTTCGCTCGGATCTCGACCTTGTGCCCCAACCCCGTTGCTGCGTGCAACGCCCGTCGACCATCGAGCATCTCGCGAAACGACGGTGTCAGTGCCTCCCACGCAAGCTCCATATCGGCGAACAACGTGTCACCACCATGGCTCGGAACATGTTTGCCCCACAGCACGGTGAGTCCGCCGGGTCGCTCCAGATAGCTGCCGTCGGAGTGCCAATCGCCACCGAAGTTGTACGCATCGGAATCGGCATCCCGCACGATCCTCATCACCTCGGGATACTCGGCGAACGACGACTCGACGTAGGGATCGATGGCCAGCTCGCCCAGCTTGCGCCCGAACGCCACATAGTCGGCGATCGAAAGGTCGGAGGGTTGATCACGCAACATCACCGCCTTGAACGCATGGAGCAGGTGCGAGAGCTGTTCGATGTCGATGTCTCTCACGTCGAGGCCACGCACGTACGCACCCATCGCCCCCGACACCGGACGCACCTCAGCCGAGAACTGCTCGAGATCGACCGTTCGTGATCTCGTCTGGATGGCCCAGATCGGCTGGCGCGACATCAGCAAACACCCGAGGGTCGGACACGGCAGCCGTGCAGACTGCCGGTGCCGGACGATCTGACGCCCACAGCCAGCGGCGGGGCAGAGAGTCCAAGCGCGGCGGGGAGGCTCATGATGCGACACTAGGTGGGTGTTCGCCCCTCCCACCATCGAAACCGAGCGCGTGCACCTCCGTCCGATTCGAGACACCGACGTCGACGACCGGGTGGGCGTGATCCTGCCGCAGCGCACGGCCTCCCAGGCGGTGGCGCGCCGGCTTGGCTTCACCTTGCGGGAGGAACGAGTGTTGGTCTTCTTTCCTTTCGAGCCACACGGACCCTGGTACAAGCCTCGACCATGACTCCCCGAGAACGCTACGTCGACCTCTTGATGGGGTGTCTGACCCGTGAACTGTTCCTCGACCAGGAGGGGGTGGCCCCCAACATCCGGGCCGAGGGACGGGACTGGCCCGCGACAGCAGAGACGATGGTCGGTCGCCGCCGACTCGACAACGTGCGCCATGCCGTCGAGACCGTGCTGGTCGAGAGCGTGCCCGGCGATCTGATCGAGACCGGCGTGTGGCGAGGTGGTGTCACGATTCTCATGCGGGGCATCCTCGCCGCCTGGGAGGACCCTGAGCGACGGGTGTGGGTTGCCGACTCGTTCCAAGGTCTTCCGACGCCGAACGTCGAGGAGTATCCCGACGACGACGGTCACGACCTCTCCGGTGTCAGTGCGCTCATGGTCAGCGCCGACGAGGTACGCGCCAACTTCGATCGATACGGACTCCTCGACGATCGAGTCCACTTCCTCGAGGGATGGTTCGCCGACACGCTCGCAGCGGCGCCGATCGAGCAGATCGCCGTCCTGCGTCTCGACGGCGATCTCTACGAATCGACGATGGACGCCCTCGTTGCCCTCTACGACCGAGTGAGCCCTGGCGGCTTCGTCATCGTCGACGACTACGGCGCATGGGAGCCCTGCCGAAAAGCCGTCGAAGACTTCCGCGCCGACCGCAACATCACCGACGAGATCCACGAGGTGGACTGGACCGGGGTGTACTGGCGCACGTCGTGAGCGAGCGCTGTCGTCCCCCCATGCTCACGTCGGCACCGGTGTGTCGTTCCCGACACGCCTCCGACCTGACACTCCGTCAGGCTTTCTGCGACCATACGTGCCTGCGGGCAGGCCGGACGGCACCAGCGCTCGCGCTATCGGGAAAGGGCCCGTTCGAATCGTGACCGACATGACCATCGAGGAGGTGCGGGCCCGCTATCAGTCCGAACGGGCGAAACGGCTCCGACCCGACGGCAACGCACAATTCCAATCGTTCACCGGTGACTTCGCCGACTTCGACACCGATCCATGGGTCGAGCCGGGGTTCACCCGCGATCCCGTGGTCGACAACACGACTGCGGTCATCGTCGGTGGGGGCTTCGCCGGCATGCTCACTGCGATCCAGTTGACTCGGCATGGCATCCGCGACTTCGTCATCGTCGAGAAAGCCGGCGATTTCGGTGGCACGTGGTATTGGAATCGGTACCCGGGGTGCATGTGCGACGTCGAGTCGTACACCTACCTCCCGCTGCTCGAGGAAACCGGGTACATGCCGACCGAGAAGTATGCGAGTGCCGCAGAGATCTTCGGTTACTGCCAACTGCTCGGCGAACACTTCGATCTGTACCCGCACGCTCTGTTCCAGACCGAGATCGAGACGGCTGCGTGGGACGACAACGAGGGTCGGTGGCAGATCGTCACATCTCGCGGTGACCGTCTGTCGAGCCGCTTCTTCGTGACGGCGGGTGGCATCCTGCACAAGGCGAAACTGCCCGGTATCCCCGGGATACAGGACTTCGAGGGGCACATGTTCCACACGGCCCGGTGGGACTACTCGATCACCGGCGGCAGCCCGACCGACCCGATGGACAAACTCGGTGAGCTGCGCGTCGGCATCATCGGCACCGGCGCAACCGCCGTCCAACTGGTTCCCCAGCTCGCTCGGGCCGCCAAGGAGGTGTACGTCTTTCAACGCACGCCGTCGGCCGTCGGCGTTCGCAACAACGGGCCCACCGACGAGGGATGGTTCCGCAGTCTCGAGCCCGGGTGGCAGGAAGCGCGTCTGCAGAACTTCACCAAGGCGGTGACCGGCCAACATCCCGAACCCAATCTCGTCGACGACGGGTGGACCGAGTTCATGTGGCACGACACCCAACAACAGCCTGCCGACGAGGCGGAGATGCTCGAACTCGAGCGTCTCGATCTGCAGACGATGGAGGCCCTGCGAGCCCGGGTGGACCGCGAAGTGCACGATCCGGAGACGGCCGAGAAGCTCAAGCCGTGGTACGGCAAGCACTGCAAGCGCCTGTGTTTCCACGACGACTACCTGCCGGCGTTCAACGAAGCGCACGTCCACCTCGTCGACACCGACGGTCGCGGCGTCGATCGGGTGACCGCGACCGGCGTCGTGTTCGACGGGGTCGAGTACCCGGTCGACCTGCTCATCTTCGCCTCGGGGTTCGAGGTCACGACAGCACTGGAACATCGTCTCGGCTTCGATCCGACCGGACGTGACGGCGTGACCCTCGGCGAACGGTGGGCCGACGGCGCCCACACCCTCCACGGCGTGCTTTCCGCAGCGTTCCCGAACCTGCTGATCATCGGCACGATTCAGGCCGGCTTCGGCGTCAACTTCGTGCACTTTCTCTCCGAGTCCGCTCGCCACGTCGCTTGGATCGTGGCCACCGCAGAGGAAGAGGGCATCCGCTCCATCGAGGCGACCGTCGAGGCCGAGGAGGAGTGGCTGTTCGTCCTGTACGGCGTCGCGATGGGACTGCGGGCCTACTCGAGCACCTGCACGCCGGGGTACTACAACAGCGAGGGAACGCCGGGTCCCGGAGGGGCCCGCAATCTGGTCTATCCCGGCAGCCTCATGCACTACGTCGGGTATCTCGAACGCTGGCGCAGCGCCGGTGACATGCCGGGAGCACGAGTCGAGCGATGAGTGGCGAACTGGTGCTGCGCGACGACCGAGACGGCGTCACCCATCTCACCCTCAATCGGCCGGAGAAGCTCAACGCCCTCGATCCAGCCGTGTTCGTGCAGCTGCGAGCGCATATCGACGCCATCACCGCCGACGCCTCGGTTCGCTGTGTTGTCCTCGGTGGCGCCGGTCGATCGTTCTGCGCTGGCCACGACCTCGACGCCATCGCCGACCATACGCCGGCACCGTCACCGCATTTCGAACCCGAGACCATCGACGCGCTCGAACAACTCCCGATGCCGACAATCGCTCGCATTCACGGCCACTGCTACACGGGTGGGCTCGAACTCGCACTCGGCTGCGACCTCCTCATCGGGGCCGAGTCGGCCCGCCTGGGCGACACACACGGCCAGTGGGGTCTGGTACCGGTATGGGGAATGTCGGTACGACTCCCCGAACGGGTCGGGATCTCCACCGCCAAGGAACTCATGTTCACCAGTCGCCGCATCGACGGGCACGAAGCCAGCCGGATCGGGCTCCTCGATCGCGTCGTTGCCGATGATGAGCTCGAGACGACCGTCGCGTCGCTGGCAGCGGAAATCGCAGCCAACTCTCCCGGAACGAACCGCATCGTCAAGCAGCTCCTCACCGATCGCCACGAACGCCCCCGAACCGAGGCGTTGCGCCACGAGCGGACACTCCCCCACGGCCGGCCCGACGACATGCGCGAGCGTATGCGGGCGGGTGGACGCTGACCCCGTAGCCTTCGAGACATGCGAGATCGCTACACCCTCGTGTCGGCCGACTGTCATGCCGGCGCCGACCTGACCACCTACCGCGACTACCTCGAAGCCGCCTACCACGCCGACTTCGACGCATGGGCGAAGGAATTCGACAATCCGTGGGCGGACCTGACCGACGAATCGAAGATTCGCAACTGGGACAACGACGTCCGTCAACGTCAACTCGAGGCCGATGGCCTGGCTGGTGAAGTCGTCTTCCCGAACACCATCCCACCCTTCTTTCCGTCGGGC
>Ga0181578_10002347_pt1 | contig 17777 bp, 15 predicted proteins | sample 071ome_21_FD_148659 | JGI IMG/M metagenome (GOLD analysis project Ga0181578, IMG submission 148659) | Coastal salt marsh microbial communities from the Groves Creek Marsh, Skidaway Island, Georgia - 071401CT metaG (spades assembly) | ecosystem: Environmental > Aquatic > Marine > Intertidal zone... | reverse complement strand
TCCTGTCCTCGCATGACGAGGAAGGTCCACCTGTCTCCGGCCATGAGGACCGCCTGTGGTTCCGTGAACGTGTTTCCGTCGTACGCTCAGGGGGGAGTGAGAGCCCAGGAGTTTAAGGCTGAGCCAATAAAGCTACGGGGCGTCGAAAAGTGCAGTCAAGCGGCGACCCCTGAACGAAGGGCGTCGAGGGGAGTCGCAGAGCGTCGGGGGTCCGTCAGTCCTTTTCGCTGGCCCATCCGGGATCCACGCGCGGAAAGAGAGGGCTGCCCGGCGTCACCGTGCGTCCGGCCATCTCCGTGGCGACGGCTTCGTCGAGGGTCGGAACGCTGTCGAGGCCGAGACGGTCCGCCAGGATCTCCATCTTCTCGGGGGCGACTGGCTGGAACAGGGCGCACAGAACGACCAGGACCTGAGCCAGGGTCGACAGCGTCTCATCCAGCTCGGCCGCCCGCGCCGGGTCCTTGGCCTGAGCCCAGGGTTGGCGCTCTTCAACGTAGACGTTCGCGGCGCGGGCCAGATCCATCGCCGAGGCAAACGCCTCATGCACCTTCAGGCGTGCAATCGACGCCCTGGCGTCTGCGAGTGCTTGGTGCGCGTCCGGCTTCAATCCGTTCGAAGAGCTGTCCGGCACGACTCCATCCCGATACTTGGAGATCATCGAGATGGCACGACTCGCGAGATTCCCGAGGACGTTCGCGAGCTCATCGTAGCGTGTAAGGAAGCGCTCGGGCGTGTAGGATGCGTCTCCACCGGTGGGCATTTCGCGCATGAGGTACCAGCGAACCGCGTCTGTTCCGAACGTTTCGCGCAGGGCGAGAGGGTCCACCACGTTCCCGAGCGACTTGGACATCTTCGTGTCACCCACGACCCACCATCCGTGGGCGAGAATCTGCTTCGGCACCGGGAGCCCGACACCCATGAGGAGCGTGGGCCAGTACACGGAATGAGTGGTGAGAATGTCCTTGCCCACGAGGTGCATGTCCGCCGGCCACCAGGAACCGGTGACGTCGTCGAAGCCCTGCTCACCATCCGGCTTCGACGGATCGATCGCTCCCGACGCCGTCAGGTAGTTGATCAAGGCGTCGACCCAGACGTACGCCACGTGCTCCGTGTCGAACGGCAGGTCAATGCCCCAAGACAGCCGTGACTTCGGTCGCGAAATCGACAGGTCGCCGAGTGGCTGTCGCAGGAATCCGAGGATTTCGTTCCTTCTGACCTCGGGAACGATCCACTCCGGGTTGTCCTCGATCTGCCTGATGAGCTCGTCCTGCCACTCGCTCATCTTGAAGAAGTAGTTCTTCTCCTCGACGTACGTGACCTCCCGCCCGCAGATCTGACAGCGCCGATCGTCACCGATGTCCTTTTCGGTCCAGTACCGCTCGTCGGAGACACAGTACCAGCCCGAATAGGTGCCTTCGTAGATCTGGTCGCGGTCCCAGAGGCGTTTCAGGAAGGCCGTCACGACGGCTTTGTGTTCATCCTCCGTCGTCCGGATGAAGCGGTTGTAGGAGATCCCGAGCGTCTTCCAGGCCTCCTCGAAGCGCTCGGCCATGAGATCACACAGCTCGATCGGCTCGACGCCTCGTTTCTCCGCTTCATCCTGGATCTTCTGCCCGTGCTCGTCCGTACCGGTCAGGAAAAGAACGTCCTTACCGTCCTGACGGTGAAAGCGCGCGAGGACGTCCGTGAGGATCGTCGTGTACGCGTGGCCGATGTGGGGCTCCCCCGATGCGTAGTAGATCGGGGTGGTGAAGAACCGCCGGTCCGTACCGCTCAACTCCCGCTCCCGTCCTGCTCGTGCCGGCGCGCTACGGGCGAGCCGACTTCCTGTTTCAGTTCGTCCAGCGAAACCGTTCGTCGTTCGCCTTCCTGGCTCCTCAACGTCACCATGTCGTGCCAGATGTCGATCCCGACGACGCGCTCCTCACCGAGCGATGTCCGGACGGTCCGCCCCTCCCGGGGGAAGCGTCGACGCGCCTCGACATACGTCTTGTGTTCATACATGAGGCAGCACATCAGCCGCCCGCAGCACCCCGAAATCTGAGCGGGATTCAGCGACAGCTTCTGGTCCTTCGCCAGCTGCAGGGAGACCGGCTTCAACTCGGGGAGCCACGTCGAGCAGCACAATTCTCGACCGCACCGGCCGACCCCACCGAGCAGCGCCGCCTCGTCTCGCACCCCGATCTGCTTGAGCTCGATTCGGGCTCGGAAGGTTCGTGCGAGGTCTCGAACCAGCTGGCGGAAATCGACTCGCTTCTCCGCCGTGAAGTAGATGATCAGCTTGTTGCGATCGAACTGCCACTCGGCCTCGGTGACCTTCATCTTGAGACCATGCTTGGTGACCAGCTTCCTGGTCTCCGAGCGCACGCGTTGCTCGTCGCTCCGCAGCGCCGACCAGCGGTCGACCTCGTCCGTCCGAGCCAGTCGGACTACGGAGTGCTCGGGGGTGGGGGTCGCGCACCCCCCGCTCGACGACGAGCACTTTCGCTCGGCGATCGCACCCACGGCGGAAACCTCTCCGAGGTCCTCCCCGCGGTCGGCCTGCACAATCACGTGCTGACCCGGTCGCAGGTCGATCCCACGGTAGGCGTAGTAGGCCTTACGCGTGCCCTTGAATCGGATCTCGGCGAAGCCGGCCACGTGCGGCCGCGCCTCAGCCGTCGCGCCAGGCGCCGATGGCTTCGTACTTCGCCCAGCGCTGCGCTTGAAGCTTCTTGACCGTCAGCTTTTCCAGCTCGGACACCGTTCGCTCGAGCGCGTCCCGGAGCGAGTCGGCGGCGGCATCCCAATCCTCGTGCGCGCCCCCTCGGGGCTCCGGCACGATCTCGTCGCACACACCGATCTCATGCAGGTCGTCCGCAGTGAGTTTCAGGGCGTTCGCCGCCTTCTCTTTGTGCTCGGCCGAGCGCCAGAGGATCGCCGCGCATCCCTCCGGTGAGATCACGGAGTAGATCGAGTGCTCGAGCATCAGGATTCTGTCGGTCACGCCGATCCCGAGCGCTCCTCCGGACATGCCTTCACCGATCACGGCGGAGACGATGGGGACTTTGAGGCGGGACATTTCGCGAAGGTTCAGGGCGATCGCTTCCCCGATGCCTCGCTCCTCCGAGCCCAGACCCGGATAGGCCCCGGGCGTGTCGATGAAGCTGATCACCGGCCGACCGAACTTCTCGGCCTGGTGCATCAGGCGAAGGGCTTTGCGGTACCCCTCCGGGTGCGGCATGCCGAAGTTGCGCCGGAGGTTTTCCTTCATGTCCCGGCCCTTCTGCTGGCCGATGATCATGACGGAACGCCCACCCAGCCGCGCCCAGCCACCGACAATGGCTTCGTCGTCGCGGTAGCCGCGGTCGCCGTGCAGCTCCACCCAGTCAGTGAAGATGCGTTCGATGTAGTCGAGCGTGTAGGGACGCTGCGGATGACGCGCCACCTGCACCTGCTCCATCGGAGTCAGGTTGGCGTACGTCTTTTCCTTGAGGTCCTCGAGCTTACCCCGAAGGACCGTCACTTCGTCGGACACGTCGATGCCCCGCCGGTCGGCGAGGTCCAGAAGCTTGTCGATTTGCGCCTGGATCTCGACGATGTCGCGCTCAAAATCTAGATGCACGGCAAACGCCAATGTTCTGCGAGAATACCCTCAGAAACATCCTGAGGGGCGGTAACCTCGCCGAATCGAAGGGTCTTTCGCAAGCGAATCGCGCTGCGGAGAAGTCCTCGCGGCGGGTCAGCCTCGCTCCACTTCCTCGAAGGCTTCGACCTCGGTGAAGTCCATCCAGCGGCCCCAGTAGCGGGCGTACGCCTGCGCCATGCGGGGCCGGAGGTCCACGCGTGGGGCGCCGACCGACTGGTATGCGGCCAGCGCTTCCATCTTCACGACCATCTGGGCATGGACGTCCACGAAGCGGGTCGGGACGAAGGTGCTGCCGGTCGTGGCGGTCTCGTACCCGTACAGACGGGGCACCTCGGTCGCCGCTTGCAGTGTCATGAGTCGAGCCTCACGTCGTGATTCGTCGCGATCGCCGGAAGCGGGCACGTACGCGGATGTCGGCTGGAGTTCCGCGACGGTTCGTCGGATGAGGTCCCTCTGCGCTACCCGGTCACCGAAACGCTCGACCTCGAGGCGCAGATCGATACCGAGGATGCCGCAGGCGATTCTCGCGGCCTGGAGTTCCTCGTAGGAGGCAGCGTCCGCATGGTTGAGAATCGGCAGAACCACGACCGTTTCGGCCTCCTGGGCCGCCCCCATCATCACGCCGCCACAACCCATCTCGGCGTCGCCGAGTCTTCCCTCGATCACGAGGATGACCTCACGGGTGTTCGGTTCACCCTCTTCATTCCCTTGGTGCTCGACCATCTTGACGACACGCGTGACGAACTCGTGCTGGCGGAGGGGCTTGATCATGACCTGATCCGCGCCGGCCCGGAGCGCCTGCTCCTCGTACTGAGCCTGCGTGTAGCCGGTGGTCACCAGGATCGGGATGGCGCCCGACAGCTGCCGTGCGGTTCGGATGACGGCATAACCGTCCCGTCCCGGCAGATTGAGATCGGTAACGATCAGATCCCACTGTTCGTTCTTCAGGAGTTCGACCGCCCGGTCTCCGTCCTGAGCATGCGTGACCTCGTACCCCGGGAGCGTGTTGAAGAACGCCTTGACCAGGAGGGCATGGTCGAAGGCATCCTCGAGGTAAAGAACCCGGACGGTCGATGAACTCAAGGTCGAGCGCAGTTGTGCAGGGGGTGGGGTATCTGCCGGACGGGAACTATAGAGGGGAGTGAGACCGTGGACGACCCCGGCCGGAGCGTCGCCCCGTCAGCCGGTCTTGCGCGGTGGTTCGGGAACGAAGAACCAGACGATCAATCCCATGATCAGGACGGAGCCTGCGGCCAGTACGGTGTTGGAGCCGTATCCGATGTCGGCGTAGAGCGGGCCCGCGATCGCCCCCCCCAGGGCGAACCCGACCTGACCGAGGGCCACGGTCAGGCTCATGAGTGATCCTCGACGCTCGTCGGAGACGAGTGCGGTGAGGAGGGCGGAGAAGGGGCTGATCCTCATGGCGACCAGGACCATCGTGAGGAAGAAGAAAACGTAGGCCGGGAGGGCACCCGTCACGGCCCGCGTGGTGAGCACCATCAGGATGGACAGCCCGACGCAGGACATCAGGATCATGCCCTTCCGGCCGATCCGGTCGGAGAGCTTCCCGGCGTTCGGCCCGGTGAGCACGTTGGCGACACCCCCGACCACGAACATGAGTGCGATCTGGTCACCCGTCAGTCCGACCGAGCGCTCGAGCCAGGTCGGGAGGTAGATCACGAAGATCGAGACGCCGAGGAACATCATGAAGAATGCCCCGGCGGCCCATGCGATCTCGGGGCGACGGAGCATGGCCATGTAATTGGAGGCAGCCTTGCGGACGGAAAGCCTCTGCTGACTCCGCTGGACATTCGGCTGCGGCACTCGGAAGAACAGGAGGAAAACCGTCAGGGCCATGGTGGCCGCGAACAGATAGAAGGGGGAGCGGAAGCCCCATCGGTCCGCCATCACGATCCCCATCGGGATTCCGAAGATCTGGCCGAACGCCGATCCGCTCATGACCCATCCCGTGGCCCACCCGCGTCGTTCGTACGGAAAGTAGTCTCCGATGTAGGAGACGGCGGCACCGCTCAGCATCCCACCCGCGCACCCGGCGAAGATCCGGACCGTGATGAAGGAGTAGTAGCCGGTCACGAATCCGTGCAGGATCAGGGCAACGGCCATCGACGTGCAGCCGAGCAGGAGGATCTGCCTGCGCCCGATCTTGTCGGATACCGGTCCGGCGAGAATCGCGAAGATCCCCACCATGATCGAGTAGACGGACACCAGCGTGCCCAGAAGTGCGTCCGCGATATCGAGCTCGTCACCGATCCGCGGCAGGATCGGTGACAGGATCATCGTCTGGCTGGCCGACGAGAACACCAGCAGCCAGAGAGTGAAGACGATGACGTAGGGCTCGAGGCGAGTCGGTTCGCCGGAAGCTTTCAACCGCCCTTCCGCTCGATGTAGCCCGGATAACGCTGGACCGTCGGCATCATCACGAGGTTGAAGATGTCGACGTGTGGTGGCGCATTCGCGACGTAGATCACCGCGTCCGCCACGTCGTCGGCCGTGAGTGGGACGGTGTCGGAATAGACCGAGGCCGCCCGGTTCGTGTCACCGTCGAAGCGGACCTCACTGAACTCCGTTTCCGCGAGTCCTGGATCGACACTCGACACCCGGATCTGCGTACCGAGCAGATCGATGTTCATCGCCTCGCTCAGGGCGCGTACGGCGAACTTCGTCGCATTGTAGACGGCCCCCTTAGGGTAGACCCAACGACCCGCGATCGAGCCGATGTTGATCACGTGTCCGCTGTCGCGCTCGACCATGTGAGGCAGGACCGCGCGTGTCACGTAGAGCAGTCCCTTCACGTTCGTGTCGATCATCTCGTCCCAGTGGTCGAGATCCCCCTCCTGCACCGTGTCGAGCCCTTTGGCCTTCCCGGCGTTGTTCACGAGTACGTCGGGTACGAGCCCGTCGGCCACCAGGCCGTCGACGTACGCCGCGACCGAATCGCGGTCGGTGACATCGACCGAGGCCGTGTGTGCCTGAACGCCGTGGGTGTCCGCGAGTTCCGAGGCCAGCGCCTCGATGCGCTCGAGCCGGCGCGCGGAAAGCAGAAGGTGGGCGCCCTGTGCCGCAAAATGCCGGGCGCAGGCCTCGCCGATTCCGGCGGAGGCGCCGGTGATCAGAACACGTTTGCCAGCGAGTCTGTTCATACCGAGGGGTATCCGAGGTCAGGGACCGGGTGAGATTCGCCAAGCCGGCGCGGGGATGCAACGGGGGCGAGTGCGTGCTACCGTGGCGTCGATTCCATGAGGGAGTGCTGCATGAACAAGAAGCAGGTCGGTGCATGGGCGTTGTTCGACTTCGCGAACTCGGTGTATCCGGCCGTCATCGTGTCCGTCGTCTTCCAGATCTACTTCATCGAATCGGTGGTCGGGAACGAGGCAGGGGAGGGTGACGCCTGGTGGGGCCGGGCCGTCTCGCTTTCCGCGCTCATCGTGGCACTGAGCGCTCCGGTCCTTGGTGCGATCGCCGACCGGGCCGGAGTGCGTAAGCGATTCATGGCGTTCTGCGTCGCCATGTGTATCACGGGTGTGGCGCTTTTCACGACGCTCGAGCCCGGGATGGTGCTCTACGGCTTCCTGATCTTCCTCGTGGCCAACGTCGGATTCGAAGCCTGTCTCGTCTTCTACAACGCCTACCTCCCCGACATCGTACCGCCCGATAAGCGGGGCTGGGTGTCGGGTGTGGGATTCGGATTCGGATACGCCGGATCGGCGCTGGGCCTGATCATGGCCCTTCCGTTTGCGACGACGAACATCCAGGTCGTGTGGATTCTCGTCGCAGGGATGTTTCTGATCTTTTCCCTGCCGACGTTCATCTACCTCCCGCGCGACGGAGAGGGGACGATGACGGTGCCCAGGGCGGCCCTGTGGGGGCTCACGAGCTTCCGAGAGCTGTGGGGAGAGGTCATCGCTCAGAAGGAGCTGCGTCGATACCTCCTCGCGTACTTCTTCTATATCGACGGGGTCCTCACGGCGATCTACATGTCGAGCACGCTCGCGTCCAACACCTTCGGATACGAACAGACGGAGCTCATCTACCTGTATCTGGCGATCCAGATTTCCGCGTTGGTGGGCGCATTCCTGCTCGCGAAACCAACCGATCGTCTGGGGCCCAAGAAAGTCGTGACGGGCGTGCTCGGTCTGTGGATCACGATCGCGATCGCCATCTTCTTCGTGGAGTCGAAGGCCGCGTTCGCCGTCATCGGGCTGCTCGCGGGCTTCGGGCTCGGATCGGTCCAGTCCGCGAGTCGGGCCTTCATGGCCAGTCTGATTCCTGACGGCCGGGAGTCCGAGATGTTCGGCTTCTACGCACTGTGCGGGAAGTCGTCGTCCGTCATCGGGCCGCTCATCTTCGGGCAAGTGGCCCTCATGACGGGTGGCAATCAAAAGCTGTCGGTGATGTCGATCAGCGTCCTTTTCGTCGTGGGGGCGTTTCTCCTTCAGCGTGTGAACGACCCGAAGGCCGCCGAGGCGGCGGCGTGATGTGATGCCCCGATCCGGTGACAGAGTCCGGATCGCGGTCCTCGCCATCGTCTGCACCGCGCTGGCCGCCGGCGCTGTCACGCGTGCCGCGTCCTCGCGTCAGTCCGCGACCTTCGACGAGATCATCCTCGTGTCCGGCGGTGCGCGCGGGGTGACGCACGGCCGTTGGGACATGATCACGGATCAGCCGCCGTTGATGATGTGGCTGTACGGCTGGGCGGTCGCCCCGATGGATCCCGTTCTGCCCACCGAGGACCGTCGGTGGGGTTTCGAGGAACGTTGGGACTATGCGCGGGCCGTCTTCTTCGAGGGGGCGAACGATCCGGAGCTTCTTCTTCCCCGCGCCCGGCTGGTCACGACGCTGATGGCGGCGGGGCTCGTGCTTGCGGCCGGGCTCTTCGGACTCTGGGTGGCCGGTCCGGTGTCCGGTGTGCTCGCGGCGCTGCTCACCGCGTTCGTGCCCGATGTTCTGGCTCACGGAGGGGTGGCGTACAACGACGTGCCACTCGCCCTCGCGTTTCTTCTGTCCGTCTGGGCACTGGACGCAGCCGTGCGAAGGCCGTCGTGGCGATCGGGTGCCCCCGCGGGTTTCGCCCTCGCATGCGCGTTCGGGATGAAGATGAGTGCGCTCGCGCTTCTGCCGATCGCCGGAGTGGTGTTCGGGATGGAGGCGCTATCCCGGTGGAGGGACGAAGCGTGGCGACGGCACGTGGCCGTATCGGCCGGTGCGTGCGCGGTGGCGGCCTATCTCACGCTGGTCGTGTTCTACAGCGGGGACGTGACGCTGTCTCTGCTTCGCTTCAACTTCTGGCGCACGGTTCTGCACACGACGGCGGGACATCCGGCGCCGGCCTTTCTCCTCGGCACGGTGAGTGACGGTGGGTGGTGGTACTACTTCCCCGTGGCCTTCTTCCTGAAAACGCCTCTGGGGCTGCACCTCGCTCTGTTCGCAGCCGTGGCTCTGCTCGGTTCGTCGGCGGTCACGGCCGTCCGGACTCATCGGGAGACGGTGCTCTCGAGGGCACTCGCCTGGAGAGGTCGGGCTCCCCTGGTGGGTGCGCTGGTGTTCGGAGCCTTTCTCCTGCGATCGGACCTGAACGCCGGCTTCCGCTACGCATTGCCGGCGGTGCCGCTCCTGTGCGTCTTCACGGCCGTCGGTGTGAGTCGCGCGTGGCGTACCGCGGAGGGGGTCGTCGGAGATGCGTCGGGGGGCATGCAGGCGGGTCCGGTCCGGTCCGCGGTCCGCGCCGGGGTGATCGTCGCCGTGAGCCTGACGGCGGTCTCCGTACTCCGGGCCCATCCGTGGCACCTCTCGTATGCGAGTGTCTGGGCCGGTGGTCAGGCCAGCGCGTGGCGGGCCCTGTCGGACTCCAATGTGGACTGGGGTCAGGGGCTGCTGGAGCTTCGCCGGTTCATGCAGGACGAGGGGGTGGCGAGCGTGCGGCTGTCCTACTTCGGGAGTGCGCACCCGTCTGCCTACGGCATCGAATATGTCGCGCTACCGAGCTTCTTTCGTCTGACCGAGGACCGGACGGCCAACGCGGAGGCAACCCCCCGATTCACGGTCATCTCGGCGACGAATCTTCAGGGCCTCTACCTGCAGGGTCGGGACCCGTTCGCGGCCTATCGCGATCGGGAGCCCTACCGGGTACTCGGGCACGCGCTCTTCGTCTACGACGACTCGGCTCGCTGACGTATCCCGGGTCCGGATCGGGCCCTCGCCGTTCCGTGCCGGCCGGCGATCTAGCCCAGCCCGCCGTCGTCGATCGCGAGCAGGGTGTCGAGCAGAACATTCGTCCCGTTCACGATGTCGGCGCTCTCCGTGCGCTCTTCGGGCGCGTGGCTGATACCCCCGAGGGAGGGGACGAAGATCATGCCGACCGGACAGAGAAGGGCGATGCTCTGGGCGTCGTGACCTGCGCCCGACGGCATTCTCATGGACGACAGGCCCCGCTCGCGGGCACTCCGCTCCACCATGTCCCGGATCGCCATGTCCGTCGGAGCGGCGCGGCTGGTGTAGAATCGGTCGAAGGAGAAGGTCACGCCCGTGGCCTCTCCGATGTCATTCGCTCGCGCCTGGATCATCTCGAAGGTGCGCTCGATCCCCTCCATGGAGAGGTCGCGGATCTCGAGTGTCATGCGGACCCGACCGGGGATCACGTTGGGCGCTCCGGGCTCCGCCTGAAGTCGACCGACGGTCGCGACCTGGCGGCCAGGGGTGTCGCGGGCGACGCGGTGCGCCGCAGTCACGAAGCGGGCTGCGCCCACCATCGCGTCCTGCCGGCGGTCCATGGGCGTCGTACCGGCGTGATTCGTCATGCCGTCCACGACGACGTTCCAGCGCATGATACCGACGATCCCCTCCACGACTCCGATGTCGAGGTTGTCCGCGTCGAGTACCGCACCCTGCTCGATGTGCAGCTCTAGGAACGCCGCCAGCGTTCCGGGGGCTCGTTGGGCCTCGGACAGGCGATCGGGGTCTCCCCCGAGCCGGCGAAGGCCTTCTCCGATCGTGTACCCCGAGGCGGTTTCGATCTCGAGTTCGAATGGCTCGACCTCTCCCACGAGCGCGCGGCTGCCCGTCTTGCCTCCTTCTTCGTTCGTGAAGTAGACGACCTCGAGGGGGTGCCGGGTGGTGTGCCCCGCGTCGGCGAGCACGGCAGCGACCTCCATCGCGCCCATCGAGCCGACCTGGCCATCGTAGTTTCCGCCACCCGGTACCGAGTCGATGTGCGATCCGAACATGATGGGATCGAGCGACGCGTCCGACCCTGTCTTTCGGGCGACCAGGTTTCCGACCAGATCGCGTTCGATCGAAAAGCCCGCGTCACGCAGATGTCCGGCACACCAGTCCAGTGCCTCGATATTGGCGTCACTGAAGGCGACGCGATCGATGCCTCCGGCCTCATTTGCACCGAAGGTCGCGAGCGTTCTCATCCGCTCATCCAGGCGCCGAGCGTCCGCGGCGAGGCCCTGCGGCATTCGGGTACGGCCCTCGTCCGCCGCAAGAATTCTCGGGAAGAGGCCGGCAACCCAGGTGCCGGCCAGGCCCATGGAGGTCAGCCGATTGAAGTGTCGTCGATTCATCATGGATCGGACTATAGCGTGGCCCGGTTCTCGCCACGACCTTGGCACATCCCGTCACGCGCACCTCTGGAGACACGACATGCAGTTCCGTTCACGCCTTACGACGCTGCTGGCGCTCGGACTTCTCGTGTCCGGTTGCACGATCGAGCCGCGAACGGACCGCGAGCAGGCGCAGACCCGGGACTCCACCCGCCGCCAGATCATTCGACCCGAGGGGGTCGCGAGTCTTCCGGTATTCTCCCTCGCCGTGCGCTCGGGTGACCTCATCTTCCTGTCGGGGCAGCTCGGGGCCGTGCCGGGTGAATCTCCGCCGCGGGTCATCGAGGGCGGGATCGAAGCCGAGACGCGACAGACGATGGAGAACATCATCGCGGTCCTGGATGCGGCCGGTGCCACGCTCGAGGACCTGCTCAAGTGTACCGTCTTCCTGGCGGACATCGCCGACTACGAGGCCATGAACGCGGTCTATGCCGAATACTTCCCCTCGGATCCGCCCGCACGGGCCGCGCTGGCCGGTAGCGGACTGGCTCTCGGTGCGCTCGTCGAACTCGACTGCATCGCTGTCATGCCCGAGGGGAGCTGAGGCCGGAAGCGCTCAACCGAGCGGAAAGCCCCCGTCCACGGGGATGACGATACCCGTCGTCGACGGGAGCGACGTCACGGCGGCGAGGACGGCGCGGGCGCAGTCCTCGGGTGTTGCGAGGCGACCAAGGGGTGTTCGCGAGATCATCATCTCACGTCGCTCAGGTGCCCAGTCCCGGGTGAGCTCCGTGTCGACGAGTCCGGGCGCGACCGAGTAGACGCGGATCCGCGGTGCCAGGGCTCGGGCCAGCGAGGCCGTCATGTTGTCCAATGCTGCCTTGGATGCGCAGTACGCCACGTTGCTCCCGTTGGCCATCCGACCAGCCAGCGAAGAGATGTTCACGATCGTGCCTCCCCCATCGGCCTCGAGCAGAGCTCGGCAGGCACGTACGGTTGCGAAGGGCCCACGGACATTGGTCTGCATGATCGTGTCGAACAGATCGTCATCGAGTGCCTCGAGGTCATCGTGGGGGATGACGCGGGTGGTCGCCGCGTTATTCACGAGAACGTCGAGCCGGCCCTCTGTTCGCGAGACCGATGCCGAAAGCGCGTGAAGCGCGGTGGTATCGTCCGCGGAAGCCTGTACAACGCGATGGCCCTCGCCCGAGAGACTCGCCCGCACGTCATTCGCACCTTCTGCGCTGTTCCTGTGCGTGATTACGACGCGTGCCCCCGCGTCGGCCAGCGTCCGTGCGATCGCGGCACCGATACCGCGGCTTCCTCCGGTCACGACCGCAATCTGTCCGCTGAGGGGACGACCCTCGTCCATGCGTGTCTCCAACTGAGCGAAACTCATCGGGATCCGTCGCGTGAACCTAGATCGCGAACTCATACCGCGTCGACTGCCGGACGCCGATCTTCGCCGTCGGCGGATCCGACTCCGTTTCAAGCGTGCGGCACGCGCGGGGACCGAAGGGCTTCGACGGACGCTGCGCAGATTAGCGAAACTGCGCCCCGACCCTAGTTTGTCCCGATCTCATTTCCACATCGGGAGGAATCGTGGGGGATGTCACTCGTCGAGACTTCGTCTCGACCTCATCCAAGGTCGCGCTGGGCGGGATGATCGTACCCCGTCACGTGCTCGGCGGACTTGGGTATCAGGCGCCGAGCGATACGCTGAACGTGGCCATCGTCGGCGCCGGCGGGATGGGCGGTGAGAACGCTCAGGAGCTCGGGTCGGAGAACATCGTCGCCGTCTGTGACGTGGACCTCGAGCTCGTCGCGAACAAGGTCCGCGAGCGGATGACCGACGGAGACGGAAACCCACGCGAGAAGGGGCATCGCTGGGCCGAGCAGTTCGAACAGGCAGCGAAGTACACACGCTTCGACGAGATGCTCGAGCGGCAGACGGACATCGATGCGGTCCTCATCGCGACGCCGGATCACACGCACGCCGTGATCGCCGCCGCCGCCATGAAGGAGGGCAAGCATGTCTACGTACAGAAGCCACTGACATGGTCCGTCCACGAGGCGCGGGCCCTGCAGGGCCTGGCGAGTTCGACCGGGGTGGTGACCCAGATGGGGAACCAGGGGCATTCGAGGGACGAAGCCCGGCTGATCAACGAGTGGGTGCAGGCTGGTGTCATCGGCAACGTCCGGGAGGTCCACGTGTGGACCAATCGGCCGATCTGGGGGCAGGGGCTGCGGCGACCCGCCTCGATGCCCGCGGACTTCGATCCGAACTCGACGGACCGCTCGTGGTGGCCCGGCTCGCTCGCGGAAGCGCACGCGTGGGGACTCGCGGGCGACTTTCCGGTGCCGGCGCACCTCGACTGGGATCAGTACCTCGGGCCGTGCACCCGGGACGTGGCGTACCACCCGATCTACCATCCCTTCCATTGGCGTGGATGGGTCGACTTTGGCGTGGGTGCGCTGGGTGACATGGGCGCCCATCTGATCGATCACCCGTTCTGGGCGTTGAACCTGGGCTATCCGGACACGATCGAAGCGACGTCGACGCCGTGGGGCGGACCGTCCGAGGACCCCGTGTCCTACCCGATGGCGACCAAGGTCCATTACGAATTTCCGCGCCGCGGCCTGATGCCGCCGGTCTCGCTGCACTGGTACGATGGAGGGCTTATGCCCCGCCGACCCGATCTGCTCCCGGCAGACGTCGAGCTGGAGCGTGAAGGCGGTGTGATCTTCGTCGGAGAGCGCGGCCTGCTCATGCACGAGACATACGGGCGCAACCCTCGCCTCTTCCCCGAAGAGCTCCACGAAGAGGCAGAGGCGGTGCCGCAGAACTATGATCGCGTCGAGGGCAGTCACGAGATGAACTGGGCGACTTCGTGCAAGTCCGGGTCGGAAGCGACCTGTCCGTTCTCCTACGCTGCTCCGCTCACGGAGGTCATGCTGCTGGGTCTGGTCGCGTTGCGGGCTGGACAGGGGGTGAAGATCGAATACGATGCCGCTGCCATGCGTGTCACCAACTCGGAGGAAGCCAATCGCTTCCTCACGCGCGAATACCGGGAGGGATGGAGCCTGTGATGAACCGATGGGATCGAGCGACGCCCGCCGTTCTGGCTGTGTTCTTCTTCGCGGGGTGCGCATCCGGGCAGTCGGAGGAGGCGGCCGGAAGTGGTGAGCCCGACGTGAGCAACTCGGCGCAGGTCGCGCACAACACCCTGTCCGAAGGCGAGTCGGCCGATGGATGGGAGCTTCTGTTCGACGGGACGTCAATGGATGGGTGGCGGGCCTACGACCAGCCGGATCTCCCCGGCGGATGGGATGTGGTCGACGGGATGCTCGTACGGACGGGCCCTGGCGGCGACATCATGACGGACCGTGTCTTCCGCAACTTCGAGCTCGCTCTCGACTGGCGGGTGGAGGAGCGCGGTAACAGCGGCATCTTCTACCTCGCGGCGCAGGGTGAGGAGAACATCTACCACAGCGCGCCCGAGATGCAGGTGCTCGATGACGAGCGCCATCCGGACGGGCAGAATGAACTCACCAGCGCGGGCGCGAACTACGGGCTTCACCCCGCTCCGCGAGGGATCGTTCGTCCCGCTGGAGAGTGGAACCACATCCGAATCATGGTCCAGGACGACCGGGTGGAGCACTGGCTTAACGGTGAGAAGATCGTCGAGTATGTGATTCGTTCGCCGGAGTGGGCGGAGCTGGTCGCGGCCAGCAAGTTCAGTCAGTGGCCGGCGTACGGTCAGGCCGAGGAAGGGCACATCGGGCTGCAGGACCACGGCGATCCCGTCTGGTACCGAAACATCAAGATCAGGGAGCTCGACTGATGGATCGTCGGTCGTTCGTCGCGGCGTTGTCCGCAGCTCCCCTCGTGGCCGGCATCGGCGGCCTTCGTGCCTTCAGCGGACGCCCTGGGGTTCAGCTCTACACGGTGCGGGATGCGATGGCCGAGGATGCCGACCGGACGCTCGCTACCCTGGCCGAGATCGGATATCGCGAGGTCGAGCTGGCGGGCACGTACGGGATGACGCCGGCGGCCTTTCGGCGCAGTCTCGATGCGGCCGGCCTCCGCGCGGTCTCGGGACACGTGGACTATCCGCAGGAGCGTGGCGACGTGCAACGCGCCCTCGACGCGGCGGCAGAACTCGGACACGAGCTGCTGGTGATCCCGTGGTTGCCCGAGGACCTGAGGACCGGAGACGGATACCGGTCCGTCGCGGCGCGCCTCAATCGGTTCGGAGAGGCGGCCCGCGCGATGAACCTGCGGCTCGGCTATCACAACCACGCCTTCGAATTCGAGGAGACCGACGGCATCGTGCCGATGTCGCTCCTTCTCGACGCGACCAGCCCGGCGCTCGTCGACTGGCAGATGGACATTTTCTGGACCGTGGAAGGTGGGCACATGCCCCTGGCGTGGCTCGATCGGTACGCCGGTCGCGTGACGAGCGTGCACATCAAGGATCGGACGGCCGGAGGTACGATGGTCGATGTGGGCGATGGCGTGATCGATTTCGGCCGAATCCTCGACGCCGCGGGGGCTCACGGTCTCCAGTACGGTTTCGTCGAACACGACAATCCCGGTGATTCGATCGAGAGTGTGCGTCGCAGCTTCGAATACCTGATGCGCGGAGTGGCGCCATGAGGCGGAAGGCGCAGGACGAATACGACGTCATCGTCGTCGGTTCGGGCGCGGCCGGCGGAATGTGCGCCTACGTGCTCGCCTGTTCCGGCGTGAAGGTGCTCATGCTCGAGGCGGGGCGTGATTACGATCCCGTGACGGAGACCCCGATGTTCCAGCTGCCCCGGGACGCCCCCCTCCGTGCGGCCGGGACACCCGAGAAGCCCTTCGGCTTCTACGACGCCACGGTGGACGGAGGCTGGCGTGTGCCGGGTGAGCCGTATTCGAGCGCGGACGGTGCCGACTTCATGTGGTGGCGCGCCCGCATGCTCGGAGGGCGGACGAACCACTGGGGCCGTATCTCGCTCCGCATGGGCGAGTACGACTACAAACCGTATTCGCGTGACGGGCTCGGTTTCGATTGGCCGATGAGCTACGACGATGTCGCGCCGTACTACGACAAGACCGAAATGCTGATCGGCGTGTACGGCTCGAACGAGGGGCTCGAGAACACTCCGAACTCGTCACCGGGTGTGCTGCAGCCGCCGCCCGCGCCGAGGGCGACCGAGCTTCTCACGCAGAAGGTGTGTGGCGAACAGCTCGACATCCCGGTCATTCCCGCGCACCTGGCGATCATGACCCAGCGCCAGAACGCCGATCGTCTTTCGCGAGAGCTGTGGCCGAACAACCCACTCGCGCAGCGGGTGACGGCCGAGTCCATGCGTTCGCGAGCCGCATGCTTCTACGCGACGCCGTGCGGCCGCGGATGCTCGATCAAGGCGAATTTCCAGTCGCCTACCGTGCTCCTTCCGCCTGCCCTCGCCACCGGGAATCTGGACATCATTACCGATGCCATGGTGCGCGAGGTCACGGTCGATTCGCGTGGCCGCGCGAACGGCGTTCACTACATCGACAAGATGACACGCCTCGACGAGCACGTGAGTGCGCGGGTCGTCATCGTCGCGGCCAGTGCGTGTGAATCAGCGCGTATCCTGCTGAACTCGAAGAGTTCGGCGTTTCCCGACGGACTCGGCAACGGCTCCGGTCTCGTCGGAAAGTATGTCATGGACACCGTCGGCGCGGGCGTATCGGGTCAGATTCCTGCGCTGGAGAACTGCCCGCCGCACAATACGGACGGAGCCTCGGGCATGCACCTGTACATGCCATGGTGGCTGTATCAGGAACAGGCGAGGGGCCAGCTCGACTTCGCCCGAGGCTACCACATCGAGTTCGGGGGTGGGCGTCGGATGCCCGGGTACGGAGCGTTCAACGGGCTCGAGCCGCTCACGGAGGGCTCGTACGGCCAGGCGTTCAAGGAAGACTGCCGACGGTACTACGGATCGTTCATGTACTTCGACGGCCGCGGGGAGATGATCCCGAACGAGGATTGCTACTGCGAGATCAATCCCGACGAGGTCGACCAGTGGGGCATCCCGACCCTCCGGTTCCACTGGAAGTGGTCCGAGCACGAGCTCAACCAGGCCCGTCACATGCAGCACACCTTCCGGGACATCGTCGAGGCCATGGGTGGCCGGGTCCTGAGCACCGTGCACGACGACGGCGCGCGTGCGATCGCGCGTCCCGGTCAGATCATCCACGAGGTCGGTGGCGTGATCATGGGTGACGACCCCAATCGGTCCGTGCTCAACCAGTTCTGCCAGTCGTGGGAGGTCGACAACCTTTTCGTGACCGACGGTGGTTGTTTCGTCTCGAACGCGGACAAGAACCCGACCCTGTCCATCATGGCGATCGCCTGGCGCGCGTCGGATTACATCGTGGAGCAGCTCGCTGGGGGGAGCCTCGGATGAGTGATGACGTGAAGGGCCGCGACGCGAAGCAGCTGCCGATCCTCGGCCAGGGCGGCCCCGAGGGGCTCCTCCCCATGGATCGGAGGCAGGCGCTCAAGGTCATGGCGATCGCGGCGGCCGCTCCCACGGTCTCCTCGTGCGCG
>Ga0181578_10002344_pt1 | contig 17786 bp, 15 predicted proteins | sample 071ome_21_FD_148659 | JGI IMG/M metagenome (GOLD analysis project Ga0181578, IMG submission 148659) | Coastal salt marsh microbial communities from the Groves Creek Marsh, Skidaway Island, Georgia - 071401CT metaG (spades assembly) | ecosystem: Environmental > Aquatic > Marine > Intertidal zone... | reverse complement strand
AGGCTGCGAGCGAACAGCAAAGCTGATAATGAGATTCGGACTACATGAAAAAATTTAACGTTGCGATCGCCGGAGCCACCGGTGCGGTTGGCGAGGCCTTGATCAGTATTCTTGAAGAGCGGGATTTCCCGGTTGCTCAGTTATTCCCGCTCGCGAGCGAGCGTTCGGCGGGTTCGACGGTTATGTTCAAGAATAAACCGATCACAGTCCAGAACCTTGCTGAATTTGATTTTACTCAGGCTGAGATCGGTCTGTTCTCAGCCGGGGGGAGTGTGTCTGCTGAATTTGCACCAAAGGCGGGCCAGTGCGGTTGTATTGTGATCGATAACACCTCTCATTTCAGATACCAGGATGACATTCCGCTTGTCGTGCCAGAGGTCAATCCTGAGAGCATCGCCGCCTATCGGAATCACAACATCATAGCCAACCCGAATTGCTCCACCATACAGATGCTGGTGGCTCTGAAGCCAATTCACGATGCGGCGCGGATAAAACGTATCAGTGTGGCAACTTATCAGGCTGTTTCCGGCACCGGTAAAGCTGCCGTTGAAGAGCTGGCGAAACAGACAGCAGAATTGCTCAACGGTCGTGATGCCGAGTGTGCGGTTTATCCTCGACAAATCGCCTTTAATGTCCTTCCCCATATCGATCAGTTTATGGAAAACGGCTATACGAAAGAGGAGATGAAAATGCACTGGGAAACCCGAAAAATTTTCGGCGATGCGGAGATCGTGGTCAGTGCGACCTGTGTTCGTGTTCCGGTGTTTTACGGTCACTCTGAAGCCATTCAAATAGAAACTGAAAAGAAACTGAGTGTGACAGAGACGCGATCCGTGCTTGAGTCGGCTCCGGGTGTGGAGCTTATGGATGGCCGGGCGGATGGTGCTTATCCCACAGCATTCCATGATTCTGCGGGTCAGGATGCGGTGTTTGTCGGCAGAATCAGGGAGGACCTCTCTTTAGCTAACGGGCTCAACCTCTGGGTAGTTTCTGATAATGTGCGCAAAGGCGCGGCATTGAACTCAGTCCAGATCGCTGAAGAGTTGATAAAAAGCTACTTATAATGAATACTTGCGACCAGTAGTAGAGGGAGTTTCTTGATCTGTAAGGCGGTATACAAACTCCTTTGCGGAACGGTCTGGCTGCTCCTCTTTCCCCGCTGAACAGCGGCGGTGCGCGGAGGTGGGCGCAAAAGCCAGTGACAATCTACATTACTGGTTGTGTTTTTAATCGGAGTCTTCCGGTTCAGGGCGTCAAAGGTGAAGGGCATCATGCTTAAGCGGAACACTGTTTGGTTTGTTGGCTTGCTGCTTAGCCTTATGGCCTCCCATACTTTGGGATTGGGTCTTGGCTCCGTCACCGTTGAGTCCTATCTTAATCAGCCCCTCCGGCTTCGTATCGAGATTCTTCAGTTGGGGGAAACCCGAATCGAAGATGTCACCGTGCAGATGGCCTCGACGGATGATTTCGCTCGATTCGGTATCGAGCGGGTCGGAGTTCTGTCGAGTGTGCGGCTTCGTGCTGAAGAATCGGCTGATGGCGCTTATGTTTTTCTGACCAGCAATACATCCATCACAGAACCCTATCTCAGCTTTATTCTCGAAACACGCTGGCCCAGTGGTCGGTTGTTGAGTGAGCACACGGTTTTACTGGATCTGCCTGTTTACAGGGAGGAATCCGCTCGGGCTGAAAGCAGCCTCCGTCAGCCCATCAGTACGGTGTTGCGTGCACCTGAGAACAACGCGACCCGCACGGGATCGTTATTTGCTGCGCCAAGTCGGCAAACCTCAGCGCCTCAGATACAAGCTCGTGACAGCGCCGATAACTCGAATGTGGCTGAAGCCAGTGAGGAGGCGGATTCAATTCTGGCCGATGCCGAACCTGAGCGCACGGCTCTGTCAGAGCGCAACACAATTGAAACTGACGCCAGCAGCACGCTGATCGGGATCGCGCGCCAGATACGTCCGGATGAATCGGTTTCGCTGCAGCAAACGATGATTGCAATCCAGACGCTGAACCCTGATGCGTTTGCTGATGGCAATATCAATCGTTTGCTGACTGGGCAAATATTGCGGTTGCCCACAGAGCAGGAAATGCAGTCTGTAGATGCGGCGGAGGCGATCGCTGAAGTGGGTCGGCAGAATCAGGAAATGGCCGATGCAGAGCCGTTCAGCCTGCCCGGGCAGACGGATTCAGGTCAAAACCGCCCCTCCGGCCGTCTGAGCGTGATCGCTGCTGATTCTGATGCGATCGATGCCTCCTCGACAACGGCATCGTCTGCCTCCGAGGAAAATGCAGAGCTCGATCGTCGCATCGCTGAGCTCGAGAACGAGTTGTCGGTGCGTCAGGAAGAGGCCGACCGGGCGCGGGTGGATCGAGAAAATCTTGGTTTCCGCCTCGCGGACCTGGATGCCCAGATCGAAGCGGCACAGGAGTTGATTCGGCTTCAGGATATTCAGCTCGCCCAACTGAGAGAATCCCTGGCGCTGGCTGAAGCAGCGGCTGAAGCCGCAGCGGCAGAGCAAGCGGCGCAGGAGGCGATTCTTGCCTCTGATGCGCAAACTGCAGCAGCATCGACATCTTCCTCCGGGCTACTCGCTGTCCTCGCGAACAATTCCATCGTGCTATTTGGTGGTTTAGGGTTTTTCGTTCTGCTGCTGGTGTGGGTCATGCTTCGCCGCAACCGTGCAGCATCGCTGAAGGACTCGGGTGTTTTGGAACCATTGGTTGAAATGCAGGCTGAACAGCTCCGAGCCGAGGCAGGGGATGGCGCCAGCGCCTCGGCGAATGAATCCGGGTCGGCCGACGGGGCGTCGGAGCTCGAGGATCACAAAGAAGCGCAATTGAATGAAGAGCTGAACGAAATCATGTCTGCCAGCGGGGATTCTTCTGACGCTGACCATGATGGAAAAACCGACGCTCCGTCGGTTGATACCGAAACTCCGGCCGATGATGATACCGATTCTTTTCTTGGTGATCTTGGCATTGATCTGGATGATTTTGATTCCAGTATCTTCGATCTGGACGATGATGACGACTCGACAGCTTCGGGTCAGAGTGGCACTCACAAGGGCAAAGTATCGAGCGATGATCTGGAGATGACCTTCGATTTGTCGGATCCCGGTTCACCGGATATTGACGAGGAAGAGCCAGGCTCAGAGGTGGCACAGTCCGTCGATACCAGTGTCGACGAAAAAGTTCCTGTGGATGGCTTTGATAAAGCGAATGGGGAACTGCCCGAGCAGGAAGCAGTGTCGCTGCCGGAAGAAAAATCATCGCCTCAAGACGGGGCAGGGGGGTTGGCCGTCAACCCTGAGTCAGATGCGGCTCATGCTCTGGATATGGTGTCATCAGAGGATGAATCAGAGCCTGAGCTGAGCAATGGTCGGGCGAACGAGCCGGATGACCTCGACATCGAAGCCTTTGAGTTTGACGCTGAGGCCCCTGCGAAGGCAACCACTTCGGACGGGGAAGGGCGGGAAGAACCGGAAGAGCTTGATCTGGAAACTTTCTCCTTTGACGCACCGAAGATGGATCCTGAGGCCAATAAGGAGCCGCAGGAAGTTGGTCAGTCTGAGGGCAGTGATAACGCACTGGATTTTGATTTCGATGCCAGCGATATTTCGGAACAGACCGAAGTACCTGAAAATGACGAGTTAGAGCAGTTTGAATTCACCCCGACTGACGCCGACGACTCCGTCTCAGAGCAGGCTGCCAATACTGACGAAGAAGAAGGGGGCAACTCGGCTCAGGAAGCTGCCTCAATCGACGCGGAGCATGAGGTAAGCGGGATGCAATCCGAAGAAGAAGTGGAGCTCGATGATCTGGATTTCTTCTCCGAGGAGGAGGCTCGCGCTCAGGATGATGAGGATAGTGGCCCTGATGAGTCTGATGATGAAGTCTCCATCCTGTCTGATGATGATGAAACGGCCATTAAACTTGAACTGGCATACGCCTATCAAAAAATGGGGGACGCCGACGGAGCGATGGAAATTCTGCAGGAAGTTATCTCAGAAGGTAACGAGGGCCAGATAGCAGAAGCCCGGGAGCTTCTCGACGCCTTGCGGGAGAAGCCCTGACGTTCCCCCTACCTGTCGATGAGCTCAACGCTTCCCTAAACCTCTGCCATTGTCGTGAGATTCAGTCCAGTTGGCTCCAGATGACGTTCGATCAATTTCCTCCGACCGGATTGCGTTGACCGTCGAGTATGACGGGTCTGCTTTTTCCGGATGGCAGAGGCAAAAATCGCCTGTACTGAATACCGTTCAGGGGATCCTCGAGACTGCGCTGGCGAAGGTCGCGGACCAGGCCGTCACGGTAATTTGTGCCGGCAGGACAGATGCCGGCGTGCATGCGACCTGCCAGGTTGTCCACTTCGATTGTCGAAAACCCAGAGAGAACAAGGCGTGGATACAGGGAGTCAACAGTCTACTTTCCAGGGGAGTACGGGTGGTCGCTGCAACCCCGGTCGAAGAGACGTTTCATGCCAGATTTTCTGCAGACTACCGCAGGTATTGCTACCTGATTCGCAGTGCTCCGGTTGCCAGTGGGATTTTTCATGGCAAAGTCACCTGTCTAAAAAGACCGCTTGATACGCAGGTCATGCACCAAGCCGCCCAGCGACTATTGGGGGAGAGGGATTTCTCTGCTTTCAGGGCGGCAGGTTGCCAATCAGCCAGCGCCTATCGGAATGTGCACGCCGTATCGGTGGTGGAGTGGTGCGGGATTACCGTGATTGATATCCGTGCAAATGCCTTCTTGCAGCACATGGTTCGCAATATCAGCGGAGCGCTGATCGATATCGGAACAGGAAAGCAGGAAGAAGCTTGGATTGGGGAAGTGCTTGAGTCAAAAGACCGAAGAAAGGCAGGAGTAACTGCGCCGCCAGATGGTCTGTATCTTGTTGAGGTTGGCTATGACGAAAGTGCGCTGCCGGGGAATAAACCAAGATTCCCGCTTCTTCTTGCCGGCTACGAATAGTCGCGACATCCCGAATTTGGTAACATTCCCGCTTTGGCTAGCGTTGTATTACCCTTGTCTGAAGTCTGGACCAAAATCTGTGGGATAACGCGATCTGAAGATGCGCAAATCGCCGAAGAGTTTGGCGCTTGCGCGCTCGGAGTCGTGTGTTATGAGCCCAGTCCACGGTATGTGCCGACGGATCGCATCGGTGCTGTTTTCGCTCATGTTTCCAATCAAACCAAGCGGGTAGCTCTGTTTGTCAACCCATCTGTCGGGCTGGTAAATCACGTATTAGGCTCAGGGGTCATTGATTATCTTCAGTTTCACGGCGAGGAAGACGAGGCGTTTTGCGCGTCTTTTCGGGTCCCCTACATGAAGGCGCTACGGGTAAAGGACGCAGCTGCTGCGTTGGAGTCCGCTAGAGCGTACGGCAGTGCCGACCGCATTTTGCTAGACACTTATGTCGCCAATGTGCCGGGAGGAACCGGCAAAACGATGGACTGGACCCAAGCTGCGCGAGTGGTGGCAGGCCTTGATAAGCCCGTTGTACTTGCGGGAGGCTTGGATGGCAACAATGTGGGCGAAGCCATTCGCATTGCCTCACCTGCCGGCGTCGATGTCAGTTCCGGCGTCGAAGACTTACCCGGCATCAAAAGTGTAAGTAAACTCAAGTTTTTTTTTAATGGAGTAAATCGTGTCTGAAGCCCCGGCTGGAATTGAAGTAGGTTCTGTAGGATTCAGCGGTCCGGATGCCAGTGGTCATTTCGGGCCCTATGGTGGTGTGTTCGTCGGAGAAACGTTGATTGCGGCAGTTGAAGAGCTGGCTCTGGTCTATCAGGACCTCTCCGGTAACCAGGATTTCTGGTCAGAGTACGATGATGAGCTACGGCACTACGTCGGAAGGCCTTCTCCGCTTTATTTTGCAGAGCGCCTGACAGAAGCGGCAGGTGGTGCCCGAATTTACCTGAAGCGTGAGGATCTCAACCATACCGGTGCCCATAAAGTGAACAACACAATCGGGCAAGCGCTGCTTGCCAAACACATGGGAAAAAGCCGGATCATTGCCGAAACCGGCGCTGGGCAACACGGTGTTGCCAGCGCAACGGTGGCCGCGCGGCTTGGTCTGGAATGTCATGTTTATATGGGGGCCGAGGACATCATCCGGCAGGCTCCTAACGTGTACAGAATGAAGCTTCTCGGAGCAAATGTCGTTTCCGTGGAATCAGGCTCTCGTACGCTTAAAGATGCGATGAACGAAGCGCTCAGGGATTGGGCCACTAATGTAGATAATACCTACTATATAATCGGGACTGTCGCCGGACCTCACCCGTACCCGCAGCTGGTTAGGGACTTTCAGTGCATTATAGGAAGAGAAACTAAACAACAATCTCTCGAGATGTTCGGGAAGCTCCCTGACGCGCTGGTGGCGTGTGTGGGTGGAGGCAGTAACGCGATCGGGCTCTTTCACCCCTTTCTCGAAGACAAGCAGGTCGCTATGTTCGGCGTTGAGGCAGGAGGGAAAGGCTTAGAGACTGGCGCGCATGCTGCGCCACTGAGCGCCGGCACTCCGGGTGTCCTGCACGGCAATCGTACCTACCTGATGACGGATGGGGGCGGTCAGATACAGGAAACGCACTCGGTCTCTGCAGGTCTGGATTATCCCGGGGTCGGCCCGGAGCACGCCTGGTTGAAAGACCTGAAAAGAGTAAACTATGTGGCCGCGACCGACAGCGAAGCGATGGAGGCGTTCCATAAACTCACTCGGCTTGAGGGAATCATCCCTGCACTTGAAACAAGTCATGCTGTTGCGTACGCGATGGATCTCGCCCGCAGTATGGACGCCGATCAGACGATTGTGATCAACCTTTCGGGTCGAGGGGACAAAGACATAGAGACAGTGGCGCGACTGGAGGGGATGAAGCTGTAGAGCTTTCAGGCTGGTCATGAGTCGAATTTCAGCGATAGCGAGCAAGCGCATTCAGCAGGAAAATAAGCTGCTGATTCCCTATTTAGTGGCGGGCGACCCGGATCTGCCGACTACCCTGGCACTTATGCAGGAGCTGGTTCAGCAGGGCGCAGACATTATTGAATTAGGTATCCCGTTCAGCGACCCTGCTTCAGATGGACCGGTGATCCAGCGAGGCGTTGAGCGGGCGCTCGATGGTGGCACCACACTGCGTGACACGCTGGCTCTGGTTGCTCAGTTTCGTCAGGGCGACACGGAAACGGGCATTGTGCTGATGGGATATCTCAATCCGATTGAAATCATGGGATACGAAAACTTTGCTGCCAGCGCTGCTGCGGCCGGAGTGGACGGAGTCCTGGTGGTGGATATGCCACCGGCGGAATCCACGGAGCTACATCGCAGACTCGCTGACGCTGCCATTGATACGATCTATCTTGTTGCGCCGACAACGTCGGCTGCTCGCGCAAAGGACATAGCTGAGGCCTGCACGGGTTATTTATATTACGTGTCACTAAAGGGGGTCACTGGCGCCGCGATTACTGATCATGAGGCAATCAGGGAAAGCATCGAGTCGATGCGTCAGCTGACTGACCTGCCTGTAGTGGTCGGTTTTGGTATCAAGGATACTGAGAGTGCCCGCGCCATGGCTTCAGTTTCAGACGGAATCATTATCGGGAGTGCGCTGGTGGAGCAGATCGCCCAACTGTCGGGCGGGGATCTGGAAAAGCCTGAGCTGCCGCAGTGTTGTGCTGTCATTGGCGAAGCGCGCAGCGCGATAGACTCACTCCAGAGATGAGTGTGCTTAGGGGAAAAACAGTTGTGAACGAGGTAGTGCATTGAGCTGGATCGATAAAATATTGCCTTCGATTTCTATCTCAGACGGTGAGAGCAAAAAGTCGACAGTACCAGAGGGACTCTGGAAGAAGTGCCCTCGCTGCGATGCCATGCTCTACCAGAAGTCTTTGGCGGAAAATCATGAAGTCTGTCCAAAATGCGATCACCACATGCGTATCACGGCGCGTCGCAGAATCGAGCTGTTTCTCGATGAGGAGGGTCAACAGGAACTTACTGGCGATCTTGAACCCGTTGATTTGTTAAAGTTCAAGGACCTCAAGCGATACAAGGATCGGCTCAACTCGGCGCAAAAAGGGACCGGGGAGAAGGACGCACTTGTTGTCATGCAGGGTACAGTCAACAACGTTCCAGTAGTGGTTGCGGCTTTTGAGTTCGGATTTATCGGGGGGTCAATGGGCGCTGTTGTAGGGGAGAAATTCGTTCAGGCTGTGAATACCTGTCTTGCCAGCAGGCAACCGCTTATCTGTTTCTCAACCAGCGGTGGCGCCAGAATGCAGGAAGCGCTCGTTTCTCTGATGCAAATGGCCAAAACTTCCGCGGCCCTTGAAAAAATGCGGGCGCAGAGTTTGCCCTATATTTCTGTGCTGGTTGATCCGGTTTACGGAGGTGTGTCGGCCTCTCTGGCGATGTTGGGTGATATAAATATCGCTGAGCCGAACGCGCTGGTTGGCTTCACAGGGCCTGACGTTATACGCCAGACCGTCAGGGTTAAGTTGCCGGAAGGATTTCAGCGCGCGGAGTTCCTGTTGGAGCACGGTGCCATAGATATGATTGTGCATCGAAAAGAGCTCCGAAGTCGGATTGCCGCTCTGTTGGAGAAGTTGATGTATTACCGACCCTCCGATAGTTAAGAGCCCAGCGTCAGCCGGTGCCGTCGAATCTTCAAGAATGGCTAACTCATATTTCACGGGTTCATCCCCGCGAGATTGAGCTGGGGCTCGGAAGGGTTCAGTGCATCGCGCAGGCTATGTCCCTGTCAAAACCTTCTAAGGTGATAACCGTGGCTGGGACCAATGGCAAAGGCTCCGTCGTTTCTGTGATGGAGAGCCTTCTTTGTCATGCCGGCGTTTCGGTGGGTGCCTATACCTCGCCACACCTCCACTGCTTCAATGAGCGTATTCGCCTGCAAGGATTACCCTGTGATGATGGGCTCATCTGCGAAGCCTTCAGCGAAATTGATGCTATCCGCGGAGAGGTTTCTCTCAGCTATTTTGAATTCGCGACGCTCGCTGCGCTGTGGATCTTTCGCCGCAAGCGGGTGTCTGTTGCCCTGCTGGAGGTGGGATTGGGAGGAAGACTCGATGCGGTCAATATCCTTGATCCTGATGTGAGTGTCATTACTGCGGTTGGGCTCGATCATCAGGACTGGCTTGGCGACAGCCGCGAAGAGATAGGCTTAGAAAAAGCCGGGATCCTCCGCGAGGGGGGAAACTTTGTCTGTGGCGATCCTGACCCTCCGTTATCCGTTATTCGCAAAGCCAGAGAGCTGTCCTGCCTTTCTCTCTATCAGGGTCAGGAATTCGGACTTCGAACTGACAAGCAATCTCAAGAGACACAATGGTGGGGTGTTATGCCTGATGGCAGCGGTATGTGCGCTGCATTTCCGGCAGCGACCGCTGTCTTGCCGGTAAACGTATCAACTGCCCTACAGGCGCTGGCGAGCGCAGACACTGACGTAGACCTGGAACAAGCAGCCGGAATCCTTGCTGCGGTCAAACCACCCGGTAGACAGGAGTTGACACAGGATAGGATGACAGGCGCGCCGGTGATGCTGGATGTTGCGCATAACCCGGATTCAATCGACGCTCTGGTGTACGCCGTACAGCGTCTGAGGCAGCCGTATTCTGCACTGGATCATCGGAGGGGGACGGTGCGTCTTGTGATGGCAGTGATGGCCGATAAAGACGTTGAAACAATGGTGGCATCCTTAGTATCCATCGCCGACATCTGGTATATTGCGCAGGTCGAAGATGCCAGATGCCTGCCGTCCATCGAACTGGGCGAGAAGCTCAAAGAGCTCGACCCAAATGCAATCATGCATTGCTTTGATGGGGTCGCTGAGGCTTATAAAGCCGCTTGCGAAGACGCCGTGGCACAGGCAATAGAGGTAGAAAGGGAGCTGGTCATAGTTGCCGGCTCATTCCATACCGTGGCAGCGGCGCGAATGCTCGCCAAGTGTTAGAAGGGTACGGATTCAGTCACGCCGCAACGGGGCTGGCTTCGTCTGTTTCTGAAGATCGACGTTCGGTGATACAGACCGGACCTAGGAAGCGCTGACTTGCAGCAGAATACCAAACAGAGAATTGTCGGTACCGTTGTTTTACTGGCTTGCTGTCTGATTTTTCTGCCGATTGTTTTTGATGGCGAAGGCAGCTATGAGCCTGCTCTGACCAGCCGGATACCAGACCCCCCGCAAATTACCATCTTGCCCGAACCGCAACAGACCCGTCCGGTGATTATTGCCGACAGCGATGTGCCCGCGGTGCCCCCGCCAGAGACTGAAGCAGACCAACCGGCTTCTGCAGAGCAGATCAGCGATTCTGACGCAGAGATTGCCTCAACGATTGCTCAGGAGACTACGGCTGCTGGACCTGAAGTCAGCGAATCGGTTCCCGCTTACACCCGACAGGACGAGACGCTCCCACAGTTGGGTGAGGATGGCTTGCCGAGCGGCTGGAGCGTGCGATTAGGCTTATTTTCCAATGCGGACAACGCTGCGATTCTGCTAGAGAGATTGCAGGAGGCAGGCTATCGGGCATACATGCGAGAGATCGAATCTGATGAGGGTCTGCTGCGGGGCGTTTTCGTCGGCCCTTGGTTAGACAGACAGCTATCTGCCGGTTACCAGAGTAGCCTGCAGGAAGAATTTCAGCTGGCGGGAATCGTGGTTCCCTATGAGATGGAACGTTAGGAGCTAAAACAGAAACGATGACTCAGGTTGATACCCTCATTCTTGCAGTCATTGCGATATCCTCAGCGTTCGGCGTGTGGCGGGGTTTTATCAAGGAGACATTGTCGCTTCTGAGCTGGATTGCTGCCTTGCTGGTTTCCCGTGTTTACACTGAGTCCCTGGCCGGCTTACTTGAGAGTCTGATAGATAACCCCTCTGTCCGATATGTCACCGCTTTCTCTGTTCTGTTTGTCCTCATCATTATGCTGGGAACAGCCCTGAACCACTTTATGTCAAAACTGCTGGTTGTGACCGGGTTAAAAACACTCGACCGCCTTTTGGGTGCAGTGTTTGGAGTCGCCCGAGGCACGGTCATTGTACTGGTGGTTTTGTTTATCCTGAATGTATTTGTGTCAGGGTCTGAATGGTGGCAGCAGTCAACCTTGATTCCCTACGGCATGGTTTTGATTGAAGAATCGCAGATTTTTATTGGCGACATGAATGCAGTAAGCCCTACTTATTAGAGCAATTACCTGGAGCGGAGCATACTTTTATGTGCGGATTAGTTGGAGTGGTAACCAGTCAGGATGTGGGGGTGTGTCTGTATGACACACTGACCGTGCTGCAGCATCGAGGGCAGGATGCGGCGGGGATTATGACCAGTGATCATGGAAAGCTTAACCTACGCAAAGACAATGGTCTGGTGAAGGATGTTTTCCGGACTCGCCACATGCGCCGACTGACAGGGCAGATGGGTATTGGCCACGTAAGATACCCTACGGCGGGCAGCTCCAGCCCGGCACTTGCTCAGCCATTCTACGTAAACTCGCCTTACGGTTTGTCCCTTGCTCACAACGGAAACCTGACTAACACCGCTGACCTGAATCGGGAACTCTACAAGACTGATTTGCGCCACATGAACACCGATTCAGACTCTGAGGTGCTGCTGAATATTTTCGCCCACGAGCTGTCCCAGAAAAAACAGATTGAGCCAAGACCGGAAGATATCTTCTCTGCGGTCGAAGGCGTCCACAAGCGCTGTCGTGGTGGTTACGCAGCGGTTGTCATGATAACCGGATACGGAATATTGGGGTTCCGCGATATCAATGGCATCCGGCCGCTGGTTTTCGGCTCCCGAACCAGTAACGGACAAACAGAATATATGATTGCGTCAGAGAGCGTGGCGCTTGATTCGCAAGGGTTTACGATTGAGCGGGATGTCGCCCCGGGCGAGGCAGTCTACATCGACGTTCAGGGAAATCTGCATACCAAGGTCTGCGGTGAGCCCGGTATCCATGCCCCCTGTATTTTCGAGCATGTTTATTTTGCTCGTCCGGATTCACTGATGGACAGCATTTCAGTTTATAAGGCCCGCCTACGCATGGGGCAGCGTCTGGCAGAAAAAGTGAAAAGATTGCGCCCCGATCACGACATTGATGTTGTGATACCGATACCTGACACCAGCAGAACCTCAGCGCTTGAGCTGGCCAATCATCTGGGGATTAAGTATCGGGAAGGTTTCGTCAAAAATCGCTACATAGGGCGAACGTTTATCATGCCCGGTCAGAGCCAGCGTCGTAAGTCGGTTCGGCAGAAATTAAACGCAATCGAATTGGAATTCAAAGGGAAAAATGTCCTGTTGGTAGATGATTCTATTGTGCGAGGCACGACCTGCAAGCAGATTATCCAGATGGCGCGGGACGCCGGTGCACGGAAAGTTTATTTCGCCTCCGCCGCACCGGCAATCCGCTATCCCAACGTTTACGGTATTGATATGCCAGCAGCCTCGGAACTTATCGCGGCCGGTAAGACTGATCAGGAGGTTGAAGTGCAGATCGGTGCTGACTGGCTGATTTATCAGGATCTGGAGGATCTGATTGCTGCAGCGGCTGAAGGTAATCCGGACCTGCAGCACTTTGAGTGCTCAGTGTTCAATGGGGAATATATTACCGGTGACGTTGATGAGATGTATCTGAAGCGCTTGGAGTTGGCGCGGAATGATGCGGCTAAAGTGGCGAAGAATAAAAAAAGCGTGGCTAGACAACAGAACCTTGTGTCCGATTTACAAAGTGATGGGTGAATTGAGGCTTAGCGGATTAGTCTCGTTCCTCTCCATCACGCCATGAGCCACAGGCTGGGCATTCAATGTTAAGAGAGACTGAATATTCTCAAGCCATCGAAGATGCCGTCTTGGAAGTCAGCAAGGCTCTGCTGGGTAAAGAGCATCAGATACGCCTGGCTTTGTGCTGCCTCCTTTCTGGCGGGCATCTGCTGATTGAAGACCTTCCGGGGATGGGAAAAACGACGCTGTCTCATGCGTTAGCGAGCGTCCTCGGTCTTGAATTCAAGCGCATCCAATTTACCAGTGACCTTTTGCCAGCGGATATTCTGGGTGTCTCGATATTTGATCAGACCACGGCTGAGTTCAGTTTTCATTCGGGGCCTATCTTTAGCCAGCTGGTCCTCGCTGACGAGGTGAACCGTACGACCCCCAAGACCCAGTCAGCGCTGTTAGAGGCGATGGAAGAAGGGCAGGTCACTGTTGAGGGCGAGACCCGAACCCTTCCGTCGCCATTCTTTGTCATTGCGACCCAGAATCCTTTGAGCCTGGCCGGAACGTTTCCCTTGCCAGAATCCCAACTTGATCGGTTTCTGATGTGCCTTAGCCTGGGGTATCCGGATTCACGCGCTGAGAGAGCGTTATTGGAAATGGATACTGAAAAAGACAGACTTGTCGATGTCCGCAAATGTCTGGGCGCGGAGGATATTCAGGCATTCCGTCAGATGTCCGCGGAAGTGATTGCCAGTCCTTCCTTATTAGACTACCTGCAGAGACTGGTGAATTACACGCGCACCGCTGAAGGCTTCTCCTGTGGGCTCTCGCCCAGAGGTAGTCTGGCGATCATTAAAGCGGCAAAAACCTGGGCAAGGATGGATCAGCGAGGCTATGTTTTGCCTGAGGATATTCAGGCGGTGCTGCCTTATGTCGCCGAACATCGGTTAAGGGGTTTGAGTGAGTCTGGTGACCTCGGAGGCGCATCCTTGGCTGATCGCCTGTTAAGTGAAGTCGACGTCACATCCTGATGATTGAAATGTCATTCAAAGTAGTCTGATGAGTACAGGGTCAATCGGTGTCTCAGACGCAAAGAGAATTCCCTCGAAGCCTTAGCCGCTGGCAGCGTGCCGCGCGGCGGCTTTCAGTCACCAGGATTCCGTCAGGGCGGCAGGTGAGGCTTCATCAGCGAAATATCTTTATACTGCCCTCGGGGCACGGGCTGATTTTTCTCGGCGTGGCCGGGTTGATATTCATCGCAGCCATTAACTATGCAGTATCACTGGCATTCGGATTGGCTTTTTTTATGGTCAGTCTGTTTCTTCTCAGTATTTTTTATACCTACAAAAACCTGCACAGGCTCCAGCTTACTGCCCTCGCCACCGCTCCCGTTTTTTGTGGGGAAACGATCCTCTTTAATATCAGCTTATCCCGGTCAGACAGCGAACCCGCAGAAGGGCTGGTTTTTGAGTTTATTGGAGGGTTTTTGGCTAAAGCACGGGAAGGACTCTCAGAGCCCCAAACGTTTGCTGACCTGCTGAATTCTGAAAATCTTGAGATTCAGGTATCTGTGCGTGCGACCCGCCGAGGGGAAATCCAAGCGCCTTTATTGCGTGTCTCTTCAGTTTTCCCGCTGGGTCTCGCGCGGGCATGGAGTGTTGTAGATTTGCCGCTGGCTTGCCTGGTCTATCCAAGACCCATTCCCACGCCCTTGCCACCCGCTATGGCTGATCCCGGCCAGTCTCTTGGTTTGCACAGCAAACGTGCTGGAGCTGAAGAATTTGAGGGGTTCAGAGACTATCAGCCCGGCGATCCGTTGCGTCAGCTTGCCTGGAAAAATATGGCCAAAGGGCAGGGGATGCTGGTCAAAGAGCTCAGTGAGCCGGTCAGTTCCTCCCTCTGGTTAAACTGGGAGCTGTTCTACGGCTTACCTGTTGAGGAAAAATTGTCCAGATTAAGCTATCTGGTTCTGCGATTATCTCAGGGTAGCAGTCCCTTCGGTTTAAAGATTCCGGGAGTGTTGATTGAGCCGGGTATTGGGCCGGCTCATCGCAGTCGGCTCTTGCGAACGCTGGCCCTGTTTGAGAGCGCCGAGTGAAGAGGTCTCACCACATACCCAATCATGCGCTGATCTGGATCTTACTTTCAGTGACCCTGGCTATACTGCCGCAGGTGAACAACCTCCCTTATGATTTGCTGCTATTGGCAGGTGCCTGCGTTCTGTGGAGGCTGCTGATTCACATGGAAGTGCTGAAATTCCCTAGAAAGCCGGCAAAGCTAATCGCCTTCCTGATCATAGCGATATCACTTGCTTATCAGATCCAACGCTTTGGCCCCGGTCTCGAGAGTGCCGCGAGTCTTCTGACCATGGGATTTGCCTTTAAGCTTATTGAGATGCGATACAGGCGCGATGTCTATATCGTGCTGAGTCTGTGCTTTATGCTGGTCATGGTCGCGCTGCTGTACTCTCAGAGTGCCATCATGACGATCTACTTGCTTGTCTGTATCTGGGCAGTGCTCACTGCAATGGTTTCAGTCAATCGCTCTGCCAGGCAGGCATCGCCCCGGCTGGCCTATCCGCTGGCAGGCAAAATTCTGCTGCAGGCTTTCCCTCTCACCATTGTGTTGTTCGTCGTATTTCCTCGCATCGCGCCTTTGTGGGCGGTCCCTATTCCGTCGGAGGGCGCCACCACAGGGGTTACAGATGAAATGTCTCCCGGGGATCTGAGTCAGCTAGGTCGTTCAAGCGATCTGGCGTTTCGTGTGAAATTTGAAAACACGCCGCCACCACTGCATTCGGATTTGTATTGGAGAGGGTTGGTTTTAGAAGATTTTGACGGTGAGACGTGGCGCCGGAGTCGCTCTCGATCAGCTTACGGGGCTGCTGCACAACGGGTGGATTTTCAGTTTCAATGGGAAGATCGGGTGCAGATAAGTGGTCAGCCGCTGTCCTATAACGTCATACTGGAGCCAACACATCAACCCTGGATTTATGCGCTTCATCTGGCGGAGCCGGTTAATAGTAATCTGCTGCGCAGTCGAAATTTCGAAATATTTAATAGCAGCCTGGTTTCATCACGCTTAAGTTATGATATGCGCTCGTATCCGGGGAATCGCACTGACGTAGTGCTTCTCGATAGTGTCAGGCGCAGAGCGCTCCAACTGCCGGATGACGGCAACAGCAGAGCCAGAGAGCTTGCAGAAGAACTCAGATCTTCTACGATCAACGATCGGGACTTTGTGTACGCCGTTCTCGCTTTCTTTCAGGAAAACCCTTTTTACTACACGCTTAACCCGAGTCTTCTCGGCGAGGATCGGATTGATGACTTTCTGTTTGGTACTCAGGAGGGCTTCTGCGAACACTATGCCAGTGCTTTTGCCTATCTGATGCGGGCAGCGGGTATCCCGGCCCGTGTAGTAGTTGGCTATCAGGGCGCTGAATACAATCGCTATGAGGATTTTCTGCAAATATTTCAGTACAACGCTCATGCGTGGAACGAAGTCTGGCTAGAAGGGGAGGGCTGGGTCAGAGTAGATCCGACAGCTGCCGTGGCGCCTGAAAGGGTAGAGACAGGGGTGGAGGCCGCACTTGCGAATGACCCTGCTTTCCGGGAGCAGTCGCTACTGATGTCAGTAGGTCTCGGCGGGATAGACTGGATTAACACGCTTAGAATGCGTCTTGAGGCATTTGAATATGAATGGAACCGGCTTGTTGTGAACTATGACGTCGGTGCGCAATTTGACTTTTTTCAGGACAATTTGGGGTCTTCCGAAAACGGAACTCGACAGAAATTATTTCTCGGGATGTCTTTATTGCTGCTGACTGTGCTGTTCGTTTGGGCTTTGAGCAGGAAGAGGGTGACTGTCAAAGGGGGTATCTTAGACAGCGCCTACCTGGCCTTGTCAGAAGAGTTATCTCACTATCAGCTTGCTCGGAGGATGGGAGAGGGTCCGGTCGATTTTCAGGACCGTGTGGTTGCGCAGCTACCGGAAATCTCGGATCTCATGAATCAATTCACGGAGATCTATATTTCTGCCATCTACGGGGCCGTGCAATTGTCCGAAGCAGAGGAGAAGCAAGGTTTAACCCAGTTGCGCCAGCTTTTGAAAGAAATCAAACAGTGTCTGCGTCACATACAGCCAGTTAAAAGCGCTCAGTTTACACTCTTCAAAATGCCCTGAGAGACGAGAAGTTCACGCACTTCAGCAACCCGGTTTCCCTGTATTTCCAGGGACTGGTTTTTGAGTGTTCCTCCTGTTCCCAATTTTTTTTTAATGAGCTGCAGGAGCTCAAGTAATTGCGCTCCGCTTAGGCCAAGATGTGAAATAACGGTCACTTCTTTTCCGCCCCGGCCTTTTTTCTCCAGTTGAATCTGAGGAGTCCGGGCTATGTTTGTGTCAATCGGTCGGGCTTCACTTTCACATTTGCACTTATGCAGCGCTCTGCCGCAAATGCTGCAGAGATTTCTGCCAGACGTTGTGTAGACCAATTTTGAATTTGGCATGAATCGGGGTTAGGCGAAAATAGACTCGCTGATAAGAGTAATTCAAATCGGTATGCTGATAGGGAGGCTTGCAGCCTCAGATTCGATACAGCGGTGGAAGGCTGTAGCGATCTTCCTTGGCCTGTCGTTTGGATTGCGTAATTTTGACACGTCTCAGGGTCGCTATCGTTTCGATACAGGCCGCCGGATCAAAGCTTTGATCGTCGGAACCAATCCTGTTTCGGAACAGATCGGTTTGTAGATTCTGTGCATGTTGGTGTAACTCAGCGGCTTCCTGCGCTTGGAGAATATCTTCCATGTTCGCAATTCGTCGACTCTCGATAAAATGATCACACCAAACGACAAGATGCGTTCGTATGTGGTGCATCTCCTTCTGCTTCAGCGTTTTCAGAAGTTGCCGATAGGCGACCCGTTCGTTATTGGCGGGAGAATAGTGTTCAGCGATTCGGTTTCTGCCAGCGTTGAGATAATGGTTTATCAGTTGCCGGTTGGGCCATATCACCAGGCGATAGATGCTGATCAGAACAATCAAAAAGGCTGCGGAGATCAGATAGC
>Ga0181578_10002332_pt1 | contig 17857 bp, 10 predicted proteins | sample 071ome_21_FD_148659 | JGI IMG/M metagenome (GOLD analysis project Ga0181578, IMG submission 148659) | Coastal salt marsh microbial communities from the Groves Creek Marsh, Skidaway Island, Georgia - 071401CT metaG (spades assembly) | ecosystem: Environmental > Aquatic > Marine > Intertidal zone... | reverse complement strand
CAGACACAAAAATAACAATATTATTAGGAGCGACGATAGAAGAATAGGAGGCACGAAGATGCATAGAGAGAGACAACGCGGCGGTGCACTGATAATGAACGCGGCTGGACACGGACACGGACACGGACACGGCGCGGCATCTTCCACGGAGAGACGTCCGGGAGAAAATAAAGGTTTCGTCGAGGAGATGCGTTTCGTCGCCATGAAGCTCCACACGAGAGAGCAAGCGCCAAAGGAAGGCGAAAAAAAAGCAGAAAAAGTACCCGAACAGAAGCCTATGGCGCAATGGCAGCCGACGAAAGAGGGCTATTTGAATTTTCTCGTGGAGTCGAAAGCTGTGTACGATGCCATGGAAGCTATCGTTGCCTCAAATGCGGATCCCATGTACAAAGCTTTCATAGACTGCGGTCTCGAACGTTCGGAAGCTTTGGATAAAGACATTCAGTGGTTTCGGGATACTTTGAAAATGGAGGTTCCCGAAGCGAAAGGGGCAGGTAAAGACTACGCAGAATTTCTCAAGAATTTGGCCAAAGAGTCGCCTCCTCGTTTCTTGTGTCATTTTTACAACGTATACTTCGCGCACTCCGCCGGAGGGAAGATGATCGGAAGAAAGGTTTCGGAGATGATTTTAGATGGAAAAGAGTTGGAATTTTACGTTTGGAACAAAAATGGTGGTTTAGAAAAGTCCCTCGCGGAGGTCAAGGAGAAACTCAACGAAGCAGCTGAAAAATGGAGCCGCGAAGAGAAAGATATTTGCTTAGAGGAGACGTCGAAATCCTTTCAACTTTCTGGAGCACTCTTGCGGCTCATAGCGTAAAGTCAGAAAGAAGTGTTGTATTCCCTCACAAGAAGCATATGTGGTACATAACAACTTACAAAATTATCGTGAACGTAACCGCGCGATGCGAACGCTTCGATACAAACTCACCTTTGACACTCTGTGGATTCACGTTAACTCGATTTAGCGCCCCTTTTACTATTTGACTCGCGAAGTACAACGCGTGTTCTTCTACGCCGTCGCCGCGGCTATTGTTCTCTTCTCGTTGTTGTTGTACTCCATCTGATGATGACGCCGTCAGCATCGAGGCGCTACTATTATTGCTATCATCGCTACTACTACCAAAACTAGAATTATCGGCGAACGTTTTCGTCAAGGCGAAATTGTTATCTAACAAAACAAACGTTCCTCGATTATTCGTCTTCAAAGAGTCGATTCGTTTCCCAAACGTCTTTGTCCAAAAGTTCTTGCACATCCAAACGATAATCTCGTCTACTTTATCCTCACCAAACGGTTTCAGGTCGAGAAGGTGCTTTTCGCAGAGAGAATGTCCAACAGATTGGCCCATAGCATCGAGGCTATGTTTACCTCTCGATTTCCTCTCCCTTCGTTCGTGTTCTTGTTCTTGTTCCTGCGCTGTCTCCGCGGTGGTTGAGGAGAAAAACTCACGAACGAACTCGAGAAGCAAGTGGTGAAAAGCAAGAAGAGAGACGAGTTTTTTCTCCGAACCATCGGTACCAACACCAGTAATAGCAGGGGTGGTGGCTGCGGCGGATGGAAAAGGCGCGCTGAGAGGAGGAGGAGGAGCGGTCGCTCTTTGGGCGGCAGAAGTTCCCGAAGAGAAATCCATTTATTTTTATGACGCGACGAAAAATTTAACAGCATGGGCAATACGAGTACTCGTAATTCAATATATTCTGAATATCACGATGAACGAATACATGTCTGTCAAACGACGCGAAAATAATACTACCTACGCATAATACTACACTAATAATACTAATAATACTAATAATACTTATACTAATACTATTCCGCTGACTTGACTGCGTGCGTTTGTTTCACGTCTTACTCGACGCGTTCATACGTCTCTCTCTGCTGAGGTCGTAATCTGGCAGGTCTTCGAAAGTTTGCTTGCGCTCGATAGCGCATCTCCGGATTTAGCGTCAACTCTCTCGCTTTCAGCCACGTGCCAACGACGAATATAAATATCAGCGTTAAATAAAAACAAAACCACCACAATTTACCGGCTCCATCGTTTCCTCCCACGCCCGTCGAACGTTTCTCGCTTTCTTTTTGTTCTTCCACGAATTTCCTTTCGTCTGGTGGAGAGAAAGGTGCGAACGGCGGGTACGGTGGATACGGCGGAAGCGGTGGGGGAGGTTCCAATGGCGGTGAAGGAGGAAGAGGCATCTCGGGAGAAGGTGGTGGAGGCAGAGAAGGTGTCGGCGGTGGTTCGTTATCGTCAGCGGTCTCGTTCGCTTTCAACGAAGGGGACGGATGAGGGGAAGAAGAAGAACCATCTTCTTCTTCTTGTTTTTGTAAGGCGAATGGATTTCGTTTTGTCGACGCGACTCCACGGAGGAACACGAGAGCGATAACGCAGCATAAAATAAGGGAATGCGATGCACCTTGACACGCGCGTGATTTTTTTACTCGTTGTTGTTGTTGTCGATGATGTCTTTGTCGTCGTCGCCGTCGCCGTTTAAGCTTGACGTAGTCGTTTTGTTGGAGCGAGAGCATCTCTGTCTCTCTCTCTCTCTCTCTCTCTCTCTCCAAATTTTTTTCTGGCGTCCAGTGAGAATCCGGACGATCCGAGAAATTTTGTGTGGACGCAGGAGCCCACTCTCGACTCCATTCTTTGGTGGTCGCGGAATTTTAAAAAAAAAGGTCGATGATGATGTATCAAACGAGTCTTAATCATACGATAACACCGAAACAGTATGATCCAAATCGCCTGCGCGTACGTGATTATCGATCGCGACCAAATTGCCGCCTTTATTCCTCGACAACGCAGCGCGGCGACGACGAATTCAACGAGATAACATCTTTGCTCGGCGGAAAGGAGTGGGGGGAATACGAAGTGGACGACCTTATCGAACTCGTCGCGGTCATCGACGAAGAAGGAGAAGATGAAGGAGAAAAGCACTACTTTGAAATAGTGCAAAAGAGCATTAACGATTCTGGCGTTTCATTCATCGGATACATTGATGGACTAGAGTATCAACTGGATATATCGAAAACAGTCGAAGAAGCAAGACTCCACACTCGAGACGGTAGAGGAGGAAATTTTTCGTCTTCGGTACCGAAAGAACTACTCAATTTCTGCCCCGAGTTTGAAATTCTTCATAAAGATCTGACAACGGCAAACAAATATCCGGTGTTTAACAGCAGTCGACACAAACGCACGATACGGGTAGATTGGGTTAAACACGAGAAGATAACAGACCTAGCAGCACTCAAAACGAAAGCGTCTGAAAATCCAGATTTTTGGTCGTTGGGTACGACGCCATCTCAGCCACCATTGACGGCAATTGAAAGGCTGACATTAAACGCGGGTGAAATATACGCGCTTCTTGCGGGCAATCGTCCACTAGCATTAATTCAACTGTACGCCCCGTTCGTTGAAGACGGGCAAGTCCAACCAATCGACTGTCCTTTCGTCAAGCGGGCTTTGAAAGAGTTGGTGACAACGTCGCCGCAGATTTTCGCCTGTGTAGCGTGTCGCATTGAAGGTTCGACAGCGTTGAGCGCAGTGTTCTATCCAAACATATCACCAAGCCGAGAACGAGCGTCACTTTTAGCGTCATTCGGCGCGCAAGGTGCTTTGGTAGCACAATCGCCATATTACGGCGTTCTGATCGGCGAATGTCTTGGATACGCCCGAGAGAACATATATCACCACGTCAAGAATACGTGCAACTTGCGCGGAGATATTTCTAAAGCTGTATTAGATCAAGTAAAATTTGATTTACGCGAATGTTCGCCTGTTGAACCTCTTCCACGCTGGAGAAATGGATACGACGACGACGCGCTAAAATTAGTTGCGAATGGAAATTCCCAGAGAAGGCGAAGGAAAAAGAAGAGATCATCTTCGTCCGTTGAAGCGTTAGAAGCGTTCTTAGGCAAGAAAAAATGATTCGTTCACGTGAGTGCGTGTGCATGTGTGTGTATGTGTGTGTGTGTGCGTTAATAAAAAATGTATTTCTAATAAAGGGCACGTGCGTAAGATAAGTAGTACTTGATATGTATGCCAATAACTTTTAAAGCGTCGTGACTTCTATAACGAACTAATTCTTCATTTCGATTATAATCAAACTAAAACTTCCTAAAATGTTCTTCTTGAAGCCCCCCCCGAGGACGTTTGGCGCGCAAATCGCGCTCGCGATCTATTCTTTCTTCTTTCACGCTCGTCAACTATTCGGAGCATCTGCGCTATGGCGTCTACGATTTCCTCCGAAGACTCTGGCGGTGGCTTGCGAGGATACATTACTCTCCAATTGAGCGCCATATTCAGTTCTTCCCTAGCATCTCGAAGTAAATCCATTGTATCTTCACAGTTCGAATCTAAAAATACCCATTCATCTAAGAGAAACTTAGCTCTGCCTGCCGCGCTGCGGTCGAAACGAGACGACGGGACCATGTCGTCTCCATCAAATGACATATCAATATCCATGGATGCGTTGACTGATCCGTCCGCATTCAGTAAACCATCTTCTCTCTGGGCTCCATTGTTTAGAGTTTCCTCTATTTTAGGTGCAAACGAGATTTGGTGACCAGCGAACATGGCAACCTGCTCGGGCGAAAGTGCAGTTGAATCTCGAAGGAAAACGGAGGAGGAGAGCACCATTTCACGATAAACAAACCACTTGGGCAAAGGAGCAACACCCCGTGGAGGTTTCCGGTGGAAGGCAACTCCAGAAGGATGTAATCCTGCGTGGCTTTCTGTGCGCGTCCGTAAAGTACCAAAGGCGCCCAATGATCTTCGTGCGGCAAGATTTGAAGGGAGACCAGTCGCCAAAATGCCTTTAAAAAGTGCCTCGTTGTCGGCGTGCGCATTTATTCCAGAATCATAGCGTAACACTCTTCTCTGACCATATCCCTCGCAATCCCTCTCGGAAACAAAGCCTATCTTCACTAAATCGCTCAGTAGTTGCGATCTGACAGAAGTTAAATTACTCATGGCAGCGATTGAAATGAAGTTATCGGACCCCCAACGGCGAACGGTATCGTAATCCCGGCTGTTGAAAAGATCGTTGCATTGCTCCCACGCCCTGCACACTGCTAGCAAATCTGAAGAATCATGGAATGATTTACGAATAGCTCTCGCCTCATCTCGCATTCCCGGGGGCGTGTAAAATGGATCGCGAGACGAATACGAAGCAGCAGCCGTTAAAACAGGATCTAAGCACTTCGTGACGCACCCCAACAGAAGCATTCGAGCGATGGCTGGATCGATGGGCAGATTGGAAATTGTTCTACCCAAGGCTGTCAATTTTTCGCCACTTTCAATGGTTTGAATAGCTCCCAACTTTGTCAATCGATCTACGGCATACGCTACCGTGTCTTCGCTCGGAGGATCCATAGCCTTCGATAAGAATCTCTGAATACCAGTTTCCGTCATTGCTGCTGTCTGCAAGCAGGTAGCTTCCAACGCCGTTCTCTGTATTTCAGGAGTGGGGCGTTCGGCCATAGAAGCGTGAACACCTCTAGAGTAAAGACGAAAGCATGATCCCGGAGCAACTCTACCGGCTCTTCCAGATCTCTGAGTTGCCGAAGCACTTGAAATCAACACGGTTTCCATGGAGGACATCGCACTTTCCGCGTTGTAGGACATTTCGCGCACCAGTCCAGCATCGATCACAGAAAGAACATCATCGATAGTTACCGAAGATTCAGCGATGTTTGTAGACAATATGATCTTCATTGTACCTTCTTCTGCAGGCGTGAACACTGCTTGCTGCTCCTCTTGCGGGACGGACGAATGAAGCGGCATGATTTTCATAGTATCTTCGTTGTACGTGGCAGATTTTCGTATGAGCTCTGTTGCTGCTTTGATTTCATCCCAACCTGGAAGAAAGCACAGCACGGTTCCTTTTCTATTGTTCTCGATTTCTTTGCTCGCAATATGGGTTGCAATTTCGGCGACTAAGTTTACAGCAACTTCGGACTGGTCCCTGTCCCCAAGTTTGGTATTCTTATTTACGCGCATTTTACCACCGCTAAAACCAAAAACTCCCGCCTTCCCGGCTTCCGCACGATCGTTCTTCAACGCGACAGCTTTGCGCAAGGCCTGCAATCTCGGTCGACCGTGCGAGTGTTTGCGGCCATCATTTTTCATCTTATCTTCCCACGCATTCAAACTGTCATCGTCGTCGTCATCAACATCGACATCCTCATCCTCATCCTCATATTCATCTTCCGAAAACTCTGGCTGCTCACCAGCATCTTCGGCATCAGCGATGCGTTCGATCTGCATGGAAGCTCGAGATTCTGCTTCGACTTCTTCGAGTTCACGAGCGAGGGAGATATCTTGGACGTGTAATAGTTCAGCCGCAAGCCGTCGAACGATTGGCGGCCAATCGTCATCTTGGCCAATTTTTGTGATTTCATTTTCATTATTTTGAACGATGATATCGTCATCGTCTTCGTTTTCATTCGAATTCGAGCTTGATGATTCTAAATGTTTTTCATCTTCTCCATCTTTGCTAGACTGCGTTCGCTCTAGTATATCTTCGAGGTAATGAAGTTCAACTGGATGTCGTGGCTTTGGTGGCACAGATAATAAAGGCGTTTGTCGAGCCTTGTCGGTATCTGTTGCGAAATATTTGGAGAATGATTCAGCATCCAGCGTTGCAGACATCAAGATAACTTTAAGATCTTTTCTGGTTTGAATTAATTCCTTCAAAAGTACGAGCAAGAAATCCGTATTTATATCCCTTTCGTGTACTTCATCGATAATCACGTGGGATACGTCCGATATTTCTGGATCGCGTACTAATCGTCTCAATAGAACACCCGTGGTGACAAACTGGACTGTACCACCGATACTTCGTGGTTCAGAACCATGTAAACGTACGCGATATCCAACGGAATTCCCAATCGGTTCGCAGCGTTCCGCAGCAACGCGCTCGGCGACTGAGATTGCCGCAATTCGGCGCGGCTGGGTCACAATGATCTTGGTTTCTGCACCTTTACCTTTCTTCAGAGCATCTTCTAGAATATACTGCGGGCATTGCGTAGATTTACCCGTACCAGTTCCACCGGATACAACTACGACTGATTGCGTCTCTAATGCTTTCAACATGTCCTCTTTCAATTCGAGGATGGGCAACTTTTCTCTGAAACGCGCCATTTTAGCCTCTTCTGAATCCTTGTCCTCATTCGCTCGTCTCTCGCGTTCAATTTCTTCCTGTAAAATCTCTTGCGACGCCTTTGCTTGCTCATCTCGGTACTTGTTGACTAAAATTTCTTCAGCTTTGGACAAATCTTCCGGATTCTTGGATTTAAAGAGATATTCGTTCAAGTTCTCACCTTTCTTCCTCCAACTCATATTTCCTCCACTCTCGGCGTTACGTGCCTCCTTCTCTTCTCTGCGTCTTTCGAGTTCTTCACATTCAGTTTTTAATGCCAAAACTCTCGCATCGTGCTCATCAGGAGATCCCATGGCGTTGACGAGAACTTCAACCGCCTCATCTGGTAAGGCTTGAATTCTCAGCGTCGCGACGTGGCCTCCCGGTGAGTCCGCTATGACTTTTTCCAATCTTTTCATCACGTTCTCGCCAAGTAACTCCCTCAAAGGTTCCTCCGATGCGTTCAAAAGTGCATTCCCCTCAGCTTCAGACTTTGACCTTCCGTATCCGATACCTTCTAGCTTCTTTCCGCCGTCGACAAAGCAAGATAACACCGCCTCAAAACCAGCTTTCCCATCTCGTCTCTTTGATATGTCAATGGAAGGCCTCGAGCTATCGACTAACTCAAGTAAAGCTTGCGCATTCTGGATTCTTTCTTTCATTTCTTTTTCTTTCATCTTAGCTACGCTTGGGGGTGCTTTTGGATCGATGCCAGACTCTAATAGTTGTTTCAATATGTCCAAAGCGGCAAGTGATGAAGACTCTCTTTTGGTGAATGCGATGCCACCTCCCATAAAAGTTACGACATCACCGTTAACTGTAGCTGAAGATGGCAACGCATCTAGCGATTGAAATGCAGCAGTTTGTATCGGGACCTCGAGCGTCGAAACAAATCGTCTATTATGAGGTGGTCCACTAGTCTGATACGAAATTTTCTGTTTGAACAGCATCTTTTGTTGCACAAAATGCAACACGTTCTTTGAATCGTCCACAGATTTGCACAACGCCGTGCCTCCAGATTGCTCTTTAAAGAAATCTAAAAATTCTTTTGCCTCTTTGCGTTTCAATCGCTCGCGTCCGTTTGGGCACGTCAGAGCACTGCTGTTTAAACTCTCGTTTTGATTTATACCGTTCGCGGTAGTTTTCTTCTTGACGCTTCTCTGATGTTGAGTTCCCCGACCACCTCCATTTCCGTTGCGTTTCTTATCGTTTTTAGTATTCCTCCCGTTCGACTGTGAACTACTTCTGTCACCGTTTGCTCCATTTGCTGGCGTTTTCTTCTTTTTCGGCGGTCTTGGACCTTTCGGTAAAGTTGCAGTTTTAGCAGAGGAGGCAGAAGAGAAAGACGTATTTGAAGACGACGGCTTCGGAGCGTCTGCGGAGCCACCAGAGGACGAGGCGTTCGCATTTCCTCGAGCACCACCATTCGTCGCGTTGCTTCTTGTGTTTCTGGAGATACCTGATGTCGATTGTTTGGAAAATGCCGAAAGCAGATAAGTCCTTCGTCCCTTATCCGTTTTTACGTTGTCCTGTCGTCGCTCCGTGAGGAAAAAGCCTCGCTGACGGCCAAAGTTTGTCGTCGTCGCCGTCGTCATCGCACGCTTTTTACCGGGATAAAACGCACGACGAAGACAGACGCCACCGTTCGAGAACGTCGAGGATCCTACTCGCGTACCTGATAAATGACTTTGTACAGATATTGATGAGAAAGAAGACGCATTAGATGGCGTTACACGACAAAACATTCTTCTGCTGCCGTGATGAACAGTAAAAGTAAGAGTAGTCGAGGGGATTGACGGCTTCGTCGCTTTTAGTTGATGAATTGGCGGAACGATGAGAGACGAGTAGGAAGTTTTTTGCGTTGCGTGTGAGAGCACGTTGCGCACAACAGTAGAGGATGTGATAGAACAGATTCGCCTCGCCGACATTCAGTTTCTCCCGAAAGAGACGAAGCGATGATGTTTTCACTTTAGTCTACGTGTGTGCACTTGACACAACAACGCGCGCTATTATTTTTCTCGTTTTCTCGCACGACGGCAAAAAGAAGGTCAAAAAAAATACGTAGAGCAAGGAGAAAATGTTAACCCGCACTACGCAGAAAGAAAAAGCGTGTGTGCGGAAATACCAGTACATACTATATAAAACTTAATAAAACTTAAAAAGAAACTCCCGAAATACTTCCAATACATACACATGGATAACACAACCTCAAGCAAACTTTATTAGTAAACAATGTGCTAGCGGCTATAACGATTTAAAAAATATGAAATGTTGAATGCGACAGATGTTCCAATGTTATTACATTCCATAATACACAGTTAATAGACGCGAGTCAAGATATTAAACCCTAACCCAGAGTTTATCCCGATCTTGACATCCTGTTCCCCGACAGTCTTTGCATATCGCAATTTTCTTGCCTCTGCACAACCAACACGCCCTGGATTCTCCTAAAGTAGATTCGATCAACCTCCAATTTTCCGCCGTTGATCCGACTATGTGTACTTCACTATTGAAGTCGTCGTGGACGTCGTGATTGTTAATTCCCGAGCCTTGGCACGCGCTACAAAAAGACTTTCCGGTTCCTTTACGTGCGTACGACAACGTTTCGCAGCGAGAAAGAGTGCACGCCCGACAGAGAAAGAAGAAAGCCAAAGAGGTCAGTTCACACACACACACGCGCGCGCCTGCACGACACGAAAAAATAAACGAGTTATATAGAGTGAGATCGAAAGATGAAAGACAATCGATTCATATCTCGCTCATCTGAGAGTCAAGACGAACAGAGAAAGTAGAAAAAATGGACTCACCGTTGCACTTTGCACAGTTGTGATAATCCGGAAGGATGACGGTCCCTTCCTTCTTGCCTTGCTCTTTTCGAGAAAGAAAGGCGAGCTGATCTATGGTATACTTCTCCACATCAACATTTTTCCCAAACGTCCTTTCCTTCGAACTTTGTGGCGTTTCACTTTGGGACGTCGACGGTTCAGTCGACGGGTCCGACGACGCGCGCGTGACCACGACCGTTTTTCGCGATTTCGTTAGTTTTGATGACGACAACATCTCGTTACTCGTAGAAATATCTTGACGTAAAAACGTCGTCTTTCTCGAGCAAGAGCAGGGAGAGGAGGCAAAGCAGGCTCTGGATGATCGAGATGCGATAGACATTCCGCGAGAGAAAGAATCTGTGAGCATGGCGCCATTCGTCGTATTGGTCGTCGTAAACATCATCGTGAAACACTCTTTTTTTTTATGAAGTGATGTGAAGTCTGTGAGATATTTGGTAAGGTATGACTATACGAATACTCGTATCACGTGAGTCGTGTTCTCGTTTTTTTCATCTCGTCGTGGGAGTGGATAGAGAAAAAGATTATATCTTTCACACGTCACTTTTGTGCACGCGACGGACGGTGTCCACACAATACATACATACATATACATATAAATTAACACACATAAACACACGTAACATGTTCAGTTTAACTTCATCTTTAACCGCGGCGACTGCGCGTGCGTCCACCTCGTTCTCTTCTTCCTCTTTGAGAAGATCGAACGCCGGAAGAGGTAAAATGACCATCGTCAACGTGGGTGCTTCGGAGAAGGACAATGTTCCCGTGGGTGCAAAAGTGAGAGTAAACAAATCGGTCGTTGTGTATCACGTGCCGAAATCGAAAGGGGCGGCGACTGATTTGAACGGCATGGAGGGAGAAGTTGCGCAGAGAGCGGATGAGCTCGACGGCACGTACATTTCCGCCAATCTTCCGGTGAAAGTTGCTTTGCCGATCCCGGACGGGAGCGGGAAGACGTTTTTGGTGCACTTAACAGCGGATGAACTCGAAATCTTGTAACTTTAATAAACACTTCTAATTCACACTAAAAAACAAACTGGTAGTATCGCTTCTATATGCTATACTGAACGCGATCCATCTCCCCTCTTTCGCACTCTTTTCTTCTTTCATCTTCTTCGTCTAACTTTATAATGTACAAAAAGCAAGGCCTTAAGACGTAGTTTATCAGCCCGGAGTCGGCGCGCAACTAGTGCGCACTTTGCGACAATCCTAGGCGTCACGATGTATTCTTTTATCATCATCACTCCTCAAAATGAGTGGATGGAAAAGAACTCGTCTTTCGCATTTACTTTCCCCAATTCTCTGTGTTGCTTCACCCGTGTTTTGACAGACTCTTTCAACACCGCTTTTCAAAACGCTTTCCCGGATGTTTTCGTCGTTTCAACCAATGTAGGAAAAAGGAACGACAAAAACATCAACTGGGAAAGATTACGAGGATCATGACATGAATGCAATACCTCCTTTTGATAATGCCTCCTCGGGCGCGAGACCGTAGTATTTACTGTTCTCACCCTCTTCGTATGGGTCTTCACAACACGCCTTGAAAACTTCGCGTAACACGGAGTAGTCGCCGACTTCAGCAGCTTCGTACGCCTCGACGAGCATGTATTCTCGCGGCACGTACTTCGGATTTGCTCGGCGCATCCTCGAGACTACTTCTCCAATCGTGGTTTCATTTTCGCCCGACGTTGTCAACGCCGCTATCCACGCGTCTAACGCCTTCGCCCATATTTCAATCTCTTGCTCCGAAAATGCAGATTTATAAAATGCCTTCTTCTCGAGAAAAGTTGAAAATGCCTCCTTGGCTGACATTTTTCGCGAGAGAAGCTCAGACGCAACGTTCGAGAGTTCTCTCCAAAACACCGTCCAATCTGCTCTGTGCTTATAGAGAAGATCATGAATGGTTTCATCGTATAAATCGCGCGCTGTTGCTTTGCTCGTACTCGGCGCATCGTCGCGAAAACCAAGTTTTTTTGCCCAGACGTTTGTCAATTCGTTTTCAATCGTTTTCGCAAACGTTTCTATGAGCGCGTTTCCTTCAGCTTCCTTTCCTTTCAATAACATGGCGAGTGCGGAACATAATGTGAAGTAATTTGCAACTGCAGCTTGCGGCTGCGCCGCGAACGCAAAGTGGTCACCGCTCCCCGTCCACTTCGCAAACGCCGGATCGTACGCGTCAAGAAAACCAAAAGGCCCATAATCCATCGTTCGCCCGGCGACGAGACAATTGTCGGCGTTAAAATTTCCTTGACAAAACCCAACCCTCAACCATCCGGCGACGCAGAATGCAATCCCAGTAGCTGACTTTTCTAAAACGGCGCGCGCAACATCTTCTATGGGAGCAGTCGAAGACCAAGAGTCGTCCTCATTACTAAATTCCCGAAAATAGCAATGTCTCACGAGCATTTCAAGCTCTTGTTTTTGTAACGGACTCGCGTCTGGTTTCGAGGCGCGACGGGAGAACAAGTCTAAATGACCAACGCGCAAAAACGAGGGAGCAACGCGCGTCGTGATTGCGTTCGGTTCTTGAATCATTGTATCCGGGTCTCGCTTTTGTGCTCGCACTCTGCCAACGATGGCTTCGCGTTCCGAAGCGTCGAATCGAGCCAGTCTCGGGTCATCTATGGTCACTTCGTTGAGTTGTTTCGAAACTTGCTTTTCGACCGACGCGCTGTACCACGGTCTATTTGAAACATCACCTCCTTCCGATCGAATGAGCGATAGCGCTCGGGTGGTTGGAATGCCTAAAGCGTACATGGCTTCGGAAGCTATAAATTCTCGAACGCTCGAACGAAGTACCGCTCTTCCATCGGCGCCGCGACAAAATGGCGTTTGACCACCACCTTTTAGCTGCAACTCGAACCTTCGCTTTGTTTTCGGATTTACGACTTCACCAACTGAAATGGCGCGTCCGTCTCCGTACCCTTCGCCGGTCCCAAACGGACAGTTGGAGGTGTGTTTTTGGCCCATAATACTCAAAGCGTACGGCGTCGCCCACGTTTTCATTCCCGGTATGGCGTCGGAATCGCCAGAGAAAAATCGCACGAACGTCTCTGATGATTCGTCACCTTCGTGTAATCCGATATCCTCGAGTACTTTTCTCGAATGGATGATTAAAGCCGGACGTTTCAAAGGCGTCGGTTGTACTCTCACAAAGTGTCCAGATTTTACTCGACGAGACGTTTTGTTAGGCGCGTTGGCGTCGGCTTCTGGGTCTGGATTCAACTTCTCCACCCACGAGTGGTTCGATATGGATTTCAACCTGTCCGCTACGGCTTCACGAGCTCCAGAATTCCCGGCTGTCGCACTCGCACTCGTCATCTTCTTTTGATGTTGAAGCTGTCGTTGTCCTTCGTGTTGAATAAATCTGCTGCACAAACACGACGAGTGTCGGCTGCCCCGACTGCAACTGCTGCGCTTGAATAAACACGCGGTTCCTTGCTTTATGACTGAACTAGAGAGCATTCGACGAAAGCGTGGAAGAGAACAAGGAGAAGCCCTTGAGCTGTCTTTCGTAAAGTTTCTCGCTTTCTCCTGCTGCTTGCTGCCTTTTTTTCTTTTTGTGGGGACTGATGGGGAGAGAACGAGAGATACAAAAGAAATCTTTGAAATCTTTCGATATAGGACACCACACAACACTTTGAACGCGACGTATTTACGCCCGATGGAAACCCCTGTCGTTTATTTGTCAAGTGGAGATAAAAAAAATAGTTGAGCTGATAGACACGTAGAGTTAGAGAGATAAGGTGTGAAGAATCATGCACTCGAGACGTTCTGGAGCTACGGCTGCGACGACATCTTCTTCTTCTCATCGCAATCAACATCGCAGTCGCGCTTTCGATGAAAGAGACGAAGAGTTATTCAAGAAGAGGAGCGCATTGAAACCGAAACAAAGACGGAGAGTTGTTAAGATTACAGTGACGCCTTCCCGAATAGTGGAGCTCTTCCTAATCGTGCTGCTTGGGTGGTTCGTTTACGACAACTATCGAACCGACAAAACAGCAGAGCGTAACTCCCTGATTCACGGCAAAGGCGAAAAAGTTAGTACTCTCTCGAATCGTCTCCAAACACTTTTTTTCTTTCGCAATAAATATGACGACGAAGCGGCATCCGCGGATGGACCGGAATTCGCTCGTGGGAAATCTAATGACTTCGTCAAGAGGAAAAGTACCAAGTCAAAGAAGCAGTTATCGCGTCGGTCACGGGAAGAAGAGGAGGAGGATGAGGAGGAGGAGGAAGATCCGCTGGCAAAGTTGGACATGTCTCTCGCCGAACACCGAAATGTTCATGACACTGACGGCGATGCAACCGCTGATTTGGAAAAAAAGGAGGCGGATGAAGTGTACTCTGATGTAGATGCTTCAGAACGGACGCACGATAGCGGCTTGGAAGTCGAAACACACAGAGGGGATGACGTAGAAATAGAACAAAAACGCGGCAGGGCCTCGACTAAAGCGCGTTCAAAACGTGCGTGCAAAGGCCTCTTCAGCGCTTTAGAGTTTGGCGAGTGTTCGGTAAAATGTGGCATCGAAGGGGGAGTAAAGTTTCCACTATTTGAGAAGGATGACAGCGCGGACGAAGATTGCGTCGTACCCAAACCACCGGCATCGGCGAGTATGAAGTGCAACGTCGGCGTTGAGTGTCCGCAAAACTGCATCGGTAAGTTTGACGATTGGACAGCGTGCGACGAAGAGTGCGGCGTAGGATTTCGGCGACGGCAATTTATAGTAACGCAACCTCAAAAAGGTACGGGATCAACGTGCGCTTACGTTAACGGACACGTAGCTACGGAAAAGTGTTTTGGGGATAAAACGGGCACCACATTTTGTCAAAACAGGGATTGCGCCGGCGATTTTGGCCCGTGGTCAAAATGCACGAAAGAATGCGGCGGAGGAACGAAAAGTCGCGTGTACACGCAGACGCAAAAAGCGGGAACGTTTGGTAAGGCGTGCCCATATCCAGACAAATATCGCGAACAAGAAAAATGCAATGTAGAGGAGTGCATATTGCCAGACTTTTGTGAAGGTCGATGGAAAATAACTGAACCTTGCAGTGCGAAATGCGGCGGTGGAAAAACAACAAGAGCTTTTTTCGTAACGAAAGAAGGTAAAGAGTGCCCAAACGAAGACGTTCGCGAGGTTCTGTCTTGCAACACTCATAGCTGTCCGAAGGCGAAAGATTGTGGTAAATGGGAACCGTGGAGCGCGTGTTCGGTTCCGTGCGATGACGGTATTCAAACGAGAAGATATAAGCGCACCGGACCTGCGGTCTTCGGAGGAAAGTGTCCCGAGGAAGATGGCGCGAAGCAAAAACGCAAATGCAACTTAGGATCGTGCGAGAATTTGTGCATGGGTGCGTTTACGGATTGGGATATCGAATGCCCGAAATGCATTTCGGAAGGAACGTATACGGCTGATAACAACTTTAGATCGAGGAAGTACGTCATTCCAGATAGCGACGGCGAAAACAGTAGCTCGTACGCAAAATGTCCACACGAAAACGGCTACCTCGAGCGTCAAAAGTGTCCACCGTTGATGGCCACGTGTCCAGTTCGGTGTATTGGTGAATGGAGCGCATTTTCGAAATGCACGCGCGATTGCGACGGCGGGACGATGAAGAAGACGTTCTCAATCTTTCGAGAGGCAAAAGGGAGTGGGGAACAGTGCGAAGCAAAGCACGGTGAAGTTGTTGAAAAAGAATGCAACACGCACAAGTGCGAGCGCGAGTGTTTAGGTGTATGGAATAAACACACGGGGTGCATAGTCTCGGCAAAAAACTTCGCGGATCCTGATTTGAAATGTACCGGGGAAAAGATCGAACGCTTCGATTTGATTCCTCCGCAGATTGAAAAGCACATCGGGTGCTCTTTACCGACAGTCGGCGGCGAGATTTTCGAAACGTACGAGGGCGAAACCGGGTGGTTCAAGCGCGTGCCGTGCGATACTGGCAATTGCATCAAAAAGGTAGAAATAGAAATTGTTTCGGACGACGGTGGGGATAGCGATGATGATGACGGAGACGATGATACGGAGGATGACGAGAACACGCGCGTATCAAAAGTGCGCAGAAGTAAGAGGAAGGGAGGTAGTAGCAGTAGCAAGCAATAGGAACGAGTTTTTAAACGATATAACGTGCTTTAATAATGCTCGAATTAATTTACATTCTCTTTACTCATCTTCTTTATCGGCAGCTCCGTTTAATACTTCCGGCTTCTTCCTCGGCGGGGCTACTGCGCTGTTTTTCATCAATTCGTTTTTGTCTTCTTCCGACATAGCTAAAATTCGCGCATTGTATTTATCGAATTTCTTCCAATCTCTCGCTGCTCCAAGCACGCAGCATCCCTTGATTAAATCGCACGTAAAAGCAACGCGGGGATCCCCTAAATCTACTTTGTGAAAATCTGCGCTGACTTGTTGCGCGATTGCGTCGATTGCCTCCATTCTAGGCACGCTGTTGTTGTAGCGAGAGCCAAAGACGACGGAAAACGTTGACTTTTTCACTCGATCTTCTTTTGTTTCACCGTCAACTTCTACGTTCGGTAAGAATTTATCTATAATGGGTTTTGCATGTGATTTAATTTCTTCACTGCTCGCGAAGCACACGTCTTGGACAGGAAGTATGCGTTCTATGAATCTCGAGCGCGTTCGAGACGTTTCTTTCACCTCCGTTAAGTACCTAAAAACCATTTCCGATGGATCTGCCTTGTTTGCGGCTTCTTTTGTCATCAAAACAAATATGCACGCTTTCAAATCTAAATCTACGATCTTGAATTTCTTATTTTCGAGCTTATCATCTTCTTTAATCGCATTGATTTCGGATTGTAACGCGTCTTCGATAGATATTGGTTCCTTCGCTTGCCCTTTTTCGGCATCACCTACACCACCATCGTCTTCTTTCGTCTTTTCCGCGTCTCTCTCGTCCGAAGGTACGATATCGTCGTAAATTTCCAGCATCACTCGCATCACATCCCGCGCCGTTTGCTTCTCTTTCCCAACCTCGCTGGAGATTAGAAATCCTTTAGCACCATACGGAATATTCGCGGAAGATGAACTCTGTTTTTTAAGAAAGGGAAAAAAAGTTAGTTGTTTCTTTTCGAAAGAAGATGAAGATGAAGAAGAAGAAGATGAAGAAGAAGAGGAAGAAGAAGGAAGAGAGAAAGAGGTGCAAAAATAAAACCTACGGCACGTCCAAATCTCCTCTTCTTCATCATCGCTCCATCTTTCCCGCCTTGCCATCGTTTACCAGCCATTTTGTGTTTATCGCTTTGCGTTATGCAAGTCTGAAGATTTTTTTTCTATTTTCTTAGTTTTCAAACCAGGATGTACTCGTAGGGGTGACAACACCCTAAAAGTGAAGGGGTATACAACATCCAGTATCTTCGAATGTGCGCCGTTTTCAATCGAATCAAAGCATAAGTGACATCAATAACATCCATACCGATCTAGAAATAGTGTCGTTTGATCGAAAAAATGCGAAGATCAATGAAAATTCGGACGTTGTAAATTTGTATTAGGTGTTCAGTTTGTGAGCAGAAAGACGAGCAGAAAGAGCAGAGTGAGCAGATGGACGACTTCAATTCGACAACACCCCATTTGTAATCTATATCGCAAAAATGACAACAATCGCATTCGAGATGACGAGCGACGCGATCGCTCGAGTGTGCCGTGAGAATAAGCAGTGCGTCGTTATCTTCTGATGTTTCTTTCTGCAAATCCATTCGTGTCTTTGCTCTTATTTTTAGCGCGTGTAAACCCAGTATTTTATGTTGACCAAGTCTTTTGAAACAGATACGCGCACGCGCCTGAATTGAACGATACTTTACATCTGACCGGAAGAGGTATACAAGAGCTGAAGTGCTTAGAACCGTACGTGAATGTACT
>Ga0181578_10002327_pt1 | contig 17896 bp, 13 predicted proteins | sample 071ome_21_FD_148659 | JGI IMG/M metagenome (GOLD analysis project Ga0181578, IMG submission 148659) | Coastal salt marsh microbial communities from the Groves Creek Marsh, Skidaway Island, Georgia - 071401CT metaG (spades assembly) | ecosystem: Environmental > Aquatic > Marine > Intertidal zone... | reverse complement strand
GTCTACGCCCTGTTGGTTATTTTTCTGCTGTGCTCTGTTGGCATGATTGCCCGGGCGGTCAACCTGCAGGTCATGGAGACCGAGTTTTTGCAGGAGCAAGGCAAAGCACGTTATCTGCGAGAGGTAAGCATTCCCACGACGCGGGGCATCATTTCCGACCGCAATGGCGAGGCGCTGGCGGTCAGCACGCCCGTCGATTCGGTCTGGGTCAACCCGCGCGAACTGCTGCAGGTGCCCGAAAAAATCAGGCCCCTCGCGCAGGTTCTGGGCGCCGACCCGGATGATATCGAGCGAAAGCTCAATCAGCGGTCAGCCCGGGAGTTCGTGTGGTTGAAAAGACGCTTGCATCCGGAAACGGCGGCCAAGGTCGAAGCCTTGAAGATACCGGGCGTTTCCCTGCAAAAAGAATACCGCCGCTTTTACCCGGCCGGTGAGGTGGCTGCTCATTTGATCGGCTTTACCAACATCGATGATGTTGGGCAGGAGGGGCTGGAGCTGACCTACAACGAATGGCTGAGCGGTGAAGCCGGCAGCAAACGGGTATTCAAGGACCGGCTGGGGCGCACCATCGAGGAAATCGAGCTGATCCGCGCAGCCAGCCCGGGCAATGACCTGCAGCTCAGCATCGACCGCCGCTTGCAGTACCTGGCATATCGCGAACTCAAACGCACCGTGCTTCGGCACGGCGCGCATTCGGGCAGTGTCGTCGTGCTGGATTCGGATACTTCCGAGGTGCTGGCCATTGTTAATTATCCGGCCTACAACCCCAACAAGCCGGGCACCGAGGACAGTGACGGTCTGCGGAATCGTGCCGTGACGGACGTGTTCGAACCCGGCTCTGTCATGAAGCCGTTCGCGGTGACCTCGGTCCTTGAGCATGGCGTGGCCGGCGCCGGCACGATCATAGATACCTCCCCGGGAACCATGCGAATTTCCGGTCATACGATCAGGGATACCCATGACTACGGTGTCCTCGACGTGACCGGGTTGCTCACCAAGTCCAGCAATGTCGGTGTGGCGACGCTGGCATTGGAGCTCGAACCTGAGCAGATGTGGGACACCTACAACCGCTATGGGTTTGGCGAGGCGACGGGGACCGGTTTTCCGGGTGAGTCCGCCGGCGTACTGCGCAATCATCGTCGTTGGCGCCGCCTCGAGCAGGCCACCATTTCATACGGATACGGCGTCTCCGCAACGGCGCTGCAAATTGCCCAGGCGTACGCCGTGATCGCCAATGATGGTCGTCTGCGTCATCCCACCTTTATCAGAGAGGCCATCAATCCAGCCATGTCGGTGGTCGATCCGGCACTGGCGCGCCAGGTCGCCGCCATGCTGGAGACCGTCACCGGCCCCGAGGGTACCGGGAAACAGGCCCGGGTGGCCAATTACCGCATTTCCGGCAAGACCGGAACATCGCGCAAAGCCAGCGCATCGGGCTATGCCAATCGATATATCGCCAGTTTCGCGGGCTTTGCCCCCTCGAGCGATCCCCGCCTGATCTGTGTCGCGGTGATCAACGACCCGACGGGCGACTTCTATTATGGCGGTCAGGTTGCGGCGCCCTTGTTCGCCGAAGTGGTCGGCGGCGCGCTGCGCCTGATGAATGTTCCACCCGACGATTACTCGGCCTTGATGGTGCAGTCCACCGAATCCGCCGAAGGGCCTGACCGGTGAAATACGGGATGAGCCTCAGGACCTTGCTCGAGGGCTGGCTGGATGATGCGCCAGACCTGCCCATCTCCGGCATTACCCAGCTGCCCGCGCGCGTTCGGCCTGGTTACGCGTTTGTATGGTCGCCGTTCGGTGCGGACCGGCAGACGACTGCCCTTAATGAGGCCCGCGCACGGGGCTGCGTTGTCATTTTGCACGACGCGACGTCGACGGATCTCCCGGCCCTTGGGGTGCCCTGTGTTCGCGTGCCCGGATTGAGCGAAAGACTGGGCGAGATGGCTTCGCGGTATTGGGCAGCGCCCTCGGATCTGATGACCGTTGCGGCAGTAACGGGTACCCGGGGCAGGGCGGAGGTATGTGGATTTTTGGCCCAGGTCTGGCAGCGCTCCTGCGCGGGCGGTGGCCCGGCGGCGCGCAATGGCTCTGGCTCGGTGACAACCCTCCAGTCATCGAGCCTGCCGGCACCCGATGTTTTCAGCCTGAACGAGGCCCTTGCAGCCTGCGTCGACCAGGGTATCGACCAAGCAGCGGTGGAAGTGTCTCCGGAAGCGCTTATTCAGGGGCGCTGCCAGACGCTGCAGGTCGATCTTGCATTGATAGGCGGCCTGGGCGAGCGGATGACCAATGACCATGCGGAAAAAAGGCTTTTGACCGAGTTTGCCCCGAGATTCTCCGTCATCAACATCGATGATGTCGGCGCGACAGGCCTGGTCACTACCGCTGCCGCCTGCACGGAGATGCTCACGGTCGGCCTCAGCCCGCGCGCCGATGTATCCGCGCGCGTGCTCACGATGAACGGACAAGGCATGACCTTGCGCCTGGCCGGCCCATGGGGGGAGGCGACCGTACGCACAGAACTCTCTGGAAAGGAGAACGCGGTCAACCTGTTATCGACCGCGGCCGCTGTCACGCTGCTTGGGTTGGATTGGGTTGAGACCTGTCACCACCTGGCTTACCTGCGTCCGCCCGCGCGCGCTCACCGCACCCATGCGGAGGGCGGCATGCACGTGGCGCTGGAGGAGGCGGCATGATCGAGCTGATGCTTGCAGACGCCGCGCTCAGGGTCCAGGGAAAGCTGGAGGGTGAGGACGTGGCTTTTCGTGGGGTGACCATCGACAGCCGGAATGTCAGGGCTGGAATGCTGTTTGCGGCCTTGCCTGGCGAGCGCGTTGACGGGCACGATTACATCTCCACCGCACTCGAAGCCGGTGCCGTTGCGGCCATGGTATCGAAGCCTGTCGAGCATGCCGCCCCGGTAATCAGGGTGGAAGATGTCACGGGTGCGCTGGGCGCGCTGGCAAAAAGCTGGCGGGAGGTCATCAACCCGGTTGTCATCGGTATCACGGGCAGCAACGGCAAAACGACTACCAAGGAAATGGTCCGGGAAATTCTCCGGCGGCAGCGCACCGTGCTTGCCACCAAAGGAAACTACAACAACGAACTCGGCGTGCCATTGACGCTGTTTGGATTGTCTCGGGATGACGATATCGCCGTCATCGAAATGGGTGCTGGAAAAGCGGGGGATATTCGCTACCTGGCGGACATCGCACAGCCCGACATCGGATTGGTGACCAACGTCGGGCCCGCTCATCTGGAAGGTTTCGGTGACGAGGCGGGTGTCGCGCGCGCCAAGGGAGAGATGTTCGAATCCCTGCCCGACGACGGCTGGGCCATCATGAATGCCGATCAACCCTGGATCGAGCTGTGGCGAGGCATGTCCTCGGCCTGCCAGTCTCTCAGTTTTGGGCGCTCAGCCGGCTGTGACGTGCGATTGGAGCAAGAGGCAGAGCGATTCTTCGTGCATACACCAGAGGGGTCTTTTCCATTGGCCCTGGCGCTTCCCGGCGGCCACAACCAGGAAAACGCCCTGGCAGCCACGGCCGTTGCCCTGGCGGCGGGCATCGGCCTCGAGCAGATTCAAGCGGGTCTCGAAGCGGTCAGCCCGGTGTCCGGGCGTTTGCAGATTCGCCAGGCAGCAGACGGTTGGAAGGTGATCGACGATACCTACAACGCGAATCCAGCGTCCCTGTATGCCGCATTGCAGGTGCTTGCCAACGAAGGTGGAGAGCCCTGGCTGGTCCTGGGTGATATGGCGGAACTGGGCAGTCACAGCCATAAGCTGCATGCCGAGATGGGCGACGCGGCCAGATCGCTGGGTGTTCGCCGTCTTTACGCGATGGGTGACGCCAGCCGGGCCGCGGTGGAAGCGTTTGGCGACGGCGCCACGCATTTCAGCCATCTGGCAGACCTGCTCGAGCGCTTGCTGTCGGAGTTGAACAAAAACGTGACCTGCCTGGTCAAGGGTTCGCGGTCCATGGGCATGGAGCGGGTGGTTGAAGCCATCAGCCGCCGCGATGTTGCGAGGGAGGCAGGCTGATGTTGGTCAAACTGTTCGAATGGCTTCAGCAATATAACTCGGGCTTCAGTGTCTTTGGATATATCACGCTGCGGGCCATTCTGGGCGCGTTGACCGCGCTGGCGCTCTCGCTGCTGCTTGGACCTTCCTTTATTCGGCGGCTGGTCAAAGGCCAGGCCAGTCAGCCGATACGCGAACTGGGCCCCAAGACCCACTTTGCCAAGGCCGGCACCCCCACCATGGGTGGCGCGTTGATCCTGTTCGCCATCGTGATTTCAACGCTGCTGTGGGCTGATCTGGACAACCGTTTCGTCTGGGTGGTTCTGCTGGTGACGCTGTTTTTTGGCGTGATCGGCTGGGTCGATGACTACCGCAAGCTGGTGCTGAAAGACTCTCGGGGGCTGGCGGCTCGCTGGAAATACCTGGCGCAGTCGCTGGTGGGACTGGCGGCAGCCATCTATCTGTACTACTCGGCGGAGAGTCCCGCTGAGACCGAATTGATCGTTCCTTTCTTCAAGGATATCGTGATTCCGCTGGGCTTCGGGTACATCGTGATTACCTACTTCTTTATTGTGGGTTTCTCGAATGCGGTGAACCTCACAGACGGCCTGGACGGACTGGCCATCATGCCTTCCGTTTTCATCGCCTCGGCCCTTGGAATATTCGCTTACGCCACGGGCCATACCCTGTTCTCGGAGTACCTGGCGATTCCCTATGTTCCCGGCACGGGGGAACTGGCGATATTCTGCGGCGCTCTGGCTGGCGCCGGCCTGGGATTTCTCTGGTTCAATACCTATCCCGCCCAGGTGTTCATGGGCGATATCGGCGCCCTGGCCATGGGGGCGGCCCTCGGGCTGATCGCCGTGCTGGTCCGCCAGGAAATCGTCTTTGTCCTGATGGCGGGTGTGTTCGTTATGGAAACGGTTTCCGTCATCCTCCAGGTGGCATCTTTCAAACTGACTGGAAAGCGCATTTTCAGAATGGCGCCCATCCACCATCATTTTGAGTTGAAAGGCTGGCCCGAGCCGCGCGTGATTGTTCGGTTCTGGATAATTTCCGTGATTCTCGTCCTGGCCGGCCTGGCGACCCTGAAGATCCGATGAGTATCGCGGCCGCCAGAAAACGCGCGCAGGGGACGGGCCGCCCCATGTTACAGCCGGGTATCGACCCATGGCTGATCCTGCCGGTGTTGCTGCTAGCGGCCATCGGTCTCGTCATGGTGGGTTCCGCATCCATATCCGTTGCCGAAAGCCAGGGGCTCGGCTCTTTCCATTACCTGGTGCGCCATTGCATCTACCTGGTCCTGGGCGTCCTGCTCGGATCGATGGTCAGGCTGATTCCCATATCGGTGCTGGAGAAAACCTGTCGTCCGATGATGCTGCTGGCTGCGCTGTGTCTGCTGCTGGTGTTTATTCCCGGGTTGGGCCATACGGTCAACGGCAGCACACGATGGATTAATCTTGGTTTCGTCAAATTCCAGGCCGTGGAAGCGGTCAAATTGATGGTGATCATCTACACCGCGGGCTACCTGGTCCGTAAAGCCGATAAGCTCGACGCGCGGTTTTTTGACACCTTCAAACCGCTGCTGCTGGTGGGCATCCTGTGCGGGATTTTGCTGCTCCAGCCTGATTTGGGCTCGGCCGCAGTGCTTACCGCGGTGGTCGGCGGCATGGTGTGGCTGGCGGGCGCCGCCTGGCGGCATGTGGCGGTGCTCGTCGGCCTGGTGGTGCCGGTATTTGGTTTTGCCGCGATGGAGCCTTATCGTCTGCGACGCATTGTCAGCTTCATGGATCCGTTCGCTGACCCGTTCGCCAGTGGATTCCAGCTGGTGCAGGCGTTGATCGCGGTCGGGCGCGGCGAGGTCACCGGTGTCGGTCTAGGGGCCAGTATCCAGAAGTTATATTACCTGCCGGAGGCGCACACGGATTTCATTTTCGCCATTCTCGCCGAAGAGTTGGGCCTGCTCGGTGTCATTTTTATCCTGGCCCTCTTCATGCTGATGGTGACGCGAATCATGTCCATTGGCATGATCGCTCACCGCCTGGGGCGTCCGTTCGCTGGTCACCTGGCTTTTGGTATTGGCCTTTGGCTGGGCCTGCAGGCCATGGTGAGCATGGGGGTCAACCTGGGCGTGCTTCCCACCAAAGGCCTGACCTTGCCGCTGATCAGTTCGGGCGGCAGCAGCATGCTCATGGTGTGCCTCGCACTGGGGGTGGTTTTCAGAATCCGGTATGAGCTGGATGTGGAGATGCAGCGCCATGCGCCGCGGACCCGGCAGCGGAGAGCATCGTCATGAGCGTGGCCGATGGAAGGGTTCTGATCATGGCAGGTGGAACCGGTGGCCATATTTTTCCCGGCCTGGCACTCGCCGAGGAGCTACGCCAGCGCGGAATTGGCGTGCACTGGCTGGGTGCGCTTGGCGCGATGGAGTGCCGCCAGGTGCCCGCGCGGGGCATAGGCATCGACACGGTCAGGATACGAGGCCTGCGGGGTAATGGCCTTGTGGGCTGGCTATTGCTGCCGTTTCGGCTGGTGCGAGCCGTGATGGATGCCGTGCGCAGTTTCAGGCAACGCAGGCCGGACTGCGCCGTCAGTTTTGGCGGATACGCGGCGGGCCCCGGTGGGCTGGCCGCGCGCATGCTCGGCGTGCCGCTGATCGTGCATGAGCAAAACCGGGTGCCCGGAATGACCAATCGCTTCCTGGCGAGAATGGCTTCGGAGGTGTTCCAGGCTTTTGAGGGAACTTTTCCTGATGCATCCGGGGCGCTGACCTGTGGGAATCCGGTTCGTCCCGAGTTGGCGGAATTCGAGCCGCCAGCGACACGCTTCAAGGATCGTTTTGACCACCCGCCCAGCTTGCTGGTGACCGGCGGCAGCCAGGGCGCCAGCAGCATCAATCGATGGCTGCCCGGCGCATTGGCCCGGATCGCGCCTGAGCACCGGCCGGTGGTGTTGCACCAGGCAGGCCGCGGTCGCGTGGATGAAACCCGCGCGGCTTACCGGGATGCAGGTGTCGAGGCCGATGTGGTTGAGTTCATCGAGGATATGGCGGCTGCCTATGCCGCTGCGGACCTGGCCGTGTGTCGATCAGGCGCGTTGACCATCTCGGAACTCGCCGTGGTGGGGCTTGGTGCACTGCTGATTCCCTTTCCCCATGCGGTGGATGACCATCAGGCGCGCAATGCCGAAGTCCTGGAGCGCGCGGGCGCGGCCCGTATCCTGACCGAGGACATGCTCGACGAGGCGGATCTCTCCCGCGAGCTTGAAGCTTTGCTGACCGACCGACCCGGCTTGCTGCGAATGGCCGAGGCTGCGTATTCGGCAGGGACCCGCGATTCGGCCTCGCGACTGGCTGATGCCTGTCGCCAGCTCATGCCGGGTGCCGGGGTGCATGATGATTGACCTGACACCGAGACGCGTCTCTGAGCCGGCTGACTTTGGCCGAGTTGCCCTGTTGGTCGGCGGGGCCAGCGCTGAGCGTGATGTCTCGCTGGACGGTGGCCATTCGGTGTCGAAGGCCCTGAAGAAGCTGGGTATACGCCATGAGCTTTATGATGGGCAGGATCGCCTGTTCGACGCGATTTTTGCCCGCCAGGTGGACCGTGTATTCAACCTTATGCACGGGCCAGGCGGAGAAGACGGTGCTATCCAGGGCGCGCTCCAGTTGATGAACGTGCCGATGACCGGTTCGGGTCTTGTGGGCTCCGCCCTGACGATGGACAAGGTGAGGTCGAAATGGGTATTGCAACGCCTGGGTTTGCCCACTCCGGCTTTTGAACGGGTTACGACGATCTCGGATGCGCGCTCGGCCGCTGAGACCTTTGGTCTGCCGGTTTTCATCAAACCCAATAATCTTGGCTCGAGCATCGGTATCAGCAAAGTCGAGGATGAGGAAGCCCTGGAGCCGGCCTTCACCCTGGCCCGTCAATTCAGCGCGGAAATCCTGGTGGAACAGTTCATCGCCGGCGGAGAGTACTTTACCGGCGTCCTCGAGCGGCAGACTTTTCCGCTGATCGGAATAGAAACGCCGCGGGCATTCTACGACTACCAGGCCAAGTATTTGTCGGACGATACCCGGTATTTCTGCCCCTGCGGCCTTGCTCCGGATCTCGAGCGGAGCCTGCAGGAGCGTTCAATGGACGTTTTCGACGCATTGGGCGCGAGTGGCTGGGGCAGAGTGGATTTTATTCTCGACGAACATTCCGACCCCTGGTTCCTCGAGGTGAATACGATCCCCGGTATGACAGATCACAGCCTGTTGCCGCAGGCGGCGGCCGAGGTGGGTGTCGGGTTCGAGGAACTCGTCTGGCGAATTCTGGAGACCAGCCTGTGATGTCGGGTGCGACCACAACGCGCCACGGACAGAGGGGTTTCCTGGGCAACCTGTTGGCGGCCATCGTGCTGCTGGCCATGGCGTGCGTCGGTGTGGTCTGGGTCTACCTGGGGATGATGACACGGGACCAATGGCCCATTCGCTGGCTGGAGGTCAACGGCAGCTTTGAGCGGGTCAGTGCCGAGCACTTGCGCGCGTCTCTGGCCCCACTGGTGTCCGGCAGCTATTTCAGTGTTGACCTGCAGGAAGTGCGGGCTGCTGCCGCCCGGCATCCCTGGGTTTCCGACGTGGTGGTCCAGAAACAATGGCCTGACACCATTGATGTGGGCATCACCGAGTACGAGCCGATTGCCCATTGGACCGATGGCCGGCTGATATCGACCGACGGCCGCGCGTTTCGCGTACCGGCCGGGGACGGGATTCAGGGGCTGCCCCGGTTGGACAGCCCGGAACACGCGCTCGAGCAGGCGCTCGGGGCGTGGCGGGCATTCGATCGCATGCTCGAGCCTCTGGGCCTGGAAATAGAGCGTCTTCGGCTCGATCCGCGCGGGGCCTGGTATCTCACGCTGAGCAATGGGACACGCGTCGATATTGGGCGAGGTGACGCTGAGGCGCGTTTACAACGCTTGGTCAAAAGCTGGGATGGGCTGGTTCGGGATCGTGCAATGGCGCCCCTGGGCGTGGACCTTAGATACACCAACGGCTTTGCGGTTCGCTGGCCAGGAAGTGAAGAGACAAATGGCAAAGAAAGCTGAAAAATCACTGGTCGTGGGACTGGATATCGGTACCTCCAAGATCGTCGCCATTGTGGGTGAACTCCAACCCGATGGGGCCGTGGAAGTCATTGGTCTCGGTTCGCACCCATCCAGGGGCCTTAAGCGGGGAGTCGTGGTGGACATGGCTTCAACCGAGCAGGCCATCCAGAGAGCCGTGGAAGAAGCTGAGCTGATGGCGGGCTGTGAGATTCACTCGGTGTTTGGCGGTATTTCCGGCAATCACATTCGCAGCCTCAACTCTGATGGCACGGTGGCCATCAAGGACAAGGAAGTAACCGAAGGCGATGTCGACCGGGTGCTGGACGCGGCGCGCGCCGTGCCGGTGGGTGAGGATCAGAGAATCCTGCACATACTGCCGCAGGAATATGTGCTCGATAACCAGGACGGTATCCGCGAGCCGATCGGCATGGCGGGTGTTCGCCTGGAAGCCCATGTACACGTGGTCACCGCTGCGCGCAGCGCGATTCAAAATATTTCGAAATGTGTTTCCCGATGTGGCCTGACGGTAGATGAGCTGATCATGCAGCCGCTGGCAGCAAGCTACTCCGCACTCAGCGAGGATGAGCGTGACCTGGGCGTATGCCTGGTGGATGTTGGCGCCGGCACCACGGATATCGCCGTGTTCACTGGCGGCGCGATTCGCCATACCGCTTGTATCCCGATCGCCGGCGACCAGGTGACCAACGACATCGCCGTGGCGCTCAGAACACCGACCCAGCATGCGGAGGACATCAAGATTCGTTATGCCTGCGCTCTGGAGCAGTTGACCGGCAGTGAAGAAACCATACAGGTGCCCAGCGTGGGTGACCGGGGTTCGCGGCGCCTGGCCCGCCAGACTCTGGCCCAGGTGGTGGAGGCGCGTTACCGGGAATTGTATTCGCTGGTGATGACCGAACTGAGAAGAAGCGGATTTGAAAGCATGGTGGCCTCCGGCCTGGTTCTGACCGGCGGCGCCGCAAAAATGGAAGGCGCGGTTGAACTGGCGGAAGAGATCTTTCACATGCCCGTGCGTTTGGCCACGCCACAGTATGTCTCAGGCCTTTCAGACGTGGTCTCCAACCCGGTCCATGCCGCCGGCGTGGGGCTGCTGCTGTATGGCAGCCAGGCGGGCAGGGGCCGCAGCCTGTCGGGCAGTGCGGGAAGCGAGTCACTGATCAACCGGATTCAGAGTTGGTTCAGAGGTGAATTTTAATCACAGGGGACCGTAGATCCCCAAATTATTTAGGCGAGCGAGAGGAGTAAAAATCATGTTCGAATTGGTGGAAAACTACACGCCAAACGCTGAGATCAAGGTGGTTGGCGTCGGGGGTGGCGGCGGCAACGCGGTTGCCCAGATGCTGGAGGCCAACATCGATGGTGTGGACTTCATAGCGGCGAACACGGACGCGCAGGCATTGCGGCAGTTCAAGGGCAAGTCCGTGCTACAGATCGGAAGCAGCGTGACCAAGGGATTGGGCGCGGGCGCCAATCCCGAAGTGGGCAGGCAGGCAGCGCTGGAGGACCGCGACAGGATCATCGAGATTCTCGAAGGCGCAGATATGGTCTTTATCACTGCCGGCATGGGCGGCGGCACGGGAACGGGCGCGGCGCCGGTCATCGCCCAGGCAGCGAAGGAAATGGGGATACTGACCGTCGCGGTTGTGACCAAGCCATTTCCGTTCGAGGCCCGAAGAAGGATGGCGATCGCCGAGCAAGGCATTGAGGAACTCGGCCGCCAGGTCGACTCGCTGATCACCATACCCAACGGCAAGTTGCCGGCGGTGATGGGTGAGGACGCGCTGCTTCTGAACGCGTTCAAGGCTGCCAATGACGTGCTTCAGGGCGCCGTGCAGGGTATTGCGGAACTGATCACCCGTCAGGGGCTGATCAATGTCGACTTTGCCGATGTGCGGACCGTCATGTCAGAAATGGGGCAGGCGGTGATGGGCGCCGGCCGGGCCAAGGGAGAGGACCGAGCCATTATGGCGGTCCAGTCGGCCATTGGCAGCCCGTTGCTGGAAGATGTCAATCTTTCGGGCGCCCGCGGTGTGCTGGTGAATATCACGGCCGGCATGAACCTGACCATGAAAGAGTTCGAGGAGGTCGGCTCGGCTGTGGCGGATCTGGCGTCCGACGATGCCACCGTGGTGGTCGGCACCGTGATTGACCCGGAAATTGGTGATGAGCTTCGCGTGACGGTCGTCGCCACGGGCCTGGGCGAAGCCTGCGCGAGGAGTCAGCCTGTTGAAAGCAACCTGACCCTGGTCAGGAATGGCACCACCGGACAGGCCGAGCCGGTCTTTGCGGGCGAAGAAATGGGGCATGCCGGTACACCGAGTGTGCCGGAACCACCCGTGGAAACCGCGGAGACCAGCGACATGTTCTCCAGCCAGGAGGATGTGGACTACCTCGACATACCGGCGTTTTTGAGAAACCAGGCGGACTGAAACCGGGTCTGCCCGGCCGTGATGGCCATGATGAAAGGCTCGCTCGCCTCGGAAGACCGGCTCGTTAGCATCGGGCCGGTCCTCCTTTTCGTCATCAGGCGTCATGGGTTTGTTAAATCGTTGTTAAAAAACAACATTTGTCGTCAAAAAACGGCATTTTTTCTTTTTGCGGCGGCATCTCTATGCTAGTATGCGCTCACTTTCCGGCTTGAGGCACTCATCTGGTGATCAGGCAAAGAACACTCAAAAACGTCATCAAGGCGACCGGGGTTGGCATTCATACAGGCGAAAAGGTCTTCATGACCCTTCGCCCGGCTGCGCCCAACACCGGCATCGTGTTCAGGCGCGTGGATATGGATCCGGTGTCTGAGGTGCCTGCTATGGCCACCAACGTGGGCGACACCAGCATGTCGACCACCTTGCTGTGGAACGACGTGCGCGTGTCCACGGTCGAACACCTCCTCTCCGCCATGGCGGGGATGGGTATCGACAATGCTTATGTCGATCTGAGCGCCGCCGAAGTACCCATCATGGATGGCAGCGCGGGTCCGTTCGTGTTTCTCATCCAGTCCGCCGGAATCGAAGAGCAGTCGGCGCCCAAGCGTTTCATCCGAATATTGCAGCCTGTCGAAGTACGCGAGGACGACAAGTGGGCCCGCTTCGATCCGCATGACGGCTTCAAGGTCTCTTTCAAGATCGACTTCAAGCATCCCGTCTTTAGTTCCCACACCTCTTTTGCGTCGGTGGACTTCTCGACCACTTCATATCTGAAGGAGATTTCCAGGGCGCGAACCTTCGGGTTCATGCGTGATCTGGAAATGCTCCGGAACCGCAACCTCGTGCTTGGTGGCAGCATGGACAATGCCGTGGTTCTGGATGACTACCGCGTGCTCAACGAAGATGGTTTGCGTTACGAGGACGAATTCGTCAAGCACAAGGTGCTCGATGCCATTGGTGATCTTTATCTCGCTGGCCACAGCCTGATCGGCGCTTTTTCAGGCTTCAAGTCAGGACACGGACTCAACAACCTCTTGGTTCGGAAACTTCTCAAGCAGGAGGAAGCCTGGGAAGTAGCGACTTTCGAAGACCAGGCGGCATCCCCCATTTCCTATCTCCATCCAGCCCAGGCGCTGTAGACCACAGTCCTTTCCGTTTTCTGGGATCACCGAACCGTCGAAAGATCGTCCGCGCGGAGATCCAGCCCTGCCCTTCCGGCTGCATCTGGATTTGGTGTAGCATCGGTCCATGGGCGATGTGCCCGTTGCCAATCCATCCGACCGCATGATTCCAAACCATCGAGGCCGCGTTCTCAATTTGTTGACACTGGGCGCGGCTCTGATTTCGCTCGCCATCATTTTGCTGACTGCGATGCGGGATCACGTGGGTTTCGATGTTTATTGGCATCTAAAAATGGGACAGGACTGGTTAAGCCGTGGCTTGTCACCCTGGATAGATCATTACAGCTTTACTTATCTGGGTGCGGTTATCAAAAATCCGCCAGTGATGTTTCAAGCGCTACTCTATGGGGCTGTCCAAGCCTTTGGTGAAGATTGGGGGTTCAGGGTCGTCCGTCTCTTCGCTTACCTGCTGGTTCTGTTGCTGTCCGGCGTGCTTCTGAGGCAGGTTCGGGCCAGTGCATGGGTTTACGTCATTGTGCTGTCGGCACTGGTGTTTGTTTTGCAAATGCGTCCGCCGGTCAGGCCCGAGCTCTTCAGCTATGGGCTCTCCCTGCTGGCGTTGCTTCTGTACGTAAAAGCCGGATCCAGCTTCAATTGGCGCGGTGTGCTGCCGATGATCGCCTTGATCTGGTTCTGGTGTTGGCACCATTCGCCCGTCATCGGCTATGTCATTTTTGCGGGCTACTTTTTGGACTGCGCCATCGCGCAGTTCAGGTTGCGCGCAGGGAGGCAGGTGTGGCTATCCTGGCTGGCAGCCGGCGCGGCCATGCTGGGGGTCAGTTTTCTCGTGCCGGGCTTTCATAGCCCATTGCACTGGATCATTTCCTCCTCGGCGGATTGGCGCCCCCTGATCAAAGAGTATGCGCCACTGGACCCCGATGTTCTGTCGCTGGCCGAAATGTACGGTCTACTCTTCGTGGGCATTGGCCCGTGTGTGCTCGCTGTCCTGAATCGAAAAGCCGGATTTGTGCTGATCTGCGTGGTTCTGACCTATGCCGGTTTCAACATGCAGCGAATGGTCACGCCTGCGGGCGTCGTTAATATCCTGATTGCCGGCCTGCTGCTGGGCAGCATATTCAGTCCTTACCGGCTGCCGCAGACATCCCGTCAACGGGCGAAGTTTGTCGCCGTGCTGTTGACCGTTCCTGTTTTTCTTTTGGCCTCATTCAACAGGGCACAATATTCCGTGAGTATCAACTGGGGCGCGCCCACGCGATATCCGGTGGCTTTGGTGGATTATTTGACCCAAATCGGGTTTCGCGGCAAGGTGCTCAACGACTATGGGATTGGGGGGTTTCTGATTCACAGAATGGCCCCTGATATGAAAGTGTTTATCGATGGGCGAACCGCCATTTTGTATCCCGTGGAACATCTCAGAGAGCATCAGGACCTGATGGTCTCCTCTGAAAAGCTGAGGGAGGCGCTGGACAAGTATGAGATGGATGGAATTATTCATCGGTTTCCCGATGCTTCCGAGATCATTCAGCAGTCCGGTGGTTTCTCTTTGGAGTTTGTCGACCTGAGGCATGGTTTTTGGACCAGGGGATCCGGCAACCTGCATGCCCATGGAGCGCTCGTTGTGCGCCCGGCCTGCTGGACGCCCGATTTGATCGACCAACTTCAACGTGAGAGGGCCGCATTTCTACCCAGGCTGCCCCCGCTTTCTCCGCTGGTGCCGTTCTCTAACCTGGTCTCAGGTTTCGCGGATTCCGCAGATGGAAAACAGTATTTTGACGAGCAAATCAATCAGGAAGTATGGTCAGATGAGATGCGGCGTTTCGCGGCATTCCGGCTGATGGAACTGGGGCGCGACGACCTGGCCGTGATGCTTTTTGGTTCAGTTGAAGACATGACGTCACGGGATGTGCTGGCGGCTGCCGTGGCAGGGGCCGGCCAGGAGAACTATCAGTTGGTGTCAGATATTCTGGACGATTTGGCCTTAATGGATTGGCCGACACAGGATACATCGAGTCAGCTGATCGAATTTCGCCTGCACGAATGGCTGGCTGATCACCTGGGCAGTGACGCCTCTCACGAGGCGAGAGTGCGTCAGCTTGGTGCGAGTCTGGATGAAAAGGGTCTGGGGTCAGCAGAGATAGAACTGGGAGCGCAAGCATTCTGCCCCCATATCTGATTGACTGGCCACGGGGCGAGGAACTCAAGCGGGATTCTCGCCACGGGGCTGGACGCTCGGGATCATTCAGCTGAGTATCCAGGGTGAAGCAGAGGCAGGCCGGTTTCGAGTTTGCCGTTGGGGCACAAACGCGGGATGCGGTTGAAACAAGAAGTTTGGAGACATGCGCTGGTTGCCCATCTAAACGAACTCATGCTTGCTCACTTTGCCCTGCGTGGAAAGCTTTCACAAGGCGCGGCGCGACAGGTTCTGAGGCTGCCGCCAGATCACGCGGGGTCCGGCTAGCGCCTTTTGGGGAGCGAGGGGTCTATCTTGATGCGGATTTCCTGGACATTTTTCTGGAACCGCTCGTGGATCACCGCTTTTATGGTCTGTTCCTGACGTCGCAGCTGGGCTGCGAAGGCGGCCGCCGGAACGGCCAGCACCAGTGTGCCCTGATGCAGGGAAACGGCGTGAATCGACGGGCCGCACTCGGGGCCGAGGGCTTCCCTCAGCGTGTTCTCCAGGCGACTGAGCGCCTTGGCCTGCGCCAACAATGCGCCGAATGGCGAGCCTGAATCTGCAACAATTTCGCTGACTGACTTCGCGTTGGAGCCGTTTTTTGCCGGAGTTTTCATGGATGACGCCAGGTGGTTGCATCAAACAACGTGTGACCCCACCTTAATACAGGCTCACGGTTAACGTAAACCACCGGCTTCATCAGTACAATAAGGCGCTGGTTGCAATGGGCGGCCAGACAGAAGCAACGGGCTCAAGCCTTTCAACGAAGAACCGACTTGTCATGTTGAATACTATCTTTACCAAGGTGTTTGGCAGCCGCAACGAGCGACTGGTCAAGAAAATGGGCCGATCGGTCCAGCAGATCAATGAACTCGAGCCCGGTTTGCAGGCCTTGAGTGATGAGGAACTTGCGGCAAAAACAGACGAATTCCGCAAACGCTTGGCGGACGGCGCCTCCCTGGACGACCTGCTGCCTGAAGCATTCGCCTGTGTGCGTGAAGCCAGCGTCAGGACACTGGGGCTACGCCATTTCGATGTTCAAATGATCGGCGGTATGGTCCTGCACCGGGGCATGATTTCCGAGATGAAGACGGGTGAGGGAAAGACGCTGATGGCGACCCTTGCCGTCTATCTGAACGCTCTGAGCGGCGATAGTGTGCATGTCGTTACCGTCAATGATTACCTGGCTCGTCGTGACGCCGAATGGATGCGTCCCATCTACAGCGCGCTGGGTATGACCGCCGGAGTGGTGATACCCGGGATGACGCCGTCCGCCAAGCGTGCGGCCTACGCCTGTGATGTGATCTATGCCACCAATAACGAACTGGGCTTCGACTACCTGCGGGACAACATGGCGTTCTCTCAGGATCAGAGGGTGCAGCGAGACCAGTCATTTGCGATCGTGGATGAGGTGGACTCAATCCTGATCGATGAGGCGCGTACGCCGCTGATCATTTCCGGGCCTGCCGATGAGACCCCTCAACTCTATGCGCATATTCATAAGTTGATACCGCATCTGAAGCCGGCAGAAAAAGTGGGCGAGGATGAGGAGGGAGACATCCTGCAGGGTGATTTCACCATCGACGAAAAGCAGAAGCAGGTCTACCTCACAGAGGACGGCATGGCCAATGTTGAGCAGTTGATGGTCAAGGCCGGGTTGTTGAAAGAGGACGACAGCCTTTACAACGCCCACAACCTGAGCCTCGTGCATCATCTGAATGCCGCCCTGCGCGCGAGCCACCTGTTCCACAAGGATGTTGACTACATCGTCAAGGACGGTGAGGTGGTGATCGTGGACGAGTTTACCGGCCGAACACTGGCAGGACGACGCTGGTCGGAAGGTTTGCACCAGGCCGTGGAGGCCAAGGAAGGAGTGCCGATCCAAAGGGAGAACCAAACCCTGGCGTCGATCACCTTCCAGAACTATTTCCGGCTGTATGACAAACTGGCTGGCATGACGGGCACGGCCGATACCGAAGCCTATGAATTCCAGTCGATCTATGGGCTGGAGGTGGTGGTCATTCCAACGCATCGGCCCATGATCAGGGACGACAAGGACGACCTGGTATTTCTGAAGTCCGAGGCCAAGTACCAGGCGATTATTGAAGACATTCAGGATTGCGTGAAGCGGGGGCAGCCGGTTCTGGTCGGTACGACCTCCATTGAGACTTCTGAGCTGATTTCCCGCAAACTCAAGAAAAGCAAGATTGCCCACGAGGTGCTGAACGCAAAACAGCATGAGCGTGAAGCGCACATTGTCGCTCAGGCTGGGCGGGCCGGGTCGGTGACCATTGCCACGAACATGGCCGGACGCGGCACCGACATTGTTCTTGGTGGCAACCCCGAGGCCGATCTCGCTCAGTTGCCGGAAAACGCATCCGACGAACAGAAGGCACAGGTTCGCGCGGATTGGCAGGCGCGCCATGACGCCGTGATCGAAGCCGGCGGGCTGCATATTATTGGCACCGAGCGGCACGAGTCGCGGCGCATCGACAACCAGTTGCGTGGACGTTCCGGCAGGCAGGGTGACCCGGGTTCCTCGAGGTTCTTTCTGTCCCTCGAGGATAACCTGATGCGTATCTTCGCGTCAGACCGGATGTCCTGGATGATGCAGCGCTTTGGTATGAAAGAAGACGAGGCGATCGAGGCGGGTATGCTCAACCGCGCCATCGAAAACGCCCAGCGAAAGGTCGAGGCTCACAATTTCGACATCAGAAAGCATCTGCTGGACTACGACGATGTAGCCAATGATCAGCGACGCGTGGTTTATCAGCAGCGAAATGACCTGCTCGATCTTGATGACGTTCACGATACCATCCTGGATTTCAGGCAAAACGTCTTTGAATCTGTGGTTGACCAGTTTGTGCCGCCGGGCAGCATCGATGAGCAATGGGAGATCACCGAGCTCGAGACTGCGCTGGAAGGCGAGTTCGCCATCTCTGTGCCGCTGAAGCGCTGGATGGCGGAAGGTGAGATTCCGAATGAGGAAGTGCTTCGGGATCATGTTTCACAGGCCGTTACC
>Ga0181578_10002302_pt1 | contig 17990 bp, 23 predicted proteins | sample 071ome_21_FD_148659 | JGI IMG/M metagenome (GOLD analysis project Ga0181578, IMG submission 148659) | Coastal salt marsh microbial communities from the Groves Creek Marsh, Skidaway Island, Georgia - 071401CT metaG (spades assembly) | ecosystem: Environmental > Aquatic > Marine > Intertidal zone... | reverse complement strand
CAGTTTATTGGTGGGCATCCGTTTAACAAGAGGCATAAATACTTTATGGTAACCTAACTCATACTCCTCTTGAGGCTGTAAAGTGTTTTGATAATGTAGCCAGATGTTATTACGGAACGATCCAAAACCATACATACGGTTCATCATAGAGCAAATTATCTTTGGATCACCATCCCCTGGTCCTGAGGCACCACCATCTCCTCCTTCACCGCCCTCTGGACTTCCAGCGCCTAAGTCCGCTGCAGCTGCAGAATCTAGCCCTGAAACCGCTGCAGCGTCTGGACTCATTCCCAAACCACCAAACGGTTCCAAACCTTGTGCTATCGCTTCGGCAACCTCTTCCTCACCATAATTAGGTACACCGTATCCTTCCTGCTCACCAATATTACTAAACAAACCTTTTACTTCAGCTAAAGGATCTTCATCAAACATACCACCGAATAAAGATTGATTAGCTAAAGCCTGGAGTGTTCCAAACTCTTCATCACTAAATTCATCCAAAAATGCAAAATCAACAATCTTACTAATCTCTTCTCTGGCCGCAGCTTGGTTTGCAAGTTGTCCGAGACCTACAACAGCACTAATTCCAGGGACAGGAGCTAATGCCGCTACAGTTTGCATTAACGATTTTTGAGCCTGATTTTCAAACCCTAGGCTTGCTAATGCAGCTAATTCGCTAATACTTTTCCCAGTTGCTGTAGTGGCGGTTGATTCCATTCCAGTAGGGGATACTGCTCCTGGACCTGAAATCCCGGTCCCACCTGGACCAGCCTGCGGGTCTCCTCCTAAGGAGTCAAATAACCCTTGCGCTCCTTCTACCAAAGGACTATAGAATACTTGTGTTCTGTATGGCGATAAGGCGGATGTAGTTTGTCTATACCTAGGCTGTTCAAATGCCCAATCACTCAACCATGTTGGAATCGTTGACGTATAGGCTTGACTTGACGACGGATCAAGTAACCAATCGCCTAACCAATCCGGAATGTTTCCACCAAGTAGTCCAGTAATAGCCATGTTAATACTCTATTATTCTTTTTTTTCAGGACGTAGACGATCCAAGAACAACCCTCCAAGTCCTGAGAGGGCTGTACCACTAGCGGACAACGCTTGAGGTTGATAACGTGTTGCGGCGGCTGCGTTACGTGCAGACATAGCTGTTGCTGCAGCGTCCCCGAGTTGACCGCCTAAGCCCATCCCTACGTTGGCTTGTTGGAGTGGAATATTAAGGAGACCAACGGCTTGACCAATGTCTGAAGTTTCCCTACCAAGAAGTTCGTTGACCAAAGACTGAGCCTGAGACATAGATTCATTTCTACGAACCTGTTGCAAAGCACCAATAGATTCTTCAAGTTCACCCATAGTACGTTGACCGCCAGTGGTCCCAAGACGTCCTTGAGCCAACAAACGACTCTCTAGGTCAGTACGTAATTGAGCTTCTTTAGGGTCCCAATATTGCTGTTGAATATCATAGAAACGATTAGCGGACTCAAAAGGATCAGCACCTAAGGCCAGAGCTTGAGTACCCCATAATCCTGATCTCTGAAGAGCGCCTGAGTAAATGTCCTGTAGTTCTGGGGATAGGTTAAGAAGGGCTGTACGTGAGGCTTCATCGAACCCTGCAGTACCACCTAAGGAACCTACACCCCAAGGCTGTGCAGCAGCTTCCGCAGCGGCAGCATTAGCCCTCATAGCGTCTGCCTGAGCCTGTGCTGCAGCCGTAGCAGCATCGGCTTTTTGAGAAGCACCTAGGTAACTAAGCCCTCCACCAATAGCTGCCCCTACTAGATCAGAAGCATTCTTTGTGAAGAAATTTCCTACCGCATCAAATAGACCACCTAACATATTATTATTCCTCTTTACCTAATTTTACCTTGTTTTGTGAGTAAGGTCGTATTGACCAAGCTTGAGTAATTGCCATTAACTTCTGTAGTCATTTTTAACCTAATCACTCGACCAGTTCTTCCTAAGGGAACTTTATATTCTTTAGCAGTTGAAGGAGAAGCATAAATAGCTGCACCATATAGGGAATTAAGTTTACCGTAAAGATAAGTAGTCCCTTGTGTAGTTAAGGAAAATGACTTAGAGTACGGAGAACCACTATCGTAGTCTTTATAAATAAAGATTTCAGAAGTAGCTCCTCTGCCTCCAACAAATGTAAATAAACCTGCCTTTACAATTTTAGCAATGACGGGGTTATTCAAATCTAACCAAGCCGACTGCCAAGTGTAATTATAATTATTGTTAGTGTAACTCCAACAAGTTGAGGTTTCCCAGGTATTATTAGCAGCTTCACATACCGACTGGTTTCCATAAGTACCAGTTACATCAGAAATGGTTACATCATAGTAATCAGAGTATTCAGCTACGGAGTCACTTAAGCCCAAATATAAAGTACCGTCAATAGTCCCTAATCCACATAAAGGGGCTGATGTAAAGGACCAAGTAGTGATCCTAGGACGATTCTGAGAAGCAAAAAGAATCATATCAAAAACATAGCACTTTCGACTTCCAGGAAAAAACGTAACTATAATACCGTCTTCAGGGTAATAACTAGACTTTACAGTAGTCAAATCCGCCGAAGCTAAAAGACGAGTAAGGTCGTTACGGATAGCTAAAGATAAATCATCAATAGGAGACTTACCGTCATTCTGGACAGTACGAGTTAAGCTTCTTAAGCCTTCATAGCTCATAAAAATAATGTCAGTATTTACGTAGGAAATATTATCCCTACCTGCAAGACCAATACCTTTAATGACTTCATCTAAAACCATATTAGCAGGATCATCTGCACCAGTATAGATTACAATATTTTGTTTACCAAAGATAATCAGTTTATTTTCAATGGAGCCTAAACCAACTACTTCGTCATTACCCCAAACAGTCTTTAAGTCTACAATACCAGACGCACCACCACTAAGAGCTTCTCCAATTAAGTTATCGGAGTAGAATACCACACCAGGAGCCTCAGTAACACCACCGTACCACATACGTCCAAATTCACCTAAAGCACAGGACGGATCAAAAGTGGTAATCCCGGCAGGGGCAAGATAAGTCCCTAAGTCCTCCATATCGTACCAATTAGTACCGTCAAAGTTAACCACTTTATGACTACTCTGGACACCCCAGAATTCATCATTAAAGTTAACCCATTGCCAGTTCCCATTACTGATGGTCTGAGGAGTTCCTGAGAAGGCTTGAGAAGTTAAAGAATATGGAGTGACAGTTGTATCAAGCTTATAAATAGCATTTCCAGCACCAGCATAGTATTCCCTCGTTCTGTCTGCTTTGATATAACACCCTATAGATTTAATACTTGATCCAATGGTTTTAGAGACTTGTTTAATCCCTTTTCTAGACGAAATACGACCTTGGTAATCGAATACCACATTATCGGCAGCAGTCAACCACTCCGGCCCAAGAGTAGCATCTTGAGATTGAGTATTTAACCCTGCTGATCCAAGTCCACTAAGGACTATTGGTGTAATAGGTTTAGTCGGCATACCAAGTCGTTTCATTCACTGTACGGTTTTCATCCTGAGAAATAGCGTCTGAAAGTGCATTAGAGAACATAGAACTAGCTAAGTCAGTCATCGTACCCCCATCTTCACCCCGTTCTGCAATAGCCATACTATAGGCTCCTAATACAACAGGATGCTCAGGAACAGTCATAGTCTCAGTGGCAGTAGTTAAGTCATCCTGAGGCTGCACTGCATGGACCCTAATGTTATAGGCAGCGTCTGGAGTAGGCCAAAAGCTAATCTCATTATTCTTTAAACGATAATACATAGGTTGACCAGTTTGAGAGTCACCAATGTACGTAAAGCGATAGAAGTCTTTATCTGAAATATGTTTCAATTCAGAGTCATTTGTATCGTCTAAGACTTGCATAATACGAGATTTATAGTCTAAGTTACTCATAGTATAACTTACAGTCCCACTAGACGTAGCAACAGTCTCAACAGTACGTAATACACCCCAATCCCAAGCATTCTCAACTAAATGCTTAGATTGATTTACTAACTCACCAATAAGCTTCTGATAATCATCGACGTCTGATGAATCATTAATATCACCAGTCCAATCCGAAGTGATTGTATCTTCCCGAAGACGAGTCAGGACTTTGTTAATGATCTGTCTAAAAGCCATTATTTAGATACCCCTTTGAATTTCTCATACGTCCTCATACCACCTAATCCCAACATACCAAGCATAACTGTAAGTAAACTTTCCATATCAAAAGATAACTGAGGAGGAGTAAAATTTAAGTATAAACTTAAGACTTGCAAAAGTGGAAATAAAACATAATGCATAGCAAATGCAGAACCACAGGTCCATCCAATAAACGGTCTCCATCCAGCTACAAAAACAGTCCTATGGGCTGCTTCCTGTTTATTAACTTCCATCTGAGCTACATCAGCAGCTAATAAGTCTTTTCGTAATTCTTGTTCAGCTTTAATCTTTTCCTGAGGATCAGGAATAAACTTATTGATAATTTTTAAACCGGAAGCAATAGCGTCATCAATACCAAAAGCCATTACCTAAGCTCCCAATGTGGCATATCCCATTCCCATAAATCATAACCCCAGTGTAAATTAATTACCCCATGCTTTTCTGCGGCTGCATAGACCACTTCGGCTAACTCATGGAACCTTTGTAGGTTCTCCCAATCTATAGGGTAAGGTACAATATCAACAGCAAGAGAAGGATACTGGTTATGCTTAGACTTAGGAAAAGGGAGCTTTGACGCTCCAGTTTTGAAGAATTCATCTTGCTTCTCCTTAGTCCTATGTCCTTCAATAACACTGAAATCGTAGTGTTTAATGGCCTCATGTAGAACTAACTGGATATTAGGATGTACTGTCTCAAGACAGTCTAGTGATCTGTTTCCAAAACTAGGCATTATTTTTTCTTTCGTTTCTTAGGAAAACCGGCTTTCATGTTTGAGTAAGCTTTTTTGCTAATTGTACTTTTAGATTTTGGCCTAGAAATACCTAATTTTTTACGTTTATTAATATTAGCGTACAAACCTTGTTTTACCATTTTTTACAACTCCAGTATCGGGCTGAAAGTTTATTAGGTGGATTTGTATCACATTTGTGTCTAGCCCTAAAACTTTTTCTTCGTGCCGGTTGATCTTTTTTAATTGTCATATTTGGATCACCAAAACGGATTAATCGAATATCATTGCCATCTTTTGCTAACACAGCAAATTTTTTAGATTTTCCGGGTGTACGTTTAGGTTTATTATATCCCGAAAAAGTTTCATTTCTATACTTTATAGTCATTTCTTTTTAGCTTTTTTCTTTTGAGATTTTTTAGCTTTTTTAGCTGCTGCATAACCAGCTTTTGTATATGGATAATGTTTTCCTGCAACTTTAGGCATCTTATTTCTCCTTATGATCTTTGTATAAAACATACAAACGGCTACAAACAAGAATAAGTGTTACTACTGTTATACCAAATTGCGCCCATTCTTCAAAAATATGTAACCACCACGGCATTGTTAATGCTGGTGTTGCAATGGCTCCATCAATTATTAATTTTTCTTTCATACTTATTCTACTTTAGGATGTTTGCCATTGTGCATGGTAATTAATTTTGAGATATCTTTTTCAGCCCTGTCAATACGTGTAATAATATTAGACATTTCTCTGTGCCTTGCTGCTTCATTAGAAGGGTCCATCATCTTGGCAAGCACTCCAAGCTTTTGTGATTGCGTTTCAATTTGAGTATGACCTTTATCAAGTCGTTGATCAAATGTCCGATATCTAGCTTCTAAATCATGTAGCATTTCCACAATATTTTTAATTTGTGATTGCGCTACAGCCGCTGCTCCAGCAACACTAAAAATAATGCCACCGATTGTGACAACCAATCCAATGTCAATTGAGCCTTCCAATTTACCGTACTCTCATATTAGATTTAGGACCAAGCTTTTTTCTATGCTTTAGTCCTGCTGGTTTAGTCCGCCGCTTAAGGACTTTGCGGTGACTCTTTTTGTTGCTGACTTTTTTAGCCATCACCTTGCCCTCGCTTGTTCAACACCGTCGCCGCCAAACGGCTGGATGCCGTAGGCGCTATAAACCAGTGGCCGAGCGCCCCGATTGTCGCGGTATTTAATGCCGGTCGAAACCATGTCGATGCTTAAGAAGTTTGCGGGCGGGGCGACAGTCGACTCAAGAGAGAAGTCATCACCTTTGGGGTTGCCTTCCTCTTTCGCACCGATCCAATGCACCCACGACGAGGGCGTCGCATCGCTCCGCTTGTCGGTGTATGCCTGTGGCGTTCCACCAAGCCAAACTACCGAGCCATCGGTGCTGCCGTTATGCTGGACGGCACCAAATTTGTATGGCCCGCCGTTCGCCCAATGGTACGAAATGAAGCTGTCGCCGCCACTGTCATTCACATCAGCGGAAGTGCCAAGAGTGAAGCCGGTCGTTGTCGGTGCAGTATCGTTCCACCGGATCGAAGATGTTGTTGGCGCTATAGATTGGTTTGGCTTGAGATATTTCGTTGCGCCAATCGACACATGAAAAGCGAACCAATCGTCTGCTGTGTCGAGGTTCTTGACCTCGAAGTATCCCGGCGTTGCGGAAAGCGTTGCGTCATAGGAGATAGTCCGGTTCACGCCTGTACCAGCATACGTCTTGATTTGGAACCATTCTCCTTGGACGAATGCCTCGATAATATATGTGCCCGTTGCTAAGTCACTAGAAAGCGTAAACGTACTGCTTCCGAAACCGCCGTCCGAGAATGTGCCCTCAGTGCTTGGCGTCGAGTTGCGTGTGATGTACTTGGTGCCACCGCGCTCAGTATCAACACAATACCAGTCGCCAGCACTGTCGGTGCGCTTGATTCTCACCATGCCGCCCGTTGTACTCAAATCGAACGGAAGACTGACCGCCGTGGTCGAAGAAGTTGTGTGGCTGATGCCCGCCTCGGCGTAGTAGTGATCTTGCCAGCTAGTGATGGCGGGTGCAGGAAGGTTCTCAGTCGAAAGCTCAACGGCCCCGCTCGGCGCGGTGTGTACCCAGTCGTCGGCATCGACTAGGGCATCCATTGTTCCTTGGTCATACGCCGCAGCATAAGCAAACCACTGAATGCCAGTGTCCAACGTTGCCGTTGGGTTAGTGCCACTCCCCGGTTCATCACTGGTGCGCCCTGTGCCAGAGCTATCCCGCCAAGTGCGAGTAGTACCATCACTGGTGCCAATCCAAACCTTCCCATCAGAGCCATTATAAGCAATGCAGACAAGGTCGGTGCTGGCCGTGTCAATTCGTGGCGTAAATGCGCTTCCTACAATTACACCGTCTTTGTAAATACGAGTTTGTGTACTACTGTCGTAGGCACCAATGTCATTCGTACCGAAGCCAACCGTCGTATTGTGGTCGGTGTCGATTGAGCAGACGCCAGCCCCTTGTGTCGTTGAATTTGTTCCGACACGGAACTCAATATAAGTCAGCTTGTCGTTTGGAAACGGCATTGTCATCGTAGCGCGAGTGTGGTCGCCTTCCGTCGCAGTGTTGGGTGCCTGGTATTCGCGGTTGCCGTTCGAGAACACCCGGCCAGTACAGACGGAGCCACCGCCTTGAGACAGCGGATTGAGCGTGGCTCGGTTGCCATACCCATTCGCCGCATCGTCGGTCGGGCTGTCGTTGGTGGCAGTGATGGTGCCAGTCTTGGTGAAGTTGTTGCTTGCCGAGCTTCGATCTGTCGCAGTGGCGTCGGCAAGATCGCCGCCCTCGAACCAGAAGCCGTCATTACCTGGAACAATCGTGGCGGTCGGATCAGCAACAGAGATCGTACCGTCACCGTTGTCTGTCGGACCAACAGGTGTCGTCTGCCCGTCCTGTACAATGATCCGCGAAATGCTGTCATGGAAGTAGTTGGAGCCACCACCATTACGCCCGATGTAATGTGTTGCACCAGAGTAACCGACATAGTGAACCGTGGTGGTATTGGCAGGAAGCGTCGAAGTATCAAATGCCGTCTCGCGGGTGCCGTTCGTCCGTACCTGACAACGATCTGCTTGCGTCCCATTGTCAAGGTCCAGTGTCACCGCGATATGCACAAAGGCCGCAACGTCTCGATAGACGCGCGTTGTGACAAGTCGCAGTAGAGTAGAACCACCGCCGTACAGGTGAACATCAAGCTTGTCATTAGCGTCGAAAGAAACGGAGACGTAGTTATTGGAGCTTAGGTAAGCGTCGAAGATCGTCTGCGCCGTGCCGAGCTTGTGACGTTTTACCCAAAATTCAATAGTGACGTTTTGATCGTCGGTCGGCGAGCCAGACCCGGCCACCGACTGATAGCCGCTTGACCCATCACCGTAGGCGCTGCCCTCGATGACGTAGCCGCCCGCTGCGCTAATTCCAGTTGGTTTTACCCAATAAGGCATTAAACCCAAACCTCATCTAAACGAGGATCAAATTCTTTAAGTTCATCATAAGTCATTTCAAGGACAGATTGCTCTAAAGAATCGGATTTACTACGAATAACAGACACCTGATCCCAAATCAAAACACCAGCGTCCCAAGCAGCTAATTCCTCTGCGGTCCAATTTACACGGCCTTTTTCAGCTAACTGAGCAGCCTGAGCAGTTAGGTTGCGTTGTTTCCACTCAGGAATAATTTGAATAATACGTTCATAGGCTTCGGTCTTAATAATTTTAATTAAAGATTCCCGTAGTAAAGCCTCAGGGTCTGGAGCAACATAGTCAGGATCATCAATCCAAACACTCTTCCTAGTAACTTCATAGGAAGTCAGGGTGTCTTCTTTAGAACCACTTTCGATTTTTCCAGTCGGAACTTTAGGTTCTGAGAATCGAACAATACCTACGTCCTTTAATTCATCTTTAGACCACACTCGTACAATATTAGCTTGATACGTTACATCATCACGTTCTTGGATATGTTTAATGACGACATTAGAATTACCAGTCTTAACAACCGGAAGATCATATGTATTCCCATTTTTAGTCAATACAGCGTACATCTTTAGTCTCCTTAGGATACGTTCAAAGCTTGACCAACATTGTACATGTTCGTGCCGTCTGATCGAAAAGTTAATTCATCTTTAGCGGAAGCAGTAGTCGTCAACGTAGGTGCAGTTGCAGAGGGCCACTTAAAGACACTATTCCAGGTAATAGTACGAGACCCAGTGCCGTCCTGAATGACTGTAATGTGATAAAAAGCACCGTCAACTAGATTAGTAGGAGCAGCCATAGTACGGTTACCACCTAAAGTGACTGAACAAGTTTGATTAGCACTAGCGTCCCAGTTAATAGTCGCACCGTCGCTTAAAGTTGTAGCGTTGAAATTCTGCGTAGCTGTATACTCATTAGCAACATCAGAAACTACATTGTCAGCATCGTAAGCCTGAACGTCAGTACCAATAGCAAGACCAAGGTTGGCCCTAGCAGTAGCAGGAGTCACTACGTCGCTCAGGTTAGCCGATTTATCCATTTTAGTACCGACTGCAGTCTGAATAGCTGTAAATTCAGTATTAAAATCAGCACCTGAAATAACTTTATTCGGATCACTATCAGCAAGAGCATCCTTACCGGACCAACTTACCTGGATTGTATAATCACTCATTTACTACTCCTACCTGGATGAAAATTTAGCTATTGTGTAAATTGAACGAGACGAGCCAAATAAATAAGGTTCTCTCGTCTCTTGTTTCTGGTTAGAAAGTTTAATAAAAAGCTGTTGTTTAGACCAAACTTGAGTACGCTCCTTAGGGAACGCCTTAACAAGAGGTTTAATCTTACCACGTTTCATTCGGACGTCAATCGACGCTCAGAAACCCAACGAGAAGCATTCTTCTTACGGGATTCTTCACTAACTTTTGTTTTCTTTTTAGAGACCATTTTACCGGCCTTACGGACTTTAATTGGTTTCACCAGAACCTCACATGGTTTTCTTTGTTACGTTTACGAACTAACTCTAAAAGTTTTTCTCTCTCAGCATCCCAAATATCTTGAAGATGTTTAGTGTGGACTTTAGGATCGTCGTCTACTAATCTTTTAATGTTTCCTCTAGGAGTTTTAAGAGACTTAGTGAATACTTTAGATCGTTTATCTTTAACATTAAATAAACCACCTTTAGGTACATCAAAAGGAGTAGTCTTAGGAGTTCTTAAGGAGTCTTTAGATTTACTAGAGAGTTCTTTAGTTTCTTCTACGTTAGTATTATTATACACCTTTTCTGATACTTTGTCAAGGTCTTCTTCATGAGTCAGTAAATCTAGAATCTTTTCAAGACCTTCTACATCATCATCAAAAGATTCATGTTCAGGAAATTCCATCATATTGTCCTCAATGAAGGACTCAAGTTGTTCTGGAGTAGCTCCTGGGTGTGCTTGTTTGTATGTTTTTGAAAGTAAATCAACATATAACTGTTTAATTTTACTTTTAATTTTTTCCAACTCCAAATCGTAGCTGGTATCCATTAAAGCTGATTCAAGTGTCATCATTGAATTTAACTCTCATTTTTAATATAAATTATTTCAAAGTCAGCAGAGACAAAGTTATTAGACCCTGAACTATATGCTCGTGCCTCAATATCAGTTTTTTCTGAAAAAGTTACTGGTACTTTAAAATTTAAAGCTAGTTCACCACTTTGAATAGTTACCTTTGCAGCGGTTCTAAATACACCACCAAAGGAACGTTGAACAAAACGAGTAACAAGATACTGGTTTGTGTTTGGTGTGCCTGTGCCTAAATTACCTTTAAAAAGATAACCAGTATATCCCGCTGGAACAGTCCATACAGCCATAAGTGTTTGGTTTTGACCTAATGTTATTTTAGCATAAATAGTAGCTGGGACACCCGCAGTTACTGTGCCAGTACCTACATAAATATCACCAGCGGCTGTTCCACCACTTCCTGCTGTTGCAACATAAGCACGGTTTACGCGAATAAAAGTTATTGTCGTTAAAACTTCAGTTTGTCCATTGAGAGAAACAGTTTCAGATGCTTCATTCCAATTTTGATCTAAACCAGAAACTACAACAGTTCTTGCACCAGTACCAGCAGATGTATCATTTGTACTGCTGCTGGATACCTTCATTTGAATTGCAGCAGCGGGATAAGCATAAATGCCACCAGCATCCCAAATCGTTTCTTCTGTACCATTAATGTCTGGATTAAACCCAAACTTAAAAATAGCTTTATAATTTGGAACATTTCCACTACTTAATTGTGTTAAAAAAGAAATGTCACTACTTGGAAATGGAGATGTTTTAGACGTTAAACCGTCAGTAGAATTTGAAATAACATGAACGCCAAAAGTATCTGAAATAATTCTAGAAACGTCCGGAGTTGTATATTTAGCGTCAGCCATGAGACCTTACGCCGTTACCTTCACACTCATGTTGACGAATCCAACGAGTGTCGGCATCATCCCAAACTTGAGGAGCAGAAATAATGTATTTAGAAACAGACCCACATTTGTCACATTTAGTTTTCTTTAAACGATCATCATATGAACGAACCTCAGAGTGTTCATGCTCACAAGAAGTACAGGAGTAACTATAAGTAGGCATCTAAAGCTCCTAAATAAAAATAAAAGGAATGAGGGGATTCCGAAGAACCCCCTCAAGTCATCCTTAGGTGGACGGAACCACGAAGGCAACACCAGCGTTGTCACGCAGTTCACCAACGCCATACAGCGTGTCGGCAGTGAACAGGTCACCCAAGTATTCCTGTTTGTACTGAGTCTGCGAACGGACACCCATCTGCTCAACCAGAGCCAGGGCCTCTTTATGCATCATCAAACCAACACGATACGTGGTGCTGGTGTCGGCAGCGGTTTCAGTCGGGCAGTTGCTGGACACATAGACGTCCATGCCGTAGATGGAACCGATTTTACCAGTTTTAATGGCACTACCGTCACCAATGTACTGCTGTTCCGTAAAGCGGTTGATGCCAAGCATGTCGTTGGCAGCAATCGGCGGGATAACCATACAACGGTTGTCCATCGGAACATCAGCATTGTCCAACGTCAGGATCATCTTACGAATACCGGCGTCAGTAATGTCGGAGCCGTTACCAGCGTTGGTATTGGCAGTCTGGTCATAAGCGGTAACACCGTCACCGCCAATAACGGCAGCAGCCCAGGTGTTGGCACCTTTCGTGCCACCCTGCAGCGACTCAGACTGGACAAACAGGTCCGTATCGACCTGAGTAGCCAGAGCATAGCCAGCATCGTCGGTGTAGAACCGGCGAAGCGACGACAGAGCCTGAACTTCGGTGATGTCTTCGATGACTACCGAATATTCATAGTGCTTGTCAATGCTCAGGTTGACAGTCGAATGAGTGTCGCCCTGTAAAGTGACCTGTGAGTTGGCCGACTTTAGATTGGCAGAACCACGGACCGGAGCCGGAATGTGGATCGTGTCGCCCTTTTTGCCGTTGTGGTTGATTTTGGTGACCACGTTGCCCAGGACCAAGTTCTTTTTGTAACCGGCGATAACTTCGTCGGACCACAGTTCGGGAATAAAATTCGCCGCAGTCGTGGTAGTCTGATGGTTAGAACCCAAAGCCATGATGTTTCTCCTTTAGCTTTCTGAGGTTATTTAACCCTACCCTCAGCATAAGCACGAAGAATTTCGTCTTGTAATGCCTCATAACGGGAAGGATCATTTGTCTTAAGTCTGATTAGATCAGCCCTACGATAGATTTTTTTACCTGCTGTAGATTCAGCAGAGGAACGAGAAACACCTTTCCCGTTCTTAAGAGCCGCTTCCCGTTTAGCTGATTTTTCTGCTTCAACTTCCTGAGTTTTATTAATCAGGCTACGTTCTTTCCATGTACCAAGAAGTTCCCTGGCTGAATTAATATCGTAGTTATGGGCAGATACATACAACTGAGTACGGATAGGACTCTGCTGGACCCACTCCTGAAACTTAGGGTCTTGAACGACTTCTAAGTAGTCAGGATGCTCCTGTTGGAGTTGCTGTTGAGTAGTCTGAGCCTTAACGACCTGCTGATACTCTTCAAACTCCCGAAACTTAGGATGCTTCTCAATGGCTTTACTGACTGCTTTGTCAGGGTCATCAAAGAAATCAATGTCTTCTTCGACATATTCCTCAGTTTCTTTTTGAGTAGTGGTAAGTTGTTGTTTAAGAATTTCGTCAGTAAGCTTACGAAGCTCCCCTAACTCTTGACCTTTACGTCCTAGTTCTTTTTCAAGGTTTTCATAGGAAGAAACAATATCCTTTACGTCCTTACCCTTGAATTTATCAGGGAGTTCAAATTCAGGTTCCTCAGGTTCTTCCTGTTCAATATCAGGAGCCTCGTCCTCAATTTGATTAAATTCTTCGTTTTCGTCTACAACTGGTTCTTCTACAACTACACTATTCATAATACTGACCTCCGTCCTAGAAAGATTATGGAGTTACACACATGTTGGGATTTAACTATTCGTCAAATTGATCCAACGCTAATTTAGTGGTTTCTTCTAAATTGATAATCATATTTAGAATATCCACTTGACCCCTACGTAAGTAGAGAGTTCTCTCGTCGTCTATAGTTTGAATCTTTTCTAACGACTCAGCCATTTGAGTTAGCTCTTCAGTAAAGAGACTCCAAGCTTCTAACGTAAAAAGTTCTAGACGTTTTTCTAAAAATTCCTTATCACTTAGCATTCGACATACGTGCCTTAGCTAAGTTAAGAATGGTTTCTGAAGCTAAATGCTGCATTTCAGGAATATTACGTTGGGTCTCTGATGTAATATTGGAGGACTCCACACGTAATTTTTCAATTTTAGCCATTTTCTCAGCAAGATCAACTTGTTTTTGAACCAAAGTATCCTGCGACTGTTTATCCTGAACTTCAGATTGATACTTCATAGCCTGAGCCATTTCTTTCTGAACCCCTGCCTTCATCTCTTCAATTTCCATTTGAAGTTTCATCAACTCCAACTGCTGAACCATCTGTTGAACCTGTTGTTGTTGCGGATCAGGCTGCATCATCTGAGCAATCGCTATTTTAAGTTCTTCACGGTTAGACAGGGAAGAATTTTCAAAGATGGACATAAGGATAATACCGAATGCAGGGGTTCCCTGTTGAGTCATAGACAATAACTGGATCATCTGAGTCATTTCCAGTTCTTTAGCCATAATACCCATACTGGAATACGCTTTAAATTTATAGTCACCGCCTGGGTAACGATTAGGAGCAAACTGGATATAACGCCAAGCAGTCTTCTCAATAAGAGGAATCAAGAAATTCTCTTGGAAGTTCATAATAGTACGCTTCTGGCGTTTAATCGAAGCCGCTTGAAGCATAGACATACCGGAGGCAGTGGAATTACGAGGATTAGCAAAATTACTGTTTGCTGTGTCCATCGCCCCAGTACCCATCTGAACCATACGTTCTAACTCAGCAGCTTCAGTAAAGGTAGTATTAGCTACATTACCGAAGTTCAACGGCATAAGGGTCTGACGAGGATCGCCGTTAGTAAGGATCGTCTTACCTGCTTTAACTTCAAACTTAACACCACGGGGGAGGCGAGTAGCGTCTACGCCCATCATAGGATGCGTAGTGAGGGCTAGAGCGTCAATACGCGCTCTTAGCTCTGCATCTAGAGCCTTTTGCGGGTTATAACCCTTCTCCGCTATGCCTCGACCCCAAAACTTATTCGGTACACGATCATGTTGATAAGCAACAAAAGGACGGTCCTCCATTAAATAAGGATTACGAGAAGCCTTAAGGACTACACCGTCATTAGCGACAACTACAACAGCCTCTACAAGTTCATCTTCATCGTAGTCAAAGCTCTCAAATTCGTCTTCTTTTTCCTCTAAGAACTTAACTGGAACACGGCCCCAATATTCAGTAATCTTAACCTTATCGTCATCGTCGGTAATCGAAGAGTTTTCATCCTCAAAACCTAAATCCATTTTCTCAAAACTACCAACAGGTTTATCTTCGTAAATCCCATTACGAATACCTTCAATAATTTCATACTTAGGCTTAATGACGATCTGAGCTACACCTAAAGCTTCTTCAATTGACGTAGCAGTCGGATCAATGACAAATTCTTTAGGAGTTAACGCTTCAATCTTTACCGTAATAATGTCTTCATTCTGGACAAAAGTATCTGTAGTTAGAGTCCCTGGAATTGCAGATTCCGAAAGTTTTTTCTTAACTTCTTCTTTGACGTTAATTTTAGCAATACCAGTGCCATAAATAGCGGCATTCAGTAAGGATTCTACAATGGCGTCTTTAACTTTAGCACGTTCTAAGTCTTCTTGAAGATTTGTACGTACAACCTTAATGTCCGTAGGGTCTTGATCAGCTACATCGTCACGTAAATCAAACCACTGTTCCCTGCCGAAGATAGCTTCTTCCAGTTCAGACACAGTAGCCTCTACAGCTTGCTGAGTCGCAGGAGAGATTAGTTTTGAATTCTCAGATGAACGAGTCTTGTCTTCAGTTGACCAAACACCACGCCAAATACGGTAATATTCGTCCCACTTAGTGAGATAATTCGTATTACGGTGTTCTTCCCATGTAGTAACTTTATCGACTACCCAAGCACTTAAGGCTGCTTTAGGGTCAATATAGCTTAACTTAGTATCCTGAGACATTATCTAAAGGTTCCCATTCATCTAATTCAATTGATTGTGCAAAGTCTGCTACACTAACTTGGTCAATGTAGGCCAAAGAGTCAAGTAAGTCATCGTGAGACAGTGGGTTTGGAAAATCCAACATTTGAGATATGAAGTTATGGTTCCAATCTGCTTTACGAAACTTAATCTTACCATGTTCTAAACGGCCTTGTAATGCCCATACGATACGATCTTGCTTCTTTTTTCCACCATGTGTTACGTCTGTAATGTTAAACCATCTACCTTTAATTCTCATTAAGTCTTCTAAGTACGGCATTATGGCATTTTTCAAGGCTCCAGCCTCAATACCTACTGTAGTGGCTCCTACCTCTTCAGCGGCATTAAGAATCTTCTCTGCAGTCTCCTTAATGCCCCATCTACCGTGTAGAATATCCTTTACGTACCACTCGTCTTGAGAAATCTTAACCACACTAATTGCGGTTTCGTCAAGTTTAGACGACTTAAGACCTCTTTCTTTACTGGCCTGTTCAAACCCTGCTGGATCGACAGAAATAACATAATGACCAGTAATACTGGGGTTATTTCCTTCATCAAATGCCTTTTCGTCTACGTATTGAATCCATTCTTCTTTAAATACACCACCTGAGAAGGATTCAAAAGTAGCTTCAAATTCTTGTCGAAATGCCTGAGTAGACATGTTCTGTTTAGCTGCTTCGATTTCCTTAGGGTCTAGAAATGCATTATCAGTAGAGTTGAATTGAAATGCTTCCCATTCTTCGGAATTCTCAGGTTTTTGAGCATCTAGCCAAAGCCTAAAGAAGTGATTTTTCCCGGCAGGTGTCCCGATAAATAACGCTCCACCTTTAACGTCTGCTAGAGTAGGCCGAAGGATCATCTCCCAGACTTCTGCCTTCATAGAGGCATATTCATCCATAACCACATAAGCGAGACCAACTCCACGAAGGGTGTCCGGTCTATCTGAACCCTTGAGATAAATTTTACGATCATTTACTAATGTAATGGTCGCTGTATTCTCATGGGTAGATTTGATCACCTCCTTTCCTACTTTTTTAAGGATACTCCATAGAATATCCTTAGCCTGTTGAAAAGTTGGAGCTACATAGAATACATCCTTAGATTCAGATTGGAGAGCCTTGATAATCAAGACCCAGGCAGCTAAGTAAGATTTACCAAATCGTCTACCACAAGCCGCCACTTTGAAACGCTTAGGTGATCTGAAGATTTCCATTTGAGCGTCATGAAGAGTAACTTTTAACTCAGTCATCACTGTTCATTTGGTCTAGAATTTCACCTTCAATCGTTTTGTATTGTTTTTCTTCTTTTCTTTCAATTGCCTTGACGCTTTCTACAATAATATTAACGCCAAGGTTTTCATGCTCATGTTTAATTTCTACAGCCTTGGAGGTTGGAATAATACGATCAAGACACATTTTTAAACAGTGTCTGTCTCCCTCCAGGGCTAATTCAATAACTTTCTCTACAATTTCAGGCCCTTTCGAGGACATTAACTCTCTGGATAACTTAGTATATTTGTTTAAAGAGCCTTTAGGTCGTCCTTTGGGGTTTAAAGCTGGCATACCTTTATAAAAATTTGGATTACCTGCTTTAAATTTTTTCCCTTCTACTTTTTCAGTAGAATCTTTATACTCATTATCAGACATAACTTACCTTCTTTGCTTTGTCCTTAATGAATAATACTTTATCAATATCCATTAAGGAAGACTAAAGATAACTTTAGATATTTTAATATGTCTTAAGTTTTTCTAGAGGTTAATATTTAATGTAATCACTTAAAGGATTTACTAAATGTTTTTCTCTAGTCTGTCTTAAGATACTTAAGTAGATCACTTAATTGTTTAACTAAACATATTATAGCATATTTTTAGACTAAAGTCAATAGTACCACTATAGATTTCTTTAGACTTCTTTAGTAGTACCCGCCCTGACCTCTTAAGTCAACCTTTTTCTTCTATTTATTTACATTAGTCCTATTAAAGTGATAATTTTATCACACTTCTTGAGTGGTCTTGAGGAGTCTTGAGGGGTCCAAAATCACCTCTGATGTGCTAATGAAGCACTATAAAAATTATCAAGGACTCCTTAGGGGTCCCCCCGTGCCACTCAAGCACAATTCATGCCAAGTCTTCACCAGTAGTCATGCGTAACACATATGACCACATGAGGAGTACGCATGGATAGTTGGCATGGTTCTTGCACATGCAATTAATGCACCACTTAGGACCACTTAGGTATGCATTAGATACATAGTTGCTATGATCCTAGTGCATACCTAAGTGGCATGAGGATTGCTTGAGTGGTCTGGAGTGGTCTTGAGGAAACTTGAGGAGAAAGAGTGCATGAGTATGGTATTCAGGACCTTCTTAAGTCT
>Ga0181578_10002292_pt1 | contig 18044 bp, 41 predicted proteins | sample 071ome_21_FD_148659 | JGI IMG/M metagenome (GOLD analysis project Ga0181578, IMG submission 148659) | Coastal salt marsh microbial communities from the Groves Creek Marsh, Skidaway Island, Georgia - 071401CT metaG (spades assembly) | ecosystem: Environmental > Aquatic > Marine > Intertidal zone... | reverse complement strand
GAGGGTGCCGTCTGGACCGAGGATCTGTGGATTGCTCATGGTGTACCTTTACCCGTCCAGCAAGAAGCGTTGGGACTGTGCCCGTGTCAATCCCGTCGTCTCCAAGCCAAGGACTTGGCCGTTGGAGCCTGCGAGTGCCACTGCACCGGGAGCGGAGTAGACGATGTTCAACTGGACGGGCTGTCCCGTGCCGTTGGTGACAGACACTTCCACAAAGAAGACCGTGGGATCATCGGCAGAAGGCCGAACGCTGACATTGTTGATGCGGTACAGCCGTTCCCGGTCCTTGACCTGCTGAAACTTGCGCTGACCATTCTGGAGTTCCTGCACACGCCCCAGACACGAGATCACATCCTCACGAAGCGCGGCAGCCGTTGCCCTGACCTGCTTGGACCCCACCCGAGACATGATGCTGGACCCGTACCCCGGATGGTAGGGGTTGCTCCCCTTCCGAGTCAGGAGCGCCTTCAAGCACACTTGGTACAGCAGATTCTCATTCTCGATTGTGGTCACATCTCCGTCAAGGGTGAACCGGTAGTCATTCTCGACATAGGTGGCCTCGCACCTCGGACACCGCTCAGGCATTGCCGCGTAGGTGACCTTGATGTCGGGACTCCCCGCCAAAGGCTTCACAAACTGTGGGTAGCGGGCCGGAACCGGGATTAGCCCACGGGGGGTGGAGGACGGGTACACATCCTGTCGCGCCACCAGCCGCCACGCGGGGTAGAGTTCGCGACCTCGGACACCCTTCTGGGTGAACCCCAGCGCGTCCGCTCCATTGCCGCTGACCCGGACGAAGGACTGCGGACCCGTGGTCGAGGCATCCCCGAACGCGATGGCGTTGTTCCGGGTCGTGATGGTCACGATGTCGTTGAGCGCAGAGGCTTTCAGTGCTCGCTCCAGATCAGCCGTCTTGATCCGCTTGCCCAACGGAAGACTCAAGGTCACCGTGCCCTGACTCGACGCGACCGTGATCTCATTGGCATCCGGTCCCAGCACGCCCGTACACCGCTCGATGCGGTACGGACCCGACCGTGCCTGCAAGAGAGCCTGCGAGTAGAGGCCGCTGGCGGGGATGTAGACCTCGTTGTTCACAAGGATGCGAACAGATGTGGCGTTAGCCACGGGCGCACGGGTTTGGAGAGAGCGACGATCTGCCCCCAGCACTACAGGCTCCTCCACCACAAGGTGAGGACAGGGGAACCCTGCTTGGATTTCGACGCTCACGCGGAACCTCCGATACAAAGAAAGGGCCGATAGCCTGTCCACCGTCGAATCCGGTGGACAGGCTATCGGCCCGTAAGGGTGTGAAGGAGTGATCCCCCATGTCTCGCATCTTGACCGCAGCCAACCAGTCATCGCTCATTCGACTTGCCGCAACGCTCCCCAAGGGAGACGAGAGCCGTCGTGTGATTCTCTCCCGCTTGAAGGTCGCACTGCGCCTCAAGCAGTTTGAGGCGTTGATCAAGATGGGTCAGAAGTTCGGCGTCCTGTCCGCCTACGGCCCCGGAAAGAAGTCCGAGAACAAGCAGCGGAATGTCGATCTCTACAAGGAACTCCAGAAGCGGGGATACAAGAAGATCATCCCCCTCCGTGGAAAGTGGCAAGGTGTTGCGGAGAAGTCGGTCCTCGTACCCGGAATGTCGTTCCAAGACCTGCTCGACCTTGGCAAGAAGTTTGAGCAGGACAGCGTGATCTACAAGGACCCGTCCGGCGTGGTGGGCATGTACTACCAGAAGGACGGTGAAGCCGAGTTCGCGGTAGCCGACGATGGGACCATCGCCGCGACATGGGACGCGAACAAAGAGCACTACTCCAAGGCTCGCGGAATGTCCTTTGAGTTCGGCTTCCTCTGGGGACAGCGCGTCCCGTGGAATGGATCAACCCCCTACACCCGCAAGGGGTTGGAGCGGTTGCTGGAGTCCGGTCAGTTGACCCCGTGATCCTCAGACACGAGGCTCAACGCCAGAGCGTGCTCCGCAGCCGGGTCATCGAAGTCCACCGGAATCCGCTTCCCAGAACCCGTGAAAGACATCTTCAACCCACCACGGGCTGAAAGCCCTTGCCACCGCAGCCTGATGTCTCGCGTCTCCTTCTGCACCCCGTTGGGGAACAGACTCGGAAGTGGAAGCCCCGCCTTCCGTGCCTCTGCATCAGCAGCCTGCGATGCCTGTCTCCGTGCCTTCCGCTGACGCTTCCGACGCTTACTGTCGCGGCCCACGAAGCACCTCCACGCGCCACCAGCCGGGTCCGATGCGGTCACCGTCCTTGCGGGACAGGACAAGAGTGTCCCCTCCGAACTTCGACAGGAAACCGGCGTGCTCAGAATCGTATCCGTCGCCGCCCTTGCTCTGGAGCAGAGTGTCTGCCGCGATGACCAGTTCGCCACTGCCGAAGTACGGGGCGTTGAACCGATTGCACTGTTCTTGGTCTGTGTAGATCGCTTCCATGTTGAACTCCTCGCCGTCAAGACGAACCGTGGTTGAACCCTCGTGCTCCAGTTCCCAGAGCACCTGAGTGAGCCTCGGATGGAGCACCCGCTTGCCGTCCACGAACAAAGCCTCGCGGTAGAACTGGGAGTCATCCTGACCCGTGATGAACGAGGTGATCTCCCTTGCGATGCCCGTGATTCCGGGGTTCTGGGGAGCAGGTCGGTCGCCATGCGTGCGGGCATAGCCGAGAACCGTGCTTGCTGTGATCTTCATGTGGCACCTCCGTACAAGTAAGGGGGGATGGGACGCAGCCCACCCCCCAATGCGGTGTGATTTCAGACAGCCAGAAGGGCCAGCACAAGATCATCAGCCACCGTCTGCGGCAGTTCAGCCACAAAGGTGCCGTCCGCCTTGAACGCCCGGTTGCCCTCGATGACCCGAATGTCGCAGAACGGGGACGGCAGGTGAGCCAGCGGGTTGACCACGGGCGTTGGTGCCTCGACCTTGACGGGAGCCGGGGGCTTTACCGTCGCAGCCGCCTCTGCGATGGTCACCGAGGAGGAATCATCCTCAACCGAAGCCGAGGCGACCGGGACGCCACCCTCGCGAGGGTCGTCAGTCAGTACCTCGTACTCGGGCTGTCCCTTGCGGAACCCAGCCCAATGAGCCTCGGACTGCTTGTTGACCTTGAACCCAATCCGAGCAGAACCGGTGCGCGTGATCCCACGCCAGAAGACCTTGCCGAATGCGTTGGGGTCCGACTTGAGGCAAACCCACTCACCCTTCTGAGGAAGGGTCGCCAGTTCGGACTCAGCCTGCACCTGCTTGGCCTCAGCCTTCGCCTTGGCCGCACCCTCACGGGCATCGCGAACCTCGGTGACATAGGCTTCCCAGACCTCTACCTCATCGGCATCGGTCGGTGCCCCATCAGGGAGCACCACATCGCAGTTACCTGCGCTCGTCCAGTGCTTCGCACCGGAGTCATCGAGGATACCGACACGGGGAGTGCCCATGTTGGAGTGCCCCGTCCAGATGACCTTGCCCGTGGTGCCCAGCGGAGGAGCGTTGCGACCCCGGCGACGGGCGACGACGACTACCGATCCCTTCACAGGGTCGTTGAGGTACTTCTTGGCCTCACGGAGCCGACGAGCCCGCTCTGCCGCCACGGCCTTGAGACGGGCAGCCTCACGCGCAGGGGCAGCGGCCTCCCATGCCGCGAGGCGGGCAGCCTCCTTGGCCTCTTCCCACGCCTTGACGGCGGCCAGCGTCTCGGGCGTGGCGTCCACGGTGACCACCCCATCCGAGCCGAACTCGGAGTTGCCCGTGCTGACCTCCTTGACCTCGGTTCCCGTCCAGACCTTCGCGTAGTACAGGTTCGCCCACACATCGCTCATGATCCGCACATCGCGCTCAATGCGCGTGTCGAGCACCCGACCCCCGTAGGTGTCCTTTGCTGCCCCATCGTGGCCAACGGGGATGTTCCATACGATAGCCATGCGCCCTCCTTGCTCGCTCAGTGCGAGGCTGGCTGACGGAGCCGGTAAATCCGACCCCTGCATATGTAATGGGAGAGACAGGACCGGTTTGGCCCCCCCTCAGAGAAGAAATCAGGTTTCCGCAGTGATGCGTCCCCGGCACTTGCGTCGAGACACTTCCTTCTTGCGGTCCTTGATGACCGTGTGGACACCCCGCCACGAAGCAAGGTCACCACCAGCCGCGAAGTGTGCGGCACGGTCCAAGCCACGCTGCGCGGCGGAAGACGCCTTCACAGCCTTCGCACGGGCCTTGTAATCTCGCTTGTTCATGGTGATCTCCTTGGATTGTCCACCCCTAATGGGAACGAAGGGGGCCGTTTGGCCCCCCTCAAGTGTGATTGTGTTCAATCACGCCGCCGCGTCACCCGCCGTCGTGATCTCGGTGTGTCCCGCCCATGCCAGAACCTCCATGACCCGCTCGACCGTGTAGCCGTCGGGCACGGGAGTCCACCGAGGGTTGCCGTTGCTGTCGATGCTCTGAATCATAGTCCTGCCTCTTTGAGTGCGAGTTCAAGGTCCAAAGCCTTCATAGCCTCGGCTTCCGCCTTCGCTTCCTTTTTCGCCTCGACGGTCCCCTCGTGGCGGTCGATGCGGTCCCGCAGGATCTCCATGGGGTCCACATTCATGTCGAGGGCAAGGAACTCGGAGTAGGTGTACTCCCGCTTTGCCCTGTAGGGGTCCACCATCGGATAGAGAGAGCCGTTCGACAGGATTTCCCAACGGGAATCAAAGTGTTCCTCCGAGGGACGGCACCGGAAACGCAAGAGGTACCGCTCGTACATCGCGCCTTGCTCTTTGAGAGCGCCGATGCGGAGCCCTTTCCGCACGATTTCCTTGAACGGAAGGTCGTACTCCTTGGCACGCTTCTTCCAAGGCATCCTCGCGATCTGGGCAGGGGTAGCATCGTGGCCCTTCTCGGGTAGCGACTTCTTTCCGAAGCGAGCCCCCCAGATGGAGAGGGCAGCCCAGCCGCCGAAGGCGGTCCCGGAGACGAACCCCATGAGGGTGTAGAGAATCGTGTCAAACATCATTCACCTTCCTTCTTGTTCATCAGGTCTGCCATGATGCGCGTTTCCAGCGCGGTGTAGTCGATGCCGAGGGAGCCCAACTTGGCGGCAGCCTCAGCGACTTCCACCACCTTCCACTTGCCTCGCAAAACCTCCGAGATGCTACGGTCGTAGTCGGAGCGCACAAGGTGGGGGGTGAACCGTCCCGTGTCGGTTGTCAGGCGACCTGACAACTCTCGGGGAGAGTTGGCGGCGGCGAGGTGCGAGGCTTGAAGACGACAAGCCTTCTCGCAGCCTTCTCGCTCGGGGGTTCCGGCGGCGAACATGTAGCAGCCGACCCGCTTGCAGATGGGATCTTTCATGCTGCCTCCATCTCAAGGCGGGCCATCTCGTCGCAGGTCGCGAGCCAGATGGCGAGGCGGGTGGGGGAGAGGGTGTGTTCAGGGGGAACCGGGTACGCGGACGCGGGGTTCAGCAGACCCTCGACGGAGGGCACATCACCCCACCGCAGCGTCTCGACCTTGCCCTGACCCCACAGGAAGCGGTTGCACCCGTGACAGAACTTGTCCGTGCTCACAGAGGAGAGGCACCGGACGCACCGGACGGTCTCGACCTCGTGCTTGGCCTGAGCCATGCGAAGGATGCGACCCGCACGGGCATCGGAGGGAAGCCCGTCGAGGAACCGAATCAGCCCCTCGTACCGGGCAATGATGTCGGCGGGTGGCGGGGCGACCCCGTTGGGACGCCACGAAGACAGGATGTCGAGGGCTTGATGGGTCACCGTTTCACCCTCCCATTGAGACCCGGCCAACCGACGCCGGGGAAGTTGGTGTCGCCGTTCTTGACGGCTTCGTTCTCGACGGCCTTGGCCCAAGCGAAGTCGGGGTGGGCTTCTTCCTGCTGCTGGCAGGTCGAGCAGATGTCATCGGTGTTGAACCACGACATCTTGGTGATGTTCGTGGGGGTCTCGCAGCGGCCACAGCGGTTCATGCCGCACCTCCATTGGTGTTGGAAACGCCGATGTACTCGGCAAGATACTGCTGCCAGTCGTCGGGACACGACCGCTTTGCGGCGGTGATCAGCCCCTCCACGATCTGCTTGTTGAGGGCAGCGTCCACGACTCGGCTGCGCCGGGGAAAGCCAGCGCAGGTCAGCCGCCCCGGCTCCCCGGTGTTGCGTGCCGGGGAGAAGCGGATGATACCGGACGCCTCCCAGCAGAGGCGTCCGATCTCCATCCCCGCTGCCGGGGTCAGGTGGCGGACGCGGTAGCACTCAGCCACGAGCGACCAGTAGAGGTCGCTCTCGGCATCGTAGAGCGAGTCGTTGGTGGGGGTCATGTTGCCTTCCTTGTTCTGTTCAGTCGTTGGGGGTGACCCGAACCACGCGGGTGAACCCCTCCTTTTCAGCGTCCGGGGGGCACTCGCTGATGTAGCGCACCATCTTGTCGATGGCGTGCTCGGGGACATAGCGATCCTTCGGACGACCCGCGTTGCGCTCCTTGCAGGTGTGCGCGGGGGTGTCGAGCCAGACGCACTCGACCGGGCAGCCGGGACGAACCGCCCAGACGCGGCGGGTGACATTCGCCCGCTTCCAGTCAAGGTCAAAGCAGGCGTCGAAATAGACGACGCCGTGCTCCCGGTTCTGGCGCAGCCAAGTGGACTTGCCAGAACCGGGAGCACCCATGAGGATGACCACCTTCCGGGGCTCGGGGCTCCAGTCGAGGTAGTCCTCCAGAGCAGCCCAAGTCCTGACCCACGCAGCCTTGGCTCGCTGCGGAGTCCAGTGGTAGCGACCACGGAGGTCATACAGGTGGCTGTCCGGGGAGAAGATCACTCCCCACCCCGCAGGTCATCCACGCAGGCGTCGTAGGCGTCCCGCGAATGCAGGCCACCCCGCTCGACCATGCAGCCCATGACTGCATCACGGGCGGCATCTACGGGCCGGATGTACAGCGCGTACCACACGACACACACGACGAAGAACACCGAGAATGTCAGGATGCCTTCGATGACATCGTAGGGGCTTGCGGACTGGCTCATGTAGCACCTCCTTGCGACCCTAATGGGAGAGATGCTGCCAGTTCGGCCCCCCTTCGGCAAAGAAAGTGCCGAAAACTTCTACCCGACCCCCAAAGCCCCCTTGACCGCAGCCTTGAAGAACAGGGCTCCGACGATGCCGAACACCTTGCCCGCCTTCTGGATCGCGGCCTTCGCCTGCTTCTTGCGAGCACGCTCCGCGTTCTGGAGCAGTGCCACGGCATCGGAGGCTGTGCGGGGCGATGCCCAGTCGAGATCGGGCGTGCGACCGTTGAGCATCCGCTTGATCTCGGCCTCCGCGATGTCCAAGCCGTCCTCACCGAGTTCACTCACGGCTTCGGCCATCAACGCAAAGACCACCCGTGTAGTTGGATCATCAGCGCCCTCGGACAGTCTCGTGATCTCGTCCTTGGCCTTGTCTACGACGGCTCCACCCACAAGCGGAATCAGCGTGTCGAGCATATCCGAGAAATCGCTCATGGGTCACTCTCCTGCCGGTGCGGGTGGGAGGGGGCACAAGAGCGGTGCGATCTCGGGCGGTTGTGCAGGTGGCTCCTGCTCCAGCATCCCCGCGTTCCACAAGGACATCTGCTTGTGCCAATCAGCACGAGCCTCTATGGTCAGCACGAAGTCCGCCGCTTTCGCGCAATCGTCGGACTTGAAATGGTTGCCGGTACACTCACACTGCCCCTCAATGAAACGGCGAAGGTGAACAGCCTGTCGGGTCGCCCACTGGTGGTACTGATCAAGTTCCGCTTGGTAGGTCACATCCGAACGAAGGACGACCTTGTGGCGGTTGCACCCGAACAGGGATGTGAGAGCCAGTAGTGCAAGAAATCTCATATGCCCCCCGGAATCAGTCGAACAGGTCAGCCAGCCAACCGGTCTTGTTGGCTTCAATGTCTTCGGCATTCGCCTCGACGCGCTGCCGAATCCGCTCCAGCCCCGCGTCGGTGAACAGAAGGGTAGCAGGATTGCCGTCTTCCGACTTCACGCGCAAAGCGTAGTAGTGATCGGATGCTCCGAACCGACGCTCTGTGTTTTCACGGAGCGTCAGGATGCCATAGTCGAGATCACCACAGTCCTCCGGGTTGTCCGCTCCGCGTGCAGCGGCATCCGAGAAGTCGTTGTCAGTGAGTAGCAGGTATTCCTCTGCCCGATGCGAGTACGCAGACTGCACCTTCACAAACAGGTACGACTCGTTGGCACCGAACTTCCGGTCGAGGTTCGCCACCCGCTTGATCTTGCCCTTCGCCATGATGACCTCCGATGGGTGTGTCGGGACACACTACCCACCAGAATGTGACCCTTGACAGGACTTCTTGTGGCCCGTTGCGGGGTCGATCCCCCGCTCCCGCATGGTAGCCCACCACTCTGGTGCCAAGGCACCGAAGACAGGCTTCCAGCCACCCACCCTCTGCCGACAGTCGGGGCAGTAGAGGTGGCGCTCCCATGCTGGGATCGCGTTGTCCCATCGCGTCGGTGGGGGGTTGTCCTCGTCAATGCGCTTGATGAGGGCTTCGACACAGGAGCCGTACTCGATGTCATCGAGGATCTGTTGGGGCACAAGGGTCTTCGCCGCATCCCACAGGGCTTCGACCAGTGCCGCCTCGGAGCGTCCAAACAGGCGCGTGTCCACGCAGACAGGCCCCTCCCCGTCCCGGTAGACCAAGATGTTGGTGTCGGCCACGCTGGTGGAGAGGAGCCACCGACCACCCCAGACACGCGAGAACTCACGGGCGAGGACGCTGTGGTAGGTGTTGGTGATGCTCGCGTGTGAGATCACTCCTCACCCCCCTCACCCAGCATGGCTACCGCACGACGCACGGCTTCCGAGAGGTCTTGAACAGCCTCGTAGGACTCGCCCCACGGCGGGTTGCCCCCCGTGTCTCGGGGCTCAGGGGGAGGGAGGGCATCGTTCAGCAGCCGTGCCTGTGTCGCGATGACTGCCGTGATCCGGTCGTTCGTTTCCCGTGCGAAGTCCAGTTGGTGCAGGACTTCGGCGTTCTTCCGCTGGAGGAACCGGACTCTCTCTTCCAGAGAGGCGATTTCTTGATCCGCCTTGCTCGCGATCATGTGGACGGCGTGGTTGTCGAACACGACCCCGCCGTGAGCCTGTAGGCCGCGCACCATCGAGGGGATCATCTGACTGACTTTGGCTACCCGAATCCTGTCCGGCTGGTACTGGTCGAACTCCGACCGGGTTGACTGAGCCTCAACATGCTTCTTGGCCTGTTGGTTCGCGACGACCAGAATCACCCCATCACGGAGACACTGCTCGATCAGGCGGGTCGTCTGACCCCGCTGGCGGTTGGTGTCAATGAGGAGCATGACCTCACGCAACATGCCCCGGATCATCCCCCACCCCCCGGCCACCGTCGCCACTGGTCGTACACATCAGCGATAACAGCCCGTCCGAGGGACTTGATCCCCTCAACAGGAGCCCCCGAGAGCCACGCCTCCACCGTCGGGAGAAGCCGGTGCGGAGCGCCAGCGAGGGCCAGCAAGCACCCAGCGGTCGCGGGGTCGTCGGGGTCGGGCACTATGTCTGCATTGGCTTGTGACGCTTCGCTCTGGTCCATGATTCGGTCAGTTCCGCCGATTTCATTCCGGCCAACCATCCCCGGCACCCACCGCCAGCCCGGCAGGCTAACGGCGAGGCGGCCCCAGTCCTCTGCGGGCGCGTCGGCTACGGGCAAGTTGAAGGCGGTCATTCCTCACCTTCCGCCTCGACTTCCGGTTCACCCATCCAGCCGTAGCCCCAGTCGCAGCAGTCGCACATTTTGTAGCCGTACTGTGCCGTGTGCCCGATTTCGACCGGAGCCGCATCGAAGTACAGCGTCTCGATGTAGCCCTCGTCATCGGTCTTGTGGGCGTAGTAGTTGCGGAAGTCTTCGCCTTCGTCTTCAGCCGCCTGTCTGCCTTCCTCGGTCGGAGGGTGCAGGGTGTCACCCACCTCGCCCCAGACCTTGCCTCCGTACTCAGCAACCCAGCCCTCGTAGTCCGGCTGGCCGTTGAGCCACGGTGGTGTGTTCGTATCGGCCATCTGCACCTCCTCACTTGTTGTGTTTGAGGGTCTGTTTGTAGTGCCACCAGCCGCAAGTCAACTGGTGTCGGGTCAGGTCGCATCCCCGCTTGTGGAGCCGGGACAAGACCTCTTTGGACGGAACCCCGTCCAGACGCATTCGGTGGTACAGGCGATACCAGTACCTTCTGTCGTCGCGCTCGCTTGCCGTGACCACGCCGAACTTTCGCCGCTTGGCCTTGGGGTTCTTCGCAGGGCACTTGATCCCATGCCTGTGAAGAAGAGACTTCATCGTGCCGAACGGGACACCGAGGTCTTCTGCGATTTCTTGCAAAGTCTCGCTCTCCCATCGCTTTTCAATGCGTAGGAGTTCAGCACTTGTCCACTTCCCGCGAGGCACGGATCAACCGTCCCCGTCAAGACCGAACAGGTCATCGAGGGTAAGTGTCTCGGGCGGTGACTCCTCAGACTTGGGAGATCCGAAGATGTCGAAAGGAGACTCCAACAGGTCGATGTACTTTTGGTCCATCTCAAACCCGCACCAGTTTCGGCCAAGTCTTTCGGCCACCAAAGCAGTGGTGCCTGACCCCATGAAGGGGTCAAATACGAGGTCACCCTTCTGGGTTGAGAGGAGGATGCAGTTCTCCACCAGTTTCGGAGGGAACGGTGCGGGATGGCCCTTTTGCTTCGACGGGCTTATCCGCCAGACCTCGGTTCTGTACCTCCTGTCCAACTGGTCTCGGAACACCCTCGGCTTCTCTTTCCTGAGCCAGTACACCCGTTCTGTGCAGGGAACCAAGACATCACCCCGGATGTTCGGGGAGTTGCCCCTGTCCCAAATGATTTCTTGGTAGATGATAGCGTTCGATCTGCTGATGAAGTCAGTAGGCAGGTGTGCCGTGTTCTGATGGCGACGAGGCTTGTGGTTGAAGAACACGCTGCCGTCTGGCTTCACGATCCTCATCATTTCGTTGAGGCAATCGACCATGAATGCTTGGTACTCGTCCTCGGGCATGGCGTCATCGTATTCGTTGTAGTCGATGTCAAAGCCCTTCCAAACAGCGTTACCCTTCTCATGGTAGGTGTATCTGTCGGACTTCCTACGACCATCGCTGCTGAACTCGTTGGCCTTGGTTCGGATCAGGTCTTCTACCTGATCGGAGGTCATGGTCCGCACCTTACCCCCGCCTGCGAGACCCATCTTGTTGTAGGGAGGTGAGGTGATGATGCAGTCGAAGGTGTCGTCTTCGATCTGCCGCATCCCCTCAAGGCAGTCAGCCTTGGTCACCTTGTTGACCTGAATCCCGCCGATGATCACAGTACCCCCTTGAACGAGCGAACCTCGTCGGCTCGTTCTTCGCAAGCGTTGATAGCGACGACCAGACCACCGTAGATGCCGACGGGTGTGAGCCAGCGCCCAGCGTTGATCTTTTGAACTCTGGCGAATCCGGGCTTGATCCACTGACCGCTACAGTGCTTCTTCCAGCCTTCGGGGATACAGCCGCAACAGTAACTTTCCTCGACCCACATTTCCTTCTCGATCCAGTGCCACCCGTCAGGCGGTGAGAAGACCGTGGGGTGCTCCCAGTTCTCCGTCACCGCCTTAGCCTGTCTTCCGCAGACCATGCAGGTGCAGGTCGGCGGGCCACCGATGCCGCTCTGCTGAATCAGATCGGAAAGGTTCACGAGCCTTCTCCCGAACGGATGCGTTCGGCTTCCTTGTCTGCCGCCGTGACCATCTCAGGGGGAGAAGTGGACAGGTCACCCCAACCGCTCACCGAGTAGCCGAGAAGTTGGGTGAGTTGAACGTAGTCCTCCTTCGGGAAGTCACCTGTCTGAACACGCCTCTTGATCTCGTTGAGGTCCAGAGCGCGTGACTGAAACAGGTCTTCGATGATGGAGTTTCCCTTGAACCGGACAACACCGTCTTCGGCGATTCCGATGGGCTGTTGCGGGTGCTTGAGGTCAGCGCACTTCATGGCCACCTCCCGACCACAGGTCTTGAATCTTGCGGCGCATCCAGTGGAGCCCTACCCACACAAACAGGGCGGCAAACAGGAACAGGCCCAGCCCAACGACCAGAGCCAGCGACCCCGCGAACTCCGCGAGAGGGCGGGTGAACCAGAACCACCAGTCGCTCACAGGTCACCCACCTTCTTGGGGTGGAGGCAGTGGTCCCACAATGCCAACCAGAAGCCCTCGTTGAGCCCGCCCTGAGCGGCCACCCCCAGAGCGGAGGCATACTGCTTCCGAAGCATGTCGAGGGAGCCCTGCGGGATCTCCTTCCTCATATACTCGGGCACCATCTTTTTGTTGTCTCCGCGCCAGATGGCGTCGTTGATCTCCTGCTGGGTCTTCCCGGCGAGGGTTCCGAGGATGTGGAGGGCGCGTTCGGCGGGGGTGTAGTTCTTACGGGGCATGGGTCTGTCTCCAGCGGGGAGGGGGTGGGTCAGCCGTGGTCAACGTCAAGGCGGCGTTCCACGACCTCGATCTGGTAGGTGCTCTCGCTGACCACCTTGAGGTTGCTGCCGTCGATCTCGTCCGCACCCTCGTCGGGGTAGTCGAGCCAGATGACATCGAGCAGGTTCCCCGGCTCGACACGGCTGCTGTGCTCACCACCGACAACGGTGCCGAACAGGCCGTGGCTGGAGAGGTTGGGGTTGTTGCAAACGACTCGGACGGGCTGGTTCATGGTGCCTCCTTGTTCAAGGGCTTACCGTCTGTAATACCGGGAACGGGTGGGTCGGACCCCCCTTCTCAATCTTCGCCATCGAACCGGGTCATGGTCCCGGTCGAGCATGTTGATCGCACTCGTCGGAGTGTCTGCGGTCATTGGTCACCTCCGTATAATCCAAGACGGAGGATACCTCTCAGGTTCATAGTCCCAACCCCGACAGACTCCTTCACGCCCTTCGACAAGTCGGGGGTGTTGTCTCTCCCGCAAGCGGGGCAGACGTGAGCGTTCACGGCGTAGTGGACGACCAAACATCCCTTGATGCCGTCAGGACAGGGCGCGGTCTTGCTTTGGTATTGCTTGCCGCATGTGCATGTGATGTTCATTCCTCCCCCATATCGAAGATAGAAACCGGAACCATCTTGACGATGCGGTACGTCCCGTACCATTCCTCCGGGTCGGTTTCGTCGTCTGCACGGCTCTGGAACTCCGACCGGTACTGCTCTGCAACCTTCATAGAGGTACATGCCAGCACGACGAACTCCCCGTACTCGTTCTCGTTCCTGACGAGGAACACAGGTTCCATCACTCCTCTCCCGTAAACCGCCGCTTGCCGTACACCATCGACTTCCGCCTTGATCCTCCTCACGAGATCCAACAGACCGTCGATCTCGTCCTGACCACCCGGAATGAGCGTGGCGGCTTCGATAGTTGAGAGTTCCGTGTACGCCTCCGCGAGAAGACCCCGCAGGAAGGTGATCTCTTTGAGATAGGTCGGCACATCTGCACGACCGTACTTCTTGAGCGTGCGGGTGATCTCGTCGTTCATCATTCCTCACCCCCATCTGCGGGGACGCCCTTGCGGGGAGGGAAGAACCGAAGCACATTGGCCTCGATCTCCTCGTCCGACATCTGACCAATCTCGGCAGCGATCTGGTTGCCGATGTACTCGGTAGGGATGATGCGGGCGTCGGGCTTGGGTTCGGTGTCCTTTATGGCTTGCCACTCCTCGCGGGTCATGCCCGTAGTTACCCGCCTGCCCCCATCCAACACCCCCTCACTCGCCCGAAGGTGTGCCCCGTCGCGGATTTCTTCGGCTGCCCACTCCAGCGCAATCGCCCGCTCCTCAGACAGAACCTTGCTGCTCCGGTGTTGCATGGACTTGCGCTTTCGCTCCTCCAGTGCGGCTTGTTCCTCCAGCCACAAGGCAACAGACTCGGACACGATCTGGACGGTTCGCTTCAACTGCGAGCGGTGGTGGGCAACCTCTGCCCGAAGTGACACCAGTTCAGCAGCCTCCGCGTCACGAGCCGTGATCCCCGCTTGGTCGATGTCGTAGGCCAGAGCCTTCTCCGCATTCTCATGCGCGAGGATTTCCGCGTCAGCGAACCTTTGTTGAAGGTCGATGATCTCGTCGGCAGCCTCTCCCCCGAGGGAAAAGTCCGAGTGCTCCATTCTTGACAGAGCACGGAGACGGTCGATCAGGTCAGCCATGTGCTGCTCGCATGTTGAGTTCGCTGGTCTGGTCATCCGGGGCAGACTCCAGCGCGGCGACCAGTGCCTCGGCCTCGGTCTGACCCGATCCGATGGAGCGCCACTCCAGAGCCCCATCTTCGGTGTGGTAGGGCTGGACGGCGAAGAACACCGAGTGTTGATCTCGCTGTACCATCACCCAACCGTCCCACAACTTGCTGGGATCATGGTAGACCCGCCGCACGAGTCCCCGGAGGGCTCCGATGGTGGCATCGTCCGTGAGGTCAGGGAGGCAGTGTCTCGGGGCGGTTCGTTCCGCTCCAACTCGGACACGCCAGAAGTCTGGCCTCTGGCTTGAGTCACGGGGCAGCATTCCCGGTTCCCAAGACCACCGCTTGCACTTGACAGCACGGATCGCGAGGGGGTCACCCCCATCCACGAAAGGCCGGGGAGGCAGAACCCACTCGGCGGCCTTCTTCTTGGCGACAGCACCAAGCGGAGACATCTCCACGAGTTCAAGCACCTCGTCGGGGCGAGCCTTCACGGTGTTGTGGGTTTCCAGTCCGAACCACAGGTGCTCGCCGTCCTCGGACCACCTCATATGGACGATCTGGTTGGCGAACGGCTCCCCGCCCGCGACAGACGACCAGACCCCGTAGAGGTACGGCACCACATCACGGGCGAGCACTTTGACGCACTCAGGCTCAGTCATCGGCGGCCTCCAGTCGGGCAAGAACGGAACGCCAAAGAGCGGGCGTTGCACAGATTTGAAAGTGAGGGTGGGTGTCAGAGGCGGACTTGTTCTCCGTGCAATGAACCCAGACGGGAAGGCCCTCCTTACGGTCGAAGGGTGTGTAGGAGGCCAATGCTGCGCTAATGCAAGAACGCCACAGGGTCTTGTCGTTCACCGATGCGAGGATCTCGTCAAACAAGTCCTGCTCGGACTGTCCCCAAAGTTGAACAGTCACCTTGTTGGTGTCCCCAGTCACCTCGATGGAGATCCCGCCCTCGGGCTCCCCTTCCCAGCCCGACTCGGGATACCCGACTGCCACGCGAAGCCAGATAGTCTTCTGGGGTTCCCGGTCTGAGCGGTCGATACCGATTCCGTTCAGCAGTTTGGTGGGAGGAACGATGTATTCCCTCTCCAGCCCGAGAAGACAACCTCCCGACCTTGGGCCGCGACTGAACCACCTGCGCCGCCCTTCGTCCCAAGCGTACTGGGGGAAGGAAGCGGTGAAGACCTCGTACTTCCGTCCGTAACGCTCTCCGACCCACCCGTGGGCGTCGGAGCCGAAACGGTATCGGTTAGTTGATTGGGCCATCTTGGCGAGCCTCCCCTGCGAGGTCGATCAACAGATCGAGCATTTTGATTCCGCTTGTGGGAGTGTCAGCGGTCAGCCAGAATCGGTTGGCCTTGCGAGTCCCATCCGGGTCATCGACCGCGAGTACACGGAGCGTGTAGAGGACGGTCGTGGTAGCCGGAAAGGACTCCAGCGATTCGTAGTCGGGGAGGGCGAGGGTTTCCCCGGCGATGGCCGGGTATCGCTTGCCTCGGTGGGGTCCGTTGAGGACGAGGTACATGGGCTTAGGCATCGGCGGTTCCTTGCGGGGTGGCGAGTCGCATGTACTGTTCGATCTCGCTCTGCTTCCAGAGCACTCCCGAGAGTTCTTGGTAGGTCTCTCGGTTCATGGTCTGAGTGGTGATTGCGATTTCCCCACTGATCTTGAGCAGGAGGGCGATGACCTCAGCGGAGTCTGCCCCCGCCGATGCGGAGTCCAGCACCGCATCTCGGATCTTGTCGAGGGGGTCAGTCATCGTGGTTCTCCACACGGGAAAGCCAGTCCTCGTAGGAGGAGAAGAGGTGGTCGTTGACGATGGTGTGTCCCTCGTCCAGAAGGGAGTCCGTCTTGGAAAGCCTCTCGGCCAACCACCGAATCCCCTTGCGGAGTCGGGCACGCTCGTCGGGAGTCATCTTGAGAGGGATGCACCGACACCCGGCGTTGGTGTGCATCCCGACCGGAACACCGGGGACGAGCAGTACACAGCCGCCGTCCCCGCAGGCATAGGGGTTCTGCTTCATGGCTTTTTCTCCGTCCCCCACAGGGCATCCGTCACCGCAGACTGGATCGCCTGCTTGACCGTGGGCGACTCGCGGGTCCAGCCTGACATCGCGTTCTTCATGGCCTCGTTGATGGCCGTGTCGAGGTGACGGCGTACCGACTCCTTGATCACGCGCTCCAGATGGCCGTTGGTCACGAGTTCCGTGATTTCTGCTTCGATCTGCTTCTGGATCTCACCTTGATGGTCCACGAGGGCATGGACAACCGAGTGCCGCATCGACTCCACGTCGAGTTGCAGTCGGACCATGTTGAGGGGCAGGTTGCTCATTTGATCTCCTTGACTTTGAGCGGGATCGTGATCCGAATCCGTTTGGTGTCGAAGCCCCGACGCTCCAGTTCATTCAGCACCTCGGGACAAAGCAACCCCCCCTCAACCGGGAGAGGGGGCATGGGCGGGTTTAGGCGGGTATGGGGGCGTTCCTTCAAGATGCCGTTGATGTAGACGGCAGCCTGCTTACCCCCCGGCATGGCGGGCCAGTCCAGCACGAAGTCATTCTCATGCGTCAAGTACCGGACGGTGAGCGCCTTCTTGCTCATGTGTGCTCCTTCTTGCAGGTTCCGCAGTAGATCCAGTCAGTCTGGTTGTTCCGGTTGCCGGGGCCGTAGTAGATGCCGCACTTGATCCAGTTCGCCTGCATCTCCGGGTCACCGGGCTTGGCCTTCTTGCCGCAGTCGTCGCAGACGATCCAGACCAATGCCCGTTCTCCGCGCTCGTTGTGTTCATCGTGGTAGATGCGGGGCATCACCCACCTCCCGCCCTGCGGCGTCGAGCAGAACAAGGGTTCCGGGGAGGTCGGGGTCGGTGAGCGCATCCGAATCGTCGGGGTGCGTTCCCAGATGGACTCCAACCACTTCCCGCACCCAACCCACTCCGCACCTTCCGGGGGGTCGCCCAAGCCTTTCCACCCCTTCTGGTACGGGCTTACCGTCCCATGCGAGGACGAGGGCTTCCCCGGAGTCGTACATGCGGTACAAGGGGGCTTGGGGGACTCCTGACGGTGCTCCGCATGAATCCCAGTATGTGTTGGTGGTGTCTGTCCAACGACGCGCCATCGGAGGACGAGCACCACAGGGACCGTCCTTCAATAGACCGAGGGGGTCGCCCGTTTCAGGGACAAGAAGAATCGCTTTGATCTCAGACATCACATCTCCACCGTGCCAGTGCAGAGGGGGCACGCCGTGCCCACGACATACTCGGGCTTGATCCCGTAGCGAGCCGCGACAGACCGTGGAAGAAGCCGTCTCCAGTGGCCGCAGTCGGGGCACTGGATCTTGGGGATGTCCGCCCCCCTGAGCGGCTGCCTCCGCACGGTGAGATCACCGCACCCGTACATGGTCGTGCCACCTTCGACCGACTTCCCCCACTCGGGGGTCTCGTCCTGTCGGCAGAACGCCTTGGTCACCATGTGACCCTTGGCGCATGTCCGGTTGTACGGAGAAACGGGCTCTGTCAGGTGAATGCACTCCCAGCAGTAATGCTTGGGGTCGGGGATCACGCATCACCTCCAAGCGTGTAGCGGCGATTGATCTTGACCACATGGTCCTTCTTGCGAAGAGGGCAGCGTCTCGGGACAGGGATGGGGCGGTCATAGGGAGCCGTCGTGTTCTGATCGAGTCGGAGACCGCTCAAATCGCAGAAGTCGGACGGGTACTCGTCCGTCTCAGCCTCTCGGTACGGACAGCGGTTGCAGTCCGTGATCTTGACGACTTCCTGCTTCATGGTCCCTTTCTCCGGTCAGAT
>Ga0181578_10002290_pt1 | contig 18048 bp, 15 predicted proteins | sample 071ome_21_FD_148659 | JGI IMG/M metagenome (GOLD analysis project Ga0181578, IMG submission 148659) | Coastal salt marsh microbial communities from the Groves Creek Marsh, Skidaway Island, Georgia - 071401CT metaG (spades assembly) | ecosystem: Environmental > Aquatic > Marine > Intertidal zone... | reverse complement strand
ATATCGGCTGTCAGTAGCGAACCATCAAGAAGCTCAGCGACAGCAGGGAGAAGATCCAGACCAGCACGAACACGAACGTGATTCGGTTCAGGTTCCGCTCCGCGGCCGTCGAGCCGAGGGACGCTCCCCCACCACCACCGAACATGTCGGAGAGACCGCCACCACGTCCGCTGTGCAGGAGCACACCGGAGATGACGGCGATCATCGACAAGACGTTGATGACCAGCATGATGTACATGACGATGTCGCGCACGGCCGAAAAGCCTACCGGCGACCGTCAGCCGAGCGTCGTGACGATCGGCTCGCCCTCGATCATCCACGACGGGGCGAACGACACCGAGTCGGGGCTCTCCCACAGGCCGGGCACCACGAGCGCCCCCATCTGGTTGCGATACCAGAGGTCGCTCCCGCACGCCGAGATCGGCGAGGGACACGACGGCCAGCGCTCCACAGCGATCACGACCTGGCCGTCGCCGTCGAGGTCTTCCAAGCGCATCAGCGCGTCGAGGGAGAGATACCCAGCTGAGCGCACCTCGCGGAGGACCTGTTCGGGGCCGAGCTTGTCGGGCCGCCAGGCCACCGCCGACGGAAGCCGCACCATCGGCAACATCTGACGCGTCTCAGCGAGACGGCGATGCACCCCCGCCATCGTCTCGGCGACCTCCGCCTCGTCGGTGGACCCGGCCGCCAGTTTCAGGAGCGCCGTCGCCTCCTGATCGCACCAACCGCCGAAGTTGCGGCCGAGCACCGCCCCGGGCACCTCGGCGCAGGTGTATCGACGAAGCGACGGGCCGACACCGGGAGGATCAGCGGTGGTCACGAATGCCATGTCGTAGTCGAGGGCGCCGAGACGCTCCTCGAAGACGCAGTCGCCGCGGCACTCCACCACCTCGACACGGAAGCCGAGCACAGCGAGCGACGGTCCCAACACCTCGACCAGACGGTTCTGCCGACCGTGACCCGGATCGACGAGCCAACGAATGGACACCTCTCCCCCGGTCGGGTCCTGCCAGAAGCCGTCCCCATCAAACCGCCACCCGGCGTCGGTCAGAAGCTGCGCGGCCGCCCCCGGGTCGTAGGTGGCGGTGAACTCATCACCCATCACACACCACTCCTCGCGCACCGTCGGGCCACAGCTGAGGAGCGAGATCCCCGGCCGGATCGGGTCGTAGACGCCCTCGAGCAGCAGATCGCGGTCGATCGACATCCACAGCGCCGAGCGGAACACCTCGTTCGAGAACACCCCCGCGGTCAACGGTGCGACCGAAGTCTGCAACACGAGCGACTCCACCCGAGGGCCGGCCTGCAACTCGAACGTGAGGTTGGGATCGTCGAGCCGCTCGCTCAGGCCCTCCTCGAGATCCGGGAAGATGAGGTCGACCTCGCCAGAGCGCAACACCTCGGCCTCGAGCGCGACCTCTCGGATCGGCACCAGGACAACCCGATCCACCTCGAGCAGTTCCTCGTCATGGGCCCACTCACTCGGCTCGAGGATCATCTGAGCGGCATTCCAGACCTCGACCCGGAACGGCCCGGCGCCAGCCGGCGCCTCGTCGGTCGAGCCGGACACGTCGCTGCAATCATCGTGGTCATCGGCGCGGATCACCCGGTCGAAGAGCAGATGGTGAGCGGAGATCACCGCATCGAAGTAGATCTCCACCCCACCGTCAGCGGCCGGGCGAACATCGACCACGGACTCATAGGCCCGACCCTCAGCCGAGTCGGAGGTGCCTCGGACGGCGTCGAGCGTGCACCGGACGTCATCGACGTCGACGGGCACGCCGTCAGCCCAGCGCGCGAGGTCGGAGAAGCGGAACGACACCATCATCGCGGCATCGTCCGGAGCGGGGGCAGCCGTGGTCTCGGGCACTGACGGGCCCGCCGGCTCGGCCGGCACGGTGACCTCCGGCTCGGTGTCGTCGACCGTGGTTGTGGTGGTGGCCTCAGCCACCGTGGTGGTGGTGACCACCGAGGTCGGAGCCGACTCATCACCCGCCGAGCATGCCGCGACCAGCGCGAATGCCAGCACCGGGGCGAGGGTACGACGCGGCCCGGCTCGTGAAGTCAGCCGGAGACGGGGAGGAGTCTGCATCGCTGGGCTGACCGTACCAGCGGGGTGAGGCGCCGAACCGTCAGGACGCCGCGAGTCGGACGATCTGCGCGAACTCGTCCGGGTCGAGGCTCGCTCCGCCGACGAGGGCCCCATCGACATCGGCACAGGCCATGAGCTCCTCGGTGGTGCCAGCCTTCACCGAACCGCCGTACTGGATGCGGATCGACGAGCCCGTCGCGGCATCGAAGCGGGCCGTGACCGCCGAACGGATCGCCGAGCAGACCGCCTGTGCGTCCGCCGCCGTCGCCGTGCGACCGGTGCCAATGGCCCACACCGGCTCGTAGGCGATCACCATCGAGGCCGCCTGCTCGGCCTTCACACCCTCGAGACCCGCGGACACCTGGGAGAGCACCCGGATCTCGGTCTCACCGGCCTCACGCTCAGCCAGGGTCTCGCCGACACACAGGATCGGAGTCATCGAATGCTTCAGGATCGACCGCACCTTGGCGTTCACCACCGCGTCGTCCTCACCGAAGACCATCCGACGCTCGCTGTGACCGACGATCACCATCTTCACATCGAGCTTGGCGAGGAACGCCGGTGACACCTCACCGGTGAAGGCACCCGAATCATCCTGATGACAGTGCTGGGCACCGAGCAGGAACTCCATCGAGTCACCCTGGATGATGGTCTGCACGCTCCGAATGTCGGTGAACGGCGCATGGACGCTCACATCGACCGAGTCGTACACGTCCTTCGGGAGCAGCCAGTGCAGCTTCTGCACCGCCTGGATCGCCTCGAAGTGATTCAGGTTCATCTTCCAGTTGCCGCTGATCAGCGAACGACGTGGGTCAGGCATTCGGTGCTCCTCTCAGGGCGGCGAGACCAGGCAGGTCGCCGAGTTCCAGAAGTTCGAGGCTCGCTCCCCCTCCGGTCGACACATGGTCGACCTCATCGTCGAGACGGAACTGGGCGAGGGCGGCCGCCGAGTCGCCACCACCGACCACCGTGAAACCCCGGCAGGCGGCGACCGCCTCGGCGACGGTACGGGTACCGGCAGCGAACCGCTCGTCCTCGAACATGCCCATCGGTCCGTTCCAGAACACCATCCGCGCCTCGGCGATCTCATCGGAGAAGGCGGCTGCTGAACCGGGACCGATGTCGAACCCCTTCGCGCCATCGGGGAGCCGCGTCCCGAAGGTCGCGTAGGCACCCGTGGAGTCCACCCCGACGATGTCCTCCGGGAGCACGATCCGATCGCCGTGCTGATCCAGCAGACCGCGACAGGTGTCGACCTGATCGGGCTCGAAGAGCGAGTCGCCGATCGGCTTGCCCTGAGCGGCCAGGAAGGTGAAGCACATCGCCCCGCCGATCACGAGACGATCGACGACCCCGAGGAGGGCATCGACCACGCCGAGTTTGTCGGAGATCTTCGCGCCGCCGAGCACCGCCACGAAGGGGCGCTTCGGCCGGTCGCGCAGACCGAGCAGGACCTCGACCTCCCGCTGCAGGAGCAGCCCCATCGCTGAAGGCAGATGAGCCGGGGGTCCGACGACCGAGGCGTGCGCGCGATGCGAGGCACCGAACGCGTCGTTGACGAAGGCATCGACACCGTCGACGAGCTCAGCGACGAACCCCGCATCGTTCGAGGTCTCGCCGGGGCTGAACCGCACGTTCTCGAGCAGTTCGACACCCGGGGCGAGTTCCGCGAGCCGCTCACGGACCGGGGCGAGGGAGAACGCCGGATCGGGACTCCCCTTCGGCCTCCCGAGATGACTCGCGCAGACCACGCTCGCCCCACGCGACGTGAGCCACTCGATGGTCGGCAGAGCCGCCCGGATACGGAAGTCGTCGATGATCGTCGGCTGCTCACCCGAGCGGTCGAGCGGCACATTGAAGTCGCACCGCACGAGCACCCGGCGGCCGGCGACATCACCGAGATCGTCGAGACGGGGGATCCCGTCGGAGGCCATCGTCAGCGGGCGACGTGCTTGACGAGGTCGACGAGACGGTTCGAGTAACCCCACTCGTTGTCGTACCAGGAGCAGACCTTCACCATCTTGCCCATCGACATCGTCATGCCTGAGTCGAAGATCGACGAATGCGGATCACCGACGATGTCGCTGGACACGATGGGGTCGTCGGTGTACTTCAGGATGCCCTTCAGGGCGCCCTTGGCCGCCGCCGAGCGGAACGCCGCGTTGATTTCATCGACCGAGGCGGACCTCTTCAGGTTCGCGGTGAAATCGGTGATGGACCCGGTCGGCACCGGCACCCGGAGCGCAGAGCCATCGAGTTTGCCCTTCATCGACGCCATGACGAGGCTCGTGGCCCGCGCCGCACCCGTCGAGGTCGGGATGATGTTGATCGCCGCGCCGCGCGCGCGCCGGAGGTCGCTGTGGGGACCATCGACGAGGGACTGGTCGCCGGTATAGGCGTGCACCGTCGTCATCAGACCGTTGACCACGCCGAAGGCGTCGTCGAGCACCTTGACCAGCGGCACGAAACAGTTCGTGGTGCACGAGGCATTCGAGATCACCTTGTGATCGCGGCGGCGGAAGTCGCGATGGTTGACGCCGTAGACCACGGTCAGGTCGGCGCCGTTCGACGGTGCCGAGACGATGACCAGCGGCGCTCCACCTTCGAGATGCATCGCCGCCTTCGCTCGGTCGGTGAAGATGCCGGTCGACTCGACCACGACATCCACACCCAGATCACCCCACGGGAGATCAGCCGGATTGCGCTCCGAGAGCACGCGGATCGTGTGATCACCGACCCGGATACCACCCTTCACAGCACGGACATCAGCGCCGAGTCGACCCATCACCGAGTCGTACTTGAGCAGGTGCGCCATCTGATCGAGCGAACCGAGATCGTTGACCGCGACGAACTCGACATCGGCTCCCTGGGCGGCCGCCGCGCGGAAGAAGTTGCGGCCGATCCGGCCGAAGCCGTTGACACCTACACGAACAGTCATGAGCAGTCCTTTCTGGCCGCCCTGACGGCGGTCTCACGGGGGTGGACGGCCCTCAGGATACCCGCTCGGTCGACACCGGTCCGTGAGTCACACCGGCTGGTTCAGGTCGCGGTGGGTGGTGCGAGCCGCCACCCCGTGCCCACCCAGTCGGCGAGCGAGCTCGTTGGCCACCGCGACCGAGCGGTGACGCCCACCGGTGCACCCGACAGCGATCGTGAGATAGGTGCGCCCCTCCCCCTCGTACGCCGGGAGGAGCTCGACGAGCAACGACTCGAACCGGTCGAGGAACCGGAGCGTCGCTGCCCGTTCGAGGACGTAGTCACGCACCGCCGGATCGTGCCCGGTGAGCGGACGCAAGTCCTCCTCCCAGTGTGGGTTCGGGAGGAATCGGACATCCATCACGATGTCGGCGTCGATCGGCAGCCCGTGCTTGTACCCGAAACTCTCGACGGCCACCTGCAAGCGTCGACTGCCGGCATCGTCGAAGGCCGTGATGACGCGGTCCTTCAGCTGGTGCACGTTGAGCTCGCTGGTGTCGATGATGAGATCGGCCTGCTCCTTCACCCGCTCGAGAGCGGTGCGCTCTCGAGCGATGGCCTCGCGCACCCCGGTCGAGTCCTCAGCGAAGGGATGCCGACGCCGGGTGGCGTCGTAGCGCTGCGTCAGGCTCGGGGTGCTCGCGTCGAGGAACAGGAGCGTGACGTGGTGGCCGTCACCTCGCAGCTGCGCGACATGCGGCAGGAGATCGTCGTGATTGCGGCCCGACACGAGCGCAAGACGGTCGATACCGCCGACCGGCTTGGAGGCCAGCTCGACGATGGTCGGCACCAACGGGGTCGGCAGGTTGTCGACCACATACCACCCGATGTCCTCGAGCACCGCCGCGGCTCCCGACCGACCCGCCCCGGAGAGCCCGGTGATCACCACGATCTCAGCCACGACGTCAATCTAGATCGGGTGGCCGAGTCGGCCGCCACACCGGTCAGAGGCGCCTGAGGCGCAGATGCAGGAGGCGCGGAACCGTCGCCGCGTCGAAGTACTCGGGGGCCTGGGCGAGGAAGCGCTCCGGTGGCGCCGGCTCATCCATCCGCTCGAGCACCAGTCCGACCGCGGCGAGAGCGTTCAGATACCTCGACAGCGGACGGTGCAGGAATCGGATGTGCACACCCAACTCGACCTGCTCGACCGTCTCGGCCTCCACCAGGTAGGGGCCGATGCGCCAGTACTGCTCCGGAGGATCGACCATGTGATCGTCGATCCACCCGCTCCCCGGGGTCTGGAGCAGCGGATGGTTCAACAGGAAGGTGAACCGACCGCCGGGACGCAACACCCGAGCCACCTCGCCGATGGCCGCGTCGACATCGTCGATGTGCTCGAACACCAGACAGGCGATCACCCCGTCGAACGCCCCGTCGGAGAACGGCAGCACGGCGGCGCCGGCCTGGGCGAACACCGGCCCGCCGGCGCGCTCAGCCGCCACATCGATCTGGTTCGTGGTCGGATCGACCCCGACCACCGACACCCCGGTCGACGCCAGGGCGCGCGCGATCTGCCCATCACCGCATCCGAGATCAAGCACTCGGCCGGCACCGCCCTGCTCGGCGACAGCCAACGGGATGATCTGATCCTCGTACTCCGGGTCGGCCCCCTCGGTAAACCCCTCGATCCACCAGGAGGCGTGCTCCTCCCAGAGACGGCGCGACAGGTCCCCTCCCTCGGCCGACATGACCTCAGGCTACGTTCGACCCGTGGACTTCTCCGTCTGGCCCAACATGTCGTATCCGGTCGAGGAGATCCTCGACCTCGTCCGATGGCTCGACGCCGGAGAGTGGCACGGGTTCTGGTTCGCCGATCACTACATGGGCAACACCGGGACCACCGAGGTCTCCGACACCCCCGGCCACGAATGCTGGGCGATCCTGCCCGCCGTCGCCGCCGTCACCTGCCGCATGCGCCTCGGACCCCTAGTCGCCCCGACCTCGATCCACCATCCGGCCCTGCTCGCCAACCGGGCCGCCACCATCGACCACCTCTCGAACGGACGCTTCGTGCTCGGCCTCGGCGCCGGCTGGCAGATCAACGAGCACCACGCCTACGGGATCGAACTCGAGGCGCCCGGCCGACGGGTGACCCGCTTCGAGGAGTCCATCCAGATCATCCGCTCCCTCCTCGATCAGCCGCGCACCGACTTCGACGGCAAGATCCACACCATCCGCGACGCCCCTTGCGAACCCACACCCGTGCAGGAGCGCCTACCGATCCTGGTCGGCACCGGCGGTGACCGCATGCTGCGCATCACCGCCCGCCACGCCGACGAATGGAACACCTGGGGTCGACCCGACGGGGCCGCCGAGCGGATGACCGCCATGCGCGCGGCCTGCGAACGGGCCGGTCGCGACCCGGGGACGCTCCGCTGCTCGGTCCAGTCGATCGTCGTCGTCACCGATGACGACGACGCGACCCGACGCGTCCTCGACGGGCCCGGTGGCGAACGAGCCATCGCCGGGCGACCCACCGAACTCGTCGAGATGCTCGCCGCCTACCGGGAGATCGGCTTCGACGAGTTCATCGTTCCCGACTGGTTCATGGGCCCGACCGCCACCGCGCGCCGCGAGATGCTCGAGCGGTTCATGACCGAGGTGGTCGGCGCCCTCGACTGACCGATCACCCCGACTCAGGGTGGAAATGGGCGTGAACGCTCTCGGCCACCGCATCCGGGAGGAACGGCAGCGCCCGCAACGTCTCGAGGTCGGCCGCCTTCACGGCCCGAACACCCCCGAGGGCCTTCACCAGACGCTCGCGGCGGGCCGGACCGAGCCCAGGGATGCCGTCGAGCGATGAGCGCGTCATCGACTTCGAGCGCCGCTCCCGGTGGAACGAGTTGGCGAACCGGTGCGCCTCATCGCGGATGCGCTGCAACATGAACAGGCCGTCGCTGCCGCGCGGCACCCCGACCGGCTCGGCGCGACCCGGGAGGTAGACCTCCTCGAACCGCTTCGCGAGCGCGGCAACCGGGATCTCGTCCTCGAGGCCCAACGAGTTCACAACCCGCTCAGCGACCGCCAACTGACCCTTGCCGCCGTCGACGAGCAGCAACTGCGGTGGGTAGGCGAACCGGCCCGGCCGCTCACCCCGCTCCTCCACCGGTTGGTCGCGCTCCTCCAGGTAGGCGGTGAGGCGCCGAGTCAGCACCTCCTCCATCGCCGCGTAGTCGTCATTGCCCTCGATGTGGACCTTGAACCGCCGGTACTGGCGTTTGTCGGGGAGCCCATCGGTGAGCACCACCATCGATCCGACGTAGTCGGTGCCCTGCAGGTGCGCCATGTCGTAGCACTCGATCCGAAGGGGAGCCTCAGGAAGACCGAGTTGATCCTGCAACTCGGTGAGGGCCCGCGATCGGGTGTTGTGGTCGCTGGCTCGGCGCATGCGGTGCCGGACGAACTCCTCACGGGCGTTCTCATGCACCGTCTCCATCAACCGACGGCGATCGCCGCGCTGAGGCACACGGATCTGCACACGACCCTCGCGATCCAGCGCCAACCACTCCTCGAGGAGACCCCCGATCGACGGCTCGCGCGGCACCAAGATGGTGCGGGGCACGCCGTTCGGTGGTGTCTCCGCGTAGAAGCTCTCCACCACACGGTCGATGAGCGCCCCGCCCTCGACATCCTCCACCTTGTCGACGATGAAACCCTTGCGACCGACCACCCGACCACGGCGAACGTGGAACACCTGCACCGAGGCCTCCAACTCGTCCTCCGCCACACCGAACACATCGAGGTCGTCATCGCGGGCCGCGACCATCTGCTGCTTCTCGACCGCCTTCGTGACCGACTCGAGCCGGTCGCGCAGCCGGGCCGCCCGCTCGAACTCGAGCTCGAACGATGCCTCGCGCATCTCAGCTTCGAGGCCCCGCACGACCTCATCGGTGTCACCCCCGAGGAATCGACACAGACCGTCGACCATCGTCTCGTAGTCCTCAGGGGTGACCTCGCCGACACACGGCCCCGCGCACTTCTCGATGTGGAACAACAGACAGGGACGACCCAGCCGCTCGTGCTGACGGAACTTGCCCGGCGAGCAGGTGCGCACCGGAAACGACCGCAGCAGCAGGTCGAGGGTCTCTCGGATGGCGTAGGCATGGGCGTAGGGCCCGAAGTAGCGCACCCCGCGGCGGCGACGCCCCCGGACGACGACCGCCCGGGGCCACTCCTCGTCGGTCGTCACCGCGAGCAGCGGATAGCTCTTGTCGTCGCGCAAGCGGACGTTGAAGCGCGGATGGTGGCGCTTGATGAGCGAGTACTCGAGCATGAGCGCCTCGACCTCGTTGCGCACGATCGTCCACTCGACACGATCGGCGGTCTCCACCATCTGACGGGTACGCGGATGGAGACGGTCGGGAGCCTGGAAGTAGCTGGAGAGACGCGAACGAAGGCTGGAGGCCTTGCCGACATAGATCACCTGACCGTGCCGGTCGATGAACTGGTAGGAGCCCGGAGCGTCGGGGATGGTGCCGGACGGCGGACGCTCGACCATCACCTCAGGCTAGGTCCGCTCCGAAGGGGGTGCCGTCCCGGGGGACGTGTCGGCATCCGACCCGGCACGACCGGTACCGTGGTCGCGTGGCGCAACGATTCCAGTTCGGACTCCCCGAACCCCGACGACGTGACGGCTGGTTCCGACTCGGCAACCTCGACATGACGACCACGGCGATCCTGGTCGGCCTCGGCGCGATCATGCTGATCGTCTACGCCATCAGTCCCGGATCAGCGAGCAACCTCGTGTTCTTCCCCGAACTGGTGCGCGCCGGTGAGGTGTGGCGCCTCGTCACCTGGCCGATCGTCAGCGTGCCGAGCTTCTGGGTGCTGATCTCGATGTTCTTCTTCTGGTACTTCGGCCACATCGTCGAGGAGATGGTCGGCCGCATCCGCTTCACGCGGCTCATCCTCGCGATCGTTGTGGCTCCCCCGCTGTTCGTGAGCATCGTCGACCTGCCGACCGCCCCCGAGGCCGGACTCAACCTTCTCGGCAGCATCATGCTCGTCCTGTTCGCCGCCGAGAACCCGAACGCTCCGTTCTTCTTCAACATTCCGGCCTGGATCATCGCCGCGATCTTCATCGGCATCGACGTGCTCGGGTACGTCGGCAATCGCTGGTGGGGCACCCTCGTGGTGTTGCTGCTCGCCGTCGGGATCGCCCTCGTCACCATCCGCCAATGGGGGTTCGCCGAACGCCTCGACATGATCCCGCGGTTCAGCGGTTCATCCCGACACCGCAAACCCACCCGCTCCGCCTCGGGTCGCGCCCGTCGGGCCGCCCCGCGACGCACCGACCGCAGCGGCCGCACCGAGGTGATCAAAGGACCGTGGGCGCCCCCCGCGGTCGACGGCGCCGCCCGGGAGAGCATGCAGGCCGAACTCGACGGCCTGCTCGACAAGATCTCCGCCCAGGGCCTCGAAGCGCTCTCCAGCGACGAGAAGAAGCGACTCAACGAGCTGTCGAAACTGCTGCGTTGACCCGCGCCGCGGTGTACCAGCCGTAGAGGAGCATCCCCCCGGCGAGCACGGTCACCAGATCGGCGAGGACGTGGAACTCGAAGGCCTCCTTCACGAACCCCGACCCGAACGCCGCCGCCGCCCCACACAGGCTGAGCGTCAGATCGCCGGTCCCCTGCGCCTCCACCCGGGCCTCCTCGGGAACCGACGAGGTGAGCAGGGTCGTACCGGCGATCAGCCCGAGGTTCCATCCGAGCCCGAGCAGGAACAACCCGACGAACACGAGCAGCGGCACATACCCCGCGATCTGCACGACAATCGTGCTGACACCGAGCAGCGCCGCTCCGATCTGGATGGCCCGCATCGTGCCGACCCGGTCGACGAAACGACCAACCAACGGGGCCAACCCGAACATGCCGACGATGTGCAGAGCGATCACCATCGACGACAGGTCGGCGTGGCCGTGATCGTCCATATGCGGAGGAGTCATGGTCATCACCCCGACCATCGAGGCCTGCGATCCGGCCATGGCGACGAGCCCGAGCATCGCTCCCCGCGAGGAACGGATGACCCCGAGTGATCGCCGAGCCTGCTGAATGGGCCGCACCCGTGAGGCGTTCGGGTCGACACCACCGGCGAGGACGAGCGGATCAGGGCGCAACAGCAACAGATAGAACACCGCGCCCAACGCGAACAGGGCGGCCGCGAACAGGAACGGCCCGACGTACTCATCGAGGCCGATGGCCATGCCGAAACGCTTCTCGAGCGGGGTGAACACCGGGCCGAACACCGCCCCCAACGTGCCGATCCACACCACCGCGCCGATCGCGGTCGCGCGCTCATCGACCGTCGCGAGATCAGCCGCCGCGTACCGGGTCTGCAGGGTGGCCGACTGCCCGGAACCGAACAGGACCATGCCGACGATGAACAGCCAGAACCAGCGCGCCTGTCCGCCGGTGGCGGCGACCAGGGCACCGACCGCACCGATCCCGAAGGCGAGAGCGAGACCCGGGCGTCGACCACGACGACGCATGAACGCCGCGAGCGGGATGGCCGCCACCGCCGCGCCCAGGGTGAACGCCGCCGAGGCGAGGCCGGCCAACCGGTCGCTGCCCAGCATGTCCTTGGCCAGCAGTGAGACGACGGCCACCGTGCCCGCCACCGCCGCCTGGCCCGGCACCACCGCGAGGCGGAGCACACCGAGCGTTCGGCGCTGTGCCGCGGCGCGGTCAGGTATGTGGGACAGGTCGTGGACGGTCACGCGAGCAACTGTCGCAGAAAGCGCCCCGTGTGGGAGCCATCGACAGCAGCCACCGCCTCGGGCGGCCCCTCGGCCACCAGTCGACCACCGCCGACACCGCCCTCGGGCCCGAGATCGATCAACCAGTCGGCGGTCTTGATGACATCGAGGTTGTGCTCGATCACCAGCACCGTGTTGCCCTGGTCGACCAGCCTCGAGAGCACTGTCAGCAGTCGACGCACATCCTCGAAGTGCAGACCGGTGGTCGGCTCATCGAGGAGATAGATCGTGTGACCCGTCGAGCGCTTGGCGAGCTCGGTGGCCAGCTTCACCCGCTGGGCCTCACCGCCCGAGAGGGTCGGCGCCGGCTGACCGAGGCGCACATAGCCGAGACCGACATCCATGAGCGTCTGCAGATGCCGGGCGATCGGCGGCTGGTTCGCGAAGAACTCGACCGCCTCGGCGATCGGCATGTCGAGGACATCGGCGATATTGCGGCCCTTGAACTCGATGTCGAGGGTGTCACGGTTGTACCGAGCCCCCTTGCAGACCTCACAGGGCACGTACACATCGGGAAGGAAGTGCATCTCGATCTTGATGTTCCCGTCACCCGAACAGGCCTCACACCGACCACCCTTCACGTTGAAGGAGAACCGGCCCGGGAGATAGCCGCGGACCTTCGCCTCGTTGGTGGTGGCGAACAGCTTCCGGATGTGGTCGAACACCCCGGTGTAGGTGGCCGGGTTCGAGCGCGGGGTGCGACCGATCGGCGACTGGTCCATGTCGATGACCTTGTCGAGGTGATCGATGCCCTCGATCCGCTTGTGTCGACCGGCCGGGGTCTTCGACTTGTAGATCTGCTGCATCAGGACCGGGAGGAGGATGTCGCGCACCAGGGTCGACTTCCCCGAACCCGAGACCCCGGTCACCGCGACGAAGCATCCGAGTGGGATCTCGACCGTCAGATCGTCCAGGTTGTGTTCGCGGGCACCTCGGATCACGAGACGGTCGGCACCGGGACTGCGCCGTTCGGCCGGCACTGGGATCGACCGTCGACCTGAGATGTAGTCGCCGGTCACCGAGTCGGTGACCCCGGCGAGACCCGGCACCGGGCCCGAGTAGACGATCTGGCCACCGTGCTCACCGGCCCCGGGACCGATGTCGACGATCCAGTCGCTCTCGCGGATCGTCTCCTCGTCGTGCTCGACGACGAGGACGGTGTTGCCGAGGTCGCGCAGCCGGGTGAGGGTGTCGATCAGTCGGCGGTTGTCGCGCTGGTGCAGCCCGATCGAGGGCTCGTCGAGGACGTAGAGCGTGCCGACGAGACCCGACCCGATCTGGCTGGCGAGCCGGATGCGCTGCGCCTCACCACCGGCCAGGGTGCCGGCCGACCGGGCGAGCGTGAGGTAGTCGAGTCCGACATCGAGGAGGAACCCGAGCCGGGCGTTGATCTCCTTCGTGACGCGCTCAGCGATCATCCGGTCGCGCTCGCCCAGCTCGAGACCCATGAGGAACTCGGCCGAGTCGCGGATCGACATCTCGCAGACCTCGGAGATGTTCCTGCCGTTCACGGTCACCGCGAGCGTGAACGGACGCAGCCGCGCCCCACCGCACGCCGAGCAGGGCACCTCGCGCATGTATCCCTCGAACTGCTCGCGGGTCCAGTCGCTGTCCGCCTGCTCATGGCGGCGCTTGATCCATGGGATCACACCCTCGTACTCGGTGTTGTAGGAACGCTGCCTCCCGTACCGATTGCGGTAGCGCACCGTGAGCTGCCCTCCGGTGCCGTGCAGCAGGATCCGCTGCTGCTTGGCCGGCAGCGACGACCAGGCGGTGTCGAGGTCAATGTCGTTCGCCTCGGCGACCGACTCGAGCATCCGGACGAAGTACTGGGTGTGCGCGCTCCTCCACGGGGCGATCGCGCCGTCATGGACCGACAGATCGGTGTCGGGGATGATCAACTCCGGGTCGACCTCGAAGGTGGTCCCGAGACCGTCGCAGGTCTCGCAGGCCCCATAGGGGGAGTTGAACGAGAAGTTGCGCGGAGCCGGCTCCGGATGGCTCGCACCGCAGGTCGGGCAGGCCAGATGCTGGCTGAAGGTGAGGGTCTCGTCCCCTCCGCCCTCACCCGCGCCGACCAGTTCGATCTGCGCCACACCGTCGGCGAGGGTCAGCGCCGACTCGAGGGAGTCGGTGAGGCGCCGCTCGATGCCCTCCCGCAGCACGAGGCGGTCGACGACGACCTCGATGTCGTGCTGCTCGTAGCGGGCGAGCTTCTCCTCACGGGCGAGGAACTCGTCGATCTGGACGGTCTCACCGTCGACCCGGGCGCGGACATACCCCTGACCCGAGAGGTCCTCGAGCAACGTCTCGTACTCGCCCTTGCGGCCGCGCACCACCGGGGCGAGCACCTGGAAGCGGGTTCCCTCCGGCAACTCCAGCACCCGGTCGACGATCTGCTGCGGAGTCTGACGCTGCAGACGCGTGCCGTCGTCCGGACAGTGCTGCACACCGATGCGCGCGTAGAGCAGGCGGAGGTAGTCGTAGACCTCGGTGATCGTGCCGACGGTCGACCGCGGGTTACGGCTCGCCGACTTCTGATCGATCGAGATCGCCGGGGAGAGACCCTCGATGACATCGACATCGGGCTTGTCCATCTGACCGAGGAACTGTCGGGCGTATGACGAGAGCGACTCGACGTAGCGGCGCTGACCCTCCGCGTAGATCGTGTCGAAGGCGAGGCTCGACTTGCCCGAACCCGAGAGACCCGTGAGCACGACCAGTTGGTCACGGGGGATCTCAACGCTCACGTTACGGAGGTTGTGCTCCCTCGCGCCGCGCACCGAGATCGCCGGAGGACCGTCCAGGGCCCGCGAGCCGGACCCCTCCGCGGCTGACGCGGTGCGCGTCGACACCGACGCCTGTGTTGCCGTTGACTTCTTCGCCGGCGCCTTCTTCGGTGCGGACTTCTTCACCGGCGCCCGCTTCGCTCCCGACTTCGCGCCGGAGGACTTCGCCGCCGCCTTCTTCGCGGTCGTCGAGGAACGGGGGGCCATCGTCGCGAGGCTAACGGTGCGCCCGTCAGCGGGCGTCACGCAGTTCGCGACGAAGTTCGTTGATCTCGTCCCGCAGACGAGCGGCGTACTCGAAGCGGAGATCGACCGCGGCCTCGTGCATCTCCTCCTCGAGGGTCTGGATCAGACGAGTGATCTCCCCCTCTGGCAGTGAGGCCAACTCGCGCTGGACACGGTCGCGCTCCTTCTGACGCCGACGATCCTTACCGGGGACCGGGGTGGTCGCCGCCTCAGGGCGGAGCATGGAGAGGATGTCCCCGACCGCCTTCCGGACCGTCTGCGGATCGATGCCGTGCTTCTCGTTGTGGGCCAACTGCAACGCCCGTCGACGCTGCGTCTCACCGATCGCCCGCTTCATCGACTCGGTGATGCGATCGGCGTACATCACCACCTCGCCGTCGACGTTCCTGGCGGCCCGACCGATCATCTGGATCAGCGAGGTCTCACTGCGCAGGAAGCCCTCCTTGTCGGCATCGAGGATGCACACCAGCGACACCTCCGGCAGGTCGAGGCCCTCACGAAGCAGATTGATGCCGACGAGGACGTCGAACTCGCCGAGCCTCAGCGCCCGCAGGATCTCGATGCGCTGGATCGTGTCGATGTTCGAGTGGAGATATCGCACCCGCAGACCCTGCTCGAGCAGGTACTCGGTGAGATCCTCCGCCATCTTCTTCGTGAGGGTGGTCACCAGCACACGGTCGCCCCGGGTCACGCGACCCTCGACCATCGACATCAGGTCGTCGATCTGACCCTTGGTCGGACGCACCAACACCTCCGGGTCGACGAGGCCCGTCGGGCGGACGATCTGCTCGACCACCCGGTCGGACACCCCGACCTCGTAATCGCTCGGGGTCGCCGACAGGAACACGCACTGGTTGACCCGCTCGAGGACCTCGTCGAAACGGAGCGGACGGTTGTCGCGGGCGCTCGGAAGCCGGAACCCGTGCTCAACCAGGACGTCCTTCCGGCTGCGGTCACCCGCGTACTGGCCGTGGAGCTGCGGGACGGCGACATGGCTCTCGTCGATGACGAGGAGGTAGTCATCCGGGAAGTAGTCGAGCAGCGTGAACGGCGGCTCATCGGGTGACCGTCCGTCGATGTGCATCGAGTAGTTCTCGATGCCGTTGCAGTAACCGACCTCCGACATCATCTCGAGGTCGTACTGGGTGCGCATCCGGAGGCGTTGCGCCTCGAGCAGCTTGCCCTCCTGCTCGAACTCGGCAAGGCGCACCTGCAACTCGGCCTCGATGCCCTGGATCGCCCGAGCCATCCGCTCCACACCCGCCACGTAGTGGGTCGCCGGGAACACATGGGTGCGCGACATCTCCTCCAGGGTCTCCCCCGTCACCGGGTCGATCCGCGTCAACCGGTCCACCGTGTCACCGAACAACTCGATGCGCAGCACCGACTCCTCGTAGGAGGGGTGCACCTCGATCGTGTCGCCACGAACCCGGAACTTGCCGCGGCCGAGCGTCATGTCGTTCCGGTCGTACTGCATGTCGACCAGGCGTCGCAGGATCGACCGCATGTCGTAGTCGACGCCCACACTGAGGTCGATCAACTGCCCCCGATACTCCTCGGGCGACCCCATGCCGTAGATGCACGAGACCGAGGCGACCACGATCGTGTCCCGACGGGTCAGCAGAGCGGCCGTCGCCGAATGCCGGAGACGGTCGATCTCATCGTTGATCGACGCGTCCTTCTCGATGAAGGTGTCACTGGACGGGATGTACGCCTCGGGTTGGTAGTAGTCGTAGTAGGAGACGAAGTACTCGACGCGGTTCTCGGGGAAGAACTCGCGCATCTCCTGGGCCAACTGCGCGGCCAGGCTCTTGTTAGGGGCCAGGATCAGCGTCGGTCGCTGCACCTTCTCGATCGTCCAGGCCATGGTGGCCGACTTCCCCGAACCAGTGATGCCGAGCAGGGTCTGGAAACGCTCGCCGGCCTCGACCCCCTCCGCGAGCGAGGCGATCGCCTTCGGCTGGTCGCCGGCCGGCTCAAACTCCGAGACCACCCGGAAGCGCTCATCGGCGACCGATGAGGTGACCGAACTCATCGACCGGCCCGATTCGCATCGACCACCGGCACATCGGGAGCCGGCGTGGTCGACCGATAACGCTCTCCCTGCCCCGGCAGCAGGGCATCGAAGGCTCCGTCGACCAGATCCCAGTAGCGACGTTCGATACCGGCCCGACCACGTTCACGACCATCGAGATAGATGTCGAGGGCCACTTGACGCGGCACATAGGTCACCACACGGCCGAGATCGACGATCGAGGGGCCCTCCTCGAGGAGACGGACACCGTCGGTGACATCGACCCGGTCGTAGTTGCGCTCACGCGCATCGAGCCGCACCAGTTCATCGGGATGCACCTCGGTGATGATCCCGTTCATACAGGCGCCCTCGACCGCGACGACACCGAGCGCGACCACCACGTCGACGAGATCCACATCAGGGCCGACCAGAGCACCATCGGCGACCGCCATGCCGTAGTTCCAACGGCGCTCCCAACCGTCGCACTCGGCGGCGAGGAAATCGAACCCCCGCACCGGCTGGCGACCCAACGTGCCACCGAGGGAGTCCGGGCTGACGAGCGAGCCGTAGCCGAAGACCCAGATGCTGTCGCTCACTCCGGCGACGCTACCCCTCGGCGGTGCGGAGCATGAGGTCGTCCCAGAGGTCATCGACCTGGCTCACGAGCGCCTCGAGATCGCCGGAGTTGTCGAGCACATGGCTGGCGATCGCCCGGCGCTGCTCGCGATCGATCTGGCTCGCGATCCGACGGCGGGCATCGTCGGCGTCCATCCCCCTCGCCGACACCAGACGTTCGACCGCGGTCTCGGCATCGACATCGACGACGATCGTCGCATCGAGGTCGTCGCGGGGATTCTCCGCGAGCAGTGGGAAGTCGAGAACCACCACCCGGTCCGAGGACCGAAGATCATCGATACGCCGCCGGATCTCGGACTGCAGCGCCGGATGGACGATGCCGTTCAGATCCGCGCGGGCCGCTCGCGCCTCATCGGAGTCACCGAACACGACCGCCGCGACGGCTGCCCGGTCGAGCGCACCGTCGTCGGAAATGATGTGGGCGCCGAAACGCTCCGCCATCGCGGACAACACGGGAGAACCCGGTTCCTGGAGCTCGCGGACGATCGCGTCCGCGTCGATGATCACCGCGCCGCGCTCGGCCAACAGGGCCGACACC
>Ga0181578_10002285_pt1 | contig 18075 bp, 15 predicted proteins | sample 071ome_21_FD_148659 | JGI IMG/M metagenome (GOLD analysis project Ga0181578, IMG submission 148659) | Coastal salt marsh microbial communities from the Groves Creek Marsh, Skidaway Island, Georgia - 071401CT metaG (spades assembly) | ecosystem: Environmental > Aquatic > Marine > Intertidal zone... | reverse complement strand
CTGATCATGGCTGCCGGCAGTTTGTAGTCGGGCAAGGGATAGAAAAAAGAAGCGTAAGCCCCTAACCCATCGATCATCGATGTCCAGGCTTTTCTGTCAAAAGTCGTAATCCCGTCGCTCACCCCGCTCACGGGGTAATCAGCAAGACCGACCCAGGGTTTGGTCAGATGATCTTCGGGTCCGCCAAAAAGGTATTTTCCGCCCACGCGATTTTCAATGGCGACCACGATCATGCCGTCTGGCTTTAATGATGCCAGTGCCTTGGAGAGCATCGCCTGAACGGCGGCCTTTGGAGGAAGGCTGTCGTTCCCAAACCGGCGGGCGTACTCCAGAACGCCGACGAATAGCACGACGTCATACGTAGCGCCTGGAATATTGAAGACATTGAAGTCGCCATGCACGACGGCCACGGATCCAAGCCCAGAACAACGCATCGCCGCGAGGCGTGATCGAGACAGGCTGCCCTCAAGCGCATCGACGCAATGACCATGATCTCCCAGGTACCGGGTAATGGCCCCGCAGCCAGCGCCGACCTCAAGAATTCTAGAATTTGGCTTTAACTTAAGACCCCTCAGTAAATTACCGCGCCGAGGGGATAAGTGGTAGTCAAGCGCCCAGTCGCCAAACCCTTTTGAGAAGGCGGATGAACGCCAGCTTAAGTCTGACGCGGTGGTCAGAATCGACCGCAGTTTCTCCTCTGTCTCGGATCCATCGCTGTAGTCGAGGTCTCGACCCTGATCGGCCGGTAGCCAAACGCCCCGCTCATAGAGGAGGTTGTTGCCCTTTACCAGATCCGGATGAGGTGATTCGGGAAGCGCAGTCATAACGATCGCTCGCAATATGACGGGGATGGCGGCCCATCGCCACGCTCGCGGCAATGGGCCGGGTCATCGAAATAATGGTGCCGAAGGCCGGACTCGAACCGGCACGGCTTGCGCCACCGCCCCCTCAAGACGGCGTGTCTACCAGTTTCACCACTTCGGCAAGAAACATAAGAAAAAAGCCAGCATCGATCACGCTAGTTCTGTGTGGACCCCGGCACCACAGGCACGTCCTGATTCGCTTCTCCCTGGCTCGAGGAGGCAGCGCCATCCGCGCCCTGTGACGTTGAGCCATTCGCCCCTGACTGGGTGGCCATCACACTGCGCGGAGCCGCGCTCTGCTTGGTGTACATATAAGCAAGACTGAGGCCTGTGATAAAGAAAACAGTGGCGAGAATCGCCGTCGTTCGACTTAGAAAATTCGCCGACCCGCGGCTGCCAAAAACCGATTGGGAGGATCCCCCGCCGAAGGCTGCCCCCATATCCGCACCTTTGCCTTGCTGCAAAAGCACGAGGACGACAATTGAAATTGCCGCGATCAAATGAACGACCGTAAAAATACTCGTTAATAAAGTCATGATGCTGCCGAAATGATACCAAGAAAGTCTGTCGCCTTGAGGGAGGCGCCGCCAATTAATCCACCATCGATGTCTGGCTGAGCAAATAGCCCCGCTGCGTTGTCGGGTTTTACACTGCCCCCATACAGAATTCGAGTCGAGCCTGCAACGGCTGCGCTGATTTCCAGAAGCAGTCCCCTGATCAGTGCGTGAACCTCCTGCGCCTGCGCCTCCGACGCGGTCAAACCGGTCCCGATTGCCCAAACCGGCTCGTATGCAATCACTGCATCGGGAAAGATCTCGCCGCCGGCTTGGTCCAAAACCGCTCTGAACTGGCGCGTCACCACTTTATCGGTGACACCCTCTTCGCGTTCTTTCTGGGTCTCGCCCAGACACACGATCGGCTTGAGGCCTTGTGAAAAGGCCGCCTTGGCCTTCTCGCCGACGATTTCGTCTGACTCACCATACAGCGCTCGGCGCTCGGAGTGACCTACGATCACATAGTCGCAGCCAACATCTTTCAGCATGCCCGCGCTGATTTCGCCCGTGAAGGCTCCGGCCTCGTGGGTGTCCAGATTTTGCGCCCCTAAAGCGATCGGCGTGTCAGTTAAAAGACCACATGATCGCTCAAGAAACGCGAACGGCGGGCAGACCAAGACGTCGGCACCCGTTTCCGTACGGTGATCCACTAACCCTCGGGTGACCTGATCGATCAGCTCGTCGACCATCGCTCGGCTGCCGTTCATTTTCCAGTTTCCTGCCACCATGGGTCGACGCATCCTAGGTCTCTCCCCTCTGTACTCTCAGACGTTCGCACTCAAAAAAGGCGTGCAATGGTAACGACGCGCTCGCCAAGAAGCAACCGAAGATGGCCATTAGTGTGAGTAAACGGACGATCACTGAGGAGATCGGCGAGCCCGGCCCGGCCGATCGGACCGTCTAGGCTCGAGCCGCTAACACCACCGCTGCGAGCCGCTCAGCATGCTGATCGGCGAAGTTCTGATTATCTGCTTCAACCATCACCCTCACCAACGGCTCCGTACCGGACGGTCGCAAAACCACGCGGCCGCGGGCGCCCAGCTCCGCCTCACTCTCTCGCAGCGCGTGGATCACCGCCTGGCTTTCAATGACGGCGTTGGGGGACGCGCCCTCCAATCGCACGTTGATTAAACGTTGCGGGAAGGTTTCAAGGTCCGAGACCAACTCGGCGAGGGAGCGACCCGATGTCACCATCACCTCCAACACCGCGAGCGCCGCAACAAGTCCATCGCCCGTCGTGCTTCGATCAAGACAAAGGATATGGCCGGAGGTCTCGCCGCCTAACGTCCACTTCCTTTCTATCAGAGCCTCAAGCACATAGCGATCACCCACCTTGGCTCGCACGAATGGAATACCCTGGGACCGGCACGCCCGTTCGACGCCCAGATTGGTCATGAGGGTACCGACCACCCCGCCAAAGTTTTCGCGACTGTGGTAGTGGCGACTCAGCAAGAAAAGTATACCGTCGCCGTTCACAAGACTTCCGTTTGCATCTGCCAGGATGACGCGATCGGCATCCCCATCAAATGCAATGCCAATGTCAGAGCCACTTTTTCGAACCAGCTCGCAAAGCGTATCTGGACGTGTGGACCCTCCATCGCGATTGATGTTGAACCCGTCTGGTTCTATTCCAACGCAGGACACGTTGGCCCCTAGTTCTCTCAAGACCAGCGGTCCCACCTGATAGGACGCGCCATGAGCGCAATCGAGCGCTACCTTAAGGCCGTCTAATCGGAGCCCCGGGGGAAGGGTATTTCGGCAATGCTCGGCGTAGCGGGGAACCGCGTCGACCAGACGTTCGGCCTTGCCAAGCGCTTCCGGAGCGACGGTGTGCATAGACTCCCTCATTAAAGCCTCGATTTGCTCCTCCGTCTTGTCGTCTAGCTTGCGTCCCGATGCAGAGAAAAATTTAATGCCATTATCGTGGTACGGATTGTGAGAGGCGCTGATGACAATTCCGCCGCAGGCACCCACCTGTCGGGTGAGATAGGCGATGCCAGGCGTCGGCAAAGGTCCAGTAAGGGCGATATCGACTCCGGCCGCACTTAGGCCGGCCTCGAGGGCAGATTCCAGCAGGTAGCCTGAAATGCGGGTGTCTTTACCTATGATGACTCGTCCTCGGGCATGGCCGGCGCCAAGCACCCGACCTGCTGCCCAGCCTAAGTGAAGCACCTCGGCAGGCGTCACCGGCGAGACCCCCACCTCGCCTCGTACGCCGTCTGTCCCAAAGTACCGCCGCGCACTCATCTGAGCTCAATCGCCTCACTCGAACTCGTATGTCCAAGATCTATTGTTGAGGCAGACCAGAGCCTCAGCATTCGCACCGTAGTCTTCACATCATGAACCCTCAGTAGTCGTGCGCCCCGCTCCGCTGCCAAAACCGCCATCACTGCGCTCGCCTGATCGAGCTCAGGCCCCGAATCCGCTGCTGACAACCGCCGAATAAACGCTTTTCGAGAGACGCCAATCATCAAAGGAACTCCTAACTTCAAGAACGCCGGTAAGGCGGACATCAACTGCAGATTATGGCCTTGGGTCTTCCCAAAACCAAAACCAGGATCGACAATCAACTGATCTCTCGATAGTCCTTTTTCGAGACAGGCCTCAATTCGGTCCCCCAGAAACTGAAATACCTCGCGAACAACGTCCTGGTACCGGGGCGACGACTGCATGGTTTCGGGCGTTCCCTTCATATGCATAAGGCATACGGGCACCCCTAGGGTACGTGCGGTGTCAAGCGCATCCGGCTGAGTAAGAGCACACACGTCATTGATACAGCAGGCACCAGCCGCTACGGCAGCAGACATGACCGCTGCTTTGCTGGTATCAACCGAGACGCTTATCCCTTCTGCGGCTAGAGCAGCTATGACCGGGACCACCCGTTGGATCTCTTCTGACGCAGAAACAGGTTGAGCGCCCGGACGGGTGGATTCGCCCCCGACGTCAACAATGGCCGCCCCGTCAGCGGCCAGCTGACGCCCGTGGGCAATCGCCCGTTCAGTCGAAAGAAATACACCGCCGTCCGAGAACGAATCGGGTGTCACGTTAACGATGCCCATCACGCTCGGCTTGCCAGCGCTGGGCATCCTGAGACTCACGGAAGATCTTTAGGTCGAGCGACTCGAGTCAATCCACTAGAGGGAGTCGCTAGCCGGCGCATCCATATTGGGCTTGATATCCGGCCGTTCCTTCGCCTTGGCTCCACCGCTTGGCTTGTTGCCACTGTCGTTTGAACTCGGGGGGCGAGGCGTTTCACCACGCATAATCTGGTCGATCTGGTCGGACTCTAACGTTTCCCAGTCCATCAGAGCATGAGCCATGACTTCAATGACCTCCCGATGCGCTTCGATGATCTCTCTCGCGCGGGAATACTGATCTTCAATAATGCGACTCACCTCCTGGTCAACCTGTTCGGCAGTCGCGTTACTGATATTGCGATGTGTTGTGACATCCCTTCCAAGAAATACCTCAGATTCGTTGTCGCCATACACTCGGGGACCCAACTGATCACTCATACCCCATCGCTGAACCATTTTCTGTGCCAGGCTCGTCGCCTGCTCGAAGTCGTTCGCGGCTCCCGTCGTCATCTGATTCATGAAGACCTCTTCAGCGATACGGCCCCCCATCAGCACCGCGATACGGGCAAGCAGGTGATCCCGGTTATGACTGTAACGGTCTTCCTGGGGCAATTGCATCGTAACGCCCAGCGCCCTTCCTCGCGGAATAATCGTTACTTTATGAACCGGGTCCGTATTGTCCGCCAGCGCCTTTGCCACCACGGCATGACCAGACTCGTGATACGCCGTGTTCAACCGCTCCTGCTCAGGCATCACAATTGAGCGACGCTCGACGCCCATAATCACTTTGTCTTTCGCGAGCTCAAACTGCTCCATGGAAACCGTCTTGCGGCCCGCCCGCGCAGCAAAAAGCGCTGCCTCGTTCACCAGATTAGCAAGATCCGCACCCGAAAATCCCGGCGTACCGCGCGCGATGATCGCTGGATCCACGTCGTTATCGATAGGGACTTTGCGCATGTGGACCTTCAAGATGGCTTCGCGCCCCCGAATGTCCGGCAGCGGAACATGCACCTGCCGATCGAAGCGCCCCGGGCGCAGCAGCGCGGGGTCGAGGACGTCGGGGCGGTTAGTGGCCGCAATCACGATGATCCCCTCATGCCCCTCAAATCCGTCCATTTCAACCAGCAATTGGTTCAGGGTCTGCTCGCGCTCGTCGTGACCCCCGCCAAGGCCCGCGCCACGCTGGCGACCCACGGCGTCAATCTCGTCAATAAAGATGATACACGGAGCATTCTTTTTCGCCTGCTCAAACATATCGCGCACGCGCGAGGCGCCCACGCCCACAAACATTTCGACAAAATCCGATCCCGATATCGTAAAGAACGGCACCTTCGCCTCGCCCGCAATGGCTTTTGCTAGCAAGGTTTTGCCGGTACCCGGGCTTCCGGTCATCAGAACCCCACGAGGAATCCGGCCGCCGAGTTTTTGAAAGCGCGACGGATCCTGCAGAAACTCGACCAATTCACCGACTTCTTCTTTGGCCTCATCGACACCAGCAACGTCAGCGAAAGTAATGTTGTTTTTATCTTCCGTCAGAAGACGTGCTTTGCTCTTGCCGAAGCTGAGGGCTCCGCGACCTCCCCCGCCCTGCATCTGACGCATAAAAAACACCCAAACGCCGATGAGGAGGAGCAACGGGAACCAGCTGATGAAAATTTGCATCAGCAAAGAGGGCTCTTCCTCTCTCTGTGCTTTGATCACAATGTCTGCCTTGAGCAGATCGTTGACCAGACCCGGATCGCCGGGCGAATAAGTCACGTATCGTTCTCCGTTATGCCCACGAATGTAAATCGTGGCGCCATCGATAGTGACCTGCTCTACCGACCCTCGCTCCACTTCGTCGAGGAATACCGAGTAGTCAATTTCTTGCCCTTGCCTGTTTTGCTGTGGAGCAAAATTATTGAATACGGCCATGAGGACCATGGCAATGACCAGCCACAGTACGAGATTCTTGGTAAGGTTATTCATATGCGCGTCTTCAAGCTTAACTGTTCGATCGTGGTACAGGTTATGTGGGCGGACTTCACTCTGTTGGCCTAATTTTCAGGCTTTTACATCGCCAATACAATCTCGCGTTCATTTGCACTGGTGGCCTGACTCCTTGGGGCTTATTGTCAGCGCTCTCACGTCATGCGACCGTCAAATCGGGTCCCGAGCGACCACATATACCTCGGTACTCTCAGATCGAGACGCTTTTGGTTTTCGGACACGAAATGATTCAAAGCGCTCTGAAAGACCATCAAGAACACCCTTTGCTTCAGCTCCTTCAAAAAATTTAGCGACAAACACCCCGTGTTCACGCAGTTGCGAATGCGCAAACACGGCGGCCTGACTGACGAGCTCCCCCATAGCGACCTGATCCACGTCCTTTATACCCGTCAAGTTGGGGGCCATATCCGAGATTACAAGGTCCAGCGGTCTTCCTTCCAGACTTACCGTTACCTGTTCTTTTACCGAAGATTCCAAAAAATCGCCGAGAATCATATGAATGCCGGTAATCGGCGCCATCTCGAGCCGATCCAACGCAATCACCTTGCCCTTGGGACCCACCCGGGATGTTGCGTACTGACTCCAGCTGCCCGGAGCGGCTCCAAGATCAACGACCGTCATCCCCGCTCGAAATAACCGGTCTTTCTTATCCAACTGCTCCAATTTCAAAGCGGCGCGCGAGCGAAAGCCGCGGGCGCGAGCTTGCGCCACATAGGGATCGGTGGCTTGTCTCTGACTCCAGGCACGAGAACGCGCCCCCCTCTTAGCACTCATGATTTACGGTGGTATCCTTCGCTGCCGCTCGCTGCTTTGAAACAAAAACGTGATGAATCTGAAAGGCAAAGAACTTAACCGACTGCGCGGCCTCGCCCATCACCTTAAACCTATTGTGACAGTTGGCATGGCAGGCGTCACGCCCGCTGTAGCCAACGAACTTGAAACCGCATTAGCAAACCGAGAGCTCGTAAAGGTCCGCCTGCCGGCACTACCGAGACCCGAGAAAACCAAAGCGCTGCAGGATCTTTGCGATCATACGCGCTCGACCCCGGTACAACTCATCGGTCGTATCGGCGTGGTGTACCGGCCCCTACCCTCCTGATCACTCGCCCCCGGCCGTCTCGGGGCTCATGTCATCATACTCATGTGCTTCGTCGCGATCGCGCTTCGCTCCCATCCCACATTCCCGTTTGTGGTGGCGGCAAACCGAGATGAGCTTCACGATCGGGCTGCCGATCCCCTGCACCTTTGGCCGACGCCGGTTCCTTTTGCCGCAGGAACCGATCGGACCGCTGGCGGTACATGGCTCGGTCTGTCAACCCATGGGCACTTCGCCGCCTTAACCAACTGCAAAGGTGACACTCGCTCTTCAAAACCGGGGCTAAGATCCCGAGGGGCTCTAGTTAAGGACTACCTGCTACAGGATTCAGCGCTGCTCGAATCTCTCGACAATGGCGCAATCGTTAATGACCCGGACTTTGGCGGGTTTAACCTTTTGGTCGGCACCACTCAGCGTTTACAGCTCCTTTCAAACATTGGCCCATCCGTGGGCCCGTTTGAAAGCGGTATCCGCGTGATAAGCAATCACGCCCTGACTTTATCCTGGCCCAAAACACTTGTCGGAAAGCGCCGATTTACTGACATCCTAGATACGCAAGCGGGGAGCGAGGAATTAACTCGGTGTTTGTTTGATTTTCTTCAGGAAAAGAACCCGGTAACGAAAGATCCGGACCTCAAGACCAGTGGTGACCTCGCATCGCAGATTCAACGAACCATATTTGTGACCGGCGAGATCTACGGCACGCGAGCCAGTACGGTGATGCTTCTGGATACGCATGGTCGGGCGTCAATCACGGAAAAGACATTCGCGCCCGGCGGCGTGCTCGTTTCGACGCAGACGGTCCAGTTCAAGATTGAAAAAGGAATTTAACCGCTCGCCCTCACAGGGACCAAGGGTAGGGATACAACTGCCCGGCAATCGACACCGTCGACTTGCGATTGAGAAAAAGATGCCATTTTTTCCCGCCCAGCTCCGAAAACACATACGCACAGCGAACCCCGGCCAAAAGCAAGGCTCGAATCTCATTGACGTTTCGTTGATCCTCTAAATACGATTGCTCTCCCTTAATCATGATTCTTGGACCGAGATGGCTGAGTGTCTCCGTATAAATCGCCGCGAGCTCGTCAACTGACGTCGGACTATCTATATCGCTCGAGCCAAGCCACTCGGCGAATGTCTCTAGCCTGGCACGAAGGGTCCGAATAACCTGCGGTTGTTTGCAAAGAAACCGCTCAAGATTGACTATGGCAGTTATGGTGCGCACGCGTTCCATGAGAAACGGGTCGGCACGTTTTACCATCAAGTCAGCTAGACCTAAAGCATTGCTTTCGATCCCGCCAAGGGCAATTTCTGGATCGCTCTCATCGAACACAATAATACGGGCGAGTGTTTCCCGTTTAGCATCCTCGGAAGCCCGGCCTCGGCGAGCAATATCCTGAACCAATTTTGAGCATTGGGCGATGCCTGCTAACGCCAAGACACGATTTTCGACCCGGCTCAACAAGGCCAAAGACTCGATGGACTCAACGCTTCAGGTCCAGAGACTCGTCAATCCTTCGACGAACATCATGAGCCACCCTAAGCGCTCTCAGACCGTCCTCTCCCGATACTACAGGTGCCTTTTTATCACGCACGCATCGAACAAAGTCTTCAAGTTCAGCATCGAGCGGCGGCCGATGCTCCACCGCAATGGTGTCCGTCACAATCGGCGCAAAGCCATCGGGGCCGGGGGTCTGGCCCGGTCGGGCAATGTCAATCTGCTGATCTTCAAAATTCAGAGCGAGGTATGCTGAGTCTGCAAAAATCCGGATCCGCCTGAACTTCTTGGCAGAGATTCGACTGGCGGTGACATTCGCTATCGCCCCATTTGAAAACTCCAGGCGCGCATTTGCGATATCCACATGCTCTGTAATCACTCTCGCCCCAACCGCTGACACATACCGAAGCTCAGATGGAACCAGAGACATCACAATGTCGATGTCATGAATCATCAGGTCAGTGACGACATCCACATCGGTCGCTCGCGGCACAAACTGACCAAGTCGATGCACCTCAAGAAACCGCGGATTCGTCAACTCTTCCGCCAGGCGGACTACTCCCGCGTTAAAGCGTTCAAGATGGCCAATCTGTAAAAGCGTGGACGTCTGGCCGGCGATGGCAACAATGGCCTCGGCATCCTGAAGCGTATGAGCGACTGGTTTTTCCAGCAGCACCGGTATCCCACGCTTTAAAAACGGTTCGGCTACGCTCCGATGCAGAGAGGTTGGAACGACGATGCTAACGGCATCGATCTGATCGAACATGTCTTCGGATGACTCAAAGACGCGACAATCTGTCTCGGAGGCCACCTGTCGAGCGACCGTCTCGTCCACATCCTGGACGCCCACCAATTCCACATCGGGCATCCGCTGATAGATGCGAGCGTGTATCGATCCTAGATACCCTACGCCGATGACCCCTACTCTTAAAAAGCGATTTCCCATCAGTGCATATGAAGACGACGATTGATCAGACTACAACCTTAACCTGTCCGGACTCGGATCCCAAGGGTATGCCTACCGAGATTGATCTGGCACAATGGGATCAGATTATAGGATTCATCCCCGTCGCAGGCCGACGAGCGCAAGATGAGCACTACACCTCAGACCAGACCCCAACCGACTGATGACTCAAGTGATTGATTTTAGGAGCGACACCGTAACGAAGCCGACGGCAGCAATGCGAAAAGCCATGTCGAGCGCGGATGTGGGCGATGATGTGTATGGGGACGACCCTACAGTCAACCAACTCGAGGCCGTCGCTGCGGAGCGCTTAGGGCAAGAGGCGGGTCTTTTTGTCAGCAGCGGCACTCAGGGCAATCTTCTGGCAATCCTTACCCATTGTCAGCGGGGCGAGGAATATATTGCCGGGATGCGATCCCATGCCTACTTAGAAGAAGCAGGCGGGGGAGCGGTTCTTGCGAGCGTCCAGCCGCAGCCCATCGAAAATCAGGCGGATGGCACGCTCGACCTGGAGGCCGTAGAAGCCGCGATAAAGCCAGACGATTTTCATCTGGCGATTACCCGATTGCTTTGCCTCGAAAACACCTTCTTCGGTACGCCTCTCGCTCCTGACTACATTAAGGCTGCAAAAGCACTCGCCGATAAACACAGTCTTCGTTTTCATCTTGACGGCGCCCGCCTGTTTAACGCGGCGGTGCGGCTAGGGGTATCTGCGAGTGATATCGCAGGCTCGTTTGATTCGGTCTCTGCTTGCCTGTCCAAAGGGCTCGGCGCGCCGGTGGGAAGCATACTGGCTGGCGATAAAGCGTTTATCGCTCGCGCGCGGCGATGGCGAAAAATGCTCGGTGGTGGCACGCGTCAGGCCGGCATTCTGGCCGCTGCCGGGCTGCATGCGCTGGATCACCACGTCGACCGATTGGAAGAGGATCATATGCGAGCAGAGCGCTTAGCCGCCGCACTGTCGGATATCGACGGCATATCGGTTCACCCCTGCCCGATGCGAACCAATATGGTCTTTATCTCCATGGACCCCTCAAGGCAAAAAGGCTTAGCCGCATTCATGCGCGATCAGGGGATTCTCATGACGGTGGAGGACGGCCCGATACGCATCGTTACCCATCTGGATATTTCAGACCCGGATATTTCAAAAACGGTAGAGGCTTTTAAGCGGTATTTTGATATACGGCAAGCGGCCTGAGGATCGCAGGGACAGCAACGGCCGATATTACGCCACCTGCCTCGATTGACGCATTACAGAAAGTTGCTGCGTTAGCTTCGCACAATTCTCAACCGCTTTCGCCGCGGCGGCCATTCGTACCGGCCCGTATCCTTTAACCGCCTGAGGCCATCGCGCCAGCGCCAGCGCCGTATCGAAGTTTTCATTATCGATTGGCGTGGCGCACAGATCGGCAACCGTTGTTGCAAATCGGCTCTGCATGTCGCGAGCAAGAACCCGCTCAGATGAGTGTCGAAACGGATCGAACCAACGACCGCGTATCCGCCTAAGCATTCCCAAGACCGAAAACAAGCTAAATATCCACGCGCCGAACTCGCGTTTCTTCGGGCGACCAGTTGCCGGGTCCAGTTGGGAAATGATCGGCGGTGCGAGGTGCACCTTCAAACGATAATTGCCCTCGAATTCACGCTCGAGTTGACGCTTGAATTCTGGCGTCCCATATAAACGAGCCACTTCGTACTCGTCCTTGTCGTAGAGCACATGAAAAGCGCTGTGGATGATGCTGGTCAACAGCTCCGCATACCTGGGCTGCTTCGAGCCCGCTCCGCTTCCCATGAACTGATTCACCCACTGGCCCAACTGGTCCGCACGGCCCTTGCCATGCGACAGCGAGAGAAGTTCCGAGCGTCGTCCGAGGAGGGTCATCGGGGAGTCGTCAATGCAAAAAGACTCAGAGTCCCCTTCTTCATTAAGAATGGAAAGCACTGCCTTTTCATCGACAAATAGCTGTCGACCCAGGCGAAATGCGGCCGTATTGAGACGCACCGCCCTTCCATTCAACGAGATGGCTTGTTCGATGGCAAGCGCGGGAATAGGCACGGCGCCGGCCTGAAAAGCATAACCCAGCATGATCATGTTCGAGGTCATCGTGTCGCCAAACACGCCCTGCGCGAGATGGGTGGCAGGAACCTCGCGAAGGGCTTTGGAGGATTGCCGAATGACCTCAAGTAATTCCTGGGAGGGAAATCGCTGCTCTGGATTGTGAATGAAGTCGCCCGACATCATTTGGTGGGTATTGACGATGCTCAATGTCTCATCACTAAGCTTCTTTCGCGTACCCTCGGCCGCAGAGGTCACGAGATCACACCCCAGCAACAAGTGGGCGCCACCATCGGCAACGTGAGTCGCGCTTATATCGTCAGGGGAAGGCGCCAAAATGATGTGACTGGTCACCTCACCGCCCTTCTGAGCCAAACCCGCCATATCCAGTACGGAACAGCCCAACCGGGCCACGTGCGCCGCCATCCCAATAATCGCGCCAATGGTCACAATGCCCGTGCCGCCTACCCCATTTAAGACAATACTGTATTGGCGGTCTATCGAGGGCATTTGAGGCTCCGGAGTCGGTATCTCTAACGACGCCATCGGGGCGCGGGTTCGCGTTTCCGTCCGCCTCGTTCCACCGACGACGGTAACGAAACTAGGGCAGAAACCCTTCTTACAAGAATAGTCGAGGTTGCATGCGGATTGATCGATGGCCCGCTTTCGACCCAGATCCGTCTCGACCGGTGTCAGCGCGACACAGTTGGACTGGGTGCCGCAATCCCCACAGCCTTCGCATACTGCGGTGTTGATAAACAACCGCTCGTTTGGCGTCTCCATGAGGCCGCGCCGCCGTCGACGCCTTTTTTCAGCGGCACAGGTTTGATCAAAAATAATGACCGAGGTCCCTTTTATCTCCCTCAATTCGCGTTGAACCCGCGCAAGAAGGGTCCGATCGTAGACCTTAACGCCGGGCGCCCAGTCCGCCTTGGGGGGATACTTAAGCGGATCATCCGTGACCACAGCAATGACATCGACACCTTCCGCATGCACCTGTCGGGAGATTCGCATGACGTCAAGCGGACCATCAAACGACTGTCCTCCAGTCATGGCGACAGCATCATTGAACAGAATTTTGTAGGTGATATTGACGCCTGCGCTCACGCACGCCCTAATCGCCAGCAGGCCCGAGTGAAAATACGTGCCGTCTCCAATGTTTTGAAACACGTGCGATGTGTGACTGAACGGACTTTCACCTATCCAGCTCGCCCCCTCACCACCCATCTGGGTAAACGTAGCCGTCTCCCGATCCATCCATTGCGCCATATAGTGGCAGCCAATGCCCGCCAGAGCACGCGAGCCCTCGGGCACCACGGTCGAGGTGTTGTGGGGGCACCCGGCGCAAAAATAGGGAATACGGCGCATGGGCGTTTTCTTAAGCTGAGTCTTTTCCAAACGCGCCCGAATCGCCAGAAGCGCTTCCTCCAGGGGCTTGTCAGTTGACTCCGCCAGCAGCCGATCACCAATGGCCAACGCCATCTGAGTGGCGTCGAGGCGCCCTTCCACCGGAAAAAGTACCGACCCCAGCTCATCGCGCTTGCCGATGATGACCGGGGGATTTGCCTCGCCGTAAAGGATCTGCTTGACCTGATCCTCGATCAGCCCTCGCTTTTCCTCAACCACGATTAACTTTCGGGTTCCTAAAGCAAACGCTTTCAGCCCGCTTGCTTCCAACGGCCACGGCATGCCTACTTTATATAGCTTCACACCGAGCGCCCGGGCTCGCCCGTCATCGATCTTGAGCTCAAGTAGTGCACGGCGTACATCAAGATACGATTTTCCGGTCGATATGATTCCGATTGGCGCGGCAGAATTACCCATCACCTGTCGATCGATCGGGTTTGCCCGAACGAAAGCGGCGACCGCAGGCAATTTGAACTGATGAAGTCGCGCTTCCTGTTCCTGCGGCGTGTCCGGCCATCTGAGATTCAAGCCGCCCTGAGGTAAAGCAAAATCAGCGGGGTCCCTGGTTTGAACCCGATCACGGTCAATAGCGATCGATGCCGACGCCTCGACCGTGTCGTGCACGCTTTTGAGGCCCACCCAGCAACCTGAAAACCGCGATAATGCCCATCCATAAAGGCCAAAATCGAGAATATCCTGCACACCGGCAGGGTTTAGGATAGGGATAAAGGTGTTGATCAACGAGTACTCGCTCTGATGAGCGGTCGTCGATGACTCACAGGTGTGATCGTCGCCCATGAGAACCAGGACGCCCCCGAGGGCGCTGCTGCCGGCAAGATTGCCGTGACGAAGTGGATCACCGGAGCGGTCCACGCCAGGGCCTTTGGCATACCACATGGAAAACACGCCGTCATATCGGCCGTCTCCGTTGAGTCCCGCCTGCTGGGTTCCCCACACGGCGGTAGCCGCCAGATCCTCATTGACGGCGGGCTGAAAACGAATGCCTCGCTCGGTCAATTCACCCAGCGCAAACGCAAGCTGCTGATCCAGCGCGCCGAGGGGGGAGCCTCGATAGCCTGTGACATAGCCGGCGGTGTGGCGCCCGGCGGCTCGATCCCGATCGGCCTGCAGCATCGGCAACCGAACCAGTGCCTGAATACCCGTCACAAAGGCCTGACCAGAGGACAGCCGATACTTGTCGTCGAGTGAGACGTCTCTTAGATCCAGCACGCTAGTTTTCTCTCGATTTCACTCGCCGCAAACCGTCTGCCTCCCGGGAAACCTCTCACAGGTCCCACTCCTTCGCCTTTGCCGACTGCTACGCAGCCGCCCTGCTTTACCTATGGTCCATTGTAGCCCCGACGCCCCGAATAATGATGTCGACGTCTTTTTTTCGCTCGAAACCTGATGATATATTCGCCTGAGTTCTCGGGGGAGGCTCAATGGATCCAACGCGCTTCGCAATCGATTCAACAGCGGTCAAACGCTACGGCTTTCTGCTGTTGCCTAATTTCACCATGATGGCTTTTTCTGCGGCCATTGAACCGTTGCGCGTCGCTAATCGTGTTGCCGAGCAGGTCCTTTATGAATTCCCGCTTTTCACCCTGGATGGTCAACCCGGAATAGCGAGCAACGGGATCTCAGTGGGCCCCGTTTCCTCTCTGAGCGGCAAAGAACCGCTGGATGCGCTTTTTGTCTGCGCCGGAACTGACCTGCACTCCATTCATCCAGACCTACTTTTTGAGCGAATCAAGCCGCTTCTAAAACGCAACGTACCGATCGGCGGCATTTGCACCGCCACCTATCATCTGGCCAAAGCGGGTCTTTTGGATGGGTACCGATGTACGCTGCACTGGGAAAACATTCCCGACATGCACGACGAGTTCCCCCACCTGGTGGTGTCGTCCGGCCTGTTTGAACTGGACCGTGATCGGTACTCCTGCGCCGGCGGAACCGCAGCGATAGACATGATGCTGAATCTCATCGGCAAGGACAGGGGTCGTGGAATTTGCGATCGAATCTCCGAGGGTATGCTGTGCGAGCGTATCCGAGAAGGCACTGACCGCCAGAGAATGCCGCTTCGCATGCGTCTGGGCTCCAGCCAGCCCAAACTCGTGGAGGCGGTTGAATTGATGGAATCAAACATCGAAGAGCCGATGACTCTGGATGAACTGGCCTCTCATGTGGGCATCTCCCGGCGACAACTCGAAAGACTGTTTCAAAAACACCTGCAGTGCGTACCAACGCGATACTACCTAGAGATTCGACTCAGACGGGCGCGAGAACTGCTCCTGCGAAGCCCCCGGTCTATCGTTGACATCGCTTTCGCGTGCGGCTTCGTCTCGGCCCCGCACTTCAGCAAATGTTATCGGGATTTCTTCGGCATTCCTCCCCGCGAAGAGCGACTGCCCAAAGGGGTATTGCTCATGAACCCCTCCACAGAAGTCACCAGTTTTGATCCGGAGCTCCTCGAGAACGATACCGACATAGCCGGTGCCGGCATGCCCAATTAGATTGTCTCAACACGCCTTTGGGCAAAGAACTCCGAGAGCAGGTTCGCGCATTCATCCGTCAAAATGCCGGCCGTAACATCGCACTGATGATTCGTTAGAGGATTTTGTAACAGGTTGGCAATGCTGCCGACCGCTCCCGCTTTTTGATCTCGAGCCCCAAAGACCACACGCTTCACTCGCGCCTGTAGGATCGCCCCGGCACACATCAGGCACGGTTCTATCGTCACGTACAGCGTGCTCCCGATGAGCCGATAATTTTTAATACCTTCGGCGGCTGCTCTCAAGGCTACGATTTCCGCGTGGGCCGTTGGATCATGCAAACTTATCGGCTGATTGAATCCCTCACCAATCACTTGCCCATCCGCCACCACTACCGCACCGACCGGGACTTCGCCACCACGGCGGGCCTTATTCGCCTGATCCAGCGCGAGGCGCATCCATTTCGCATCGTCAACGCTCATAAGATACACATTGACGGTCAGGCCGAAAGTCGTTCTTCGCGGTGTATCGACAGAGCCTGCTGAGCGGGGCGATCTGAAAAACTGAAGAGTACACAACCGGTTTCGCTCTTCAAACGAGCCTGATGCCACGAGGGGATCACAAAATGATCCCGATGACCGAATTTGAAGTTTGTTATTGGCTGATTCTCGCCGGCCTTAATCTCTACTTCACCAGAACCCTCGACCACGCTAAATACCGCACCGTCAGTTTGTCGCCAGGGGGCGCCGTCAAAGCCGCGCGGAAGACGTTGGAGAAAAGTGCCCATCGTGGGCATCGGCCAACCGCCCGTCGCGGGATTGATGTAACGAAGCTTAAAACCATCCCAAAGATCCAATGGCTCGTGTCGCTCGAGGTAGTCGAGCGATTCGCGGCTGCGCGAATACGGGTAACTGAATATGGGGGAGGCATTGCCGTCGCGCAACGTCTCCCGAAGCGGTGCTAGATTGTGTCCCCATCTGGCTTCTGATCTGCCCTCTGCGTGCACTACGGCCTGGCGCGACGCATCTCCATTTTCTGCGAATCCGGCCTCAAAGAACTGAAGCATCGGGATATCGAGCCCGTCCAACCAGACCACAGGCTCAGCCACATCACTGCCATGATCATGCCAACCCCAGTTCGGCGTGATGATGAAATCGCCTTCCGACATTGTCGCCCGCTCCCCCTCGACTGCTGTATACGCCCCCTGGCCCTCCACCACGAAACGTAACGCAGTTTGCGTATGCCGATGACTGGGGGCGATCTCTCCCGGAAGAATCAACTGTAAACCTGCATATAGGGAGGGCGTAATTCGCGACTGACCCGTGAGGCCGGGATTTTCAAGAATCAGTACCCTTCTTACAGCCTCCTCCGCTGATATGACTTCGCCAGAACGCAGGAGATAAGGACGCAGCTCGTCGTAGCGCCACAGCGCTGCTTGGGCCTTGGAGGTCGGCTGGGGCGGCACCAGCGCATGCAGAACCTCCCATAACGGCGTTAAATGGAGCGGGGCCATATCATCGTAAAGCCGTTTCCGTTCGCTGCTATTGGAGGAGGAACTCATGAAATTATTCTTTCAGAAGGGCTTGGCGATCAATCTTACCCGTACCTGTCTTAGGAAGCATATCTCGGTATTCAACCAACCGCGGCGCTTTGAACGGCATTAGCTCATCACGAACGAACGCCTGCAACATCTTTGTCGTCGTTTCATTGGGCTTATTTTCGCCACGAAGCACCACGACCGCTCGCAAAACCACTCGCTCGTCCTGAAGTTTATGGGCCAGGACCGCGCATTCCAGTACCGTCGGGTGCTCGTTTAAGCACCTCTCGACCTCCAGCGGCCATACCCATTGCCCAGAGACTTTTATCAGGTCGTCCGCTCTACCTTGAAAATAGTAAAACCCTTCCCGACGAACGAATCGATCTCCGGTGTAAATCCACTCCCCGCGCATCGTCTCCACTGTCTTTTCTGGCTGTTGCCAGTAGCAAGGCGCGGAGGAGTCACCCCTCACCATCATGACGCCATCCTCGCCCTCGCCGACCGGCTGTCCATCCGGCGTAACCAATTGAATTTCATAACCC
>Ga0181578_10002283_pt1 | contig 18086 bp, 19 predicted proteins | sample 071ome_21_FD_148659 | JGI IMG/M metagenome (GOLD analysis project Ga0181578, IMG submission 148659) | Coastal salt marsh microbial communities from the Groves Creek Marsh, Skidaway Island, Georgia - 071401CT metaG (spades assembly) | ecosystem: Environmental > Aquatic > Marine > Intertidal zone... | reverse complement strand
CCTCGGTGAAGGACCTGGTTCCGGTTCTCGAGAAGGTCATGCAGTCCGGCAAGCCGCTAATGATCATCGCCGAGGATCTCGAGGGTGAAGCCCTCGCGACCCTGGTCGTGAACAAGATCCGCGGCACTTTCCGCTCGGTAGCCGTCAAGGCTCCGGGCTTCGGCGATCGTCGCAAGGCCATGTTGCAGGACATCGCGATCCTGACCGGCGGCCAGGTCATCTCCGAAGAGGTCGGTCTCAAGCTCGAGAACGCCACGCTCGACCTGCTCGGTCGTGCGCGCAAGGTGGTCGTCACCAAGGACGAGACCACCATCGTTGAGGGTGCCGGTGACGCCGACCAGATCCAGGGACGCGTCAACCAGATCCGCACCGAGATCGACAACTCCGATAGCGATTACGACCGCGAGAAGCTGCAGGAGCGCCTGGCCAAGTTGGCCGGCGGCGTCGCAGTCATCAAGGTTGGTGCCGCTACCGAGGTCGAGCTCAAGGAGCGCAAGCACCGCATCGAGGACGCCGTTCGCAACGCGAAGGCCGCCGTCGAAGAAGGCATCGTCGCCGGTGGTGGCGTCGCCCTGATCCAGGCGATGAAGGCCGCCGATTCCAAGATCGACGCCCTCGGACTGGTCGACGAGCAAGCCGTAGGCGCGAACATCGTTCGCCTTTCGGTCTCTGCTCCGCTCAAGCAGATCGCCGAGAACGCTGGACTCGAAGGTGGAGTCGTGGTCGAGAAGGTTCGCGAACTTCCCGCGGGCCAGGGCCTCGACGCAGCCACTGGCGAGTACGTCGACATGGTTGCCAAGGGCATCATCGATCCGGCCAAGGTCACCCGCTCTGCCCTGCAGAACGCGGCATCGATCGCGGCACTGTTCCTCACCACCGAAGCGGTTGTGGCCGACAAGCCCGAGCCCGCACCGGCAATGCCCGCCGGCGGTGGCGACATGGGTGGCATGGACTTCTAGGAGAGATCCACTCCCAACCCCTTTCCAGATGAAGGGCGGCCCTCACGAAGGGTCGCCCTTCATCACGTTTGGGGAACCTGATCGACTTCTACGCGACCGGACGTGATGAGCACGGTGACGACGACAATGCTCTCAACCCCCCAGATGAGTAGCGTCAATGCTGGATCTATGAAAGAGAAGAGGGCCGCGATGACCGCGAGGATCGGCACCAATACGAGGTGATGAACTGCTCTTTTTGACCAGCGGGGATCGCGACCTTCCGTGACGGCCTGGTCGTGTTCTGCGCTGTGAATGAACCAACCGAGTATGAGCGAATTGATGGCGATGATTATCGAGAAAATCTGCAAACTTAAGGTCTCATTGAGGTCATAGACGCTGATGAGGTTGGCGCTGAAGGGAATCAGCGCGATAGACCCAAGGAAAAGCATGTTGATCAATAGCGTGTGGGAGCTTGTTCGAATCAGTGTTGCCGCGGTGTCATGCTGGATGAACCACAATCGGGCAAGGACCGAGAAACTGATGATCCACGCCAGGAATGGATGCCAGTCGTTGGCCAGGAGCTCCGCGAGCGAAAGGTTCTCTGGAGGTGGATCCGGCAACTTCAGCTCCAGGACGAGAAGTGTTAGCGCAATGGCAAAGACTCCGTCGGTGAGGGCCCCCAGTCGCTGGGGAGGGTAGAACCGCTGTGTTCTTGCCATGGGCGTATCTTGCACGGATCGCCGCGACATTTGGCACAGTTGGCCCATGACACAGACATGGGCCGTTGGGCAGATGGATGGCGCCGACGTTCGACTGCGCAGCGCTCAGGGCTCGGGATTCATGGATCTCGACGTCACCGCCCCGGTTCGAGCGGGTCAACTCCGTCTTGCGGGCGATGATCTCCATCTGGATCTGACCATCGCACTGGACAAGATCAAGACGGGCAACTTCCTTACCGAACACGCTGCGCGGGCTTTCATCGCCGGATACCGGGCGCACGATCTCGTCTACGCAGGATCTGGCTCGAGGAAGACATCGGCTGCGAACATCACGGGACCAGCAAAAGCCGGTTCAATCGACGTGGATATTGAACTGGTCGTGACCCCCGTCGGAGACGGCTGGCACTCAATGAGCGAGATCGAGATCGCTGGCAATGCTGGCTTCGGCCGGGTACATATCCCAATTCCTGGTGTGGGAACCGTCGATGACCTCATAGTCGACATCGATGCCCGCCTACTGGTCAGTGCGATGAATTCTTAGCCAACGAGGCTCGCTTTGCGGTGTAGGCGTCCACGCGTTGGCGCACCGCGAACCCAAGCACGGATCCGATAATGGCGAAGGGTGCGACTTCCATGCCGGCGCCACCGATGAGCAAGAGCGCGAGCATTGCTGATGTGAAGGGGAGCCGGATCATCGCCGTGGCGGCGGCGGCGATTCCAGCGGTCGCTAGTGGGCTGACGGAAACGCCGGTGAAGATGAGGGCAAAGAGGACACCGACACCTACGCCAAGGAACGTCGCCGGGAAGATCGGACCGCCGCGCATCCCACCGCCAAGAGAGATCGCGTAGCCCACGGCCTTGAGGGCCACGATCGCGATTACAACACCGATCGCTGATTCATCGATCATCGTTGACATCGCATCGCCTTGACCGGAGAACAGGATCATCGACGGATCAAGATCAAAGGCAAGGACTGCTATCGCGACGAGTCCGGTAATTGCCAGTGCGGCCGCGAAAGGAGTGGCGATTCGATGCTTGGTATTGACCGAATCAACACGTTCGGCAAGTTCACGGGCAAGTGCGGCGATGAGAGCGGCAACTATGCCGACGACGATTGCCGCTCCGATAGCCGCTAGGTCGATTGAGTTATACGTCGGCATGTTCGGCACGGTTAGGGGATGCAGGCCGAAGCCGTTCCAGCTACCGATGCCTACCTGCGTGAGATAACCCGCTCCTAACGCTACGAACAGCGGCAGCATCAGCACGCGTGGAATTACCCCGAGGGCAATGAATTCCAAGATCATGAAAGCAGTGACGAAGGGGTTGCCGAATACGGCTCCGATGGAAGCGACCCCGCCGACCAGCATCGCCATCTGGACTGTTGTCTTGTCTGACCGTCGGACCAGCAGTGCGCCGATGGTGGTGCCCAAGATGATGAGGGGTGCTTCCGGTCCCAGGACAAAGCCGAACATCAACGTTCCGGCGGAGGCGAGCAGAATGGAGATCGCGTTGAGTGGCGGCGTATCAAAGTGGAATCCGGTGAGCGGCCCCTTGCCCGTATTGCCTGGGAGTCGCTGGGCGATGACGATAACTACGGCACCGGTCATCAGCATGAGCAGAACCCACCAGATCGGGATGCCGTCTATCCCGAGGGATTGAGGGAGGAAGTCGTAGAAGAAATTCTCACCGAGATGGACGAGTTCCAGCAACACCGATCCGCCGGCTGCGGCAACCAGGCCGATTCCAACTGCGTAGACGAACGCCTTGAGGGGAAGCCGTTGGGCGGGTGAGGCTTGGGAAGAAGCAGCCGATGAGCCTGACGAAGCCGACGGAGCAGCGTCGTGGCTCACGCACCCTCCCAGCGGCCGGCGTGGACATCATCGGCATCCACGATGCGGTAACCGTAGCCCTGTTCGGCTAGGAAACGTTGCCGGTGCTGGGCAAAGTCTGCGTCCACGGTGTCCCGGGTCACGATCGAGTAGAAGTGGGCGGTTCGGCCGTCTGCCTTCGGACGCAGAACGCGACCGAGCCGCTGGGCTTCCTCCTGGCGAGATCCGAAGGTTCCGGATATTTGAATAGCGACCGCAGCTTCAGGTAGATCGATCGAGAAGTTCGCGACCTTGCTGACGACGAGAACACTGATCTCGCTATCGCGGAACGATTGGAACAGCCGTTCGCGCTCCTTGACCGACGTATCACCGGTGATCACCGGTGCCTCGAGGTGCTCACCGACCTCGGCAAGTTGGTCCAGGTATTGACCGATCACGAGAACCTGCTCACCTGGGTGGTGAGCGATGATCTCATCAATGAGTTTGTTCTTCTCGGGTGAACAAGCGGCGAGCCGGTACTTGTCTTCGGGTTCGGCCATCGCGTACGTCATGCGATCTGGCTCGGGCATGTCGACACGGACTTCCACGCAATTGGCAGGAGCGATGTAACCCTGGGCTTCGATCTCACGCCATGGTGCGTCGTACCTCTTAGGCCCGATGAGGGAGAAGACATCCGACTCGCGACCATCCTCGCGAACCAGCGTTGCCGTCAATCCAAGACGACGACGACTTTGAATATCTGCCGTGAAGCGGAAGATGGGGGCGGGAAGCAGATGAACCTCGTCGTACAGGATCAGGCCCCAGTCCCGAGAATCGAAAACCTCGAGGTGGGGGTAGATGCCCTTGCGCTTGGTGGTCAAAACTTGGTAGGTCGCGATGGTGACCGGTCGGATCTCCTTTTTCGAGCCGGAGTATTCGCCGATCTCATCGGGCGTCAACGTGGTTCGACGCAGGAGTTCGTCGCGCCACTGACGCGCCGCAACGGTGTTGGTGACCAAGATAAGCGTCGTAGCTTGCGCCAGCGACATCGCCAGCGCACCAACGATGGTCTTGCCTGCGCCGCAGGGGAGAACAACCACTCCCGAGCCGCCGTACCAGAAGCCGTCGGCGGCTTCGACTTGGTAATCACGCGGTTGCCACTCAGTGGTGTCGAGAGCGATGGCGTGCCGCTCACCATCGACGTAACCGGCAACGTCTTCCGCGGGCCATCCCAATTTCACGAGTGCTTGCTTGAGGTGTCCGCGCTCGCTCGGGTGAACCATCACCGTCGTCTCATCAAGGCGCGTTCCGAGCAGGGGTGCGACTTTCTTGCTGCGCAGGACCTCTTCTAGGACTGCAACATCGATCGCCTGGAGCACGAGTCCGTGTGCGGGGTCATTGGCCAACTGGAGTCGTCCGTAGCGCGCCATGGTCTCCGCGACGTCGATCAGCAGCGCATGCGGAACGGGATAGCGCGAGTAGCGAAGGAGGGTATCGATCACCTGCTCGGCGTCGTGGCCTGCGGCGCGAGCGTTCCACAGACCCAGTGGGGTCAGCCGGTAGGTGTGGATGTGTTCGGGGGCCCGCTCAAGTTCGGCAAATGGGGCAATGGCCTTACGGCAATCGTCGGCCTCGTCGTGATCAACCTCGAGGAGCAGCGTCTTATCGCTTTGAACGATGAGAGGTCCGTTGGTCATGACGCTTCCGTGAAGGTATGCAAGAGCCCGGTGAGCAACCGTGCCCGTTCTTCCATGCCCGAGACCGATGCCCATTCGTGGTCGGCGTGCGCGCCGTCTCCCACTGCCCCGAGTCCGTCGAGAGTGGGGATACCGGCGGCTGCAGTGATGTTGCCGTCGCTTGCGCCACCCACGGCGCACTCGGTGAGGTCGGGAAGGCCGAGGGTCTGCGCGACCTGTTGGGCGCGAGCGAAGAGATCCGCGGAGATCTGCGACTCGAGTGCTGCTCGATCGATACCACCGGCGATCGACCACTCGGCCTCGGGGTGCTGGAGATTCCACTGGCGAACAAGGGCATCGATGCGTTCCTGTTCGGCGCGGGTCCAGGCTCGGACATCAATGGTGAGTTTTGCTTCGGCGGGAACGGTATTCGCGGTTGTCCCAGACGTGAGAACCGTTGGAGTGACCGACGTGCCGGCTGTTGCATCGGCCCAGGTGACCGCCTCGGTGATGAAGTGGGCGGCCTCGACCGAGGCATTTATTCCGCGTTCGGGATCCAGACCCGCGTGCGCGGCCCGCCCGGTAAAGATCAGGTGATACCACGACGTGCCCTTGCGACGAGTCTTCAGTGCTCCATCGGCCGAGGGTTCGAGAACGAAGACAGCTTGGCAGTCATCGATTGCTTCAGCGATGAGCGCGCGGGACGCGAGAGATCCGGTTTCCTCGTCAGTAGTCAGCAGCATCCCAACTGACCCGTCGGCGCGAGCGGCCGTCATCGCCAATGCTGCCCAGCCCTGAACAACTCCCGCCTTCATGTCGAAGACGCCCGGGCCCGTCATGCGGTCGCCGTCAACTGCGAAGGGGATGCGGTCAAGCGTTCCTATCGGCCAGACGGTGTCGATATGACCGAGGAGCAAGACCCGCGGACTCGGTGGACCCCAACGCCACACCGGCCGACCCTCATGATGCTCGACACGGCCCGGGTCGAGTAGCCAGCGGCGGGAGAGTTCGTCAGCAGCCTCCACAACGCGCGTGCAGGCGGTGACATCCTCGGTCGGCGATTCCACGTTCACGAGTTCACGTGTGGTCTCGACCATCGACGCAGCGAGGTCGTGACCGTCCATAGGGAACCCCTTTCCTGAGTCGCTACCGTGCAGCCGTGACCGTGATCGATCAAGCGTGGCGGGCCGCCCAACGGGCCGAAGACGCCGCCGGTGTGCGGATTCGGACCCTAGAAGACCCTAACGACCAGGCCATCGCAGTGCGAATCTTCGACGAGGTCTGGCCGCCCGAGACCGGTGCGACCCATGTGAAGTCGAATCTCTTGCGAGCGATGATCCACTCCGGCGGTTATGTAGCCGCCGCGTTCGATGGCGACGTGGCGGTCGGCGCGGCATTGGCGTTGGTGGGCAGGCACCAAGTAGATGAGGGTCCGGCTGACGATGAGTCGTCATGGCACACCCACCTGCACTCCCACATGGCCGGCGTCCTCGATGACTACCGAAACCGGAGTATTGGAACGGCGATCAAGTTGCATCAGCGCGCCTGGGCTCTGTCCCAAGGGATCGACACCGTCGTGTGGAGCTTCGATCCGCTTGTTCGCCGCAATGCTCGGCTCAACGTGCAGAAACTGGGTACCGCAGTGCGCGACTACATGCCGAACTTCTACGGAGATATGGACGACGCCATCAACGCCGGGGATCCCTCCGACCGAATCTTCGCCTGGTGGGTGCTCGACGGTGAATCCGCTGTGCGAGCCGCGCAGTCGCCCTTGGCTGCAGTCGATCCGGACGCGTTCGTCAATGCGCGCGTGATCGCAACCCCCGATGACATCGTCTCGCTGCGTCGATCCGATCCAGCTTCGGCTCTGGAATGGCGGCTTCGGGTGCGCGAACAGTTCCTCGAGGCCTTGGAAGCAGGTCTCGTCGTCGTCGGTCTTGATAGTGAAGGTTCTTATGTCCTTGCGGAAGGATCAGGTCGTGACCATTGAAGCTCTGCGTTTGCATTCACTCGAGATCCCGCTGGTGCGGCCTTTCCGAACCAGTTTCGGAACGCAGAACGTCCGCGATGTGATGCTCGTGGAGGCGATCGATAGCGACGGCACCCGCGGCTGGGGCGAGTGCGTCACCCTCGGTTGGCCCGGTTACAACGCCGAGTACACCGCCGGCGCGGTTCGACTCATTGAGGAATACCTGGCTCCCATCGTCCTAGGCAAAGAGTGGACACCGGAATCCGTCCGCTCGGCACTGGACGTGATTCGAGGCAACCACATTGCCCGGGCGTCGGTGTCGACAGCGATTCTCGACATCTGGCTTCGCCGAAAGGGCATCTCACTAGCGGACTATCTCGGTGCCGTCCGCTCCGAGGTCGAGTGCGGAGTGAGCGTCGGCATTCCAACGTCGGAAACTATCGATGAGCTGTTGGAAGAAGTCGGAACCTACGTCGATGCTGGCTATCGCCGCATCAAGCTGAAGATCGAACCCGGCTGGGATCTCGAACCCGTTGCTGCCGTTCGTGAACGCTGGTCATCGATGCCCCTGCAGGTTGATGCCAATCAGGCCTACACCCGTGAGCACGCCGGCCACCTAGCTCGACTCGATGAGTTCAACCTGCTGTTGATCGAGCAGCCGCTCGGCGAAGAGGACTGGTGGGGTCATCGGATCATCGCCGAGGCGTGTGAAACGCCGATCTGCCTGGATGAGTCGATTCTCTCGGTGGAGTCTGCGGAGTCCGCGATCGAGTTCGGAGCCGCGTCGAACATCAACATCAAGCCCGGCAGGGTCGCTGGATTCCTTCAGTCCAAGGAGATCCACGACCTGTGCCTCAGTCGCGGCATTCCGGTGTGGTGCGGAGGAATGCTGGAAACCGGTATCGGTCGGTCCGCGAATGTGGCGCTCGCGGCGTTGCCCGGCTTCACCTTGCCGGGAGACACGAGCGCATCGAACAGGTACTACGCCGAGGACGTCACCGAACCCTTCGTGCTGCACGATGGCCTGTTGACGGTACCGACTGGCCCGGGGATTGGTATAGATCCGCTTCCGGAGAACCTGAAGTCGATGTCGGTGAACGTGGTGGAGTTGACGGCCGGCTAAGCGCTGAGCTGGATGGCCACCACACCGGAGATGCGCGAGATAGCAAGGGTGCGCACCTGCTCTTGATGGTGATCGTAGGCCGTAAGCGATCCACCACCGAGACGAATCGGGTCCACGAGGAGGACCGCGGTGGAGCCGTCGGACTCGGCGTGAGTGAGATGAACTGTCTCGTTGTGGTCGATGGCGTACTTCAGGCTTGCCACGACGGCAGAACTGTCCATCGTGGGGATGTCCTCGGGTTCGGCACCCTGATTGATGACCTCGCGTACCTCGTGGGCGCGAAGAACCCGAAGCGCCTTCTCGACGCTGGCCGGAGTGGCGGTGGCTCTCGGGCGCCGCGCCGGTGCAGGTGGATTGGGTGCGATGAAGATCGTTGCCGTCTTTCGCGATGATCGCGCACCGTCGGTGATCGCGTAGGCAACGGGCTGGGGGAGGTCTTTGGTGCTGACCTGGGAAAGGAAGGCGATCCATGCTTGCGCATCAGGCTCGATGGACAGAGCGCGCCCGATGGAAGCGTTGCTGATGCGCAGCACGCTGCCGTGACCGCGGGACTCAACGTCAGCAATGTCCCGCAGCTGACGACCGATGTGTGGATCGAGGGGCCCGGGCGCCACGATCGTGTGATCGGCCTGAACGTGAACGCGATCTACCTCGGCGACTAGGTGCTTGTCGATCGCTTTTGCGATCGCGCCGGTATCGCCGCCATCGGCTACGACCACACCGGCGCTGGTCAGGCAATCGTGGGTGATGACGCCGATGGCCTCGGCTTCCCGCCACAGCGTCTGCAGTGTCTGGGATCGCTTTTCGCCGCGCCTACGCGGCCAGCGATAGTCGATGACGTCGAGCGCTGTCGAGACATCACAGGGCGACTTCGCGTCCAGCATGACAGCGAGTAGGTGTTGGCGCCATGTTGCAGTGAACGGGTGTTCGTCGGATGCCAAGGATCGATCCGATGTGGTGAATGCGCGTGAACGCCATGCTTTGATCAACTGCGCCCAGCGCTTGGACGCTGGTAGAAGTCGCCACTCTTCGAAGCGTTCGGTGGGCATCCATCCGAGATCCGAATCGGTCGCTCCGACCGAGAGGAGTCCGGCCGAATGCGCGATGTCCAACGTGGCGAGGACCGTGAAGCGGTCCGCGTTCAGGTGAGTGACCAGGGCATCGAAGGAACGCGTCGACAATCCGCCGGATCGCAAGACAGCGCCCGGTTCGGTGCGCCAGAGGTCACCGGTCTCTTCGACGATTGAGACCACCGACTGGGCCTGGGCGCCGGACTGAGCGTCGATTGCCTTCTTGTCGAGTGACGACTTCTTGGCCTTTCCACACTCGGGAGGAGGCCACGTCGGTATCGGCGCATTGGCGACCTGATCCCGTACTGCCGTGACAACGTGGGTGCGCTCGTCGGTCCCCCACAGCAGTGCGGCCGTTCGAAGTTGAGCGATTGCGGCTTCGATTGCGGGTCGAGCCTTCTTGTCCACTGCGGCGACGACGTCCTTGACGATGTCCTTGGTGGTGGTTGGTTCAGTGGCGGTTTGATCGCAAGCCACCCGGAGCGTGTAGTGGTGTAAGACGTCGATGTCGTCGAGGTAACGGGCGATGGACGGTCCGGTTGAAGCTCGGGTGGTGAGTGCGCGCATGTCCGAGGGGATCGGGTGCACAAGGTCAGGCCGGGCGGTGAGGAGTTCGGAGATCTGCTCATCGCTGCGGGACCGGAGGTCCTCGGCGAGGGTCCGAGGTTGTGAAGTGGTCATGGTCCTAGTGCTGCACTTTCTGTATTTGTATCGCTCTGCGGGCTCGCGAGGATCGCAACAGGCCGAGAATCACGAGCGCCAATCCCACGCCGGTCAGCATCGACAAGAACCACCAGACCCCGGGTAGTTCGATCGATGGCACCACGAGCGGGGTCATTGCGACGAGCGCACAGGCCAGCCCGATGACGGTGATGACGGCCCCAGTTCGGAGCAGGAGGTCACCCTTGGGAGAGGCGGCGCGCATCCCTCTAGCCTCCCATGCCCCCCGGGGAAGGGTGCTCCCAAGGCCGTAGTATCGGCCGCCTAGCGTGCGCTAGACGTTCTGGAGCAAGGAGATTCAGGTGCCTACAGGGACCGTGAAGTGGTACGACTCCGAAAAGGGGTTCGGCTTCATTACCGCCGATGACGGCGAGGACGTCTTCGTGCACGTATCGACGCTTCCCGACGGAGTGCCCTCGCTGCGTCCAGGCACCAAGGTCGATTTTGGTGTGGTCGATGGCCGACGCGGAAAGCAAGCGTTGTCCGTCAAGATCCTCGAGACGCCGTCCGTAGCCAAGGGCGTGCGCAAGCCTGCCGACGATATGGCCGTGATCATCGAAGACGTCATCAAATTGCTCGATGGGATGTCGGGGCAGCTTCGGCGGGGGCGTTACCCGTCGGACGACATGTCTCGAAAGGCGGCCGCGGTACTGCGCGCCGTTGCCGACGACCTCGACGTCTAAGGGTCCACCGCCTGGCTTATCGGGCTGCGACGTCAGGGGCGCTGGAGCCGGAAGACCCAGATGCCTTTCGCCGAATCACCGCGCCCGGCAACGATCTGAAGCAGGACTCCATCGGCGGGGATCTCTTGGAGATCGGGGTAGGTGAAGCGGTAGTACGTGGTGTCCAGTGGGGTCGAGGTGAGCCGCTGCTGCCCGATCACCGGCGACCAGCCGGCGTCTGCGACCTTCGGATCCACGCTGATGCCGATTGTCTCGCCAGGAACCACAGGGATGTTCGCCACGGCCTCACCCGTGCTGGCCTCTGTTATGACGTCCTGGGCGCAGTCACCGGGGGCGAGCGACTCTGCGTCGAATGCCCAACACACCGCCTCCTGATACTTCGTGGTGGTGCCCGCGAAGACTGACACCCCCGGTGCGGGCTTCTCGCATCCGGTGAGAACAAGCGACGCTGCAGCGACGGTGGCAGCGGCGAGGGCTATGCGTCGGGTCTTGGTCGGTCGAGCGGGCATGGACCGACAGTACCGGGCGGCTCGCCGACGCTCCGCGCGACAGCGACCCACCGGGCGCCGGTTCGAGGTGGTGGGCCACAATTCACGGGTGCCGACTACCGCAGTGCTGAAAGACGACGCCGTCCTGCGCGATGCCCAATCGATTGCTCACGACGCCGTGGTCGATGAGATGGGCGCTCGCTTAGTCGGGGATTACATCGGCTTTGCGATGGATGCGGAGCGTCTAGGGACCCACACATTCGCATGCGCAGACCCCGCGTACGTGGGCTGGCATTGGGCCGTCACGGTATCTCGGGCGCCGCGAGCCAAGGCCGCCACGATCTGCGAAATCGTGCTGCTGCCGGGACAGGACTCACTGCTGGCCCCCGAGTGGGTCCCGTGGAGCGACCGCATCCAGCCCGGCGACCTCGGCGTCGGTGACATCCTTCCCACCCGCGCAGATGACCCGCGTCTGGTTCCCGGCTACACGGGCAACGATGAAATCGACGCCATCATCGACCGAGACGAACCTCGGGGATGGACGGGTTGGGAAGTCGCCCTTGGACGTCCGCGGGTGCTGTCGATCTCGGGGCGAGATCAGGCGGCTGAGCGTTGGGACGGGGGAGAGTTCGGGCCCACTGCCGCGATGGCGGAGGCAGCGACCAAGCAGTGCGCAACGTGCGGATTCCTGATTCCCATCGCCGGTCCGATGGCGCGGGCGTTCGGTGTCTGCTCCAACGAGTTCGCTCCCGCCGACGGGCGGTTGGTGTCGCTGGCGTACGGGTGCGGTGCCCACTCCGAGGTTGTTGAGCCGGCACCCGAGGACTAGTTCGTCCTGAGCACGGGGATGTGTTCAGCCGATCCGCTTTCGGCGCCAGCCCAAGAAGACCAGACCGATCGCGCCGCTGAGCGTTCCAATGGCGGCGACCGCCCACCACCACACACCGGTCTCCGGCTGAGTGGCGCCCTGGGTAGCCCAGATCGCTGCGAAAGCCACGGCCCACAAGATCGTTCCGACCACCACTGCGGGGATGGCGGTTTGGTCCGCGACGCTGGCTTCGACGGTCACACCAAGCATTATGGACCCAGCACGTTGAAGCGCACAGAGTTCAACCGCTGATCGCGAGCACTGCGCCTAGGCTGAGCCACATGGATCCTCGAACGCGGCGAATCGTGACCCTCGCCGTGCTCGCGGTCGCGGTGGCGGCGGTCTTTGTGGCGGCCGTCGTATCCGGGTGACGTTCGTCAAGGGCAGGAGTGCTGTCCGCGGGGTAGTCGCCGTTTGCGCGGCGGTGACACTCGTCGCGCCGGTTGGTGCCGTGGGTTCCGCTTTCGCGGTTGAGGCCCCTGAATGGTCGGAGGTCTGTCGATTCTCCGATGCACGATTGACAGAGATCAGCGGCATGGCGCCGTCGCTTGTTCATGACGATCTGCTGTGGATCCACAACGACTCTTCCGACGCCGCTGTGTTGTATGGCGTGGACTCCACGACATGCGACACGGTTGCCGAACTCAGGCTTCGCGGGGTCGACGCCCGCGATTTCGAGGGCATGGCGAGCTCTCGGAGCGCGAAAGGCAGGTCTCGACTGTGGGTCGGAGACATCGGCGACAACCGAGACTCGTGGCAGTACGTGACGATCCACCGGGTGCGCGAACCCAGCAAACTGGGCAAGACATCGCGCAAGCCCCGCTCGTGGCGGTTCACCTACCCCGACCGGCCGCACAACGCCGAGACGTTGATGGTCAACGGTCGCGATGTGTGGACGGCGACGTGGCAGTTGGCCAATGGAGGTTTGTATTCGGTTCCGCTCGCCTCGGACGTGGGGGTAGCGACACGGATCGGCGATGTTGGTTCGCTCGTCACCGATGGTGCGATGAGCCCCGACGCGCGCTCGTATGTGCTGCGCGACTACCTGGACCTGCAGGTGTTTTCCGGGCTTCCGCCGGGCAGACGTGTAGCGAAGCTGGCGCTACCCATCCAGGCTCAAGGAGAGGCGATCGCGTGGGCGTCGGATGGACAGAGTCTGTTCACCGCAAGCGAGGGCGACGATCGACTCTTACGTTTTGATCTTCCGTGGTGGGTCCTGGCGTCTCTACGGCCGCCCGATCACCTGGTCTCGTAGCGCGAGTCTCACCCGACGATGGGCTCGTTCGACTTGACCGGCTTAGCGAGGATCAGCACGAGCGCGGTGGCAAGAAGGACCGGGACGATCAGGAATGCCGAGTGGAAGCCGATGGAGTCGGAGAGAGCCCCGAGGATGAACGGTGCAATGCCACCGGCCGCTCCGGCTGCTACGGAGGACAGACCCGATGCTCGGTCGATGAGTCCACCCGAACTGGCAACGGCGCGTGAGACGCCGATCGGCCAGTGCACGGAGATACCCAGGCCGACAACGAACAACGACGCCAGGATGGGCCAGGGGTTAGTGGACACCCACGCCACCGCGAAGGCGACGAGGGCCAGCAGGATTGATGAGGTCAGGAGTCGATCCACGCTCCACGTTTGCGCGAGCCTGCTGCCGTACAGCCGTCCCAGGAACATTCCTCCGGTCACGGCTGCGAGGGACGCTGCAGCTGCCGCGGGCCCGAGTCCAGCACGCTCGCGCAACAGGTCAGCACTCCACAGGGTCAAGGTGAACTCGGTGGCGAGCAGCAGCGCGACGACGGTGAGCGACCACCAAAAGCGCCGGGGCATTTGAATCTTCTCGGCGCGAACCGGTTGCGTGACGTTGGGTGTTTCCGCGCGCTCGATGCTGGGAGTGTGTTCGTGTCGGCTGCGGAAAATCTCGGCGACGACGAGCGCGATGATCAACGCCCACAGACCCGTGCGCCAGCCGAGCGCAACGGCAGTGGTGATTCCGATGACCAAAGGCACCACGAAACCGAACAGGGCGGCGAGCGCGTTTGCCTGCGTAAGTGCGGCCGGACCGGCGCTGCCCTGATAGTCGAGGATGAACGCGTTCGCGGTTGCGATGAGTGAGACGCCTCCACAAGCCACGAGTGCCGTGCCAATCAAGCTCGCGGTCAGTCCGAACGGTGCGGTGTACACGGCGATACCGATGCTCATAACGATCACCGCGTACCTGATGACGAGTCCACGACCCCACCGTTGGATGAGTCGGGGGATAAGCAGGCCGGTTGCGACGTTCGCAACTGCGAAGACGGTTGCGTGCAGTGAAGCGACCGTGCGCGAGGTTCCCTGTTCGTCCCTCAGCAATGCCTGCGTAGCCCCGAACCCGTAAAGGAAGAACGCGAAAAGCGAGACTTGAACGTAGGTAATCCAGGTTATGCGGTCCAGCACAGGTCGACGCCCGAGTCCGGGCGACGACGTCGTCACGTGAGTTGTGAGATGACGTAGTCCAGGCAACCGGTGAGGGCGCGGACGTCATCAGGCTCTACGGCGGGGAAGACAGCGATCCGAAGCTGATTGCGCCCGAGTTTGCGATACGGCTCGGTATCGACCACCCCGTTTGCGCGGAGAGCACTGGTGATGGCTGTGGCGTCGATCGCATCGTCAATGTCGATGGTGACTACCACGTTCGACCTATCTGCGGCATCGGCGACGAACGGAGTAGCGATCGGACTCAATTCCGCCCACTCGTACAGGACACCCGAGGACTCCGAGGTGCGTGCCGTGCACCAGTTGAGGCCACCGTTGGCGTTGAACCAGTCGACCTGCTCGGCCATCATGAAGATGGTTGCGAGGGCAGGCGTGTTGTACGTCTGATCCTTGCGGGAGTTGTCAATGGCTGTTTCGAGATCCAGGAAGTCCGGAATCCATCGCCCCGATGCCTTGATCCGTGCTGAGCGTTCGATCGCCGCGGGGGACATCAACGCGATCCATAGCCCTCCGTCGGAGCCGAAGGACTTCTGTGGAGCGAAGTAGTACACGTCGAATTGCTGAGGATCCACCGCGAGGCCACCGGCACCGGACGTGGCGTCGACCATCATCAATGCGCCGGAGTCTGCGCCGTCGACGCGCTGGGGAGTTACGACGACGCCGGTGGAGGTCTCGTTGTGCGGTGAGCAGTAGGCGTCGATCCCAGTCTCGGCAGTGAAGACGGGCGCGGTGCCGGGCTCGGCGGTGATGATCGTTGGCTCGCCCAGCTGCGGTGCTTTCTTCGCCCCGGAGGCGAACTTTGCGCCGAACTCACCAAAAGACAGGAACTGCGCTCGATCCTCGATCAGGCCGAAGTTCGCGATGTCCCAGAAAGCCGTCGAGCCACCGTTACCGAGGATCACTTCGTAGCCGTCGGGAAGGGCGAACAGATCACGCAGGCCGGTCCGGAGTCGACCTACCTCGGACTTGACCGTCTTCTGGCGGTGCGAGGTGCCCAGGTACGACTGCCACACACCGGCCAGGGCGTCGACCTGGGCCTTGCGGACCTTCGATGGACCTGCGCCGAAGCGTCCGTCGTTGGGCAGCAGTTCGGTGGGGATTCGGATGTCCTGGGACACGGGTAACTCACTCCTGAGATCGAGAATGGAATCACAAGTATCCCGTGGGCGGTCTAGGAGTCGTCGTCGGGGACCAGCCAGGACGGACGGACCATTTCCGGATCCCAACCCGCAACCTGCTCGGGCTTGCGCGGCCGTGGTCCCACGTATCGCGCCGACGGACGAATCAATCGACCGGTGCGCTTTTGTTCGAGGATGTGTGCGCTCCATCCGGCGATCCGGGCGCAGGTGAACATCGAGGTGAACATCTGCGGCGGTACCTCGGCGAAGTCCAAGATCACGGCCGACCAGAACTCCACGTTGGTCTGGAGTGCCCGATCCGGGCGACGATCCTGCAGCTGCGAAAGCGCCTCTTGTTCGAGAGCAGCGGCGACCTCATAGCGAGGAGCACCGAGTTCCCGGGCGACGTCGCGCAGGATGCGAGCGCGTGGATCTTCTGCGCGGTAGACACGATGACCAAAACCCATCAGGCGCTTGTCGGAATCGAGGGTGCTGCGCACGAATGCCGCCGGATCCTCGGACCTCTCGACTTCGTCGATCATGGAGAGCACGCGTGCCGGGGCGCCACCGTGCAAGGGACCGCTCATCGTTCCGATGGCACCGGAAATCGCCGCTGCGACATCCGCCCCGGTGGAGGCGCTCACCCGCGCCGTGAGAGTCGAGGAGTTCAGGCCGTGCTCGGCAGCGACGACGAAGTACGAGTCAACTGCTTCGACGTGCCGGGGATCGGGCTCACCGCGCCACCGAATCATGAAGCGCTCGACAACGGTGTTCGCCTGATCAATCTCAGCCTGCGGGACCATCGGCTGTCCGAGGCCGCGGGCCGATTGCGCCACGAACGACAGTGCCATCACCGAAACGTGCGCGAGGTTCTCACGCGCGGTGGCGTCGTCAATGTCCAAGATCGGCTGCAGCCCCCACGCGGGAGCGAGCATCGCGATCGCCGATTGGACATCCACCCGGACGTCGCCGGAGTGAATCGGGATCGGGAACGGCTCGGCTGGAGGAATGCCCGGGTTGAACTCGCCATCGACGAGCAGACCCCAGACGTTCCCGAAGGACACCCGGCCGACGAGATCGGCCACGTCTACACCCCGGTATCGCAGGGCGCCGCCCTCGCGATCCGGCTCGGCTATTTGCGTTTCGAAGGCGACGACGCCCTCGAGGCCTGGCACGAATTCCCGCATGACTTCCTCCACTACCGAGGTATCCATTGAACACCTCGGCCTTCATGATGAGATTCAGGTATGGCAGACATGGCAACCGAGCCTTTCGACCCAGCCGCGATGCGGGTGTCCTACGCCGAGGGAGTGCTGGACGTCACGGATCTTGCGCCGACACCGCTGGAGCAGTTCCAGGACTGGTTCGTCACCGCTACCCAGGACGAACGCATCATCGAAGCGAATGCCATGGTCCTGGCCACGGCCGATGCGTCAGGCCTACCGAGTACTCGAACAGTGCTGCTCAAAGGCGCTGACGAGCGTGGCTTCATTTTCTACACCAATCTCGGCTCACGGAAGTCCACCGAGCTGCGCTCGAACCCAAATGCCTCGGTGACCTTTCCCTGGTATGCGCTGCACCGTCAGGTGGTTGTTTGTGGGGCAGCTGAAGAAGTCGATCGAGCAGAGTCGCTCGAATACTTCCGCTCGCGACCTCATGAGTCTCAACTCGGCGCGTGGGCCAGCGCACAGTCGAGCCGTATCGAATCTCGAGCCACACTCGATGATCGTTGGGTTGAACTGCACGAGCAGCACCCCGCAGGCACCGAGGTGCCGCTCCCCGACATGTGGGGCGGGTGGCTTATCCGACCGACCACGGTGGAGTTCTGGCAGGGCCGTCCGTCTCGACTGCACGACCGATTGCGCTACCGCGGATCTGGGTCGCTTATCGACGCGGGTGGGTGGACCATCGAGCGGCTATCCCCGTAGAAGGTGCCCGCAGCAAGGCTTATTGCGAGCGCCTGCGCAGCTCGCTTGCGATGGCCGCAGTCACGATGTCATCGACGGTGGAGTCGGCATCCTTGGCCGCACTCCGCAGCTGCTTGCGAAGCTTCTTCGGAACGCGAACCTCGAGTGAAACCTTCTTGCCCTCGAGCACGGCATCTCCGGTGCTCGGTGGTGCGATGTGTGTAGTGGGGTGAACGTCCGCATCGGCTGCCTTGCGTAACGCAGGCCGCGGTGTCGGGTCGAAAGTTGGGCTCATCGGATTCCTCCCGGAAAGAGTCGATCGAGAAGCGAGTCGAAGAGTGCGGCGAGTTCTCGCCCGGCGGGTGAGTCCCATGCATGGATCGGCATGCCAGCGCCCTCAGCCTGTGCGATTGCGTTGCGTTCAGGAATCTCGATGTCGCTGACCTGACGGTCGAATGCGTCTCGCAGTTCGGCGGCACGCTGACGGTGCTCGGCGACTGTAGAGCGCATCCGATTCACAACGATGG
>Ga0181578_10002273_pt1 | contig 18110 bp, 14 predicted proteins | sample 071ome_21_FD_148659 | JGI IMG/M metagenome (GOLD analysis project Ga0181578, IMG submission 148659) | Coastal salt marsh microbial communities from the Groves Creek Marsh, Skidaway Island, Georgia - 071401CT metaG (spades assembly) | ecosystem: Environmental > Aquatic > Marine > Intertidal zone... | reverse complement strand
CCAAACCCTCTTAACGCATGGGAAGAGGTCTCTCGATCCTGATCGGCCGAGGTGCCTATGCGCTGTGGTGAGAGCGCTCCAAGCCCGCGCAATTGTCATTGAGCGGGCCAAACACCGGTTATGAGACGAAGTGCCCCACGATGTGGATCGCCCTTTTTAAATCATGGTGCATTTGCCGTTATTAATGGCAATGATATCTCGCTCCTTGATTCGGGTTCTAAAGCTAACGATATTGTCGTCTCGCCACATTTCAATCACGTGGGTCTCGCCAGGAAACACAGGGCTTGAGAATCGAACATCGAAGCCGGCGATACGTGTTTGATCGTAATCAGCCATGGTTTTGAGCACACCATGGCAGGCGATCCCGTAGGAGCAAAGCCCATGAAGTATCGGTGCATTAAAGCCTGCTTCCCTGGCGATACCTGGGTCACGATGCAGCGGGTTTCGGTCCCCGCAGAGCGCATAGACCATCGCTTGGTCACTACGCTGGGGAAGTTCGCATACGGCGTCAGGTGCGCGATCCGGGATTGGATGCGGAATGGGTGCGCCCGCATCGCTGCCGCCAAAACCCCCATCCCCACGATAGAAAAGGGTCGCGCTCAGCGTGAATAAGGGATCGCCGCTGGCCAGTTTTACCAAGGTTTCGTTTGTGAGTAGGGCCCCCTTGCCCTCACCTTTGTCATAGACGCCGGTCACTCGGTTACTCACCGAGATATTGGCAGATGGCGGCAACGGTTGATGAATCTGCAGGCGCTGCTCGCCATGAAGCATCAACACATAGTTCATCTTGCTCATGATGTTGGAACGTGTGCTAGGCGGACGATCGGCGCGGGATAACACAGTGGCGGCTGTTGGTACCACTTTATTGCCCATGGTTTCGCAGACATAGGCTAGTTCATCCTCGTCCATTGGGTCTTTGCCCATCCCAATGGCCACAGCGTAGAGAAGAGAATCTCGGTCGCTGTAGTGACCGGGCACTTCTTCGGGCTCAATGCTGAGCGCTTCGTTAACGTCTTCAAGAGTGATCGGCATGACGTGATTCCTTTAGGTTGATCATGAGTGGGTTAAAAGGTTGGCGAAAATCTTCTGAGTAAATGGGGGCCACGGCCCGGTATTTGGATGGATTAACTGGCTATGTTCTAAGCGCCTTAAACGTTTAATGCATCAATGAATGATCGATTTCTAGTGCTCAGCCTGCTTCGCAAATGCAAACGTCTCGGTCGCTGGTGCGCGGATCTTAAGATCCAGCTGCTCGAGGCAGATTTGGCACTTGATGAATGGCGCTGCGCATTCGGGAGATAGTAACAACGGCTTCTAATGGGAGAAAGGGCCAAACTTGGTGAGGGATTAATGGCCTTTGCTTGGGACCACAGGTATATTCGTCCGAGTGAATGTAACGAAGAATCCGAGGACACCGTGATGGATCGCGAATCAACGCAAGAGCAGGTACTGCTAACGCTGGCGAAGTTTGAAATCAGCGATTACGACATCCAGATGATCAAGAAGGCGGGTGAGATCGTTAACGATCGCCTGGATGAAATGATTGATCAGTTCTATGACTGGTTGGTGAAACAAGAAGAGTTCGCTCTGTTCTTCGGTGACAACTCGGCCAATCTCGAGCGCGTCAAGAAAAAACAACGTGAACTCTGGGAACGATTTTTTGAGGGGCGCATCGATCTCGAATACTTCGAGGCACGGCGGCAAATTGGTGGCGTTCACGAGGCCATCGGTCTGCCCAACGATATTTACTGTGCGGGTATGTCGGTGAGTGAAGATGCGTTGAAGAGCATGGTGCATGGAAGTAAGGCGAGCCAGTCTGATAAGCAGGAGATGAGTCGCGCCATCGGCAAGCTGATCGACCTAGATACCTATTTGGCGCTCGATGAAATCGCGCTCCTGAAAAACTTTAAGATGTTAGAGCAAAGCCGATCGGTGATGGAGATGTCCACGCCCGTTACGCCCATCTGGGAGGGTATCCTCTTGTTGCCGCTGCTTGGCATCATCGATACGGCGCGCACCCAAGACATTATGGAAAAAAGCCTGAGCAAGATTGCCGAGTCGGGTGCCAAAGTTTTTGTTCTCGATATCAGTGGTGTGAGTACCGTCGATACTGCAGTGGCCAATCAATTACTGAAGGTGACGCGTGCAACTGAACTCATGGGTTGTCAGTCGATAATCTCTGGCATTAGCCCGGCTATTGCGAAAACCCTAGTTGAACTGGGAATCAATACCGGTGAAGTGCGAACGACTGCAACGTTAAAAGATGCGTTCGAAATCGCGCTGACGCAGATCGGCGTTAGTTTGAAGCAGTAAGCCCAACTTTTTTGAAAGCATAGCCAAGACGGTATGGACACCCTCAACGTCACTCTCACAGTTTTTTCAAATTGCCTTGTGGCGACTCTGCCGCAGGAGGCAACACTCGATGTATTAGTCGACCTGCGGCGGAGTATGTTGGTTGAACTGGACGAAGGGGCTAGGCGAGCCGTGGTGTTTGATCTGACAGGTGTGCAGGTGCTCGAGGCGACCGAATTTGAGCATTTGGCCAAATCTGGCCGGATGGCACAGCTTCTTGGTGCGAAGCCTTGCCTCGTGGGCTTGAGGCCCAGTGTTGTCGCCTATTTGGTCGCAGCAGATGTCAATTTCAGTGAGCTACTAGTGGCTCGGGATCTACAAACGGCGCTAGATCAGATTGAGGCATCCGCGTGAATCAAGTCGTTCAACGAGTCGACCAATATGGGCCCCATCGCGCCCACTTTTTAATTCGCAGTGATGTAGATCTTCGTATTAGTCTTAGCTTGGCGCGCAGGCATTCGATCCTGAGTGATGTGTCCGAGCTTGATCGCTCGGGCATTGTGACCATGCTGTCTGAGCTCGGTACGAATATTCTGAAGTACGCGCGCGAAGGCACCTTGCATCTTGAACGACTAGAGCGCGTGGGTGCTGTGCAGATTAAGGTCGTCGCGGAAGATCAAGGTCCGGGCATTCAAAATATCGATCGGGCCATGGAAGATATGTACAGCGCGTCAGGTACTTTGGGTCTAGGCTTACCCAGTGTGCGCCGCATGAGTGATCACTTCGCCATTGAAAACACCCATCAGGGACTAAAGGTTGTGGCGGAAAAATTCGTCAAGGTTCAAACCAACCCCCTGGCCACCTCGCGATTGGCCTTTCAAATGAGCGAGCTATTTGGTGTTCAAGGAGGTACGAACGGCGGGTTTGAGTATGCGGTCGGTCGCAAGGGGTTTGGTGGCTCGAGGTTTGTCGGCGATTTGGCCTTGATGCTGCCTGCAAACGATGAATGGCTCCTTGCCATTATCGATGCGACCGGGCATGGCGAAACCGCGTTCAAAACAGCCTCCAGTGCCGCGATGGTGATCGCGGATCTCACCACGGAGGCTTTGGAACTCATCATCACTCGGGTACACGAATCACTTTATTTGACTGATGGCGTGGCATTGGGCCTGGTTCGAATTAACGAGCAGACGGGCCGTTTTGTCTATGCGGCTGTCGGCAATACTCGGGCAGAACTTGTCGCTGCCAAAGCTTGGCGTGGTGTGTCGATTCCCGGCATCGTGGGGCAGCGTCTCTTTAAGCCCATGCTCCAAGAGGGTCGGCTTCAGCCGGGTGATTTACTTTTTTTGTCGACGGATGGCATCGATGAATTCAAAGTCTCCAGCACGCTGACAAAGCATCGCGTCACTGGTTTGCAAGAGAGTACGCGCCGAGTATTGACCCAGTACTCAACCCAAAATGACGATGCTTGCTGCCTGATGGTTCGGGGGATTGAATGAAACTTGCGAGCCTCGACCTTCATTCTCACAGCCAGATTTATGATTTGCGGCGTAATGTCTTTCAGGCGTTGACGCTGTCTGGTGTCAGCGATTATCGGGTCACTGAGTTATGCGCAGAAGTGTCTCGTTTGCTGCGCTTGTGTATGCAGGCGAGTGACCGCCTCAGCGTTGAGATCTCGACAGTCGAACAATTGAGTCACATGACGCTTTGTGTTGCCGTTCGCGCGCAGGCATGGCCGGATTCTTTGAGATCAAAAAGTGCGGCTGTTGAGCTTCGGGGAATGAGTGAACCTGGCCAGGCAGTGGAAATGTTTTTGCACTGCGGAACTGTAAGGCCGAATTCGGATGGGCTTCAAACGGTTCGAGAGTCGCTGAATGCAAAATCTCGAGAAGCGCTCTTTGATGAGCTGACCGAGAATAACGTGAGACTGAGCGAGGCGACCGAGCAGGCGCAAGCGGCGATGCAGGCAAAGTCTGACTTCTTGGCGAACATGAGTCATGAGATCAGAACGCCAATGAATGCCATCATTGGTATGAGCACCTTGCTCGCCAAAACGGATCTTAATGAGCGCCAGGCGGATTATCTCTCCAAGATTCAAAGCTCATCAAAACACTTGTTGGGCGTGATCAATGACATCTTAGATTTTTCAAAGATCGAGGCAGGCCAATTCAAGGTTGATCATCATGAGTTCGATTTAATCTCGGTGTTTGAAAACCTTTCGGACCTGATGGCGGAGCGATGCGCAGACAAACATTTGGATTTTATTTTCGATATCGACCCAGCCATTCAGACCAAGCTTTTTGGCGACTCCTTGCGATTGGGTCAGATTCTTATTAACTATTGCAACAATGCGCTTAAATTTACTGAGCAGGGCGAGATCCGAGTGCAAGTCCGCGCGGAGGATCAGACGGAATCGGAGGTGGTGCTCAGATTTTCAGTCACTGACACGGGCATCGGCATCAGTGAAGCGCAGCAGGCCAGGCTCTTTTCCAGTTTTGAGCAGGCGGACAGCTCGATTACCCGTAAATACGGGGGAACTGGGCTCGGGCTCGCGATCTCGAAGAACCTGGCTGAACTGATGGGCGGCGAAGTCGGTGTCAGAAGCCAGGAGGGCATGGGCTCAACATTTTGGTTTACCGCCCGGCTAGGGCTTGCTCGGGCGAAATCCACGCTGCTCAATCTATCTGCAGATCTACAAAATCTAAGCGCGTTAGTCTTTGAAGAGAATCAGGAGATCGCTCAGATTTTAAGTCGGGATCTCGCCAATATGGGACTCGTCACTCAAGCCGTTCCGAGTCGAGAGGCGTTGATTACGGAACTCCAAGCAAAGGATCAAGCCTTTAAGGGAATTGACTTTGTTTTCATCGGCGACCGGCTCGGTCGCTTCGAGGGCGTTGACATCAGTGCTGAGATCGCGGGTTGCTCGATGGCCAAGGCGCCTAAAGTCGTCTTGATGGTGAATTATGGTTATCACCCCTCGGTTGATCCGATCAAGGGCCCGCATGGCGTTCTAACCAAGCCTCTCAATGCGTCGATGGTCTTCGAAGAAGTGGCTCGTTTACATCTTGGTGAGCAAGGGTTTGCTCCATCGCGAAGTCGGACGCTTGAAACAGGGAGCGTTGATGGGCTCTACTTCAATGCCAACGTGCTTTTGGTTGAAGACAATCAATTGAATCAAGAGGTCGCGTTGGCGCTGCTTGAGGAAATCGGTATTCAAGCTATCGTTGCTGAGGACGGGGCAAAGGCCGTTGACCGAGTGAGCCAAGAGACGTTCGATTTAGTGCTCATGGATATGCAGATGCCAGTGATGGACGGGGTGACCGCGACGCAATCGATTCGAGCGAGTGGCATCACCGGTTTACCGATTATCGCGATGACAGCGAACGTCATGGAGAGTGACGTCGAGAAATGCCTGGATGCGGGCATGAATGACCATATCGCGAAGCCCATTGACCCGACCGAGATGTACCGAACTTTGGCAAAGTGGCTTCCTGAATCTACTCGTTCAGAAAAGCGAGCAGGCATTTCTGCGCAGTCCATGCCGGCCGATCGTTTGCCCGCAGACTCCGCTGCTTCGGATTCAACCAACGCGCTTGATGACGCGCTTGTCAGTAACTTGGCGGTCGGAGCTCGCGATGAACTAGAAGCGGTGCGAGCCGTTCAAGGGATAGACGTCGATGCTGGGCTTTCGAGGGTTGTCGGTAACAAAGATCTCTATCGGTCACTCATGGGTATGTTTATCGAAACCGGACTTGCCTTTAGGGAGAAGATCAGCACGGCACTTGCTGAGGGCGACCCTAAGGCAGCGGAGCGGGAGGCGCATTCCATTAAGGGGGCGTCAGCCAATCTTGGGATGAGTCAATTAGCTGAACAAACCGGCGCTTTGGAAGCCATGCTGAAAGAAGCGCCGAATGATCCTGAAACTGCGGAAGTGTTCGACCGGGTAGACAAGGAAATCCAGGCCATGGTGAGCGCTTTACAAAGCGCTCTCGGCCAAAGCCCGTCGAATCAGGAAATCGGAAAATTAACTGACGAAAATGCAGAGCTTAAGATTGTCGATCGAGATCAAAGCGCCATCGAAGGGTTCTGTGCGTTACTGCAGGATTTCGATGCATCTGCGCTAGATTTTTTTAGAGCGCATGAAGCGCGCATTACCGGTGGGGATCGCGCGCTTGGTGATCAATTGCGTGCGCAAGTGGAAAGTTTTGAGTTTGAAGAGGCACTGGCCCTCTTGACCAATTAATGAAGCCAAGCTGGGTCTTAGAAAGAAAAGATCATCGAAAGGGGTGCACGCTGATATCGATGGCGAGGGAGACGTTGCGTGACTGAATCGGGGGATAAGCCGCTCATTTTGCTGATTGATGACTCGCCTGAGAATCTTCAGTTGATGAGCGCGGTTCTGGGCGAAACCTTTCAAGTGCGAGTGGCGAATCGGGGTGAACTCGGTATCAAGCTCGCGAAAAGGGCGCCGCATCCTAGGGTGATTCTGCTCGATGTGTTGATGCCCGAAATGGATGGCTACGAGGTGCTATCCGCGCTGCAGGAGAACCCGGAAACCCAACATATTCCAGTGATATTTCTCACCGCAAAGTCCGATGAAGCCGATGAGAAATATGGTCTGAGTCTGGGGGCCGCAGACTACTTAACCAAACCGATTAATCCCGCAGTGACCGTGGCAAGAATTTGGACTCAGATCAAGTTGGGACAAGCGCAAGAAGAACTGATGCGGATGAATCAGCACCTCGCTGCGCAGATAGATGCCAGATCGAAGGAAATTATCCGGCTGCAAGAGGCAGCGATTCTTGTGGTTACCACACTTGCCTCTGCTCGATTTCCCGATGCCAGCAGCCCAGCCCGTCGGGTGCAAGAATTACTTGAATTGTTCTGTCGTGAATTGCAGTCGCTGGGGGATTATCAGGACGAGCTTCGCGATGACCGACTAGAAGCATTTATCTCTGCTGCGCCGCTCTACGATGTGGGCAAGATCGGACTATCGAAAGAGTTGCTGATCAAGGATCAGGTTCTTACTCCGGAGGAACTTGAAGAGATGAAGTCGCATACAACGGTGGCTCTGGAAGCCATGGAGCGTGCGGAGCAAGAATTAGGGATGGAAATTACTTTCTTGAAATACGCCAAATTGGCGGCGCTGAGCCATCATGAAAATTGGGATGGCTCAGGCTATCCCTACGGGTTGAGTGGAGAAAAAATTCCGCTGTATGGCCGGATTATCCGAATCGTTGATTCCTACATGGCGATGCGAAGCGCGCGAGCCCATCGACAGGCCTTGTCCCGAGATCAGGCGGTTGACGGTTTGTTGGCGGGTCGGGGTAGCCAGTTTGACCCCAAGCTTCTCGATGCCTTCCTCAAAATCGAGCATCAAATCGCAGATGACTGACGCTCCGGATCTTATCGCTCCCGATCAGAGGCGCTGTGCTCACACCTCAACGCAAACCAGCGAATCGCCATTCGAGTAGATATCGAGATAAATGGCTGGGGTGTGCGTGCTTGTTATAGCAACCAGGACCTGTTTTTTTGCGTGTGAATCTGAGGCAATCGGACTTAAGCGCTGGTTAGCCCTGTCCCATGCCTGTTGAAGTGCGCCGAGATAGCCCTATTCCCCCACCCCCTCGCGCTGGATCTCAGCGAGTGAATCCTCCCGGTCCACGTGCATTGATGTGAACTGATGCTCAGTCCGTACAGCTGGTGTTGGCCGTGGCCTACCGTTTGGAGTGGTTGATCTGCTGGGTAGCCAATTTTTTTTGGAAAAATTATCACTCTTGGGTTGAGTTTAAAGCAGCAGAAGCAAATGATTGTCTTTTCGAGAAGTCGGATACGGGGGGCAGCTATGAAATGTTCGATTAAGCAGCAGGCGTTGGTGAAATGGTTGAACCGAACCGTTCGATCAGACTTTTTGTCCAAGTGGTGCCGTCGCCTTTGCGCAAGCCTTCTGGGAGCACTCTGCTTTTCAAGCTTTGCTGCGCACGCGGCACCTTCAGAGCTGGATGAGCTTCGAGCCCAGATTGAGGCACAACGCGTAATCATCGAAAAGTTAAGCGAACGATTAGAACGACTAGAATCGAATGAATCAGAGTCACGCGCGCAGCCCGAAGTGCGGGGCTACATCGCAGAGCGTGAACTTCATCTGACCGGCGAGGGGGCGATGGGATTTTATTCGACGGGCGACGCCGGTCAGCATCCCAACAATGAGTTCCTTTTGGATGAGGCGCGTGCTTATGTCGAGGCAAGAGTCATGCCCGACACCTACTTTTTCGCCGAGCTCAATATGATGACGCGTGAAAAGAGTCGCGAGAAAAATTCGCACCGGGGCAACATCAATATGAATATCGGCGAGCTCTACGTTGACTTCGAAAATGTCCGTCAGCTCTTTGGCGGGTCAGGCGGGCCCACCTTTCGCGTGGGGCGTTTTGAAATCCCGTTTGGCGAGGAGTATATGCGCCGGGATGCCATGAAAAATCCACTGGTGACCCATTCGTTAGCCGATTTTTGGGGCATTGATGAGGGAATCGAGCTTTATGGCAGTGTAGGTGCTGTGTCTTATCTTGTCGCGCTGCAAAATGGCGGCCATGCGGTGGGTCGAGATTTCGAAAGCGATAAGTCGATCACCGTGCGGTTGGGGGTTGATCCCACCTCGAATCTCCATCTGGGTGCAAGCTATATGACCACAGGAGATCTCACCAATATCCAGAGCGGGGTTGATACCGATCGATTGGGCGAGCTTTGGTTTGGCAATTATTGGATCTCGGATGCGGGGACCGCCGATACGGTCTTTTCGAGCAGCTTTTGGTTGGGCGAGGGCCGCGTCTCCCTCGGTAACGGGCATCTCGCTTTCTTGTATGGTCAGGGTTTATACGAAGACAATGGCGAAGGCGATACCGACATTGAGTTTGATTACTACACGCTCGAGGTGGTGCAACCCTTCACCGAGAAAGCTTATGGCGCGCTGAGGTGGAGTGGCATTGAGAGTGACGAGGGGTATTACCTAGTTGGCCTGGGTAATGAGGACCTAAATTTAGAGCCAGATCAGAAGACAACCGAACTCCAGCAGTTAAGCCTAGGCCTCGGATATCGACTGTCCGAGAGTTTGATATTGAAGGGCGAATACGCTTGGATCCGTGGCGATATTCTTGAGGGAGGGCGTCGCGATGATGAGAACATGTTTACATTGCAGTTGGCCTACAAATTTCCGCAAAGGTAATCTGATGAACGCAGCGCTCATGCGTGGACTGGTCGCTTGCTTCTTGGCGGTCGCAGTTGGCTTTCCAGCCCAAGCAGCAACAATCTCAGGAACGGTTAAAGCCGTGGGTAAAGCGCTGCCTGGTGCAGGTTCAGGAGGTGGTGGCTATGGAAGCAGAAAGTTCAAATTTGTTGAGCAGGTCGACTACGGTAGCTTCGATAACTTTGTGATATTTCTTGAGGGTGACGGACTCGATCGAGCGGATCATGATGGCCGCGCTGTCATGCTGCAAAAGGATGCGAAGTTTTTACCGGAGATCTTAGTCATTGAGAAAGGCACTACCGTGGAGTGGCCCAATGAAGATGAGATTTTCCATAATGCGTTTTCCTATTCGTCGGCAAAACTCTTTGACCTCGGCGCCTATAAAAAAGGCGTGTATAAAGCAGTCAACTTTGAGAATACCGGGAGGGTCGACGTATTCTGCTCAATCCATGAGGAAATGAGTTCAATCATTTATGTGGTTCCGAATCGATTTTTCTCGGTTACTGATAAGAGTGGTCAGTTCCTAATTGGTGACGTGCCGCCCGGTCGCTACCGCGTCACCGCTTGGCACTCAAGGTTGCCGCAATCGGTGATGGAAGTCGAAGTGGTAGGCAACCAGCCCATTCGACTGGATATTGAGATGGGCGTGAAGAATTTGCCCCAGTATTAGGCGTTGTCAGTCGCCCTGGCGCCAAAGCTTCTCCATGCTGGCGACGGTGAGGGGTTTTCTGAGCACTTTGACGCCCCTCGAGGCTGACGCCTGAATGCCATTCTCGTGCGCACTGGCGGTCGTGACGAGTTTGAGCCGGCCAACCAAGTAAGGCGCGAGCGCTTCGAGCGTTTCGTCTAGGCTCGTCTCGATTTGGCCTGGAGGAACGAATAACCAGTCGAAGGCCTGAGGGTCTGCCTGAAGCCGGGCAAGTGCCTCCTGGAAGTTCGCTGCGAGGATCGACCTTCCTCCCAGGTCGGTCATGAGTTTAGAGAGGCGGCCCGCTGAAAGAGACTCGGTCCCCGTAATTAAAAGGTGATGCCCTTCAAGGGGCTTAAACCGCGACATATCCTTAGCCCCCTCAGCAATGGGAAGGCGAAAGCTCGTGCTAAAGGTGCTGCCCAAACCCAACTGGCTCTTTACGCTGATTTTCGCATCTAATAATTCGGCCAGCTTTGAAGCCAAGGCGAGTCCAAGTCCAGTGCCGCTAAATCGGCGGTTATCACCGCCATGCGCCTGTTTGAAGGGGTCAAATAGGGTGGAAAGGTTCTCCTCGGCGATTCCAATACCTGTGTCGACGACCTCAAAGCTGACGAGGTAGGACTGACCGAATTGCGTGCCTCGAGCGCGGAAGAGCACCATGCCGGACTCGGTATATTTAACCGCGTTGGAGATCAGATTCATTAAAATTCGCTTGATCTGTGCTTCACCGACGATGAACTCGTGATGGTTAAACCCGAGGATTTCGCAGTCGAAATGCAATCCTTTCATAAACGCACTGGTCGCATTGGGTCTGATAATGTCGTCCAAAAGCTGAATCAAATTCACGGGAGTGGGATTGACCTCGTACATCCCTGCATTGAGTTTTGAGAAATCGAGGATGTCGTTGACCACTTCGAGTAGGGTTTCCCCGCTCTGGTGAATGATCGAGGCGAGCTCACGGTATTGCTCATCGAGATCATCTGCCCCAACTAAAATATCGGACAAGCCAATCACCCCCTGCAGCGGTGTGCGCAACTCATGACTCATTGAGGCAAGGAAGGATGACTTCGACGCGCTGGCCTGTTCAGCCATGAGAATACCGTCAGACAATCGCGACTGATTGGCTTGAATCGTCTGCGCCATCGCATTGAAAGAGGAAGAGAGGTCCCCAATTTCGTCGTCAGATTCTCGTTCGAGTAGTTCAAATGGTTGCTCTGTGGAAAATCGCTCGGTTGCACGGGTAAGGCTCGCGAGAGGCTTTGCGATGGTGCGAGCAACAAAAAAGCTGGCAACCACACCTAAGCCCAAGAGCACCAGCGCAAACACCAGTGCGAGCTGTTGGGCCTGGCCGACACTGGTCGGGAGCGCGCTAAACGGTTTGGCAAGCAACAGGTAGCCCTCTTGGTCGGTCAAATCCATCGTGGTTAGCAAATAGGGTGTGTTGTTCAGGTTCGCGCTGACGGCTGAATTCTTAGAGCTTCGAAGAATGCCTAGACGATCCCCCTGGGAGAGGGTCGAAATCGCGCGCATGAAGTCATCGTTGCTTGAGTTGAGCAATACGCCGCCCCTCAGGAGGGTGACGATGTCGTCGGAGACGAGTTCGAATTCGTCAAGTGACTTACGGTCATCCTGAATCCGAGCAACAATTAAGTCGCCGAGTATTTGGTCTCGATTAGTGATCGAAACGCGGGCTGCAACATAGATGTTGCCAATGTCGAGAAAGTGGCCGCTGCTTACTTGGTTTTCGGTCGGGATCTTCTGTATCTGTCGCTCGAGATCCTGTCTAAATAGTGAAATGTCGTCCGGCGTGTACCACAAGGAGCCATCTTTTCGGGTGAGAAGTATCAGAGTTTGTTTCTGTTCTCTCAGACGAATCGATTCGATTGCGTAGGCGACTGTTTCGTCGTCTACCTGTGGAATGGAAAGGGTTGCTCTGAGGGCGGCCGAACTCGCAAGGGCTTGAGCCTCAAGGCCGAGCACCCGATGCCGTTCTAATAAAAACCGTTCTAGCGTTGTTTTGCTACCGAGCAATCTCTCCTGACTCGACTCCCTCGCAAAACTCTCCAGTGCGAAATTCAGCAGCACATAGTTGAAAATCACGCTGACCACGACCACCGCAAGCATGGCGACCATCACTTTTGATCGAATGGAAAACCATCGTCTCATGTATTTGACAGCCCCCTTGATGGTCCAGATGAAGCGATGAAGTTTTAGGACCCCTACATGTATTGTAAGCAAGGTTTTTCGAAATTGCCTCATGCATATGACACTTTCAGCCATGATCCACACGCCGGAGAAGACACTTGCGTAACGATCAGCTACAGCGCGTTAGATTTCGGCCTTAGAGCACGGGATCCATTGTTGGCTTTTAAAAGGCGGTCTAATCAAGGTTTGTTTTGGTAAGGCAAGATGGTGGATGCCACTGGCTGAGATGGTGTGACCCAATGCCTTGAGCGAGCTACTTGATGCACACTAAAACGGCTTGGATTTGTTCATAGTTAGGGACCGGCAGACACTCGTCAGATGCCAGGATCATCGTCGAAAGACGCCCCTCATCCATGACGAAATAAGGTTTATCCGGTAAGAGTTGGATTCCGGACACGTACGGACCCACCCAATCAGCCAGCTTCAATTCGGTTCGAGTGGGTACGCGAGCATTCAACATCGAGCAAAACCCGGCTGCGTCGACGGCGGTCGTCGTTTTTGCGAGTTGACTGCCATCGGTTGCGATAAACACGCGTTTGGACAAAGGGTTGAATGCGGAATCGTTCTTGGTGAGCTGAAAAGCATCAAAAATCTGCTGTGCGACAAGCTTTGATGCCGCGACCTCGGTGCCGGTGGCGCTGAACACGCGTTGCTCAAGGGAGTTAAGATTGAGCACGCGAATCGAGAGACGCAAGGTTTTGCCACCCAGGTAATCGTAGCTGCCGAACAGCGCGTAATCACTCGTGTGCTCAGGATCCACTCTTACAAAATGAATCCGCCTTAAGGGCACTTTGTGCTGGAAATAGAGTCGATCAAGATGAGCGAGCATCTCATCCGAAAGTGCGCGCCCAATGGACTCATCGCTTAGATTGAGCATGCTTTGGTAAAAGTCGCCAAGAAATCGGAGGAACTGACTCACTTCCAATAGGCTGCTTTTATTCTCGTTGATTAAGCTCTGCGCGATCTCGCTCAGGTCTCTGATTTCCGCTTGTTGACTCCACTCATGTGCCGCAATAAATCTCGAGAAATTAGCCCTGCCAAGAATGGGGATTTGTGCATTGAGCGTGACGCTGAGTCTAGGATCCCCACAAAAATCATCCGATCGAGCGTATCCGGCTGAGAGGGCAAGCAAAAGCCACAGCGCGGCGTGTAACAGACGCTCGGTACTGATTAAACAGGGCTTGGTCATGGTGGTCAGTCTGTCATATTTCGACATGCGCTATATTCTGACACAAGATATCAAACACTGATGGAGACACGGCCCATCAGCTGAGTAGTTTGCTGACACCTGATCCGAGAGGAACCTCAAATGACGATGACCCGTAGTGAGACCGAAGCGTTCTTTGAAGGCGTGCGAGCCGCGAGCGAAAAAGCCATCTGGTGCGCGCTGGCGACGAGCTCTACGAAAGGCGCAAGGGTGCGCATGATTCATCCAACCTGGGAAGGTCGCATCCTTTGGTTTGCCACGGGGCCGAGCTCCGCAAAGATTGCGCAAATAAAGCGAGATCCCCGAGTTGAATTGCAGTATCAAGTCGCGCCCCCCGACTTCATTCACGTGGTGGTTCGGGGTGTCGCGAAACTTGTGATCGACGAGGAAGGGAAGCAACAAGCTTGGACGGCGATTGATTATGATCTCACGCAGTTTGGGTCGACGGGTCCTGATGATCCTAACTTTTTGCCGGTGAAAATCGAGCCGCTGTATATCGAGCATTCTGAGATGTTTGGCTCGATGAACAAGAAGATATGGCGCGCAAAGGGCTGAGCTCAGTTGCTGTAACCGGTTCTTGTCCCAACCTTATTCCGGCTGAGGTTTTTGCGTAGCCGCGTTGAGCGAACGCGTTTCACCAACGGCTAATGTCCAGAATTCGCTCCTGGGCAAGTTGGCGGCGGCCATGGCGCGGTCGAGATCTTCGATCGGTGTGTCGATGCCCTCGAGTGTGAGTTGGAAGGTGCCGTAGTGGATGCCAACGCTTTGTGCGCTCTGCAAGTCCTGATGCGCCAGAACGGCCTCGTGAGGATTCAGGTGGACGTCCTTCATGAACCAGCGAGGCTCATAGGCGCCGATCGGAATCAGCGCAAGCGCAAAGGGGCCGAATCGCTCAGCTGTCTCAGAGAAATGAGGCCCATAACCGGTGTCACCACCGAAAAAAATCGGCCCGCGTGATGTTTCAATTACAAAACCACCCCAGAGGGTTTTCATTTGATCAAGTAGGCCGCGCCCAGAGCGGTGTCTGACCTCAACAAACGTGATGGGCAGTCCATGGCAGGTCACGGTGTCGCCCCAATCGACGGCTGCGACGCGATCAAACCCTGCGCGTTGAATGAGGCTGTCGTTGCCAAGGCCGGTGATGACATCGGTCGTGCCGGGCGACCTGGTCGCCAAGGTTTCTAGCGTCGGAAAATCCAAGTGATCGTAGTGGTCATGGCTGACCAGCAGGCAATCGATGGGCGGAAGGTCTTCGAGAACAATGCCTGGATCGTGCGCGCGCTTGGGGCCAGCCCAAGACACGGGGCTCGCCCGCTCTGAGTAGATGGGATCGGTTAAGACCGTGACGCCATCGATCTGCAATAAGAATGTTGAGTGATTAATGAAGGTGACGTGAATGCCTTCTGGCGCTACAGCAAGCGTCTGGGTATTAACAGGTCGATTGTCGGGCCAGGGCGTCGCCTGAGTAACGCTCTGCCAAGCGAGGCCCAGAAGGTCAGTGAGTCCTTTGTCCATAGGCTGTCTATTCGAGAATCGAGAGCCATCGAAAGGGGCGACCCTGGTCGAGCTGAGTGGGCTCTCGGTGGGTGGGGTTTGACTTGAACAGGCGCTTGTAACTGCAACACAGAGCAGCGAGACGCAGATTGCGGTGATGACCGGCCGCCGCTGATTGAATCCTTGCGCCTTGGGGATGCTCATACTTTTTACCGTAGTCTTAATGAGGACCGATACGGTGATCGCAAGGGTTTGGCTTATTGAGCCTTATTTTGCGCTTGGGTCTTGGTCTTTCGGATGGCTATTTGACGAAGTCTTCAGTGGGTTTCGTCTGCTGTGAGAAGGTTGCCTCAAGCGGAGACGCTCATCGCCTTGAAGGCGCGTCGGCTCAACGCGCGCGTTGATCATGGATTGAAACGCGGGGTATCTGAAGCAGAAAGACCCGTCGGGCGAAGGGAGGGCCGGAGGTCTCGCCGCTGGGCGTTAGTTGAACGGCGATGGCGCCCGCCAGGGGGCGTGTTGAGGTGCTTGTCTCTCTTTGGGCGTTCCCCTATGGTTGAGACTCGACCGGCAAAGGGGGAACCGCCATGTGGTTAAGGTTGAGACAGATCGCAGGCGTTGCGGAGACGCTAGCAGACGTTGAGCGGAAGATTTGCAAAGTGCTCGGCGTAGAGGTGTGTTTCCGGGACCCCGGGGTGGGTTACTTCGGATTGGAGAACGCGCTTTTTCCCATCGGCAATCAATTACTCGAAGTGGTTGCGCCGATACAGGAGGGAACTGCAGGCGGGCGGTATCTGGATCGCCGTGGAGGCGACGGCGGCTATATGGTGATCACGCAATGTGATGATCATCCGCCGAGACGCGCTCGGGTGGACGCGCTCGGCGTGCGCATTGTGCATGACCACACTTCGGATGCATTCATCAACATGCAGCTGCACCCCAGAGACACCGGAGGAAGCTTCTTTGAGATCGACCAGCAGCGCGGCGAGGGCTCGCTGGCGCTTGACGGACCATGGCATCCGGCCGGTCCTGATTGGCAACGTGCGAAGCGAACCGAGCGGGTGCTTGGGATCTCAGCCGCGGAAGTACAGTGTGATGATCCAGAGCGCGTGGGTCGCCGCTGGGCGGAAATCGCTGAAGTCGCGCTCGATGTGTCTGGGGATGCGTTTGTCATGCCCTTGGACAATGCGGTGGTTCGGTTTGTTGCTTGCACAGACGGTAGGCCGGAGGGCTTGGGTGGGATCGATCTGATCGCAAATGACGCAGAGGCGATCCTTCGCGATGCGGAGGTTGAAGGATGTCGAACCGCGGATCATCAGATACAGCTGTGTGGGATGCGCATGAATCTGGTGGCCCCCTAGCGTGGTTGAGCAGCGCAAGGGCGAGATGGCTGAGGTGAGTAAGTCAAGATGGGTGACGTTTTAAGCCTGCAGTGAATTGAGCAAAGCGTTGCCCAGGCTGGTTGAAGGGTCATGTGACTTGCTAAGAAGTAGCGACTGAGCCGATTTCAAATTCAATATCGAGAGAAAAATCATGTACACAGAGATCGAATACGAGCGGCTCGGGAACGCGGCCGTCATCAGGCTCAACCGACCAGATAAGCTTAATGCCCTGACTTACCACACGTTGTCTGAGATCAAAGCAGCGATTCGTGCAGCGGAATCGGATGCTGGCGTCATTGGGATCATCATCACAGGAAAGGGCCGTGGATTTTGCGCTGGGCTCGATTCGGCAGTGCTCGCTGAAGTGACCCAACGCGCCAATGACAGCGGTCCGGAAGCGCCGACGTCAGCCGAATCGAAAGAATTACCGGGCATGTTCTCTTACTTGCTTGAAGTGCCGAAGCCGATCATTGCGGCGATCAATGGCGTGGCTGCGGGCGGGGGCCTGATTTTGGCGTTGATGAGTGACATTCGTTTTGCGGCGGCATCGGCTGCGATCACCACCGTTTTTTTGAAACGCGGGCTGATTGCCGAGCACGGCTCCAGCTGGATACTGCCACGGCTGGTGGGAACAGGCCGGGCGCTCGACCTGCTGTGGGCGAGTGACAAGATTACCGCCCACGAAGCTAAGGACTATGGGTTGGTGGAGCGCGTTGTTGACGATGAGCAGCTCGAACAGGAAGCCATTGCCTACGTTGAGAAGTTGGCTGTCACCTCGGCACCGGCGGCAATGGCAGCCACCAAGCGACTGGTCTATCAACATCTGGGTAAAGATTATGTGGCCGCGCTGACCGAGGCGGAGATTGTCCAGAACGAATTTGTCGCGAGCCCAGATGCGACGGAGGGCGCTATGGCGTTAATCGAAAAGCGTGCGCCTCAATTCAAACGGTTAGGGGATGCATAAGAAAGCCCAGTCGGTCGACCCAGTACCGAGCGTTGCTCTTTAAAAAAGGCGCGAAGCTAGGGTTGCAGGGTCGCTCAGTTGTGGAAAGTTCAAGGTGGATGTTGTTAGGGTCAACGCGGGCGCCTAAGTCGACAGAGTCGCGGCGTCAGCGGTGTCGGGCTCGCAGAATGTGAGCGCTTGAAGGAAAAGCAATGGTGAATTCAGAGACACTTAAAAAGCCTTGGTATCGCTGGTACGCGCTCGGCATTTTGCTCTTGGTTTACACGTCAAGCCACGTGGACCGACAAATTATGGGGATCTTGCTCGAACCCATAAAAACCGAGCTCAATGCCTCCGACACGCAGATGGGTTTCTTGGTGGGGCTGACCTTCGCTATTTTTTACGCAACCTTGGGGATTCCCATTGCGATGTTGGCGGATCGGTCGAATCGTCGAAACATTATCGCCATCGCGACCGCGATTTGGTCCGGAATGACGGCAGTGTGTGCGCTGGTGGGTTCCTACAGTCAGTTGGCGCTTGCGCGTATCGGGGTTGGCATTGGCGAGGCCGGCTCGAGCCCGCCTTCCCACTCCATGATTTCAGACTTGTTCCCACAATCGGAGCGAGGCACTGCGATGGGGATATTTGCCATCGGCGTG